>Ga0070675_100004281_pt1 | contig 10871 bp, 8 predicted proteins | sample KBSM43metaG_FD_65343 | JGI IMG/M metagenome (GOLD analysis project Ga0070675, IMG submission 65343) | Miscanthus rhizosphere microbial communities from Kellogg Biological Station, Michigan, USA - KBS M4-3 metaG | ecosystem: Host-associated > Plants > Roots > Rhizosphere > Soil ...
CTCGATCAGGCCGTCGCTCAGGCCGACTACAACATCGCCTGGCTCTACTACCTGAGAGGCGAATACAGCCGCGCGATCGAGACTCTCCAAGCGGCCGCCGAAGGAGCAAAGCGCACTGGAGACGCGTACCACGCGGCGCTGTCACTGCTCGACCTCTCGGAGATCTATCTCGAGCTGAACCTGAGCGTAGACGCGCGCGAGATGGCCGAACAGGCGCATACGCGCTTCAACGAGCTCGGCATGGGCTACGAGGCCGCGAAGGCGCTGGCCAACGCGGCCACGTCTCATGGCCAGGAGGGCAAGGCCTTCAAGGCCCTCGAGATCTTCGCGTCTGCTCGCACGCGAATGGTCGGCGAGCAGAACCACGTGTGGCCGTCGCTGATCGATCTCTACCAGGCGATTCTGCTCGTGGACGAAGGCCGCCTGTTCGAAGCCCGTCGTCTCTGCATGGCCGCCCTCGCGGTCTTCGAGAAATCGGCGCTCGCGTCGCGCACGGCCATGTGCCATCTGCTCCTTGCGCGCATTGCCCTGCGCCTCGACGATGCGGCGGACGGCCGGAGACGGTGCGACCACGCGCTGGCGCAGCTGGCGAAGGTCGAGAGCCCGATCCTCACGTATCACGCGCGCCTGCTTCAGGGCCATGCGCTCACACGCGCGGGCGATCGCACGGGCGCCTATGCGTCGTATCAAGCCGCACGCGCAGCGCTCGAGACGCTGCGCAGCCGGCTCAATGGCGAGGATCTGAAGATCGCGTTCGTCAAGAACAAGGGTGAAGTCTACGAACGCCTCGTCGATCTCTGCCTCAGCGGAGCGGCCACCACCGGCGGGATCGAAGAAGCGTTCTCACACATCGAGCAGGCGAAGTCGCGGACGCTGTTCGATCTCATGTTCCAGCCGGTCCACGCGCTGGCGCGGGAAGAAGGCTCCGAAAGCCAGCTCGCGCATTCCATTCGCGAGCTGCGTGAAGAGTTGAACTGGTACTACCACCTGGTCGAACTCGAGCAGCTTCGCCCCGGCGATCACACGAACCAGCGGCTCGCGGCGTTTCAGCGCGAGATCGGCTCACGCGAACAGGACATGGCGCGGGCGCTTCGCGAGCTGAAGCGGACCGACTCGTCGCAGGCCGATCTGCACGCGCCGTCGGTGTGCTCGCTCGACGCCATTCGCGCCTCACTGCCCGAAGGCGCCACGCTCATCGAATATTTCCAGGTCGACGACCGCATCGTCCTGAGCCTGCTCGATGCCGATCGTCTCGAGATCGCACCGATCTCGGTGATGCCGCGCGTCGCCGAGCACGTCCGGATGCTGCAGTTCCAGTTCTCGAAGTTCAGACTCGGAACCGACTACGTTCGCACCTTCCACGACGCGCTGCTCAAGTCGACGCAGGCGCATCTCCACGAGCTGTTCAACGAACTGCTCGCGCCTGTCTGGTCCCGGCTGAAGGGTCGCCGTCTCGTCATTGTCCCGCACGGCATCCTGCACTACGTCCCGTTTCACGCGCTCTACACGGGTACGGAGTACGTGACCGATTCGTGCGTCGTGTCGTACGCGCCGAGCGCGAGCATCTACGCGACGTGCCAGCAGCAGCCGGACGGTGACGGGCAGGGCTCGTTGGTCCTCGGCGTCGCCGACGAACAGGCGCCACTGATCGAAACCGAAGCGCGCGCGGTTGCCGGGGCGCTGCCCGACGCGCATCTCTTCGTCGGTGCGGACGCCACCGAACACGTGCTTCGCACACGCGGACGCGATTGCCGCATCCTGCACATCGCGTCGCACGGCTATTTCCGCCCGGAGAATCCCATGTTCTCGGGCATTCGCCTGGGCGACACGTACCTGAACGTCTACGACCTCTATCGCCTCCGCATGCGTGCCGACCTGGTCACGCTGAGCGGCTGCGCGACGGGCGCCAATGTCGCGGCCGCGGGCGACGAGCTGCTCGGAATTACACGCGGTCTATTTTGCGCCGGCGCCAAGACGCTGCTCCTCAGCCTGTGGAACGTCCATGACGAGAGCACCGAGCGCTTCATGACGCTGCTCTATCAGCGTCTCGCGGTTGGCGACGTGCCAGTTCGCGCACTGCGCGACACGATGCTCGACCTGCGCGCCGAGTATCCGCACCCGTATCACTGGGCACCGTTCGTCGTCACGGGCAAATCCGGGCATGCATAGTTTTTTTATGAGCCCCTCTATTTTTCGAACCGGTCGCGGCCCCTATCTGTATGAGCGCCCCTCCCCACACGCGGTGCGGGTGGTGCGCAAAGGAAGTTTCAGGTGAGGGAGCACTTCACATCGCCACAGTGGGTTGACCTCGTGAGAGGCCAGCTGCCTGAGGAGGTCGCGACGGAGATGGATAGGCATCTACGAGCTGGTTGCACGACATGCGTCGCCGCATTCGATGCGTGGCAGGGGCTGGCCGTCTTTGCGCGCGAGGAGCGTGAGATCACGCCACCCGACAACGTCGTGCGCGTTGCCAAGTCGTTCCTGACCCAGCGCAAGTTTGCCGATCCCGTGCCGGGTGCCCAGCCGATCGTCGCGTGGGCATCGGCAACGCTTGCCACGCTCGTCTTCGACAGCAGGCTGGCTGCGCCGGCCGGCGTGCGCGCGAGTGCCGCGGCGTTCTCACGCCACCTGGTCTTCGGCGCCCGGTCGCTCGTCGTCGATCTCCACATTGACATGTCGTCGCGCGCCGGCTGGTTCCTGCTCGCCGGACAGATCGCGGATCGCGACTTTCCGGACCGGCCGCTCGAGAACGTCTGGTTGTCGCTCGTGGACGACCGGCAGGAGCTCACGACCTTCCGGACCAACGAGCTCGGCGAGTTCCGCTGCACGTTCGACATGCGCCGCGCGCTGAAGCTCATGGTGTATGCGGGTCGCGATGTGATCGCGATTCCGATGGAAACCCTGTTCGACCCGTCAACTGACTCCAATCCTACTCACTGAACTGAAGGACTGACATGATCCGCCGCCGATACATACGAACGTTCGCCTCGCTCCTCGTCCTCGCCGTGCTCGCACTCGCGCCAGCACAGGCTGCCGCCGGGGAACGCCTGATCGTCCGCACATCGGGACTCCTCGATCTGCCAGTCGTGAAGTCTCTCTGCCGCCTGGTGGGCTGCAACGTGCTCTACGGCCTCGATGGCACGCTCGGCAAGCTCGTGCTCGTCACGATCCCGGACGGCCTCAACGTGCCGCTCGTGATCAACGTGCTCGAGACGGTCCCGGGTGTCTCCGTCGAGATCGATCAGATCGTCCACACGCAACAGAACGGTGCGTCGGCTACGCACGCACCGCTCGCGCTCTATGACAGGGAGCCGGTCAACTACTACGGCACCACGGTGCGCGGCGGCTACGTTCGACAGCCGGCGATGGATATCCTGGGCGTGCTCGACGGGCACCGCAGCTACGGCGTCACAGGACGCGACGTCACGGTCGCGATCATCGATACGGGCGTCGATCCGCATCCTGCGCTCAAGTCGGTGCTGCTGCCCGGCTACGACTTCACACGTAATCGCGACGGCGGCGCGGAAAATGGCGACGTCAGCCAGTCGACAATGGCGATCCTCGACGGAAACCCGGGATTCGTAAATCAGTCCACGATGGCGATCCTCGACCAGTCGACGATGGCGATTCTCGACGGACCCGACTATGCGGCGTTCGGTCACGGCACGATCGTGGCGGGCGTCGTGCATCTGACCGCACCGCGTGCGCGCCTCCTGCCGCTCAAGGCATTCAAGGCCGACGGATCCGGCTATGCGTCGGACGTCCTCCGCGCCATCTACAAGGCGGTCAGCCAGAATGCCGACGTGCTGAATATGAGCTTCAGCTTCGCCACGCGCTCGCGTGAGCTCGAGAACGCCCTGAACTACGCGACGGCGCGCGGCATCGTTGCCGTCGCCTCGACCGGCAACAACGGCCAGCGGATCAACGTCTATCCGGCGGCGCTGTCGAACGTCATCGGCGTGGCGTCGAGCACAGATTGGGACACGCTGTCGAACTTCTCGAACTACGGGCCGAACGTCGCATGGATCGCCGCGCCGGGCGAGGCGATCGTCAGCACCTATCCGTTCGGCAGCTATGCCGCCGCATGGGGCACCTCGTTCAGCACCCCCTTCGCAGCGGGCACCGCGGCGCTCCTGATCGAGCTGAACGGAGGGATTACGCCGTCGCAGGCCGCTGACGCCGAGGGCCAGGGCGTGCGCATCAGCGACGAAGTCCGCAAGGGCCGCCTGCACGTTCCGAGCGCGCTCCGCGCCGGACGTCCGACGCTGCTGCTGAAGCTGTGGTAAGCGCACTCTCACCTTCGTGGGTTCCAGAGAACCTGCGCGTCAAGGAGCTCCAGGGGGAGCTCCTTGCCGTGCGTACGTCGGTGATCTGCGCACTCAATCAGCTTCTCGATCTCAAGGACCTGAACACGGGCGTGCACTCGACTCGCCTGGCGGAATGGTCGGTGCGCATCGGGCGCGATCTCGGCTTCGACGATGCGACGCTCCGCGACCTTGAAGTCGCCGCGATCCTGCACGACATCGGAAAGATCGGGACGCCGGATCACATCCTCAAGAAGCCGGGCAAGCTGACGGACGAGGAATTCGCCGTCATCAAGAAGCACCCGGAGTACGGCTGGGCGGTCCTGCGCGTCGTGCCCGGCTTCGAACGGGTCAGCCTCTTCGTGCTTCATCACCACGAGGCGTTCGACGGCTCGGGCTACCCCGCCGGCTTGCGCGGCGACGAAATCCCGATCGGCTCGCGCATCGTCTCGGTCATGGACGCGTTCGACGCGATGATCTCGTCGCGGCCCTATCGAAAGGGTCTGCCGATGGAGGAAGCGATTCGCAGACTCCGGGCCGGCATCGGAACGCAGTTCGACCCGATCGTCACGCCGCGCTTCATCGCGATGGCGAGCAACGGCGCCTCGACGGTGTTCGACGCGACCGGTGCCAGCTTGGCATCAGCTCTCTGATTTCCGTAGGGGCGCGCCTTTAGGCGCGCCTGACTCACGGCGGGCCTGAAGGCCCGCCGCTACAAGACACCTTTGAGAATATGGCCGCATGGGACGAAGCCTGCCCGCTGCAGCGTACGCGCTGACGCGATGTTGCTGGGACTGCACCGCGCGGCGGGAACATGCCCGCCTTCGTAGCACAAGCGCTTCAGCTCCTGCACCAGGAAGGAGCCGAGCCCGCGCTGACGATACGGCTCTTCGACGTCCATGTAGATGTCGCCGTACGGAGGGTTGTAGTGGAAGAGCACTCCTCCACTCGCGGCCGGCTTGCCATCGATCTCGACGACGCGACGCCATCGCCACTCATCGGCTGACAGGCCCGGCGCTTCCGACGCCCAGGGCTCGCGCAGCGTCACGCCCGGCACGCTCAGCGCGGTCGTGATCTTGTCGTGAAAGAGAATGGCCTCGCTGATCACCTGTGGCGTAAACGCATGCAGCATCGTCGTCGCGAGCTCGTCGTTGCTCTGCACCTCGATACTCACCGGACGACTCGCGGCGAGCAACGCCCTGAACAGCTCAAACAGACGCAGGCGCTCATTCGGGACGACGTAGAACTCGTACAGCGCGGGCTGATTCGTCCACGGACCGCCGACCGCCACGGATCCATAGCCGGCCGGCATGTCGCCGACCGTCAGCAGATACTCCTGCGTCCAGCCAGATCGAAAGTGGATGGAGTCGTGAACGATCTGGCAGCTCATGTCCAGCCGATACAGGTCGCGCCACGGGCGGATGCACTCGAGCGTCGTTGGTGTCGCTGTGATGTTCACGCCGGTCACGATTCAGCTGTGCCTTCGAACGACCACCATCAGCCCTGACGCCCAGGCGAGCCTGACGGTCACGAATTCAGCGCGGCGCTCGATGTCATCGATGAGCGCCGGCACTTTCGGGGCGTGCCCCTCGGGCCAGTTCGGTTGGGGCAGCAAGTCGTCGATGACATACATCCCGCCCGGTTTGAGGAGAGCCAGTGCCTGATCGAGGTGACTGAACTTCCCGGGCCAGGCATCCGCGTAGATGAGATCGAAGTGACCGCGCGGCGCCTTCGTGACGAAGTCTGCACCGTCCACGACGTGGAACGTGACCCGTGGGTCGGACCCGAGATGACGTCGGGCGACAGCGACGACGCTTGCGTCTGTGTCCACCGTATCGAGGCGGGCGGTGGAATCCATCCCCGATAACAGCCATGCGCTGCCGTGCCCGGTGCCGGTCCCCAACTCGAGTAGCCGCCCACCTGGCTTCGTCGCCGCAAGCGCCGCGAGAAAGGCTCCCACCCTGGGCTCCGAGGCCATCGTGAATCCGGACGCCTCGGTGTCGCGTACGACGGCGTCGAACGCGTCGGGCGTGCGTGTGGGTTCGGAATCGTTCATCGGCGTCATCTGGCGAAGCGGCTGTCCCACAACTCGATCGTCACCGCATTTCCAGCCGGCTCATCATCGAACGTCAACTGCGCGCCGGCCGAATTCGCTCGCGCGATCGCCCACCTCATAACGATCCACGTCGCACAGAGCGCGGCCATCATCGTCGCATAGGAGCCCGGGTTTTGAAGCGCGTCTCGCTCGTAGGTCGCGGCTTTCATGACGAGAGGCAGGAGCACCAGTGCCGCGGCACAGACAACGAGATTCACGTGCGACTTGCCGGGCAGATACGAACTCGCGCAGGGAATCTTCAACGCGCCGATAAGGGCGACCTCCACGAACGTCAGGCCGAGGAAACCGAGTGTCACGAGGTGAGCGATCGCGGTGCGCCATGGCCAGAGCCAGAACAGCCCGACTGCCCACACCGTGCACACGGGCAGGACTGAAACATACGTCAGCGCCCAGCGACGGGCATTGACGAACTGTGCGGCATCGCGACTGGCAGCGACGCGAAAGATCCAGTTCGCGCGAAGGTCGAGCGGCATCGAGAATGCGAGCCTCGCAGCCAGCACCGCGAACGCCATCATGACGATGCTCGACACCAGGACTGGCACGCTCGTCTCGAGCCAGGTGTCCATGCCTGGCAGTTCCGCGACTTGTTGGCCGCGCGGGCTCTTCATGAAGACGATCGCGAAGGCGAACGCGATGCCCCAGTAGAAGGCAAGAATCATTCGATGCTGGGCGCTTCGGACAATCGTCCTGACGCTGAACTGTGCGACGGCAGTCTGAATCGACGTTCCCAAGTCCGGCAACAAAGTGAGCGGCGCCGTTGTCACCGCCACGTCCGGTTGCTCGGCAACCTGACGCAGCATCCGAACGTACGAGAGCAGACAGACGGACACGGTGCCGAGGGCGACGAGTCCGAGCCCGACCCAGGCATTGCGCGCCAGTGGTGCAAGCGCCGGCGATCCACTCAGTTCCTGCAACAGGCCAAGAAACCAGAGTGAAGGTGACGCGGACAATACACCTCCACTCTGCGCGGCGCGAAGGACGTCGGGCCTGATCACCATCGGCTGGAGAAAGTAGGTGCCGACGACGAGACAGAACGTCGCCAGTTGCAGCCACGAGGACACGCGCACGAAGTGACGTCGCGGCAGCGCTGCCGCCGCTACGCCTTGTACCGTCATCGCGAGGCCGAAGACAGACATCGCCGCCGCGACCAGCGTGATCCAGTACGCGGTCAGCAGCCTGACCCCTGGGACCACGCCGCCGGTGGGCGGAACGAGGACGGCTGCGAGCGACACGGCAGGCGTGCCATTGAGACGTGCTCGTATGTGTTCGCCGATCGTCTCGGCAGACACGGCAGTCGCGGGCCCAACGTTCGAGAGCACGACAACGGCGACGTCCTCTCGTGGATTGAAGAATGTGTCCGCTGTGAACCCGAGCAGCGATCCTGCGTGCTCGAAGACGCCTGAATCCGGATACATCCACCACGCAAGTGCGATGTCAACGTCCGCATTCATCGGCGCGTGAACACGATGCGAAGCGACGAGTGCCTTCGACAGAGTTCCGGCATCGACTCGGTCGGGATGAAGATTGGCCTCCAGCCACTTCAGCATGTCCGGTGCGGTTGAGTGCAGCCCGCCGGCACCGGCGAGAACGTCGAAGTCCCAGAGAGGGATCGGCCGTCCATAGTCGTCGTGGCCGCGCAGCAGACGTCGCTGCTGCTCCGGCGACAGATCGAGCGCCGTGTCGTTCATCCCGAGCGGCCCAGCAATCACCTGACGAAGCAGCGTCCCGTAGTCCACACCCGCGCGCTGACCGAGCGCGTGACCGAGCAGCCCGAATCCGAGATTGCTGTACACGAACGGCGCATCTGCTCGTCGATCCACACCGCGACCGCGCAGGAAGTTGTATAGCCTGGCGACGTCGAAGTCCGCGGCCGGATTGGCCGGATTGGCTGGCTGGAAGCTCGCGGGCATCGGGGGCAGCCCGGACCGGTGCGTGGCGAGGTCGAGCAGGCTGATTTCATCGCCGGAAGGGCGAGCAAGACCGGCCGAGGGGATCAGCTCGCGAACGGGCTCATCGAGTCCGGCGACTCCCCTCTCGACCATCTCCGCAAGCAGCAGACCTGTGAACGGTTTGGTTGCCGATCCAATCTGGAAAAGAGAGTCAGACGCAGCGGCACCGTAGGAGAACACTCGCCGAAGGCCCCGTTGATAGATGCCGATCGACACACCTCCTCCTGCGCCCGGTGCAAGAGGACCGTGACTGATGGCATCGCCGAGATCGTGGTCCATGACCGCCTGAAGATTCACAGCGGAGACTGGTGACATCGGCACGTCGTAGGTCTGGCGTGGTGTCCGCACCGGTCCCGGAGGAGTCCCATTCAACGCCAGCGGCCAGATCACTCCGGCCGCCACGTGCAGTGTGAGCACGGTGAGACCCAGCGCAGTCGCGACAGCCGCGAACTTCGCAAGAAGGATCGTGTGCGCGCGAATCGGCAGTGGGCCGAGCACGAGGACGTCGCGCTGACCTGGAAACATCGCGCCCCAGCTCAGTACGGCGAACAGACCGACGACGAGCATCGTCGTGGCAATCAGGAAGTGCTCGACACTCCAGGCAAACGACAATCGCCCGAATGCGGTCGCATTCGCACGGTCGAGGCTGAACACGGGAAGGCAGAAACACACGCTGAGGCAGACGAACAGCGCGACAAGCTGCAGCAGGAGCTGGCTCGCATCGCCCTTCGCGTATGTGGACAACAGCTCGCGATCGACGATGGAGAACAGGAAGTCGCGATAGAGCACGCGAAGCTGACGCTCCGTCATGTCAGGCGTGAATCAGGTCAGCGATCTGGCGCGCGACGGTCGTGGTGTCGCGGTCGGACGCGAGCTGCGAGAAGATGGCCTCGAGTGTCGATGCCGCCATCAGCGAACGCAGCCGCTCGATCGAATCGTCTGCTACAACCTTGCCGCGATGAAGAATCACGACGTGCGATGAGATGCGCTCGACGGTTTCGAGCTCGTGCGAGCTGAAGAGCACGACCTTGCCGCGCGTGGCCAGCTCCTGAATCAGGTCGCGCAACACGAGCGCGGATCCGACGTCGAGCCCGGAGAAGGGTTCGTCGAGTAACAAAAGAGCGGGGTTGTGCAGGAGGGCGGCCGCCAGGAGCACCTTCTGGCGCATGCCCTTCGAATACGCCGAGATCGACACATGGCGATCGTCGTAGAGCGTGAGTAGTCGAAGGAGGCCGTCGATACGATCGCCGGCCTGCGTGGCCGGCAGGTCGCGCAGTTGAGCGACCATCACCAGGTATTCAAGACCCGAGAGATGCGAGTAGAGGTGCGGTTCCTCTGGCACGTAGCCGATGCGCTGCTTCCAGCCGATGACATCGTCATCACTTGATCGCCCATCGAACACGATCGCCCCCGATGTCGCCTCGATCAATCCGACGATCATCTTCATCGTCGTCGACTTGCCTGAGCCATTTGGACCGAGATACCCAGTCACCTCACCCGGGCGGGCCCGGAAGCTGACGTTATCGACAGCGAGGCTTCCGGCAAATCGCTTGGAGACGTTGCGCAGTTCCAGCATCGGGCACCTGTGGTGGGGCGAGGAATGACTGGACTCTTGGACACCGACTAGGCGCGTCGGTTCCGCGACCCGGATTTCTTCTTCGCCGTCTCGCCGACGAAGCGCGCCGCCATGCCGAGCAGATCGCGCAAGGCGTCGCGATGGACGCGAGAGAGCCGCACGAGGACGCACGGGTAGTTCACGTAGTGATCGGTCACGTAGTACACATCGGGCTGCGCCGCGATCAACTCGTCGCGCTGCTCGAACGGAATCATCACCCCCAGAGAGTTCGGCTCGGCGGACTTGTTGATCGCCTGGCAGGCCATCATCTTGCCGCGAACCTTCCACGACTGCGCACCCCATGAGGTGCTCTCTTCGACGCCTGGCAACGCCTGGGCGAGCTCGCGAACAACATCAAGGGTGAGAGTCTTTCGTGGCATGTCGCTATGGCTGCGGCGCCTGAATGCGCATCATCTCATTGCCGCCTCGCTGGAACTCATACCGCACAGGCTCGATCGATACGTCATAGCCCGCAGCGCCAATCCGCGCCATGACACGATCGACGTACGGGGAGCGCTGGCCGCCGAGCGCCAACAACGGAAAGATGCGCACCTCGCCGGCTACCCGGCACAGCTCGCGAATCGACCGGTGATGAAACTCCTCGTCGAGATGAGCGCTGTAGAGGAACAGCAGGTGCGAGCACAGGGCGAGGTCGAATGAGGCGTCAGAGAACGGAAGCGTTGGCAGCTCCGCTGTGAGATATCGCCCGTCCGCCTTGCCCTGACTGAAGTCGTCCAGGAACTGCTCCATCGCCGCCATTCGTATCGCACCCAACTCGTCAACGGATGCGATCGAGTCCCACACGAATTCGTCGGCGTTGCGCCGAGCCTGATCCAGTACCTGGTCGTAGGTGGCTGCGATGCGGTCGCGAATCTGGTGCGTGTTCC
>Ga0070675_100004283_pt1 | contig 10868 bp, 11 predicted proteins | sample KBSM43metaG_FD_65343 | JGI IMG/M metagenome (GOLD analysis project Ga0070675, IMG submission 65343) | Miscanthus rhizosphere microbial communities from Kellogg Biological Station, Michigan, USA - KBS M4-3 metaG | ecosystem: Host-associated > Plants > Roots > Rhizosphere > Soil ...
TCGCTGGATCACCGCGTGACGGTGCCGGCGACGCTGGTGCTCGCGCTGATCACGCTCTGCGCGGCCGTCGTGGTGCTCTGGGCGGGGTGGAGTGGTCAGATGCGCCTCGCCTTCTTCTCCGTCAGCGCGGTGCTGCTGCTGTCGCTCATCGCGCGCACCGTGGCGCCGCTGATCGCCACACGGTCGATCGATCCGGAGGCGACGGAGCGTCAGGAGCGACCCTATCAGGGCTCTCGTCTCGACTACACGCGACGCGGGTACGGCGTGGTGGAGCGGATGCGTGCCGAAACGCTCGGGGTGGGCTTTCGCACGACCTCGGAGCTGAACGGTCGGGTCGCCGTGTGGGACGCGAGCGTGCTGCGCCGATTCGCCGAGCGTGAGCGGCACGTCGCGGTGAGCGGTACGGGTGCCGGCTGGTCCAGCCTGCCTTCGGGGCTCGCCGCTCTCCTCGTCGAGCGCGGCGAGGATGCGTCGAGCGACGGTCGCGTGTTCTGGAACCTCGGCCGCTTCGATGCGGCAGCCGCCGACGATCATGGACAGCCGGTGCGCGCGCCGGCGTCGAGCCGGTTCGGCGACGAGACGGTCATCCCCGAGCCGGCCGTCTACGATTCCGCGCCGGCGTACTCCATCGTCTCGGACTCGCTGCAGCGGCTGGCGGGCGTCGAGATGGTGACGACGCGATCGCGCCTCGCGCACGCATGGGCGTTCCAGAACTTCCGGCTGCTGTTCGGCGACCTGCCGCTCGATCGCCCGATGATCCTCGAGCACCGCGACGTGCGCGATCGCGTGCGGCTGCTCGCGCCGTTCTTCGTGCAGGGCGCCGAGATCCTCCCCGTCGTCGCCGACGACTCGCTGTACTGGGCGCTCGAGCTCTACGCGGCATCGGACGATTACCCGCGCGCCGAGCGATTTCAATTCCTTGGCGCGCGGCGCGGATACTTCCAGCATGCGGCGACCGCGCTGCTGCATGCGGGGAGCGGCCGCGTGCGACTCGTGCTCGCCACGACTCCCGAGCCGATCACCGCCACCTGGGCAGCACGCTTCCCGTCGCTGTTCGTGCGCGCGAGCGCGCTGTCGCCCGCGCTCCAGGCGGCGATGCCGCCCATCCTCGACGGCGCGCAGGCGCAGACGCTCGCGTTCGCCGAGGCCGGGTTCCGCGGCGACAGCCTGGAGATGCGCCACCTCGCCTCGCTCGACGCGGCGGATTCGGTGATCTCGCGCGAGCCGCTTCGCGCCGTCATCCCGGGACTCGGTCTCGCCGCCCTCTGGACGCTCCTCGATGCACAGGATCGCGTGCGCGGCATGGTCGCCGCCGTGGGCGGCGCCAGACGCGAGACGATCTGGATTCCCGTCTCCGCCGACAACCTGCCGTGGAGCACCACGGTGCAGCGCCTGCGCGCGGCCGACACGACGGCCGCGGACGCCAACCTGGTGCATGCGCCGGTGCGCGCACTGCCGCTCGCGGGAATGCCGGCCTATCTGCAGGCTGCGTTTCGCTGGCGCGCCGGCGCGCCGCCATCGCTCGCACGCGTTGCGACGGTCGTCGGCGACACCGCGCGCACCGGACCGACGCTCGCTGCGGCGCTGGGTCTCGCGGCGGGCGTGGCCGGCGCGCCCGCCACGCCGCCCGCCGACCCGCGCTCGCGTGCGGCCGCGCTCTACGTCGAGATGCGCGATGCGATGCGGCGCGGCGATTGGAGTGCCTTCGGACGCGCGCTCGACGCGCTCGGCGCGACGCTGCGCGCACCGCCGCCGTGAGCTTGCTTCGACTTCGAGCCCGGCCTAGCTTGCCTCGGCTGATCCGATGACGCCGCCGCCCGATGCACCGACCGCCGTGATCGCTCTCGGTGGGAATGCACTCGCCCCGGCGGGCGAGAAGAGCACGATCTACGACCAGTTCCGCCACACGCGCGAGAGCCTGGGCCCGATCGTCGATCTCGCCATGCACGGGTGGAACGTCTGCGTGGTTCACGGCAATGGCCCGCAGGTCGGTGACGAGCTCGTGCGCAATGAAGTCGCCCGCGCCGAGGCGAGTCCGCTTCCCCTCGGGGTGCTGGTCGCGGCGACCGCGGGTTGGATCGGCTACATGATCCAGCAGTCGATCGAGAACGCGTTGCGGCGCGCTGGGTCGACGCGCGAGGTCGTCACGATCATCACGCAGGTGCAGGTGCGCGCGGACGACCCCGCGCTGCTGGAGCCGACGAAGTTCATCGGGCAGGCGCTCTCGCCGGAACGCGCCGACGAGCTGCGACGGGAAGGGCACGTTGTGAAGCTCGACGGCAGGGGAAATGCGCGGCGCGTGGTCGGCAGTCCGGTGCCGCAGGCCATTCACGAGCTGAAAGTGATCAGGCGGCTCGTCGAGCGCGGAACGCTGGTCATCGCCTGCGGCGGTGGCGGCGCGCCGATCTACGACGATCCGGTGAAGGGTTGGGAAGGGATCGACGCGGTGATCGACAAGGATCTCGCCGCGGCGGTGCTGGCGCGGGACCTCGGCGCTCGTCTGCTGTTGATCCTCACGGACGTCGACGCGGTCTACGCCGACTGGGGCACGCCCCAGCAGCGTCCGCTGCGTCGGATCACGATCGCCGAGGCGGAGGCGATGGATCGCGCCGGTGCGTTCGGCGAGGGCAGCATGGCGCCGAAGGTGCGCGCCGCAATCGACTTCGCGCGCCGCACCGGCGGGCGCGCGATCATCACGGTGCTCGATCGCGGCCAGGCCGCGGTGCGAGGCGAAGCGGGAACGACCATCACAGCGGAGACGGCGTGAACATTCACGAGTATCAGGCCAAGGACATCCTGCGCGCCCACGGCGTGCCGATTCCTCCCGGCGAGGTTGCCACCACGCCCGACGAAGTCGAGGCGATCGCCAAGAAGATCGGCGGCATGGTGGTGGTGAAGGCGCAGGTCCACACCGGCGGCCGGGGCAAGGCCGGCGGCGTCAAGCTCGCCAAGACGCCCGCCGAGGCGAAGGAGATCGCGTCGAAGATCCTCGGCATGACGATCAACGGCCTCACCGTCTACAAGGTGCTCGTCACCTCCGCTGCCGACATCGCCAGCGAGGCGTACGTCGGGATCATCCTCGATCGCGCGACGAAGAAGCCCGTGTTCATGGTCAGCCCGGCCGGCGGCATCGACATCGAGGAGGTGGCGGCGAAGACGCCGGAGAAGATCCTCAAGCTGCCGATCGACACGCGGTACGGGCTGCAGCCATACCAGGCCTCGGAGCTCGGCTTCTTCCTGTTCGACGACGTGAAGAAGGTGCGCGCCGCGGCGAAGATCATGGGACAGCTCTACGCCGCGTTCATGCAGAGCGACGCGTCGCTCGCCGAGATCAATCCGCTCGTCGTCACCACCTCGGGCGAGGTGCTCGCGCTCGACGCGAAGATCTCCGTCGACGACAACGCGCTCGACCGCCACACCGATCTCGCCGCGCTGCGCGACGAGACGGCCGAGCAGCCGAGCGAGGTCGAGGCGCGCAACGCGAACCTCACGTTCATCAAGCTCGAGGGCGACGTCGGCTGCGTCGTCAACGGCGCCGGGCTCGCGATGGCCACGATGGATCTCGTGAAGTACTACGGCGGCGAGCCCGCCAACTTCCTCGACATCGGGGGCTCGTCGAATCCGGAGAAGGTGGTGAACGCGCTGCGCATCATCACCGAGGACCCCAGCGTGAAGGTCATCCTGTTCAACATCTTCGGCGGCATCACGCGCACCGACGACGTCGCGAACGGCATCGTGACGGCGACGAAGGCCAACCCGCTGAAGATCCCGATCGTCATCCGCCTCACCGGCACGAACGAAGAGATCGCCATGAAGATCCTGCAGGAGAACGGCTTCACCGCGTCGGCCGACATGGACGAAGCGGTCGAGAAGGCGGTCGCGCTCGCGAAGGGAGGCAAGGCCGCATGAGCATCTTCATCGACAACTCTACGACGCTGATCGTGCAGGGGATCACCGGTCGCGACGGCGGCTTCCACACGAAGCAGATGATGGAGTACGGCACCCGCGTGGTCGGCGGCGTGACGCCCGGCAAGGGTGGCCAGAAGTTCGAGGGCACCGTTCCGGTGTTCAACACCGTCCACGACGCGGTGAAGGCGACCGGCGCGAACACGTCGGTGATCTACGTGCCTCCGATGTACGCCGCCGACGCGATGCTGGAAGCGGCGGACGCCGGCATCGAGTTCATCGTCGCCATCACCGAAGGCGTGCCGGTGCTCGACATGACGCGCGTGTATCCGTTCGTGAAGGAGAAGGGTGCGCGCCTGCTCGGCCCGAACTGTCCGGGGCTCATCACCCCCGGACAGAGCAAGGTCGGGATCATCCCGGGTCGCATCTGCGCTCCAGGCAACATCGGCGTCGTCAGCCGCTCGGGAACGCTGACCTACGAGGTGGTCTATCAGCTCACGCGCGCCGGCATGGGGCAGAGCACCTGCGTCGGAATCGGCGGCGATCCGATCAACGGCACCAACTTCATCGACTGTCTCGCCGCGTTCGAGGCCGATCCGCAGACGAAGGCCGTGGCGATGATGGGCGAGATCGGCGGCACCGACGAGCAGGAGGCCGCGGCGTTCATCAAGCAGCACATGAAGAAGCCGGTGGTCGGCTTCATCGCCGGCCAGACGGCACCGCCCGGCCGCCGCATGGGCCACGCGGGCGCCATCATCTCCGGTTCGTCGGGCACCGCTGCGGAGAAGATCGAGGCGTTCAAGTCCGCCGGGATGGGAGTCGCGAAGCGGCCGATCGACTTCGTCGAGCTGCTCAAAGCCCGCATGTGAGGCTCGGCACGACCGCCAGATGAAGCTCCGTGAGTTCCTCGCGCCCGAGCGCGTGATCGTCCCGCTCGAGTCGCACACCCTCGACGAGGCGGGCGCCGAGTTGCTCGAGCGCCTCCTCGACGCGCGCGAGGTGCTGGATGCCTCCAAGCTCCGGCGCCGCGCCGGCGAAGCGCGACCGGAGGACGTCGTCGCCATGGGCGACCGCGCCTTCCTGCTTCACTATCGTTCCGACGGAGCGGGGAGGCTGCTCGTCGCCGTCGGCGTGGCGCCCACGCCGCTCTGCCGGCGGGCCCCGGGCGAGGACGAGCAGTGCGCGCGCGTCGTGCTGCTCGTCGTCACGCCGCCGCGACAGGCCGCGCGCTACCTGCAGATCGTCGGCGGTTTCGCGCGGCTGCTCCGGCAGGACGACGTGCTCGCCGCGGTGCACGCTGCGCGGTCGTCACAGGAGCTGGTGGAGCTGGAGGCATTCGCCGGCTATCAGCTTCCCGAACAGCTCACCGTGCGCGACGTCATGTCGGACCATCCGCGGACGGTCGACGCCGAGACGCCGCTCAAGGAGGCGGCTCGCACCATGGTCCGCGCCGGCCTCGGCGCGCTGCCCGTCATCGACGGCGACCGGCGCGTCGTCGGCATGGTGAGCGAGCGCGAGGTCATCCGGCATCTGCTCACGACACAGGTATTCTCCGGCGCCGACGTCCGCTCGTCGCTCTCGCCGGTCGCCGGCCCTCGCACGGTGCGCGACGTCATGTCGCGGCAGGTGATGTGTGTCGCGCCGGAACAGCCCATCGCCGAAGTCGCATCACTCATGAGCAACAAGGACGTCGACCGTGTCCCCGTGGTCCGCGAAGGCCAACTGGTCGGCTTCCTCACGCGCGGGGACATCGTTCGCAAGTTGATCGGCAACTGACCGGGCGACGCCCGGCGCACCCCAACGAGGCTTTACATGGCTGGCAACACCACGCTCACGATCATCAAGCCCGACGCCTTCGGCGCCGGCAAGGCGGGAAAGATCATTGCCCTGCTGGAGGAGAAGGGCTTCACCCTCAAGGCCGCGCGCGTCATGCAGCTGACGAAGGCACAGGCCGGGGAGTTCTACGCCATCCACCGCGAGCGCCCCTTCTATGGCGAGCTGGTGCAGTTCATGACCTCCGGTCCGTGCATGCCGATCGTGCTCGAGAAGGCCAGCGCCGTCTCGGCCCTGCGCGACGCCATCGGGGCGACGGATCCCGCCGAGGCCGCGGCGGGTACGGTGCGGAAGCTCTACGCGGAGTCGAAGGGTCGGAACGCGATCCACGCCTCCGACTCCGACGAGAATGCGCAGCGCGAGGCGCGCTTCTTCTTCGCCGAGACGGATCTGCTCTGGGGTTGAGCCGCGCGGCGGTCGCCGGCCTGCGGGGCAGTCGGCGAGCCGGCGCTCGTGACTTGATAAGTGCAAGGGGGACAAGTAGTTTTCATGGCTATGCTGTCCTTTGACATTCGGTCCCTGTCAGAGCGCGCCGCGACCGTCGACGACACCCTGTCGCCCGACGATCCGGTGTGGGAGGAGGGGGACCCGAAGCCGTCGTCGCCGCTGCACGTGAAGGGGCGGTTGTCCACGGCCGGGCCTGGCCAGTTTTACTGGCACGGCACGATCGAGGGAGACGTGGCCATGGAGTGCCGCCGCTGTCTGGGCGACGCCTCGGCCCACGTGTCCGAAGACGCTCATCTCATCTTCGCGGAAGCGGGGACGGAGGGCGTCGAGGACGATCCCGATGTCTACCTGATCGACGATCGCGCGTCGGAGCTCGACCTCCGGCCCGCGCTTCGTGAGCAGTGGCTGTTGCACGTCCCTGGCTACGCGTTGTGCCAGGACGATTGTCAGGGTCTGTGCCCGACGTGTGGGGCCGAGCTCAACCTCGGCCCCTGCGACTGTGCTCCTACCTCGGTGGATCCCCGCTGGGAAGGGCTGCGGAAGCTGCGCGACGAGCGGCGCTGAATCGTCCGGACTCTATCCTTTTCCGTTTTCGTTCCGACCCATGGCCGTCCCGAAGCGCAGAACCTCCAAGAGAAAGAAGCGCGCGCGCAACACGCACAAGACTGCGCCCGCCATCGCGATCCAGAAGTGCCCGCGGTGTCAGGCGATGAAGCGCCCGCACCACGTGTGCGCCGAATGCGGCTACTACGCCGGTGAGCAGCGAGTAGCCGCCAGGGAAGCCTGACCTTGGCGCGGATCGCGTTGGACGCCATGGGGGGCGACCTCGCGCCCCAGGCGACCGTAGCCGGCGCGCTCCTCGCGCTCGCCGAGCTCGATCCCGCCCACTGTATTCAGCTCGTCGGCAGCACCCCCGTCGTGGAGGCGCAGCTGCGCACCCTCCTCGAGGGTGAGCTGGCGGCGCACGCGGCGCAACGCGAGCGCCTGACGATCATCGAAGCCCCCGACGTCATCGAGATGACGGACAAGCCCAGCGCCGTGGTGCGGGGCAAGCCGAACAGCTCCATGGCCGTCGGGCTGCGATTGCAGGCCGAGGGAAAGTCGGACGCCTTCGTCTCCGCCGGCAGCACCGGCGCGCAGATGGTGGCGTCCATGATGACCCTTCGGATGCACGCGGGGCTCGAGCGGCCGGCGATCGTCACGCTCTTTCCCTCGGCGCGGAAGCCGGTCGCCGTCCTCGACTCCGGCGCCAACGTCGACTGCGGGGCAGAGGAGCTCGTGCAATTCGCGCGGCTCGGCGCCACCTACGTCGAGTGCGTGCTCGGCCGGCCCAATCCCGCGGTCGGCCTGCTCAGCATCGGCGAGGAGCCGGAGAAAGGAAACGCGGTCACGAAGGAAGCGCACCAGCTCCTTCAGGCTTCCGGTCTCAACTTCATCGGCAACGTCGAAGGCCGTGATCTCCCGGCCGGCGGCACGGAGCGCGAGCCGGTCGACGTCGTCGTCTGCGACGGCTTCGTCGGCAACGTGGTCCTCAAGTTCTACGAGGCGATCGCTCCGCTCATGATCGGGACACTGCGAACCGCCGGCGTGAGCGCCGAGCAGCTTCAGGCAGGCCTCAAGCACCTCGACTACTCCGAGTACGGCGGTGCGCCGCTGCTCGGCGTGAAGGGAGTCAGCATCATCTCGCACGGGAAGTCGTCGCCGCGCGCGATCAAGAACGCCGTGAAGGTCGCGGTGCAGGCCGTGGTGAGCCGGATGAACGATCAGATCGGCGCGCGTCTCGCCGCCGCCGCGGAGAACGCCGCGTGAGGCGCCCAGTCGCGTACGTGGCCGGCACGGGGCGGGGAATCCCGGCGAAGGTGATGACGAATCACGACTTCGCGGCGCTCGGTCTCGAGACGTCGCACGAGTGGATCGTCGAGCGCACGGGCATCGTCGAGCGACGCATCGCCACGCCGGAAGAATCGACGTGCAGCATGGCCGTGACGGCCGCCAAGCAGGCGATGGACCGTGCCGGCGTACACGCCGGTGAGCTCGACGCGATCGTGCTCAGCACCGCCACGCCGGACCGGCTGCTTCCCTCCACGGCGGTCGATCTCCAGGCGCAGCTCGGCGCGACGCGTGCGGCGGCGTTCGACCTGTCCGCTGCGTGCACGGGGTGGCTGTACGCCATGACGGTGGCCGAAGGGCTCATCCAGTCGGGAGTCGTCGAGACGGCGCTCGTCGTCGGTGCGGAGAAGATGAGCGCCATCACCGACTGGCAGGATCGCTCGACGTGCGTGCTGTTCGGCGACGGCGCCGGCGCCGTGGTGCTGAAGCGCGCGCCGCATGGCGGCACTCGAGGAATTCTCAGCACCTTCATGCGCAGCGACGGCACGCTCGCCCAGCTGCTGTGGCGCCCCGCCGGCGGCGCCGTGGTGCCGTTCAGCGACACCGTGCTCCAGGAGCGCAGCTCCTACGTGAAGATGGCCGGGCGCGAGGTGTTCAAGCACGCCGTGCGGCAGATGAGCGAGGCGTGCGACCGCGCGCTCGACGGCGCCAAGCTGACGAGTAACGACATCGACGTGCTGATCCCGCATCAGGCGAACAACCGCATCATCGAGGCGACGGCGAAGCACGCCGGCATCTCGATGGACAAGGTCTACGTGAACGTCGACCGATTCGGGAACACGTCGTCCGCGTCCATCCCGATCGCGATCGACGAGGCATTCGAGCGCGGTCGACTGAAGCCAGGGAGCACCGCGCTGCTCTGCGCCTTCGGCGCCGGCTTCACCTGGGGCTCGATGGTCATCCGCTTCTAGCGTCATGCCGAACGTCGTACTGCTCTTTCCCGGTCAGGGCTCGCAGGCACCGGGAATGGGGAAAGACCTCGCCGCACGGTTTCCGGCGGCTCGCGAGGTGTTCGAGGCCGCGAACGCGGCGCTCGGCGTCCCCCTGTCGCTGCTCGCCTTCGAGGGACCGGGTGATGAGCTGACGTTGACCCACAACGCTCAGCCGGCCCTGCTCACCCACGGCGCCGCTGCGTGGGCCGCCGTGCGCGACGCCATCGGCGGGCGAGTCGTTGCCGCGGCGGGACACTCGCTCGGCGAGTTCACCGCGTATCACGCGTCCGATGCGCTGCCGTTCGCCGAGGCCGTGCGGCTCGTTCGTCGCCGCGGCGAGCTGATGCTCGAGGCGGGCAAGCGGCGCCCCGGCGCGATGGCCGCGGTGCTCGGCACCCTCACGTCGACGATCGAGGAGATCTGCCTCGAGGCATCCGACGACGCGGGGGTCGTGGTGCCCGCCAACTACAACTGCCCGGGCCAGATCGTCATCAGCGGCGAGTCGGCCGGAGTGGATCGCGCCATGGAGCTCGTGAAGCTCGCCGGCGGCAAGGCCAAGAAGCTGAACGTCAGCGGCGCCTTCCACTCGCCACTCATGGAGTACGCCGTCGCCGGTCTCTCGACCGCCATCGATCTGGCGCGCCTCGCCGATGCGCGCTTTCCGATCTACGCGAACGTCAACGCGCAACCCGTGAAGGATGCAGCGCTTGCGCGTCGCCTCCTCCTGGAGCAGTTGACCTCTCCCGTGCAGTGGACGCGGTCCATCGAGTCGATCGCGCTGCTGCATCCCCGCGCGCTCTTCGTCGAGATGGGTCCGGGCACGGTCCTCAAGGGCCTCGTGAAGAAGATCGTTCCCGACGCGACGGTCCTGAGCTGCGGCACGGGCGCCGACGTGGACGCACTCCTTGCCGTGGTGAACGCGTGAACATCGATCTCACCGGGCGCACGGCGCTCGTGACGGGGAGCACGCGCGGAATCGGCCGCGCGATCGCCGAGACGCTCGCCGGTGCGGGAGCACGCGTCGCGGTCGTGGGACGCGACGCCGGCCGCGCGGAGGAAGTCGCCCGCGCCATCGGCCATGACGCTGCGGGCTTCGCGTGCGACGTCACCGACGTGGCCTCGGTCACGGCGCTGATCGAGAGCGTCGAGAAGGCGTTCGGCCAGATCGACATCCTGGTGAACAACGCCGGGCTGACGCGCGACAACATCCTCTTTCGTCTCAAGGACGAGGACTGGGACACAGTCCTCGACGCGAACCTGCGTGGCGCGTTCTTCGCCATCCGGGCCGCGTCGCGCGGCATGATGAAGCGCCGCTGGGGACGCATCATCAACATCGCCAGCGTCGTCGGGATCATCGGCAACAAGGGGCAGGCCAACTACGCCGCGAGCAAGGCCGGGCTCATCGGACTCACCAAGACCGTCGCCAAGGAGCTCGCGTCCCGCAACATCCTCATCAACGCCGTCGCGCCCGGCTTCATCGAGACCGACATGACGGCCGCGATGACTCCCGAGGCACGCGAAACGCTCTCGGGACAGATTCCGCTGGAGCGGCTGGGAACGCCGAACGACGTCGCGGCGACGGTCGCGTTCCTGGCATCCGACTTTGCGTCGTACATCACCGGCCAGGTCCTGGTCGTCGACGGTGGACTGGTGATGTGACGTCGCAACTGGATGGGCCGAAGTGACATTGCAGACGAACTTTCGCTAGCTTTCAGCGGTTAAAAACCTACAGGAGCCTACCCCCATGGCCGACAACGCCCAGAAGGTCCGTGACATCATCGAGAAGGAGCTCGGCGTCGAGCGTGACAAGATGACCGACGAGGCCAGCTTCATCGAGGACCTCGGTGCGGACAGCCTCGA
>Ga0070675_100004286_pt1 | contig 10867 bp, 9 predicted proteins | sample KBSM43metaG_FD_65343 | JGI IMG/M metagenome (GOLD analysis project Ga0070675, IMG submission 65343) | Miscanthus rhizosphere microbial communities from Kellogg Biological Station, Michigan, USA - KBS M4-3 metaG | ecosystem: Host-associated > Plants > Roots > Rhizosphere > Soil ...
TGGGTGATGTTCGGGGTGCTCTTCGTCTACGACGGCGGCAACCGTCCCGAGTGGTATTCCATCCAGGGCGGACAGTGGACGAGCTCGACGCAATGGTCGGGCACGCTCTTTCGCACCACGGGACCCGCGTTCTCGTCGAGCTTCGATGCGTCGCAGGTGGCCTACTCACAGGTCGGCAGCGCCTTGCTCGACTTCACGCAGGTGCCCGGCCAGGAAGGCCGCGCGCGCTTCACCTACTCCATCGGCAATACCAGCGTGACGAAAACCATCACGCGGCTGCCGCTGTAGGAATCTTCCCGCACCACGCCGCGACCGCGGCGCCGGAACCGGCGGCACCCCTTGTCGCCAAAGGGTCATGCTTTCTTTCGCGCTCTATCTCGTCGGAGCCATCGTCGTCATCGCGGGCCTCGCGTGGATCGCCACGCTGCTGGGTGCTGCGAGCACCATCGTGACCGGCGCCGCCGCAGTCTTCCTGGTCCTGGCCCTGATCGTCGCGGCCCTGCAGCGGCGCGCCATCGAGCCGCCGTCGACGCCGTAATTGTTAGCACGCGCTTACCGAGCGCATTGTGCGGCGCAACAAAGGGGCGTATAGTCCGCGCCCAATCCGTCCTGTATGCGAGAGCTTCCGGGCGGAGCTAAAAAGATGAGCGCAATCACCGCTTCGGCACCCGCGACACCGCAGCACCACGGCTCCACCGCCGCGCTCGTCCTCGGCGCCATCGGCGTCGTCTTCGGTGACATCGGCACGAGCCCCCTCTACGCGCTGAAGGAAGCGTTCAGCCCCGAGCACGGCATCCCGCTCACTCCCGACAACGTGATGGGCATCCTCTCGCTCATCGTATGGTCGATGGTCTGGGTCATCACCATCAAATACCTCGTGGTGATGATGCGCGCGGACAACAACGGCGAGGGCGGCATTCTCGCGCTCCTGGCGCTCGCGTTGCGCGAGACGCAGGGCAAGCCGCGGCTCAAGTGGACCGTCATCGGCATCGGCATCTTCGGCGCGGCGATGTTCTACGGCGACAGCATGATCACGCCCGCGATCTCGGTCCTGTCCGCGGTGGAGGGCCTCGAGGTCGCCACTCCCGTGTTCGGCCCCTTCGTGATCCCGATCACCCTGGGCGTCATCACCGGGCTCTTCCTCATCCAGCGCCAGGGCACGGCGAAGGTCGGCGCGTTCTTCGGCCCCGTGACCTGCGTGTGGTTCGCCGCGATCGGCGCCGCGGGTATCGCGCAGCTCGCGAAAAACCCCGTCGTGCTGCACGCCCTGGAGCCCGCGTACGCCGTGGACTTCATGTTCGGCTACCCGCTGCCCGGCTTCCTCGTGCTGGGCGCGGTGTTCCTCGCCCTCACCGGGGGCGAGGCGCTCTACGCGGACATGGGCCACTTCGGCCGCCGCTCGATCCGCATCGCCTGGATCGCGCTGGTGTTTCCCGCGCTCCTCCTCAACTACTTCGGCCAGGCCGCGTTCGTGCTCGCCAATCCCGCCGGCATCAAGAACCCGTTCTTCCTGATGCTGCCGCAATGGGCGCTCTTTCCGATGGTGGGCCTCGCCACGTGCGCCACCGTGATCGCGTCGCAGGCCGTGATCTCCGGCGCGTTCTCGGTGACCCGCCAGGCCATCCAGCTGGGCTACGTGCCGCGCCTGAAGCTGCTGCACACGTCCGACTCCATCGGCCAGATCTTCGTGCCGTTCGTGAACTGGAGCCTGTTCGTCGCCGTTTGCCTGCTGGTCCTCTGGTTCCAGAGCTCGAGCAAGCTCGCCAATGCCTACGGCATCGCGGTGGCCGCGACGATGGTGATCGAGTGCCTGCTCGCGATGGTGGTCGCGAAGCTCATCTGGAAGTGGAAGACGTGGATGGTGGCGCTCGTCATCGGCAGCATGCTGGTGGTGGACGCTTTCTTCCTCGCCTCCAATGCGATGAAGTTCACGGAGGGCGGCTGGTTTCCGGTGCTCATGGGCACCGCGATCTTCGCGATGTTGATGACGTGGAAGCGTGGGCGCGCGCTCATGTTCCGCCGCCTCACCGAGCAGGGCATCCCGCTGAAGCCGTTCCTCGAGGGGCTGGACTCGCACCCGCCGGTCAAGGTGCAGGGCACCGCGATCTTCATGTCGAGCACGCTGGACACCGTGCCGCACGCCTTGCTGCACAACCTGAAGCACAACAAGATCCTGCACGAGCAGACCGTGTTCCTCACCATCGTCACGCACGACGTCCCGCGCGTGCCGCCCGAGGACCGTGTGCAGCTCGAGCGCCTGGTGAACGGCTTCTACCAGCTCGAGGCCTGGTACGGATTCACCGAACAGCCCGACATCGACGAGATCCTCGCCGCGTGCCGCATCCGCTACGGGATGGCCTTCGAGGTGATGGACACGTCGTTCTTCCTTTCGCGCGAGACCGTCATCCCCACGGCGGACATCCGCGGCATGGCCTTGTGGCGCGATCATCTCTTCGCCTGGATGTCGCGCAACGCCACGCGCGCCACGGACTTCTTCAACATCCCGCCCAACCGGGTGGTCGAACTCGGCACGCACATCGAAATCTAAAAAAGGGGACAGACCACTTATTCGGCGATGACATGGGTCGCATATCGATGAACTCCGAACGCCGAATAAGTGGTCTGTCCCCTTTTTTGCTTTTGCTTGCGACCGCCGCAGCGGCCGCACAACCCCGCATCGAATCCGGCGTAGTCCTCATGCCGAACGAGACCCTGGTCGCGCCTGCCGGTCCCGTTGCGGCACCGAAGCCGCCCCCAAAACCCGCGCCGCGGGCGGCGCCTCAGCAATCGCGCGAGGAGATGCGCCCTGACGCGTACGCCCGCTCGACCCGCAGCGTGTGCATCAACTGCGGCGTGATCACGTCCATCGACGAAGGCAGCACGCAGTGGGAAGTGCGCGTGCGCTTCGACGACGGCAGCCGCGAGACGCTGCGCTACTACGAGCGTCCGCGCCTGCGCGTGGGCGACGCGGTCCACCTGGAGGACGGCCGGCTGCTGCGCGACTAGCGGAACAAGCGGGCGCCCGGCCGGGTCCATCGGGAATGCCCGGTTCACTCTCCAATTACTGGAAGAAGCGCGACTTCGGCATCACGTCGGAGCCGCGCGGCGAAGTCGCACGACCCGGGAAACGCCTCTCCTATGTGATCCAGAAGCACGCGGCCTCGCGGCTTCATTACGACTTCCGCCTCGAGCTCGACGGCACGCTGGTGAGCTGGGCGATCCCCAAGGGCCCGAGCCTCGATCCCCACGTGCGCCGCATGGCCGTGCACGTCGAGGACCATCCGCTCAGCTACGGAAGCTTCGAGGGCGTCATCCCCAAGGGACAGTACGGCGCGGGCACCGTAGAGGTATGGGACCGGGGCGTCTGGATCCCCGCGAGCGACCCGCGCGAGGGCATGCGCAAGGGCAAGCTCAAGTTCGAGCTCGACGGCGAGAAGCTGCATGGCGCGTGGAACCTGGTGCGCATCAACAACCGCAAGGACGAGCGCCAGGAGCCGTGGCTGCTGATCAAGGAGAATGACGAGGAAGCGCGGCCCGCGACGGAGTACGACATCGTCTCGGAGCTCCCGGAAAGCGTCCTCTCGAAGGCGAAGAAGAAGAACATGCAAAGCAAGGGCAGGAAGAAGAAGGCCCAGGCCGATGCCGGCATTCCCGCGCAGGCGGTGCCCGCGAAGCTGCCGCTCTCGTTCTTCCCGGAGCTCGCCACGCTGGTCGACGAGCCGCCCGCGGGCGGCGGATGGATCTACGAGGTCAAGTTCGACGGCTATCGCGTGCTCGCGCGCATCGAGGGGAAGGACATCCGCCTCTTCACGCGCAACGGCAACAACTGGACGGCGCGCCTGCAGGCGCTGCACGACGAGATCGCGAAGCTGAAGATCGACGAGGCATGGATCGACGGCGAGATCGCGGTGCTCGACGACAAGGGCCACCCGAATTTCCAGTTGCTGCAGGGCGCCTTCGACACGGCGAAGACGCGCGACATCGTCTTCTACGTGTTCGACCTTCCCTACTTCGGCGGCTACGACCTGCGGCGCGTGCCGTGCATCGAGCGTCGCGCGCTGCTGCGCGCCGTCATGCAGGAAAACGCGACGCCGCACGTGCGCTTCAGCGAGCACTTCGATACCGATCCCGCGCCGCTGCTGAAGGGCGCATGCGAGCAGGGGCTCGAAGGCCTCATCGGCAAGCGCGCCGATTCGCCGTACGTGTCGAACCGCTCGCCGCAGTGGATCAAGCTCAAGTGCACGAAGCGCCAGGAATTCGTGATCATCGGCTACACGGATCCCAAGGGCAGCCGTTCGGGTTTCGGCTCGCTCGTCCTGGGCATCCACGACGCGCAGGGCAAGCTCCACTACGCGGGCAACGTCGGCACCGGGTTCGACGAGAGCCTCCTGCGTTCGATCAAGGAGAAGGTGGCCGCGCTCGAGACGCCGCGCTCCCCGGTCGATCCCGCGCCCAAGGGCGTGAAGGCGCACTGGGTGCGCCCGAAGCTCGTGGCCGAGGTCGCGTTCACCGAGTGGACCAGCGACGGACGCGTGCGTCATCCGGTGTTCCATGGGCTGCGCACCGACAAGGACCCGGCGACGATCACGCGCGAGGAAGCGGCGCACGCGCCGAAGGAGCGCAAGCGCGAGCTCGAGAACAAGGGGGCGCGCGCGAAAGACGTGAAGCCTCCGCGGCTCACCGCCTCGATGATGCGTCCCGCCGATGCCGAGACCGAGGGCAACGTGGTGCGCGGCATCAAGGTGTCCAACCCGGATCGCATCATCGACCCGGCGTCCGGCGCCACGAAGCTGGACCTCGTGCGCTACTACGATCGCGTCGCAGACCACATCCTGCCGCACCTCATCCGCCGGCCCGTGGCGCTGGTTCGCGCGCCCTCCGGCGTCACGGGCCAGCTCTTCTTCCAGAAGCACGGCGACACGGTGAAGGTCCCGGGCATCAAGGAGCTCGACCGCAAGTACTGGCCCGAGCACGACCCGATGCTGGAGATCGACACGCCCAGGGCATTGGTCGGCGCGGCGCAGATGAACGTGGTGGAGCTGCACACCTGGAACTCCACCACCAAGGCCATCGACAAGCCCGACCGCATGCTCTTCGACCTGGATCCCGGCGAGGGCATCACCTGGGAGCAGCTCGTCGAAGCCACGGGGATCACGAAGAAATTCCTCGACATGCTGGGCCTCGAGAGCTTCCTCAAGACCAGCGGCGGCAAGGGCCTGCACGTGGTGGTGCCCCTCACGCCGAAGGACGACTACGACACGGTGAAGGATTTCTCGCAGGCGGTGGTCGTGCATCTCGCGCGCACGCTGCCGAAGCTCTTCGTGGCGAAGGCCGGCGCCGGCAACCGCATCGGGCGCATCTTCATCGACTACCTGCGCAACGGCAACGGCGCGACCACGGCGAGCGCCTTCTCCGCGCGCGCGCGTCCCGGCCTGGGCGTTTCGGTGCCGCTGGAATGGAAGGAGCTCGCGAAGCTCGAAAGCGCGTCGCAGTGGAACATCTTCTCGGTCTTCCAGCGGCTGGACAAGCTGAAGGCCGATCCGTGGAAGTCCTACGCGACCACGCGGCAGACGATCACGGCGGCTGCCAAGCGGCTGCGCGGCGCCGCTACTTGACCTCGGTGAACTCGATGCGCTCGCCGCCGGCGCCGACGGCGATGAGCCGCGCGCCCTCGCGCGTGATGCGGCCGGCGAAACTCGCCAGCACGCGATGCTCCACCTCGCTGCCCGGACCCGCGCATGCCCGCTTGGTGGTGGCGAGCGGTCCGACGCGGACCTCGCCGTTCTCCACGCGCCACGGCCCGCTCATCATGTTGCAGCCGGTGTAGCCGGCCACGCGGCCGTCGACGAACTCGAGCCACGGCGTGGAGCCTTCGTCGATGCCGGGCACGACGCCGCGCCAGCGTGTATTGGTGAGGATGACGCCGCCGCTGCCGGCAGCAACGGGAGGAGGTGTCGCGCCGGGGGCCGCGACGCTCGGCGCGGTGGAATCGACCGCGTTGAAGCGAAGCGTGCCGCCCGAGCCGCTCATGGTGAGCATGTCCGCCGTCACCGAGTAGCTCGAGACCACCTGCAGCACTTCCAGCATGCGCGCCTCCGCGGCAGCCGCCGACGGGTCGCAGAGGCGGCGATCCACCTCGATGCGGCCGATGCCGATCGCGCGCGCGCCGACCGCGTCCTGGATATAGCGGCTCGAGAAGCGGCTGCAGCCTCCGAAGCCTTCCATGCGCCCGTCGCCGAATCGCACGTAGGGAAGCTCGCCCGAGGGCGGGATGTCCATCACCAGCTGCCATTTGGTGGCAAGGAACGGCCGGGGCGGCGGCTCCTTCTGCCCATAACCGGCGCAAGCCGACACGACGAACGCAGCGAGAACGATCCAGTGCTTCATGGCTTCTCCGCAAGGGCCTTCAGGTTGGCGAGCCCCGCTTCGAAGTCGGGACCCACCATGCGATCCATCATCATCGCGAGATAGTGCTTGAGGGGATTGCCGCCCACATCCCCGGTGTTGGTCCAGGTGACGCGCGTGGCATTGCCCGCGGGCTCGAGGCGCAAGGCACCCGTCGAGCGCATGTTGAAATCGGCGAACATCAGCGCATATTCGACCGCCTTGTCCGGCTCCACGCGCGTGAACTCCATGTTGCCGGTGCCCTCGCTCTTGCTCACCCACGACCACTTGGCTCCCATCCCGAACGGCGGGCCCGAGTACGTGATGTGCATGTCGGGATCGCGCTTCGTCCACACGCTCCAGTCCTTCCACTTCTTCGGCTCGACGATGAGGTCGTAGATCTTGCGCGGCTGGGCGTTGATCTCGATGGAACGCTGCACCGCGAAGCTCGAGGGGACGAAGAAGCCGGCCGCCACGATGAGCAGGGCGATGGCGCCGATCACCGCGAGAGTCCACTGGAGGAATTTCATTATCGGACCGCCTCCTTCGCCGTAGTATAAGGGCAGCGATGTGCTCACGGTACTTTCTCGACGCGGACGGCAACGTCATCGCGTTCACGTTCGCGGTGACGGCGCATGCCGAGCTGCGCAAGCGCTTCAACATCGCGCCTACCCAGCAGGCGCCCATCGTGCGCGCCACGAAGGAAGGCGGCCGCGAGCTCGCCATGGCCCGCTGGGGGCTGGTTCCCTACTGGGCGAAGGACCTGTCGGTCGGCACGAAGATGATCAACGCGAGGAGCGAGGGCGTGGAGGCGAAGCCCGCCTTCAAGGCCGCGGTCGAGAAGCGCCGCTGCATCGTGCCCGCGACGGGATTCTTCGAATGGAAGGGTGTCGCGCGCATGAAGCAGCCCTATGCCATCACGCTGCCGGACCGGCACGTGTTCGGTTTCGCCGGGCTGTGGGAGCGCTGGAAGCCCGCGGAAGGCGGCGATGCGGTGGAGACCTTCACGATCGTGACGACGGATGCGAACGCGGTGGTCGCCGAGATCCACGATCGCATGCCGGTGATCCTGCCCAAGGAGGCCGAGGAGGCGTGGCTGCACGGCGAGGCGGGGGAGGCGCGCAAGCTCCTCATGCCGTACGCAGGGCCCGTCAACCTGCGCGCGGTGAGCCGCCATGTGAGCAACGTGAACAACGAGGGCCCCGAGTGCCTCGACGACGCCGAGTCCCAATGGGGCTCGCAGCAGAGCCTGCTCTAAGGCGCTAGGCCGCCTCGAACATCTCCTCCTGCCGCGGGCGCGCGAGCGGGCGCACCGAGCCGCGATGCTTCGCCACGTACGCGGCGAGGATCTTGTAGACGTCCGGATCGAAATCGATTTCCGAGCGGCCCTCGGCAAGGCCGGCGAGCTCGTCCTCGCTGCGCGCGGTGCCCAGGTGCGACCAGCGCTCGAAGACATGGACTTCCTCGAAGGCTCCATCCGGATGCGATTCCCGCACCGCGATGCGGCCCTGCCAGGGCCAATCCGCCAGTCGAAATGGCGCGAGGACCGTGGCGAGCCGCACGTTGTGCTGCTCCGGCGTCTCCTCGCCGATGCACGCACCCCTGCACTTCTTCACCTGGCGCGCGAAGCAGGGCCCGCCGCGCTTTTCCCAGCCCAGCTGCCGCCAGCAGAGGCCGTGCTCGGCCGCGAGGTTCTCCAGCATCTGCTTCACCTGCTGCTTGGTCGCGAACGGGCCGAAGAGCGGCTCCGCGGCATCTCCCCGCGCGGCCCAGTCGATTTCCTTGTTGGCGACGACCTGCGGCGGCGAATGCAGGTCCGGCAGGCGCAGGAAGACGGTGTTCATCTTGCGGCGCAGGCGGTGGTTGTGCAGCGGCAGGAGCTCCTTCACCAGCCGCGCTTCCCGCAGCAGCGCCCCCAGCTCGCCCGCCGTCTCGTCCACCTCGATTCGCTGGATCTCGCTGGAGATGCGCACGTCGTTGGCCGAGCGGTAGTCGCTCGAGAAATGCGAGCGCACGCGGTCGCGCAGGTTCACGCTCTTGCCGATGTAGATCGGAAGGTCGTTCACGCCGTAGAAGCGGTAGACGCCGGGACCTTCCGGCAGGTTGTCGAGCACGTCCGGCGGCAGCTGCGGCGGCAGGCTCGGGATCTTCAGCAGGCGCTTGACCGCGGCCTCGATCTCGATCGCGTCGCGCTCGCGATAGAGCATCTGCACGAAGCGCCAGATCGCGCGCGCGTCACCCAATGCCGAGTGGCGGCCGGTGCGCGTCGCCTCGCCCGGCGTGAACGCTTCCTGCAGCCCGTGGCGCGTGATGAGCGAGTCCAGGCCGTGGCCCACCGCTTCGGGATACATGCGGCGCGAGAGGCGCACGGTGCACAGGACATCCGCGCTGAACTTCATCTCGAGGCGGCGGAACTCGTTCTTCAGGAATCCGTAGTCGAAGCGCGCGTTGTGGGCCACGAGCACATGCCCTTCGAGCCGCTCGAGCACTTCCCGGCGAAGCTCCGCGAAGGTGGGCGCATCGCGCACCATCTCGTTGCTGATGCCGGTGAGGGCGCGGATGTCCTCCGGGATGCTGCGCTCGGGATTCACGAGCGTGGACCACTCGTCGAGGAACTCGCCTTCCGTGACGCGAACGATGCCGATCTCGGTGATCCGGTCGCCCGTCGAGGTGGTGCCGGTGGTCTCCAGGTCGACGAAGGCGATGGCAGGGGCGAACATGGGTGGAATTCTATAAAATTACGGGCTCACCTCACGAGCTACTCCATGGCCCGCCCCCGCGCCAAGTCCCCGCCCCGCCTTACCCGTGACGCCGAGCGCCTCATCGCGCTGGCCAATGGGCTGAATGCGTCCGGGAGCCTCACGGAGGACCATTTCTGGGAAGCCCAGATGTCGGCGCTCGTGGCGCGGCTGCTGGAGCACGGCAACGACGCGCCGATCGACGGCGCGCTCGACCACCTCTACCAGAACAACCTCGGCGCGTACGACACCCTGATCGAGCTGGTGGAGAACGAGTCCGAGTCGGTCGCCTCGACCGAGGGTGAGCGCGAATGGCAGTCGCTGCTCGTCGCCGCGCCCATCGTGGTGTGGTCGAAGTACGCGATCCCGTCGGGCGCCATATCCCGCGAGCACGCGCAGACGCTCCAGGTCCATCTGCAGGCCCACGTGCTCGCCGCCGGCGCGCGCGTGGCCATGGTCCCCTACCTCTATTCGATCGACCAGCTGCCGCGGCACTTCTCGGAGCTGCGCCGGCTCGCCGCCAAGCTTTCGGAAGCCGCCATCGCCAACGAGAAGCCGAAGCTCGAGCTCTCGCGCCTGCCGGAAACGGCGCACCTCCTCGCGGACACGCGCTTCGTGATCGCGTGCGCGGCCGTACCGAAGGGACAGGCGCTGTTCCGCTGGCAGGAGGATGCCTCGGGACACGCGGGCCGCACCGGCAGCCTCGAGCAGTGGATCGCACAGGCCCGCCCCACCATCTCCAAGATCCTGCCCGGCTGCGTGTTCGAGTCGCTGCTGCCGGACGCGTACTACGTGAATTGCCGCGAGTCGGATCGCCGCGTGCGCCCCTTCGGCATCCGCGCGGCCGTGGCCTTCCTGGAAAACGCGTTGCACGCGAAGGCCACGGAGATCAAGGCCGTGGTCGCGGGCTTCGGCGAGGAGCGCGTGGACGAGTATCGCGTCGGCTTCTTCAAGGGCGACGACGAGACCGAGATCGCGCACGGCGTGGTGTGGCCGCTCTACGGCCGCGAGGACGAGAATGCGCGCCCCGGCCCCGTCGACGAGGTGGTGGCACAGTTGAACGAATGCGGCATCACCGAGGTGAAGCGCCTCACCGGGACGTTCACTCCGGAGTATTGCGAAGACTGCGGCGCGCCGCTCTTCGCCAACGGCGATGGCGAGATCGTCCACGCCGAGCTTCCGGAAGAAGCAGACACCCACACCGCCCACTTCCACTGAGGAAAAATGGTGCCAGGTTGAATTTCCCGTATCCTCGCGGGAAATTCAACCTGGCACCATTTTTCCGTGGACGCCCTCTCCGAAGTCCTTCGCCTCGCCCGGTTCTCCGCGGGCGTGACGCTCGATGCCACGGCGCGAGAACCGTGGTGCGTGTCGGTTCCGGCCAGCGCCTCGCTGATGCGCGCGCACCTGGTCATCGATGGGCGCTGCGTCATCAAGGCCGGCAACGATGAGTCCATCGAGCTCAAGGCCGGCGAGCTTGCGCTCCTCGCCCACGGTGATGCGCATCTCATCGGCAGCTCGCTCGACGCGCCCGCGAAACCGCTCTCCGCATTGGTGAAGTCCCCGGTCGCCGGCGAGCTCATGCCGGTGAATGTCGGCGGCGCGGGCGCGACCACGCGGTGGATCGTGCTCACCGCCGGATGCGAGCGGCACCTGGCCGAGACGCTGGTCGCGGCGCTGCCCCGCGTGACGAAGGTCGATCTCAGCAACGCCGCCGCGCTCGCCTGGCTCATCGATGCGCTCGG
>Ga0070675_100004288_pt1 | contig 10864 bp, 7 predicted proteins | sample KBSM43metaG_FD_65343 | JGI IMG/M metagenome (GOLD analysis project Ga0070675, IMG submission 65343) | Miscanthus rhizosphere microbial communities from Kellogg Biological Station, Michigan, USA - KBS M4-3 metaG | ecosystem: Host-associated > Plants > Roots > Rhizosphere > Soil ...
TGCCATACGACGGCGGTCGAAGACCATACGACCAACGGTCGCATGCCATACGACGGCGGTCGAAGACCATACGACCAACGGTCGCATGCCATACGACGGCGGTCGAAGACCATACGACCAGCGGTCGCATGCCATGCGACGGCGGTCGAAGACCATACGACCAGCGGTCGCATGCCATACGACGGCGGTCGCATGCCATGCCACGGCGGTCGAAGACCATGCGACCAACGATCGCCTGGTGAACGTCCGCGGCTATTCGGCGCTCGCGACGCGCTCGCCGCGGCACCGCGCGGGCCGGACGTTGCACACACCGGAGTGGATGTTCGAGAAGGTGCGCGCGGCGGGGATCCGCGTACAGTCCTGATGGTGCGCTCCCTCTATGGATACTGCGAATTCGAACAGCCCGCGCTGATGTCGTTCGGGTTTTTCGGCAGTGAGAGCTTTTTCTCCCTGGGAATCTCGACGTCGTCGGGGATCGAGGGGAAGATCAGATAGTGAAGGAGGAAATCGTAGGCGGTATCGCCGCGCATCGTCCCGGTGTGCTGGACGTGAATCGTGGCACCGGGACGTAGCGCGATCGACGACGTCTCCCGATTCCAGAAGCAGGTCACCTTCAGGCGCGGCTTGCCCGAGACTTTGGCCGTGAGCGTGGTACTGACCGCGCGGTGCTTCGTCTTCGTCGCCTTGAACCTGCCGCCGTAAATGTCGAAGTACCCGGCCGCCCGTTCCTGGACGACCACTTCGTGGCCGACGTTGTCGAGCTTTCCTCCGCGCGATTCGAGGTGCGGAACCTCCTCGTTGTAAGACTTGTGGGGTGCATAGCGTTCCGTGGCCAGTCCCTCGAGCTCCAGGCGCGCGCCGGCGAGCTGCCACATGCCCGGGCCGAGCGGCTTGAGGCCGTCGAGGGTTCCCTTGACGCCCTCGATGTCGCCCGGCTCGATGTACAGCGTCGGGATGTGCGGCGGGATGGCGTGGCCGAGGATGTTCGCGCCGTGGTCGGCGCGCACGAGCACGATCCTGTGTTGCGCGCGCGTGCCGAGGCCGGAGAGGATGTGCGTACAGATACCGGTGAATCGAACGGTGATGGTCGCGCTCATCAGATCCTCCTTTTGGTCGCAGACGGTGGTGCGGGAATCGATCGGGTCAGCGAAGCGACGGCGCGCCACGCGCCGGAATGGCGGGCCAGCGCCTCGAGCTGCGCGTGCTGCACGGCCACGGACGGAGTCGCGCCGGCGGCCAGCTCACGGTGAATGGCCTGGAACAGCTCGCGCGCATCGGCGTCGGCGATCGGCGTGAGCGTCCCGATGACGTCGGTCGCGCCGGCGGCCAGAAAGCCGCCGCCCAGCGTCAGCGTCTCACATGCGGCGAGGACGACGATTGGGGCATGCGGCAGATTGCGCGCCGCGATCGCGCTCCAGGTGACGCGCTCGCGTGCGAACAGGAGGGCGGAGCCGGCGTCGCCCGGTTGCCGCTGGGTGTGGCCGGCGATGTGGATGATGTTCGCGTTCGCCGCCGCGCCGGCGAATGCTCCGAACGTCGCCGCCCCCGGCTCGATCGTGACGGCGTGCGCATAGAGCGGAGCGATGCCGGCGATCTCGGCCGAGGTCTCGGGGAGTCCGGCGTTCGCGTCTCCCGATGGAAGGGCGACGGCGAGCAGGGACGCGTTCATGGTGGCGCGGGATGACGGATGCAGCGCGCTCGCGCTGAACGCGCGCGCGACCGCCATCCGCTCCACGAGATGCCGCCGCGTCGCCGGGTCGTAGAGCGCCGCGAACGGCACGCCGTCCATCGAACGATCGGCGATGACGATGATCTCCCGCGCGTTGGCGAGCATCGCCTCGAACGGACGAACGGCGAGGTCGTACCACCGCGCGAGCGCCTCATCGTCATCGCCCCGCGAAACGAGCGACTCGAGCGCGCTGCGCGGGAGCGCCTGCCGCTTCGCCTCGACGCGGTCCGAGGTCACGCAGATCGCCGCGAGCGCGTCCGGCAAGGCGACGAGCTGCAGGATCGCCGTGCCGCTCGCGCCGAGGCGCTTCTGCAGCTCCCCCACGCTCACCACTTCGTCCGCGCCCAGTTGCGTGCGCGAGCGCTCGGAGTACGCGAACGCCGCGCTCACATCGCCGCGGTCGAGGCTGAGCCGGATCGCTTCCTCGAACAAGGCGCGGCCCGCGTCGAGCACGCCCGTGCCGACCACGGCGCCCGCGGGCACGCGCGAGCTCTCGAGGAGCGCGACTCCGCTTTCGAGATCGCGCGCCGCCGCGTCGCGATCGCCGCTGAAGAGCGCCGCTCGCGCGCGCAGCAGATGGCACTCCGGCAGGAACACGGTGCGATTCGCCGAGCGATAGGTCTCGATGGCGCGGCCGAGCAGCTCCCCGGCACGCGGAGCGTCGGAAGAAACGAGCGTGGCCGCGGTCGCGAGCTGCACGTGCGCGTGCGCCAGCTCGCGCATCGAGCGGTCGGCGATGCGATCGCTGGCCGTCTCCGCTTCGCGCAGCGATCGGGCGGCGGCTTCGCGATCGCCGATGCGGGTGTTGATGAGCGTCGAGCGGATCAGCACATCCGCGGCGGCGAAGTCATGGGCGATCGGGCGTCCGGCCGCCCGCTCGAGATCGAGCATCGCGCGCGCGGTCTCAGCCGTCCGCTGCGCAGCTCCATCTGCGCAGCGGCTTTCAGGCTCACCGGCAACCGGTCGCCGCGGCCGTCCGCGCTCAGGAGCGTGAAGGCGCGGATGCGCGCGGCCCACGCTTCCTCGGGCCGCCCGAGCGAGAGCAGCGTGTCGGCGAGCAACGACTCGATGAAGCCGTGATGGTTGTGCTCTCCGAGCCGGCGGAAGGCGTCGCGGCTTTCTTCGAGCAGCGGCAGCGCGCCGCTCCAGTCGCCGCCGACCATGAAACAGAGCGCGCGCTCCCAGCGCGCCTGGGCGGCGAGCGCGATGAAGCGCGGATGCGCGTCCAGCTCCCGCAGCAGCGCCTCGAGCGAGCGGGAGGCGCCGGCGACGTCGTTCTGGTCGAAGCGGACGTTCGCGGCGTAGTAGCGCGCCGCGAACCGCATCGGACTTCCGCCCTCTTCGAATCGCGCGGCCGCTCGCGCGAGCGCGTCGCGCGCGACGTCGAGCTGCTGCCGGCTGTAGGCGATGCGTCCGCGGCGATACGCGGCATGGGCATCGGCGAGGATCGCCCGCCGCGCCGGTGCCGCCGCGTCGATCGCCTGCACGGCGTCATGCAGCAGCGACTCGCCGCCGCGGCGAAGCAGTGCGTCGCCGATCGAGCGCGCCATCCGAAGGTCGCGATCCGAAGACGCCTCCGCCCACCGCCCGAGCATCTCGGCCTCGGCAAACGCGCGCGTGTGCTGCGCGTGACCGGCCAGCAATGCGTCGAGCGTCTTCGCGTCGCCGCTGTCGGCCGCCTGTTCGATGCGCGGCAGGTCGCGGCGGAACAGCGACTCCGCCGGAACGGCGGCGATCTTCGACAGGCGCCGGCGCGCTTCATTCGCCCACGGCGAGGAGGAGTCGACGTCGAGGTAGTGCTGCCAGGCCGTCCTCGCTTCCTGGGACAGGCCGAGGCGCTCGAGGATGAGCGCGCGATTGAAACGCGCTTCAGGCAGGCGAGGCTCGATCCCCAACGCGCGATCGGCCGACGCGAGTGCCTCGGGCAACATCGACGGACGCGCGAGCCGGAGCGCCGCCGCGTACTGCGCGGCGGCGAGATCGCTCCACGCCGCGGCATCTTTCGGCGACACCTTCACCGCGGCCCGCAGGCGTTCCACGGCCTGCAACGGACGATCGGTCACCACGAGTGCGATGCCCGCGGCCTGCTGTGCATCCGCCGAACGATCGCGATCCGCGGCCGCGACGAGCTCGCCCGCCGCGCCGACGAGTTGCATGCGCCGCGGATCCGCGTCGGCATCGTCCGCGCGCATCGGACCGAGATACGCGGCCCACGCGAATCCTCCCGAGAGCCGCGCCTCGGATGGCCGCTCCGTTTCCGGCACGAGCCGCACCAGACGATCCATCGGCGACCGCGTGCGCCACGGCTGGAACACGCCCAGCGCGATCGCGGCCACGATCAGCGCGGCCGCGGCGGCCATCCACCACTGCACCCGAAAGGGAGCGCGCGAAGCCGCGGTCACATCATTCGCTGCTTCGAGCGCGGTCATGCAGTCCTCGCATTCGTCGATGTGTGCGACGAGCGGCGCGAGCTCGCTCCGCGGGATGCGTCCATCGGCGAACATCGCCAGCGTTTCCGCGTCGGGACATGCCGGGACCGGACGCATCTCGTTCGTCACGAGTCCTCCCGTGCGTTCTGCACCACGTCCCCGATGGACGGACCAGCCAGAGGCGATTTCCCGTTCAGGAGACCGAAATCCATTTCCGTGGCGTCGCTCCCGACCAGCTCCGCGGCAGCCTTGCGGTCGATCCCCGCGCCGGTGAGCGCGCCGCGCAAGCGCGCCAGCAGCCATTCCAGACGGCGATAGAGCGGGCGCTGCGGCAATCGCATCATGCGGGAGATGTCGGCGATGGTCATTTCGGATCCATAGCGAAGCCGCAGCAGCACGCGATCTTCCGCGGGCAGTTCCGCGAGCAGCTCGCGCAAGGCGTTCCCGGCGATCGCCGACAGCCGATGCAGGTCGCCGGCGACCGCGCGCGCATCCGCGGTCTCGCCGCCGGCGATCCCGTGGGCGATCCCTTCGAGATCGACCGCGCGCGGACGGCCGGTGCGCTCGGGAAGACGGCGCAGCATCTCCCCGAGCATCTCGCGCGTGACGCCGGCGTCCGCCGCGCGGATGTGCGTGAGTGCTTCATCGAGCGTTCGTCCATCGCGGCGCACGAGCGTCTCCAGCGCCACCGCGACCGGGCCGAGCCGCTCCGCTTCCGAAGAGGCATGCCATCGTCCCTTCGTGCGCGTGCGCATGTCGGCGAGCAGTCTGCGGATCACCACGGTGAGATAGGTCTCCAGCGATGAGCGTCCCTCGTACTTGCGCAGGATCGCGTAGTCCTCTTCGATCAACGCCAGCTTTGCCTCCGACGCGAAGTCCTCGGCGTCGGCGCCGAACAGGCCCGCGCGGCGGCAGACGATCCCGATGATCCGATCGATCAGGCCGAGGTTGGCCGCGAAGAGATCGCTTGCGTTCATGAGCCTGCGGAGGGACGCCGCCAAGAATACGCGCGATCCGGAAAAACCGGAACGCTCGTCAGTCCATCGCCTTCATCACCGGGAATGACAACGAAAAGGAGAGATGGAACATGAGCGCTACAGTAGAAGTCGAGGAGATCCGTTCCGCGGCAAGTGCGGAGACGTCCATCGTGTCGTGGGTGTTCGAGAAATTCGCCGGCGCCGCCGTGGGCTCGGTGGCCGGATTCGGCATGGATTACGTGCTGGCCCTGGTGGGGATCAAGGATCCTCCGGATGCAGTCAAGAACAGGCTCGACAAGATTCAGGACGGCATCAACGCGATCCTGTCCGCTGTCGAGCAGATCTGGTCGCGGCTCGACGAGCTGTTGAAACTTCTGTCGCTGTCGACGGAAGAGATCAAGACGGCCATCCAGGAGTCCGTGATCGACCCCGCGATCTCCATCATCGAGGCGCACTATGGCACGGCGAAAACGGGCACGGCGAAAACGCTGGCGAAAGGCGCTCCCGACCCCGTCCCCATCACCTCTCTCGGCGACGCGGTCCAGCTTCGCGGCAAGGCGCCGTCGGCAGTCATCGATACGAAGACGTTCGCCGCGAACGTCATCGGCTCGTGGGACATTCACGGGCAGATCGTGAAGATCGCGAGGGCGGCCACGACGTCGACCTTCACGAAAAAGCCGCTCCTCGTGGGCTGGACGGAGTACCTGCTCGCGAAAAACAGGACGACGTTCTACGACCACGCCCTGACGATCTACCGGACGCTGGAGTCGTATTTCCAGCAACTGCTCGCCGCCCAGTTCAAGGGCATCAACCTCGTGACCTCGGCGAAGTGCTACGACAAGACCGAGGCGGAGGCGAGGCCGATCGCGGAGGCGTATCTCGCCGAAGTCGGGCCGTACCTCACGGCCCAGGCCGATCTGTTCGTGAAGTGCGCGGACGAGATCATCCTGGCCATGTTCACCGACCCGGCCGCGAAGTGGCTGTATTCGCCGGGGCCGACGAAGGCGTCGGAGGACATCCGTACGATTTCCCGCCGCGCCAATCTGGTTCGCGCCGTCGTCTACGCCGCCGTCGGCAAGGCGTCGGCGCTCAACGGCGGAATCTGCGGCACCGTGATCGGCCGCAATGTCGAGCAGGAGAACGCGGCGTCGCGCACCTTCACGCCGAAGGGGTTTGCCGCATCAGCCGGTGACGTGTTCGGCCCGCTCAACGCGGCCGGAAACGTTCCCATCGAATGGGACGCGTCCACGGACAACAAATACGCCACGCTGCGCGAGAAGTCGAAGAGCGGTTTCCAGGCGTTTCACTATTTCTGGCCGTGGCCGGCCACGCTGCCGGAAGCGGGAAAGGCGATCGATCCCTCGTTCGACGGCGGCCTGACGCCGCAGTGGTACAGCCTCGAGACGATGGGGAAGCCGGACCCAACCAAGCCCGACGAGCCGAAGATCCTCGTCGCCGATTTCGCCGAGATGCGGTTCCTGCGCGGCGCGGTCTTCTCCAGCCCCTCCGCGGCCGACGGTGCGCTGGTCTCCACGCCGGCGGGGAAAGCGACCACGAACAACAACGAGAACCGCGTCGGTTACCGCAACGCCGAAGTGCACGGCATTCACGCCATGCGCGCCGACGAGACCTTGTCCCGCGTCCTCGCGGAGGGATCGCTCGAAGGGCACATGAATTACCACCTTCCCCAGGGCGACGCGGTCGGGTTCACGCTGGAGTTTCCGCTGTTCCGCTACAACGGCTCCCAACAGACCCTGCATCTCGCCTCCGAACTGGGCATGAAGCTCGAGCTCGTGGAAGACGTGCTCCCGAACCCGGCCACCGAGGACTCCGCGTGCATGCTCATGAGCCCCCGCGGGAAGTTCTGGCTGACGCGCACACGCGGGGGAGCATCGACGACGATCCCGCTCTACAACACGGACGACCGCGGTCTGAGTCTGTGGGGCCAGGGAAGTCCCACGCACCTGCAGGAGGGACATCCGTTCTCGGCCGATGTGACTCTGGAAGGCACCGGCGGCGTGGACGATCTCTATTCGCTGGTGCTCGAGCTGTGCGTCCTCAACCGGCTCTACCCGGGGTTCGACCCTGTCGATGGCAGGCATGCGAAGGGCCGGATCACCTACAGCCTCAAGGGCTTCCGCATGATGTGGCAGTAGTGCGTCTCGGGGGTCCGCCGTGAGGCGGACCCCCGGTTTCCGCGGCTATTCGCCGCTGGCGACGCGATCGCCGGGCGGGCGTTCCGAGGCGATCGTACGCGCGGTCTCGATGTCGCTGCCGCTCAGTTTGCGGAGCAGTGCCCAGTAGACGCTGACGCTGCGCTCGAGGACCCAGAGCGGGGCGAAGAGGCAGGCGCGGAGCGGGAAGTACGAGGCCGCGCCGGAGCGGCCTCTGAACGCGAGCGCAATCGCGGTGAAGGCGATCGCGCCGGCGTAGCTGGTGGCGAGCTGCAGGCCGCCGGCGACCGCGAACAGGACCAGCAGCGGGATCAGCGAGAGGAAGAACATGGTCTTCACCGGCAGCGCGAAGTCCTGGTTGGCGAGCTTCGGGCGCTGGGCCAGCCATTCCGCGAACGCGCGCGGCTCGCGGCGGACGAAGACGTCGGCCGCGGGGTGTCGCGGCAGCTCGTGCGCGCGTGCGGCGCCGCGGCGGACCGCAAACGTAGCGCCGTGATCGGGCTGCGGCTCGATGCCGCGGTGGATGAGGATGCGTCCGGCGTCGAGACCGCTCCACCACGGAAGCGGGTCGAGATAGTCCTGCGGGTCGACCAGCTCGTGCGTCTCGAGGAGGTCGCACATCCGATGAATGGCCTCGGGGGTGTAGCGCACGTCATCCGCGGCGACGATCACTTTCTCGCACGCGGCGACGGCCGCCGCGGAACGCAACGGATCGGCGGGACCGCCGGGAAGGTGTACGTGCCGCCCGACCCAGCGCAGCGTCCGCGCGTTGGTCTCGAAGATCAGGCGCGGCGAGGAATCGAGCACGATGACTTCACAATCGAGACCGACCGTCGACAGGTATTGCGCCAGATCCCGCAGCGCGTCGGCGCGGTTGAGAACGACGACGTAACTGCATTTCCAGTCCCGCGACGTACGGCGCATCGATCCGTTCCATCAGCGAGTGCCGTGCCATCACCGCCAGGTAAAAGGTAAACGGTTAAAGGTAAAAGTGCTCCGCCGGCTTCACGCGAACCGTGCTCTCGGCGCAGCTACTTTTACCTTTAACCTTTTACCGTTTACCTGGGTGCCAATGGCAGAACTCTTGCGGTCGCTAGCAGGGGATGCGAATGTGGCCCGGTAAGCCCTACCCTCTCGGCGCGACGTGGGATGGCGTCGGGACGAATTTCTCTCTGTTTTCGGAAATCGCGGAGCGGGTGGAGCTCTGCCTCTTCGACGCGGCCGGCGCGGAGACGCGCGTCGATCTGCCGGAAGTCACCTCCTTTATCTTTCATGGCTACCTGCCGAACGTCGGGCCCGGGCAGCGCTACGGCTATCGCGTGCATGGGCCGTGGGAGCCGGACCACGGACATCGCTGCAATCCGGCGAAGCTGCTGCTCGATCCGTACTGCAAGTCGGTCGAGGGGCAGGTGCAGTGGGACGAGGCGGTGTTCCCGTATCACTTCGCCGATCCCGGCGACTCCCGCAACGACGCCGACAGCGCGCCGTTCATGCCGAAGTCGGTGGTCGTCAGCCCCTATTTCGACTGGCAATACGACCGCCGCCCGCGCACGCCGTGGCACGAGACGATCATCTACGAGATGCACGTGAAGGGATTCACGATGCGCCATCCCGGAATCCCGGAGAACCTGCGCGGCACGTACGCGGGACTCGCGCATCCGGCCGCGATCCGCTATCTGAAGCAGCTCGGCGTGACGGCGGTGGAGCTGATGCCGGTGCACCAGTTCATCCACGCCAAACATCTATTGGACAAAGGCCTGCGCAACTACTGGGGCTACGACTCGATCGCCTTTCTCGCGCCGCACAACGAGTACGCGGCGAGCGGCCAGGCCGGGCAGCAGGTGACCGAGTTCAAGCAGATGGTGAAGTCGCTGCACGACGCCGGCATCGAGGTGATCCTGGACGTGGTCTACAACCACACCGCAGAGGGCAATCACTTCGGGCCGATGCTCTCGATGAAGGGCATCGACAACAACGCGTACTACCGCACCCACGAGGGGCGGTATTACATGGACTACACCGGCACCGGCAACAGCCTGAACATGCGCCACCCGCACGTGCTGCAGCTGATCATGGACTCGCTGCGCTACTGGCTGCTGGAGATGCACGTGGACGGCTTCCGCTTCGACCTCGCGGCCACGCTCGCGCGCGAGCTGCACGACGTCGACCGCCTCTCGGCCTTCTTCGACATCATCCAGCAGGACCCGTTCATCTCGCAGGTGAAGCTGATCGCCGAGCCGTGGGACGTCGGCGAGGGCGGCTATCAGGTCGGGAACTTTCCGTCGCTCTGGTCGGAGTGGAACGGCAAGTATCGCGATGCGATCCGCGACTACTGGCGCGGCAACGATCAGATGATCGACGATCTCTGCACGCGCCTCACCGGCAGCTCCGATCTCTACGCCGACAACGGGCGGCGTCCCTACGCGAGCATCAACTTCATCACCTCGCACGACGGCTTCACGCTGCGCGACCTGGTGTCGTACAACGAGAAGCACAACGACGCGAACGGTGAGGGGAATCGCGACGGCGCGGACGACAATCGCTCGTGGAATTGCGGCGCCGAGGGGCCGGCCGACGATCCGCAGGTCCAGGCGCTGCGCGCGCGGCAGCAGCGCAACTTCCTGACCACGCTGTTTCTCTCGCAGGGCGTGCCGATGCTCCTCGGCGGCGACGAGATCGGACGGACGCAGCGCGGCAACAACAACGCCTACTGCCAGGACAACGAGATCTCCTGGATCGACTGGGAGCATCTCGACGACGGATTGCTCGTCTTCGCCGCGCGCGTGATCCAGTTCCGCAAGGCCCATCCGAATTTCCGGCGCCGCCGCTGGTTCCTCGGGCGTCCGCTGCGCGGCACGAACGTCAGCGACATCGGCTGGTTCAAGCCCGACGGCGAGGAGATGACGGACCAGGACTGGATGAGCACGTTCGCGCGGACGGTGGGCGTGTTTCTGAACGGCAGCGCGATTCCGAACCCCGATCATCGCGGCGAGCCGATCGTCGACGACAGCTTCTACCTGCTCTTCAATGCGCACTCCGAGGGGATCGACTTCAGGCTGCCGACCCGCTCGTGGGGCGAACGGTGGGTGAAGGTGATCGATACCGACGAGCCGGTGCCGGACCTGCGCGAGCAACACAAATGGCAGGCCGGCCAGGCGGTGAGAGTGAACGCGCACGCGATCATGGTGCTGCGGCGCATCGACCAGGCAACCTGACGGCAGGCAACCTGACGCGCGCTGGTGCGTCATACTGAGCGTATGCGCATCCGCAACACCGCAGTCCAGATCGCCGTCATGATCGTCGCCGCCGCGGCCATCGCCGTGATCGCGAACGGCTTCGCGTCACGCCAGCGCCGGATCGTGCTGCCGGGGTACTACCCCGACGCGCGCAGGGTGCCGCCGCGGGTCGCGGAGACCGTTCCGCCGCCGCCGGTGACGACAGCGACCATTGCACCAACAACCACGACCGAAACGGTGGCCGAAGCGGCCACCGCTCCACAGGTTACGGCGACCACCACTACGGTCGCGCAGACTCCAATCCCCGCACCCCACACCC
>Ga0070675_100004291_pt1 | contig 10863 bp, 9 predicted proteins | sample KBSM43metaG_FD_65343 | JGI IMG/M metagenome (GOLD analysis project Ga0070675, IMG submission 65343) | Miscanthus rhizosphere microbial communities from Kellogg Biological Station, Michigan, USA - KBS M4-3 metaG | ecosystem: Host-associated > Plants > Roots > Rhizosphere > Soil ...
ACACCCGTTTCGCGTAGCCTTGACTGGAGCCCCACCCGAAAATTTGACTGATCACGGTTGGGACGTTGTTCCTGGATGGATTGCAACGGAGACTCCCAGTTCGTACCAGCTATTTGTGCAAAATTCATACGCTGAGTTTGGAGTCGCGAAACATGCCTATGTTGCATCTCGCAGTGGCTGGATGAGCGACAGAAGTATCTGCTATTTGGCATCTGGGAGACCTGTTCTGGTCCAGGACACGGCCTTCTCGGATTGGCTGCCTGTCGGCGAAGGTGTTTTGACATTTCGCGATACCACTGATGCGCTTAAAGGAATAGAGGCCATTAACTCCGATTATGGCCGGCACCGCCGTGGGGCGAGATTGTTGGCAGAAGAGTATTTTTCGACCGATAAAGTGTTGTCGCAACTGATGCAGGAAGCGCTGGCATAAGTGTACGTTACACGGACTGTAAGGAGACAATTAGGATGATTGATGATAGCAAGGTCACAATTGTGGTCCCGACCTACAATCGGTCGGGATTACTGAAAATTGGCCTCGAGAGCATCCTCTCACAAGATCATTCAGATTTCCGCGTCATCGTGTTGGACAACGCCTCCACGGATAATACCCTCGAAGTCGTGCGCTCGTTTGGGGACCATCGGCTCAGCTACACGCGCAATGAAACCAACATAGGCGCGTTTCGAAACTCCAATCGAGCGATTGAGGTGAACAGAAGTCCGTATTTCGCTATCTTTCAGGATGACGACGTGATGCTTCCCGGATTCATCAGTGAGTCCGTTCTCGCGTTGGACCAGAATCCGTGTGCTGCGTTTTCGTTTACACCGACGAACTCAATTGACATTGACGGCAAACCGGTGACCGTGAATTCCATAGACCGATCGGATCCCATACCAGAAGGCGCTATGAACGGCCTGGAGTTCCTTCACCGCATCGTTTGGGGACACAAGTGGATCATGCAAACCTCAGCCACGATGATGAGATCCGCAGCTCTTGCCGTTACCGGGGTCTTTGAGAACCGCCACTGCAAAGACACGGGAGATTTTAATCTCTACTATCGACTCGCATCCCAGTTCGACGTCGTCTTCATTCCAAAGGTACTGTGCCACATTCGATACCATAAGGGGCGAGAATCCGGCGTGGACTATTCCAGTACTGGAATACTAGCCTACTTCGCGGAGCGCATCGACGCCATCGGACATCTGATGCAGTCGCCACGTGCCGCAGATCCGTCATATCGTGTCTGGCTAAAGGACCGTTTGCTGTTTTTGAATCTGCGGCGTAGTCAAGAGACAGAACTGGTTCTTCCAAGCCTCAATTTAGGCTGGAAACAACAACTGGAGATCGCGAAAGAGGAAATCAAGACCGTCATTCCAGAGGGAAGCCGGTTCATCCTGGTCGATGAAAACACGTGGGGAACGGACGTTGCGAACGGGCGTAGCGCCATACCCTTCCTCGAACGCGATGGCCTCTATTGGGGCCCACCTCCGAATGACGAGAGCGCAATTCAGGAAATCGAACGATTACGAAGCGCCGGAGCCGATTATGTCGTGTTCGGTTGGCCCGCCTTCTGGTGTTTTGATTACTATGGCGGCATGCGAGAGTATCTCACCTCGAAATTTCGTTGTCTCCTGAGCAACGGCCGCCTGATCGCGTTCGACTTGAAGTCACGAAACTAAAGAGAAGGTGTTCGGAGAATTGGAAGCAAGCGATTCAGCCACTCCGATTCCGATGAGCTTGCACGTCCTCACTTTTGCAAGCGAAGAGAGTGTACCAATATCTATGAAAGATAGACTTTTCACGTTTGTTCGGCAACAGTTTGACGCTAATGGACTAGCTTCCGAATCGGCGCGGTTGAAGGATGATACTTCTCTGATCAAATCCGGCCTGTTAGATTCCGCGAATATCGTTGACCTCGCTATCTGGATTGAACGTGAGATTGGTCCTGGTGGAGTGGATCTCACGACGTGTGATATCGCGGAAGAATGGGATACCCCTGCAAACATTGTGCTCTTTGTCGAGCGGCATCGGAAAGGGTAGCAGACATGAGTTACGAGATTGTGAAGTACCGAGCCGAATTCAGAGGTGAGGTGATCGAACTCCAGAAAATCTTGTTTAGCCTCGATATTGCAGTGAACTCGGCATACTTTGCATGGAAATACGAGCGCAACCCTTATCTGGAAGAGCCACTGATCTACCTCGCGTTATACGAGGGGAAAGTAGTGGGAATGCGAGGTATCTTTGGAGCGAAATGGGAGAATAGCCGCGGCCAAAGCTGGCTCGGAGTTTGCGCAACGGACCTGTCTATTGCTCCAGAGCACCGCAAGCGGGGATTGTTTACTCAAATCATGCGGTTGGCACTGGATGACCTAGCTCAGCTCGGCCATACCTATGTATTCAACCTCAGCGCAAACAAGACTACCTATTTTAGCTCGCTCGCTACCGGGTGGCATGGCGTCGGTTCAGTACAACCGATGCTGTGGACCAAGACGGGTAATCCTTGGCATTCCCTCGACAGAAACGGCAAACTCCTGCCGCCTGCGGCCAGCCCCTACGTCAAGCTCGAGTATTCGCCTCGCCCGGAAGCAATGGCTGACTTGGTCGAACTGATCGGGAGTGACGGGCGCATCCGGCATCTCCGTGACCAGCAGTACTTTGCCTGGCGCTATCAGAATCCTCTTTCAAAGTACCGATTCTTATATTGGGAAGCTAGCCGCCTGCGAGGGTATCTCGTTTTGCGAGCTTCGATTCATGCTTACAATGCTGACATCGAAATCGTCGACTGGGAGGCTGCTGACGAACAGGTTCGCGCCGACTTGCTTCACGCCGCTATTGAATGGGGCGCCTTTGACAACATAACGATTTGGTCCTCTACCTTGCCTGTCGAGGCTAAGACGCTTCTTGAAAGCAAAGGCTTTCGCCTGTTGCAACAAACCGATGGTTTCGGACAATCCTTTCCGACTATTCTCGTAAGGCCAGTCCGCGATGAGTTGCTAAAAAAGGATTGGGTCAGCGGTGGTTTGCGGCTGTTGGACTCACACAATTGGGATTTGCGCATGATCTATTCGGACGGCCACTAACCGTCTCGAAGTCGGCGCACGCAAAAATGTGACGTTACCTTCACGTCACCCATGGACAACTTTTTTGGGGAAGCCCGCAGCCTTTGCCGGGGCTAGTCAGGTTTTTCTCATCCAAAACGAGTTTCCAAATTTTCCCAACCCCGCAAAGATCGGCCTTTCGAGCAATCGTTTAATGACGACTTCGAGTTCCGGATCCCGCAGCGAGAACGCAATCGGCAGGATAATCTCCAGGCCATGACATCCGCCCAGCAGCCAAGCCGCAAGTAAATATTGCTCCGAATAAAACCTGGTCCACCAGTCGGGCGGATAGTCGTCGGGAAGATAGATATCATCGAAGCCGACGATGACACCGGGTTTCAGCCGAGGGAGAACCTCCAATATCGCGACCGTCGCGTCGGAGTTAGTGAAGCTTCGATGGGAGCCATCGATGAAAACAATGTCGCCAGCGGACACCTGTTCAAATAGCGTCAAATCCAATTCTTCCAGCGGGACGCGTTTCACCTCGTCACAAATTGCGTCGATACCTGCTCGTGGCTCGGGATCGATGCTAATTATGCGCGTGTCCAATTTGTTATCTCGAACCGCGCGCCGCGCAAAGGTGGTTGAACATCCCGATCCCACCTCCACGTAGAGCTTTGGCAGATTGGAAGCGATCAGAGAGTACAACACCATGAGTTCAAGCGGGGACATCCAACCACATCCCCAATAAGGCTCCGTTTCAGAGGCGTACTTCGGCGAGATCGCGTCAAATGCGCCAGACCACGTCATACAGCCTTCAAGCATTTTCTTGTATCGATTACGGCCACCCGCGATTAAGGAAAAGAGTTCGGGGTGAGGAGGTCGGCCATATCCCCAGCGAAACGTCGGTCGTACTGGGTGGTCGAGCATCACTTTCCAATGGGGTTCCATATTGTCATTCATAACAGTTTCGCTTCCCGGGTTGTCCATTCGTGACTTGAATCTTGATAGAGTCTCAGCGATGGCCTCCCGCCATTTCGGGGCTGATCGACTCCCCTAAATGCCGGCAGTCAATTCTTCGTCTTTTGGGACGGAGGTATCAGAGAAAGCTCAATCATTGGATGCGGATCAATACCGCGGACCGCGTTAAGGTAACGCGTTTGCAAGGTTTGTAATATAGAAGACCTGCGTGAGAGGGCTTTGCCTTCGAACAATTTAACAACCGGCAGCTCCGACAATGTCCCACACAAGGCGATTTCATCGGCTATCACCAACTCAGTTCGATCGATGGGGCGCCGCACGAATGGAATGCCCATCGAGAGTGCAAGTGCTTCGACTACTTCAAGGGTAATACTTTCTAAAGCCCCCTCAGAGGCAGGTGGTGTGTAGACCACTCCCTCGCGAACCATTAGAATGCAAGAGCCCGTTGTCTCTGCTACACGTCCTGCAGAATTCAGGAGGACCATTTCCTCACAACCCAGCGCGCGGCCTTCGATTCGAGCCAGACGACCAACTTGATAATTTGTACCAGTTTTGATCCGTGCCGGAAGTTCTACATCACCGCTGCGACGCCAAGTACTCACGCCCAGATTGATTGGTTGGGGAAGGGCCTTGGTCAGGTGGTATGCAGTGATTACTAAATCTGCCACCGTCCCCTCTCCCCAATGGCCTTCGACAACGTACAGCGTTGTGCGTGCCCACATATCACGGGCCGGCTCGGCAAGTTCACCCACAAGCTGCAAAGTAGCGCTCTCGTACTGTTCGTACGTCCAAGGGCAGGGAATTTGCAGAAGTTTGGCGGACCGGAGAAGCCGTTCATAATGGCGACGCAACAGAACAATTCCGAATCGACCGTCAGTCTGCCAATAACCCTTTACACCCTCATAGACATTCAAACCACGAGTAATGGCTTCGCAGCCGATATGCAGCGTTGCCTCTTCCCACAGCCGCAATTTTCCTCCCATGTAAACGAATTTTGGTTTTTGAAGAACTGCCATATTAATCTCCTCCAATTTGAATATTTCTAGTTGCCGATTGCATTTTATTAATAGCGCAACAGATAGCTCAATTTTACAAACAGCTGACTGCTGGAGGGATAGATGGGCGGACCCGTTCGGTGTAGCCCGGAGGAACCGGAAGGGTCCGTTTCCAGATTCTCAAACCGGCTGTTGTAACCGATGTATAACGCGGTGCCCGGATGAATCATGTATGTCAGAAGGACGTCACCAGTGAGTTGCTTGTATCGATCGGAATTGAACAGAGCAGTGTTCGGTGACAAAAAGTAGTAATCGACGATGGCGCGCAAAGAAAGCGCTCTTGTGAACTGGAAGTTTACTTTGGATCGCGCGATGTGACTCGCGAAAACCCCTGGCCGCTCATCCCCAGTTCCTCCGAAACCCCGCGGAGCACGGAAATTGTTGTAGTAGTAGTACTCATCGAAACGGATCCGCTGCTCCGGCCGCCACGTGAAACCGAACGAAGCGTTTTTGACGTTTCCGACGAAGGGCTCCAAGCCTGCAGGCGTGGAATAGTTAACTCCGGTCCCCATTCCAAGGCTGCCGTAGAGGGAAAGCCGCTTCAGCCAGTTCGCATAAAAGGAGCCCGAAGTCGTGCCATACCGGAAGCCTCGAGTCAAATAGCTTTCATACTGGTCATACCGCGTGACTGTGAACCCAACAGGTCCAGCGAAGTCCATGGAGAAATCAACGTTGGAGTATTTGTCCTGCAGGCGGCGAGCATGGTCCCAGGTTGCCCCCACGCTGACGGACGGCCCGAAAGAGTAGATCTTGCTGTTTTCCGGCCGGACGAAATATCCCGCATACTGTCCCCCTGTCCGAATGCCTACACGAGGGACGAAACCGAGTGGGGCACGAAAGCTGGGGCTGAAATCCTCGTAGTTTCCACTGTAGGTAAAGTTCCTGCCCCCATGGGTCAAACTGGCCGAATATGCAGTTCCGGTGGATGGGACAACATCCTCCTTGTCGTCGTAACTGCGATCGTCGCTGTAAGCCGCCTGACCCGAGACATACCACGTTGGGGTTAACCTTATTTTTGTATCGGCCGAAGACACCCGGTTTTCGCTGAGTCCAAACGCACGCTCTGTTGCGAGGATGCCAAAACTGGAATCCTTCCCGAACTCGCGTTGAAATCGCGCGGCTCCGACGAGGGCACGTTTCCCGTACCGAGAATTCTGGGTATCCACCACTTTACCGGGCGCCCGATCGTCCGTCGCCAGTAAGCCCAGATTCCAGCGGCCAACCTTGCCAGTCAAACGAGCCCCAAATTGGGGATCTGCAATACGACGGGTGAAAAGCAATCCCAATGAGGTCTCGAAGTAGGCGATGTTGTCCAGAAAGAACGGACGCTTTTCCGGAAAGAAAACTTCAAACCTGCGGTTGACGGTCACCTGTGGATCATCGGACTCGACCTGGCTGAAATCAGGATTGGCCGTGAAATCCAGCGTCAAGTTGCTTCCAAGCACCATCTTCGCGTCCAAGCCAGCACGGGTTTCGGTTTGCGTGTTATAACGTGGTATCCCAACGTCGAGGAGCCTGGCATTCGTGTAAGTGGCATACGGCATCAACTGGATATTGTGTCCAGTCGAGAGGCCCTTTAGCCCCTCTACTGCCCCCAGTTGCTGAGTCTGACTCTTCACGCGACGTGTGATGAAGGGCCAAAAAGCGTGTTCGCTGGTTCGGGCAATGTAACGTCCCAAACCGATGCCCCAGGTCTGGTTCGACTCGCTTGAAAACCGAAGGCTCTTGAACGGAATCGCGAGGAGCGTGATGTAGCCGTCGGATGTCAGTTGTCCATCGGAGTGCCACAACGTGTCGAAACGTCCATCGCCACTCGAGCCGGTCAGAATACCGTCGGACTGAATACCGAGCGGATTTGCGGAGAAATAATATGCCTCCTGTCCGCCATGAAACGTATCCAAAAAGACGCTTACACTGTCATCCCCAGGCGTATCCTCACGTCTCGACATCCGTGCCCGAACCTGCCCCGGTTCGTCCTGACACACGAAAACGACGTAGAGGTTCTTGTCATCGTACGAAAGATATGCGGCGGTTCTCTGTGAAACCGGTATGCCGTCACCGGGATCCCGCTGACGAAAATCAGTGACCATGATGTCGACCCCGGAATGCCCGCCGTTGACAAAATCTTCCATTTTGGGCGGGCGAATAGCCCGGGGAATTGTCAGCGTCCGCGAACCGGGCGCGCCGGATGCATCGACGATCTCTCCTGAAACCAATGCCTGAGGTATTTCCGCAACCACCGGCACGGATGCCTGGATCGTGGGAACCGAAACAGAGTCCTGGGGCAACCCTTCAGAAGGGAAACCGAGAACTAAGACCGACAAGGCTGTGCCAACTACTGCGATCATCCTGATTCTTATGGCGCTCTTGAATGCCCCTCTCTTCGACAGACTTGCCGAGCTGACTTCCCCAACTACACGGGCTCCTGGATTCGGGGGTCTTCAGACGGGCAGTGCGGACAGCAGGCATGATAGGGGGTTCACACTTTTTTATGCAATGCTACCTATGATCCACGCTTCTCTGGGATCATGAACTCCATGTCGGTACAAAAAGGTGGTACAAGTCTGTAAAGAACTCGTTGAAGCCAAAAGGGTCAGGGAGGATTTGGAAGATCTTTGTTCACCACCCAGCTTGTCCGATTGTTGCCGTACATCCGGATTTGAAACCTCTGATTGATGCTGACAACTCGCCCAGGCGTACAGCCCATTCGCTCCGCAATTTCGGGCAGGCTCAGATCCGTGGTTGCGAGTAACATCCTGATCCGGGCAATCTTTGATTCCGTAAGCCGTATGCCTTGTCCTCGTACCATCTCCACTCAACTCCCTTTAATGAGTCCACCCTGACAGACAACGGGGGGCAGCCTGAATACCAAGTTCGTTCCAAAACGATGGTGCTGTGCTGATCGTGAAGTTCTGCGGCATAAACCTCCACTTTGGCACTGGCACCGTAGAGCCGGAGGTGTTACCACCTTTGGACTAAAATCAAACCCTGAGCAGATCTTGCCAGCGATGCAGACGATGATTCAGCGTGACCAGGTTGAAATGCCGGTCGGCGGCGTTGGGGTGTCGCAGTGGATCAGCGATACTGTGCAGCCCGGATGCAAGCTCACTACGCTCACGTTCCAAGGTATGCTCGTCGTTTAGTTCTTCGAACGGCGTTTGGGAAGGTCCGATGACAAACAAACCAATATTTCCTCAGGCAGGCCTGACTTTTCTCAGTCGCCTGAAACGGAATAACAATCGTGAATGGTTCCTGAAGAACAAGGCCGTGTATGAGGAATCGGTAAAGGTGCCGATGCTTCAGCTGATCGACGCGTTAGCAGAAGAATTCGCGGACTTTGCTCCCGAGATCCTGGTTTCGTCGCGGAGCTTATTCCGCATCTATCGGGACACGCGCTTTTCGAAAGATAAACGGCCCTTCAAGGCCCACGTTGCCGCTTCCTTTTCCGTTCGAGGCTTTGGCCGGCATGAGGGCGCGGGATTCTATTTCCACATTGCCCCAACGGAGTTGTTGATTGGAGGAGGAATCTATCGGCCGGTCTCTGAGGAACTGCGGTCCGTGCGTAACCACATTGCTGCAAACCATGAACGTTTGGAAAGTATCGTCAAGGCACGGCAATTCCGCAAACTGTTCGGGACATTGACGGGAGAACAATCAACGCGCATGCCGCGGGGGTATTCACCCGGCCATCCGGCAGAACAGTACCTTCGTTATAAGGATTTGCTCGCGGCACGTGGACTGAAACCCGCGGAGGCTGCGAAATCAAACTTCTTCGCAACTCTCGTAGAGACTTACCGCGCGATGAATCCACTCATCCGCTTTCTTAACGAGCCCATACTGCGAGACCGTCAAGAAAAAAATCGACGGGATCGTCTTGTTCTCCCGTAGCAGGCGGCTGAAAACCTGTTTCGGATTCGACGAGCCTTAAGATCCCTCACTCATCCCTTCGCGAAAACGTTTCCGCATGAATGATAACGGAAGCTCAATCCGTATTCTGGACAGGGAATGCAGAGCTTATTGCGGTTTCATCGCAAAGAAGGCTTTCCTGTAGTTGGTCGCGAGCGGATGGGGAGAGAGGACTGGAGGAAACAGGACGTTCTTGCTGACAACAGTGCTCGGAAAGCTCGTTTCATCGATCACGATGGGCTCAAAGCCTTCGGATTCCAGAATACGCGGAAAGCTTTGCCCGTAAATTCGCAGATGATCCGCCAGGCCGAATGCGCGAGCGCGCTCCGCGGGATCGACGATGCTCGGGTCTTCGTAGGTGTCTGCCAGTCCGTCCTTTTGAGGCACGGTGAGGATCGCACATCCTCCCTTGGTCAGGATTCGAAGGATTTCCTTCATGGCGGCGCGATCGTTTGAAACGTGCTCCAGCACATCGCACGCGACAACAAGATCGAACGATTCTGAAGGAATCTGTGGCATGTGGGTCATGTCGAGTTTCATGTCGGAAGGACCATCCAAATTTGCCGTCACGTATTCCCGGGCGGACGCCTTCAGGGTCTCGGACAGCTGGGGTTCCGGAGCAAAATGCAGGATGCGTTTGGCTCGACAGAGTTTGTCGCGGGAAAGTTGCGGATGAGTCAGCAGGGCCGCCATCAGGAGTCGATGCCTCACCTCAGAGGCGCACCGCCAGCAGACGGTGTAGGGATGCCAGTTATCGCTATCGAAGCAGCGACCACTCCACTTGCAGATGTTGCACTCGACGTTTACGGGAAACCGGTATTTGAGGCGGCGAGCAACAGCTCTCAACTTTGACAGCATGGGTCAGGATGAACTGCTGCCGATGTCCTTGTCAAAACACCGGATCGCCCCGAGTGGATTGGGAATGAGGTTGTCTTTTCCGGAAAGTGGCGGATCATAGCGTTGCGCGCATGACCCGCCGCGATCAGGCTACATGCCGTCGGGCAGACGGAACTTGAGTCCGCGCAGGTATGCTTTCGTTTCCAGTTCCTCGATACGAGCCTGGAGAATGCGGCTCAGCGATGCGGCGTCAGGAGCCACACGCTCGAACTCCCGGTTGCTCCTGTCGACGGAGACCGTCATGATCGCTTCTGTCGCGGCGATTTCGGTCATGACGTCGTTGCTCGGAATCTTTCTTCGAAGCTCGTCGATTTCGCGCATCAGCGTTTCGCGCTGCATTTCCCATTGTCTCGTCTGAGTGGAGAGCCGGTCTTCGTAATGCTTCTGAACCTTATCGACCTGAGCATTCAACTCCGACGAGTAGTGTGCGCGTAACTCTTCGGTGATCTGATTCTTCAAAACCTCGGTCAACCCTGTCACGCGACGCTCGAAATCAGCGGCATACCACTGTTCCAGCGATCGAATGCTGTCCGTGAGACGGCTCAATCCCGGCGATGTTTCGGTGAAGGGCTCTGGAACTGGCGCTCTACTCTCGAAATTGACTGATCCTGAATCCACGACAATCCTCCTCAGCGCGCGCCTGGTTTCCAGGGCGCCCCTACATTCTAAGGTCAGGCCTTGCGGTGTCTAGTGTTAGAAATCGGTTAATTTTGAGGACCCGGGGGCGAGACAGGGGCGTAGGCTTTCCCCGTTTTTGAGGCGCCGAATTGGAGGCCCTTCAGGTAGGAAGCCAGTTCCAGCCTTTCGGTCTTCAGTTTGAGGACAATTCCGAGGGTGCCAGTCTTTTTTTGGGTGCCGGCCAGTGGAAAATCGCCGCACAAACGGCAAAAAATCCCCTCCATAAGGAGGGGTCGGCGCGCATTAGTGTCCCAACGTTTTTCAAGGTTAGCCTCTAGGTCTTTGCAGTCGCAGGCGTTGCGCGCCAAAA
>Ga0070675_100004298_pt1 | contig 10854 bp, 9 predicted proteins | sample KBSM43metaG_FD_65343 | JGI IMG/M metagenome (GOLD analysis project Ga0070675, IMG submission 65343) | Miscanthus rhizosphere microbial communities from Kellogg Biological Station, Michigan, USA - KBS M4-3 metaG | ecosystem: Host-associated > Plants > Roots > Rhizosphere > Soil ...
AATCTTGGATTCTCTCTGCCAGTGACACTGGGTTTGTTGCAATCGGCAGCGGTCCTCTTTGCGATTTCGATTCTGTTCTTTGCCAGGAGATCGGATATCACGGGGCGGCGCCGTATGATGCGTTGGGGTTGCGGTCTTGTTGTGATCGCATCTCTCATATTTTTCCCCCTCGTTGACACGAGGTCCGTGCTGATTGCTGCAGCCGCTGTAGGTTTCATGCTGGCAGTGCAGGGCATGTACATAGGGCCTCAGGCTGCCGTGTTTGCCGAGTTGTTCCCCGCAGCGTACCGATACAGCGGCGCGTCACTGAGTATTACTCTTGGAACGCTGCTGGGCGGAGCCATCACTCCGGTTGTAGCAACCGCACTCTATGGCACGTTCGGCAATTCCCGGGCTGTGACGATTTATGCGGTTGGGCTCTCCCTGATCTCGTGGCTGTGCGCGCTAGGCTTGAAGGAGACTGTTCACACGGAATTGTGATGAGCATTCTTCGGAAGGTCCTCGCGCAATAGCACGAGTGACGGCTTTCCCCTTATAATCCGCGGAACATGCCAGCCGCAACTGTCGCAAATGTCACTGCAAGAGGAGTGGTCGAGTTTTGCCGTAATCGTGGGATCGCTGCCGAAGGCTTGCTGGCAGCCGCGGGGATTTCACCGGTCTTGATTTCTTTGCCGGGATCGCGGCTGCCCGCCGAGCAGGCATTCGCGTTGTGGGATCACGCAGAGCGCGCCACAGGGGATCCCTGGATAGCGGAGCACGTCACCAGTGTCCTTCCATTTGGAACATATCGCATTGCGGATTACCTTCTACTGACGGGCGCCACCCCGCGCGACTCGTTGCAGAAATTCATTCGCAGTTTTCCGTTAGTCAATGGCGCGTTCCAAATGCATTTGTCTGCCTCCCGGGCCGGAGCGCACCTGCAGCTTCACAGTCCGTACGCACCCGAAGGTCCGTCTCATTTCTACGTGGAGTTCATCTTTTCCATGGTACTTGCGCGCCTGCGCTTCGCCGCCGGCGTGGAATGGCATCCGAAGGAAGTCTGCTTTGCCCATGCTGCCCCTGATCATCCGGAGAGCTGCCGTTCAATGTTTCGGTGTCCGGTTCACTTCAATGAATCCGAAAATCGCATGACGCTGGCGAGAGAAATCGCGGATATGCCCCTGCCCAGTGGAGACCCGTTACTTAGTGAAATCCTGGATCACTACGGCCAGTCGCTTCTGAAGCAGTCCTCAAAGGACGAGTTCCTGGGTGACGTGCGGAAGGTTCTTGCCGATGGATTCACCCGGCGAGACGACGTTCGGCTGCAAATCACAGCGCGGAAACTGGCGCTCAGCGGACGCTCATTACAACGCGAACTCAATGCTCGAGGTACCTCTTATCGAGAGGAGCTTGATCGATTTCGTCGTGACCTTGCAGTCGAGCTGTTGCCGCGCGTGCCGATTCATCAGATAGGCACATTGCTTCAGTTTTCGGAACCGGGATCGTTCTACCGCGCTTTTCGAAGATGGACTGGGGAGACGCCGCAGGCATACCTCAAGCCCAGGTCTTCCTGAATGCCGGGGCGTAATCGGTGACTCAGGCTGGCGGATTTAGTCATTGATCTTTGTCGCCAGACCCCGTATTTACGTTCGATATGAACCAACCTATTCGTTCTTATCTTCTCGCAGGCGCCGCGCTCGCCGCACTGCTGATCTCAGAAATCGGCCTCAGGGCTGTTGCTGTTCAGACTCCCGCACAGCCGGCGGCGCGGACGATTTCCTCTGAAGACTGCACGAGCGCGAAGCTCGGAACCGCAATCCCGGTTACATCAATAGGCGAGCCTGTTGCAGGCGTAACACTTGCCGCGCCTCGATGGGTGGAGGCTACCGGCAACGCTCCGGCATACTGCTCCATAGACGGTGCGATGGCGCCAACGGATACCAGTTCGCATGGACGGGCGATTAACTTCCGCGTTGTGCTGCCAGCATCGTGGTCGAGTCATGCCGTGCAGATGGGTGGCGGCGGTATGAACGGGTCGATTCCTAACGTGACCGGTGGCGAGGCGGGCGCGTTGCTTCAGCGAGGATTCGCCTCCTATGGGAGCGATTCGGGACATCAGCAGGGCTTCGGCCCTCGTGGGGGCGGTGCGGCGGGACCAACCGGTGATGACTGGGCGCTGAGTGACGAAGCAATCAAGAACCTCGGCTATATGCAGATGAAAAAGACTCACGATGCCGCCATGGTTCTGATGGAACGTGCCTACGGAGAGCGCCCGCGTTTTAACTACTACCTCGGCGGTTCCCAGGGTGGGCGCGAGGCGCTGACGGTTGCCCAACGCTATCCCAACGACTACAACGGTGTTGCTGCAAACGTGCCGATCGTTAGTTTCTCGTCTCTGATGCTCGGTCCCGAGTTGATTCGCATCCAGGAGAAACCCCTTGCCAACTGGATCACACCCGCTAAAGTGAACGCGATTCGCGGCGAGTTCATGCGACAGTGCGACAAGCTTGATGGGTTGGTCGACGGGATCATCAATAACTACATGGCCTGCCGTGCCATCTTTGACGTCAGTCAGGGCGTGCCCAACCGCAATCCGTGGGCATCGAAGAGATGCCCGAACAATGTCGATCCAAATCCGGCTGATACGAGCGCCGGCGCGTGCTTTACTGACGGCCAGATTTCAACACTCAACGTCGTGTACAGCCGCTACAAATATGCGACGCCGCTCGCAAATGGGGCCAGGACGTTTGGGATGTGGGTACCGAATACCGATCCTTCAGGCAGCGGTTTGATCATGAACGCTCGCTTCAAAGGGCAGGAAGGCGGGGAGAATGCGAACAATCACTCTCATCTGGGCATTCTTGGTGTGACGGGTTTTCTCATGAAGAACACGACCGCCAATCCTCTTGATTATGTCGAAGGCGGTCCGCTGAATGGCAGGCGCGAGGAGATTTCCGCGTGGCTGGATGCCACGAATCCCGATCTGTCCGCTTTCGCCCGTCGCGGAGGGAAGATGATCGTGGCCATCGGCACGAATGACACACTCGCTTCTCCGGGCGCACAACTCGACTATTACCAATCGGTGCTGGATAAGATGGGGCGGACCTCGGTAGATGAGTTTGCGCGTTTCTACGTTATTCCTCAGACGGGTCACGGTCTCACGGGGTCCAGCTATGCGACCAACGGTGAGGGTGCTGCGATACCTGCGGCACAGATTCCAAGCCGCTTCGACCGCGTCGCCATGCTCCTTGACTGGGTCGAGAAAGGCACTGCTCCACCCAAGTCTGCCACGGTTACGGGGACTGCGGGCACTCTGCCGCTGTGTTCGTATCCCAGCTATCCGAAGTACAACATGGGACCTTCAACAAGCGCGGCTTCCTACTCCTGTGCGGAGCAGTGACAATTGAAGTCGCCCTCTTATTCCGTGTTTCTTTTGAACCGCCTGTGTGTTTCGGTAGCAGCACGATAGACACGCAAGAGCAGGGTAGCGCGGCCGGATGGTCGTGACGGCGCCCTCGCCAGGGTTGGTAGCCGCGCAGACCACGATCACTGCAAGGTAGGCGCAACTTCGGTTGATTGAAATGCAGAGGTCTGCTGAAGGAGCGCCGCCGCCTCAACGGCACAGGATAGTGCTCATCTTGTCACCGCCTCCGGTATGGTTTCCGAGAGAGGAAGTCCGACGTAATTTTCCGCAAGACCCATCATCGCAATGCGTGAACTTGTCACGTAGTCCAGTTCGGCGTGTTGCCGGCGGAAGTCGAAGGAATTGGCTGTGTCGGGTCGATGCAAGAGGGAAGTCATCCACCAGGAAAACTGTTGTGCGCGCCAGACACGCTGCAGGCAATGTTCCGAATAACGGTCCAGAAGTGTCTGGGATTTAAGCTCGTAGAAGCACTGAATCGCTCGCGTCAGTCTCCAGATGTCGGCCATGGCCAGGTTCAGACCCTTTGCCCCGGTAGGCGGCACAATGTGCGCGGCGTCTCCAGCGAGGAACAGGCGCCCATATCGCATCGGTTCGGTCACAAAGCTTCGCATACCTGTGACGCCCTTCTGAGTGATCGGTCCAACGTTCGGCTTCCAACCATCCTCGCTACGCAATCGCGTCAGGAGTTCGTCCCAGATCCGATCGTCGGACCATTTTGCGAGGTCTTCATCAGGGGCGCATTGCAGATAGAGCCTCGTCACCGAACTTGACCGCATGCTGAAGAGCGCAAATCCGCGTTCATGTCTGCTGTAAACAAGTTCTGGCGATGAAGGCGCGGCATTGGCCAGAATGCCGAGCCAGCCGAACGGGTAGATGCGCTCGTAAATATGGATACTGCTCGCAGGAATTGATGGCCGGCAAATGCCGTGAAATCCATCACATCCTGCAATGAAGTCGCACCGGATCTCGTGGGAGTCGTCATTTTCCGTAAAGCGGATCTTTGGCTGAGTTGACTCCAGGTCGTGGACGCTGACATTCTCTACGTTGAAAAGGATCGGCCTGCCTGAGTTATTTCGCGCAGCGATCATATCCTTCACGACCTCGTTCTGTCCGTAGACCGTAATTCGCCTGCCGACCAACTCCGCGAAGTCGATTCGATGACGTTTTCCAAAAACATTGATGTAGATGCCGTCGTGCGGCATGCCCTCACGACGAAGGCGTTCCCCCACGCCGTTTTCAATCATCAGGTCCACGGTGGATTGCTCGAGGATTCCCGCGCGGACCCGTTCAATGACGTAGTCTTCGGAACGATTTTCAATGATGAAGGAATCGATACCTGCGAGGTGGAGCAGGTGCCCCAGCATTAGACCTGCGGGCCCTGCTCCAACGATTCCGACCTGGGTGCGTATCGCGGCCATGAACTCCTAGCGCGACGCCGGCCTGGCGTGCCTGGCAAGGAACTTGTAAATGTCCGCCATGGACCCGGCCATGATGGGGCCGTGCGAGAGACCGGGATACTCCTTGTACTCGTAGTTCATCTGGAGTTCGTTCATGGTTTCAACCCACGTGCGCACGTTCGCGACCGGCACGGCTTGGTCCGCATCGCCCATAAAGCCTCCCTTGATGGCTTAGATGGCTCAGAATCCCACCCTACAGGTAAATGCGGTGGCGATTAACGACAGAGCAAGCACGAGAAGTCTTTGACGGATCCCCTTCATAGGTCCTCGTAATGATGATGGTGTCCAGTTCGGCACTGAGTATAATGACGACCTCGATGCTATGACAATCAATGATCGATTGATGCCGGCGGACGCTATGCTTCTTCGGATAATCAATTGCCTTGAACGGATGGCTAGAGTAAATTCGCACCTATATGCCGACTTTTGAACGTATCGAACAAGTCTCCAAGAAATCACGCGTCGTGAACCTCGTACGCGAAGCAATCCTCTCGGGCCGCCTGAAAGGAGGAGAGCAAATCGTTGAAGCGAAACTGGCACAGGAGTTTGGTGTCGGACAAGGCCTGGTCCGCGAAGCCTTGATTGAACTCGAGCATCGCGGATTCGTGCAGCGCACGCCTTTCACGGGAACGACGGTGCCTATGCTGACGCTCGAAGACGCGCAGCAGATCTTCGACGTGCGCATCGAACTGGAGCCTCTGGCGTTCTCTCTCGCAGTAAACAGAGCGACTCAACAGGACATTGCGATCCTGAGCGAATTCAATGAGAAAACGAAAGTCGACGCGAAGGCCGAAGACCTCGAGAATTTTTTTGATAGCCACTTGAGTTTTAGGAAAAAGGTCTGGGACCTCTCCGGCAACCCTTATGTTCAACAGGCGCTTGAGCGGGTCGTGATTCCCCTCTATGCGTTGTATCTGATCCGTCGCCCCTACAACCGGGAAGGCATCGTCCAGACCGTGTTCGAGTGTATAGAACATCAAGACAGAATCGTCGAAGCGTTTCGTCAGAACGATGCGGAGAGTGCGCGAAAAATCTCGCGTGATTTCCTGGAAGGAATGAAGACCTACCTGGGAACACGTCTCGTTCCCGATGATAGAGGACCCTTAGCATGAGAACAGTCACCCGATCGCTTCTCGTTTGCCTGGTTGCGTTGCTTTTGCATGTAATCCCTGCGAGCGCGGCCGGAAGCGATGTCGCCGACGCCGTGATGCGTGGAAAGAAGGATGTCCTGCGTACTCTCCTGAACCAGAAGGCGGACGTCAATGTTCCCCAGATCGACGGAACGACCGCGCTGCATTGGGCCGTGCGTGCAGACGACCTCGAGTCAGCGGACCTCCTTTTGAAAGCGGGAGCGAGGGTGTCCGCCGCCACTCGCGACGGCGCGACTCCGATGCAGCTCGCAGCCCTCAATGGCAGCGCCACGATGATCGACCGGCTCGTTAAGGGCGGCGCGGATGTGAATGCTCCCCTGAGTTCTTTCGGCGACACGGCGCTGATGCTGGCATCGCGCACAGGGAAGCCGGACGCTGTTAAAGTCTTGCTCGACGCCGGCGCCAGGGTTGATGCAAAAGAGACCTGGGGCGATACGACAGCGCTCATGTGGGCCGTCTCAGAAGGTAATCACGCGGTTGTGCGTCTGCTCATCGACAAGGGCGCCGACGTCAATGTTCGCTCGAAATTCGTTCCGTCCGCGACCGGGCGTGGCTTCGAAGGCGCAACACCCGCCTCCGCCCGTGCGAACCAGGGCGCCGAAGAAAACGCCAGCGGTTCACTCACGCCACTGATGTTCGCGGCACGTGAAGGCGATCTGGAATCCGCGAAAATGCTCATTGCTGCCGGCGCGCAAATCGATGTGAGAGGCGGCGACGGAAAAGACGCGCTCGGCCTCGCCATCTTCAACGGCGGATACGATGTCGCTTCATTCCTGATCGATCAACATGCGAATGTGAATCAAGCCGATGCGCAGCGCTTCACACCGCTTTTCTGGGCTGTCGATCGCCGCAATATGGAAACGGCGCCGAACTTTCCATGGGTGGTCACTGCGGATCCTCTTCCCCTGATCAAGAAGCTTCTGGACGCCGGCGCCGACGTGAATTTCCTCGTCAACAACACACCGCGCGCGCGTATGCGCGACGGTTCGCCGCGAATCGTGTTTGCGACAGCTTTAATGCGCGCCGCCTTCTCCGGCGATATCGAGTTGGTCAAACTCCTGCTGGCCCACGGCGCCGACACGAAAATCATCTCGAAGGATAGTGAGACGGTGCTGATGGCGGCCTGTGGCACGGGCTTTATTCCGGGTTACAGCAAAGGCCGCACTCCGGCGGAGAGACTCGAAGTCGTGAAGCTGCTCATCGATCTTGGACAGGACGTGAACGCGGCAGACGATTACGGCATTACCCCGCTGATGGTTGCAGCCAATATCGGGGACGTGCCGGTCATTCAATACCTGATCGACAAAGGAGCCGACCTCGGAGCCTACGACCTTGGGAAGAAGAACGACGGCGCATTCGGTTCGAGCATCGAACCCCTGATGCCCATCGATTACGCGATCGGCATCGGGACATTCCGGCCGAACAATGCAATCGTGTTCAACGAAGATGCCGTCAAGCTGATGACCCGCGTGATGAAAGAGCGCGGTATCAGGCACACCACGTCCGAGTGCACACTGCGCGGATTCACCTGCTCCATCGCGAACGTGGATCCGAAGACTGCCACACCCGCGCAGATTCAGGTGATTCGCAGAATCCAGACCGGCTATCAAGTTGATGGCGTCACCGGCGGCCTGGGCAACAAGGAAGAAAAGAAGTAGTGATGCGGTCCATCATCCTCTTGCTATTTGCTGCGGTGAGCCTCCAGGCGCAGAATGGCGCTCGCTATACGGCAACATCGGCGAACGTCAGCGGCGCGGGTGAAGCGATCAAGATCAATCTGACAGAGTGGTCCACGGACAGCCGTCGCGATGAATTCGTGGCGGCGTGGACACTCACCGCAGCAGCGCCGCAAGGCCGTGGCGGACGCGGTGCCGGCGGAGGCGGCGGAGCAGGACGTGGAGGCGGAGGTCGCGGCGCGCGCGGTGGCGCGGCAACCACAGCAACCCCAGCACCTGCGGTGCCGGACCTGCCAGTCGATCCTGACACTGTAAACCCAGACAATCCGACTCCAGCGCGCGGACGCGGCGGCGCTCGAGGAGGCGGCGGAACAGCGGTACCTGCGGTGCCGGACCTGCCGGTCGATCCGGATACTGTAAACCCAGACAATCCGGCTCCAGCGCGCGGACGCGGCGGTGCCCGAGGTGGTGGCGGAACCGGTGCGAGCACCCAAACCCCCGAAGCCTCTCTTGCAGCGGCACTCAAGAGGGCTTCGACCGTCGGCATTCTTTGGACATCGGAGAACGTTGGGTATTCGATCAAGTATGCCTATCGGCTGCCGGAACAAGACGGCGGCGAACGCATCATTCTGGCAACGGATCGGCGCGTTGGAGCCTGGAGTAATCTGTGGCAGCCGGCGGCATCGATCACTCCATCCGACTATTCTTTCTCCATCATCGAACTGCACGTGAATTCCAGAGGCGAGGGCGAGGGGCGCGGCGTCATGACCGGCAAAGTATTCATCGACCCTGCTGCCAAAACTATCGCGCTCGACGGCTACGCGACACAGCCCACTATATTGAAAAGCGTAAAACGGCAATTGGTGACAGAGACCAAGTAGCGAATGGTCCCTCTCCCACCGGGAGAGGGTGGCCGAAGGCCGGGTGAGGGATTTTCAGGACCTGACAATCCCTCACCCGTCGCTTCGCGACACCCTCTCCCGGTGGGAGAGGGACAATTTCCAATTTGACCGCCATCAATTCCCGCAGGAGTTCTACTGATCCTGATTCGTACCTCTCACACGGCCGAGCCATTCGACGAGACGTTCGAGTTCTTCGTCGCTGAGAGTCGCACCGCGTTCCCGCATGTCAACGGCGAGAACGCGCCATCCGTCAGCGGTACGGCGTTCTTTGTTGATGCGGTCCACTTCGTGGCATTTCGCGCAGGCGCGATCGAGGAGGCGTTTGGCTTCGGGGTCTGAGAAATAGGTCGTAATTTCGGGAGCGACATAGCTTCTGGGAAATGCTTTCGTCGTCGGGCCGAACTTGCTGACCAGCCAATCGACGAGAACAGACGTGTCTTCGTTGGAAATCTTCAGATCGCCGCTCTTGTGTTTCGTCTGGATGAGATTGCGCCATCCGGAATCGTCGAGGGAATAGTAAGCGTATTCGTCGATACCGTGGCAGGCCGTGCAGTTCGTGCGAATGACTTCCCTGACAGTGCCTTGAGGCATCTGCACGCGAGGTCGCGTCGCGCCTCTCTGGCCCACAACGGGTGCGACAAACCAGAGAGACGAGGCAATCACCAGGGCAACGACACCTGCTCGGTTCATTTGAAACTTCACTAGGCAAGGCCGGGAAGAGTCCCGGAACTCTGACCGATGCTGTCGCGTTGAATCCCGTACAGATGCAGAAGGCTCAGCAGCATGTTCGAAGTTTTCTGCGTCGTGTCATCGGGGAACACGATGTGGCGGTTGCCTTTGAATGTCCCGTCGATACCGCCTACGAGAACCACGGGGACCTTGATGTGTGCATGACGGTGCGAATTGCCCATGTTGCTGCCCTTGTAGATCAGGATGTGATCGAGCACCGTGCCATCGCCTTCGGGCATCTTGCTCAACTTCGCGACGAAGTTTGCGAGATGCTGCACGTGATAGCGATTCATCTTGGCGTAATTGGCTATGTTCTCCGGCTTGTCCCCGTGGTGCGACGAACCATGCCATCCGCCGTTGAATCCGCTCTCGGAGAAGCTGGCGCCTGACAAGTCGCGGCCCAGCATGAACGTTGCTGACCGCGTGATGTCTCCTTCGAAAGCCAGCGCGAGCAGGTCGTACATCAACTTGAAATGCTCGTTGTTGCTCTCGGGGACACCGAATGGAATTTCAGAGGTGGGCTCTTTGATCGACCGGCTCATTGCAATCGTGATGCGTCGTTCGAGTTCACGAATGTTGTCGGTGTAGTTGTCGATGCGCGTTTGGTCGCCGGTGCCGAGACCCTTCTTGAAAACGGCGAGTTCCTGCGTCACCGAATCCAGGATGCTGGCATTCTGCTTTCTTCCTTTCATGCGCTCCTGCGCGTTGGTTCCGTCACCGAACAACCGCTCGAACGCCACGCGGGGATTGATCTCAGTGGGAAGGGGCGTTCTCGCATCGGGCCACGAGATGGAGTTCGTGTAGGCGCAGCTATAGCCCCAGTTGCAGTTGCCGAAGTTTGTGGTGTCTTCCACGCCGAGTTGAATCGAAGAGAGGATCGTGTCGCGTCCATACTTTTCGGCGATCAGTTGATCGATGGTGACACCCAGATAAGGAGCCACCGCGTTACGGCGTGGCCGCGCTCCAGACAGCAGCGCTGCCCCCTTGGCGTGATCGCCGCCGGGCTCTTCCTCGGTGGCGAAGGATTCATTCATGTTCAGACCGCTGATCAGCGTGACGTGCTTGCGGAACGGTTCGAGCGGCTTCGTGATGAAGGAGAATTCAAAATCAGGACCCTCCTGAAGCGGACTCCAGTAACCGGGTGCCGCGCCGTGCGGATGCCAGATGCCGAGGAATCGTTTGACCGATCCAGGCGCCGCAGCTGTCTTACTCAGCGGCGTTTGCGCCGGGAGCATGGACTCCAGGAAGGGCAGGGCCAGTGTAACCCCGGCGCCTCGAAGGAACGTTCGTCGCGGAATGAATTTCTTTGTAATGAGCATGGTCGCTCCTTTAGTTCGCAGCGTTGTCGGCCGCCTGCTTCACCCTCGTCTGGAAGGGCGCGCTTTTGACGATTCCCATCACCAGCGAAGAAAACTTGTAGTTGCTCTTCTCGCCGTCCTTAACGATAGAACGGATCACGGGCATGTCGTAGTATTCGACACCCCGTCCGATCCCAAACGTCATCATCTTTTCGGTCATCATTCGGACGAATTGAGG
>Ga0070675_100004302_pt1 | contig 10852 bp, 8 predicted proteins | sample KBSM43metaG_FD_65343 | JGI IMG/M metagenome (GOLD analysis project Ga0070675, IMG submission 65343) | Miscanthus rhizosphere microbial communities from Kellogg Biological Station, Michigan, USA - KBS M4-3 metaG | ecosystem: Host-associated > Plants > Roots > Rhizosphere > Soil ...
GCCGATTCAGCGGATGGTATCGAATCCTGTGCTTCCAATGTCACCTACTGGCGACGGCTGGGCATGTAGCGGTTCGGGAGTGTCGCGCTAACGTAGCAACGTCGGCCACAACGCGCTGACGTTAGCAATCCGCGTGTGCGCAAAAGGACGACGGAATTGTCGGCCGATTCCGTTCGAGTTTTTTAATTACTTGCGGCCACCGGTCACGTCGACTGGGAAGATGCGTAATTCCGACTCGATCTCGAGAACGTCGATCGTGCCCGCCGGCCACCTGAACCGGCAGAGTCGGTGACGCGTGTCGGAGTCGAACGGGCGCTGCACGAAGAGGACCTCGAATGCCGACGTGGTGGCGGATACGATGATCGGACGGTGGATGTCGGCTCGTCGCTCGAACCATCGGCCAATGGGCTCCGCGCTATCTACAAGAAGATCCCAAACTGCAATTCGCGGTACCACTTCAGTGCCTCGCTGGAGGAAGAACGCGACGAGCCACCGTCCGGCCACGAGACGTGTGCTCCCGACGAAGCCTGGCACGAAAAAGGGCGCGCGAAGCGGCGCGAGCGACTTCGGATCCAGGAAATGCAGCCCCTCGCCCATGTGCGCCTGTCGACCGACAAGGACGCATGGAAAGCCGTCGAGCGAGTCGATGGTCACGCTCATGAGGTCGTGCCAGCGCGGCCTGTCCGACCCGCTCCCGCGCCAATCGTCCCACAGAGTTTCGGACGAACGCTGTTTGTCCGATCCATCCGGGGACGCCGAGACGAGCCCGTGCCGATCAGTTGCAGCGATGGCACGCCATTGTCCCGCCTCCAGTTGGTCGACCCAGATCGCCGCCTCGCGAAATCGCGTCTTGGTTGGCGCTCGCCAGATCGTCGATATCGTGCCTTCGACGCCAAGGACGTCAACGGTGCCGTCGCCTTTCACCATCGCCACCGCCGGCTCCGATGTCGTCGAGATGAAGGCTGCGGTCAGCGCAGTATCGTGTAGCGGATATTGGAGCGTTGGGTGCGAGCTCGAGCCGGGCCATCGGTATGCGTGCTGAGAATCCGCCGCGACAACGTCGATGGAGCCGTCGACCTGCCGTCTGGCGCACAGCGCGTCGAGCGGGAGTGTTCGCGCGGCCAAACTTCCAAGCGAAACGGGTTTGTCGTCGACGGCAATCAGGTGCAGGGCCGGATCGTCGTTCTTTCGCACCAGGACCAGCGATCGATATGCTCGCGCGTTCTCTAGCGGTGCGAGTTTGACCTCCTCGACGAATCCGCGTGGAAGCTTGTCAATGTTGAACCGGGCGAGCGCCTCGGCCGACTCCAACACTCGCGCCATCATTTCGAACTCGTAGCGACCCGGTACTTCATCCGTCGGAAGCCCCAGCTCCGCATCGAGGGAGGCCCGCGCCGCGAAACCGCCGCGGCCATGGTACTCTTCCGTGGCGCGCACACTGTCGAGTGCCTGCCACCAAAAAACTGTAGGGTGAACGGAGAGTCCGTAGTCGGTCGCAAACTCCAGCTCGGACAACGGAATGGACCGAAGGTCAGCCGCCACAGCCGCGGCAAACTCGATCGTCGAGATCATTTCCTCGTCGCGATTCGTTGGAACAGCGTCGTTCCACGCGCGCGCCTTCTTTCCGGCCTGTCGCAACTCCTCCACGCGAGCGCCGTAGCGGCCGCGCCAATCGGCGAGGATCTCGCGGACGCGCCGCAGACGTTTTGTATCCTCGTCTTGGGCCGGATATGGTGGCTTGACCGATGGCGAGACGCGATGCAAGTCCGGCGTCGCCGCACCGGGAAAGTTCGGCGGCCTCGCCGGCTTGCCGCGTTCGCCCCGAACACGTTTGAGTAAACTCTCAATGGCTGTCGTTTCCGGTACATCCACGAAATCGACATAAACGATCTGCGCGAAGACTCCAGCGAGTTGTGCGGGTCGAACTCGCACAGGAATCAACAGGTCTTTTGTCCCTGTCGGATCGAGCAGGAACGCGTTGGCCCATTCCGTCTGTGTGTATAGAGCAGCGAGGTAGTCCTGCGAAAGCACAGCAATCGTACGAGTCGTGTCGCGCATCGCGGCGTCCATTCGAACGACCCAGTTCCCCACGAAATCCCATGCTTGAATGACGACTGAGAACCCGGCCTCCTCGAGCTGCCAGGCAATCCACTCGGCCCAAGCGCGATCTTTGGCGTTGTAGCTGACGAAGAAGTCTTTCATTTCAACGATGAGCAGTTCCGGAGGGGACGCGCAGGAGAGCCGCTACGCGCGCCCTTACGCGAAGCCGAGTTGCTGGAGCATGAGAGACTGGTCCCACTGCTCCCAGCGCTCGCGCACCGTGCTCCCCGCCACGCGATCCATAATCAGCCCGTCGACGACGATCGACTTGCCAGTCGGCGGCGCCGCTCCGAGCGGACCGGTATGCGTTCCCCTTGCCGTCCATCGGAACGCCACCAGGTCCCCTTGGACCAGCTGATCTTCCATAGTGAAACGCATGTCGGGGAAGGCGGCTAGGAATCCCGCTATCAGGTCCTTCCACGGTCCAATTCCGCGGAGTGGCTCCGCGACACCGGTGATGTGGAAGACGCAGTCGGGCGCGAACGTGGCCTCCGCGGCGGATACGTCTCCACGATTCAGGCTCTCGATCCAGATGCGCTGGTACTCAATAACGGACTCGATCGGCATGCTCAACCTCGGCGTTGGGGTTAACACGGGTAGCGGGGAGCGGACTGCGGACGTGAGCATCCGCCGCCACCGTCCGACACGGGAGGGCTAGCGTAACCATGAGGCGAGCATCCGGCAAGATGCGATTGCGTCGCGCGGACGCCGCGTAATCCCGAGCAAGGCGGCGCCTCACTGCTGTCTTATACGCAAACTCTAATCGACCCTGACGGTCCAGAGACGACGCGCGCGCGCGCGTCGGAATCGCGAAATTGCTTTTTTGCGGAGCCGTGTGCGAAACGGCCGCGGCTTGAATCACAGCTGAGACGAAAGCGTTGGCCAATGGTCCTACGCAGCGTCTCAGAGCGATGATCGCGTCACGCACGGCATGGCGCCTGCCCCCTCATGACACAAAGCGGAAACACGTTTCTCACCGCTCGAGGATGGTAGGACTCTATGCCGCTCACTTTGTCAGCGCTCATCGTCGCTGCAACGATGCCGGCACTCATGCAGAGTGTCGCGAATGCACAATCCCCTTGGCCCAGCGCGGCCATTTCCAGATCAACACCAACGCTGTCGCCCAAGGACTCCGCTCGAGCCCTCAAGGTCGCGCGTCGCGCGCAGAGTGACTTCGAGGTTCTTCGTCGTCGGTTGTTACCGATCGAAGACTCGCCCGGAGGTGCGTGCAGCGCCGTGATCGGGCGTTACTGCTATCGAGAGCAGACGGGCTTCGGCCCTCCGGCAGAAGCGCCGGAGGTCATCGGCGCACGCGATCGACTGTTGACGGTGCTCGACAGCCTTGGCCGTCTGTTGCCGGAAGATCGATGGATTCTGGGTCAAAAGCTGCGCTACTTCCTCGAACAGGGGCGGCTGAACACCGCTGACAGCGTAGCCATAGGTTGCGCCGCGAACACGACCGTGCCGACCACGCTCGGCTGGTGTCTCGCGCTTGCGGGCTACACCGCGCAGGAGCGCGGCGACTATGCGCGCGCCGACGCGGCATTCTCGAACGCGCTCGCAGCGATGCCGGAGAAGGAACGATGTGAGTTTCAGGATCTCTCAATTCTCCTCGACGGACGCGCGGCCGGACAGTACAAGCATGCGACCTGCCAGGAACGCGATTCCCTCGCCGCGGCGTTCTGGCGGCTTGTGCAACCGTTATATCTCAACAACGTGAACGATCTGCGCACGGAGTTTCTGGCGCGCATCACGCGCATGTACATCGAGCGGGACACCCGCACGCCGATGAGCGGTCACTGGGACTCGGACGATCGAGAGACGCTTCTCCGCTTTGGTGGAGGCCAGTACTACACGCAGCTGTCTCGCCCGCCGGGCTCCACGCGCGAGGCGGCGATTGCGAGTCACCGGCGCGGACCGGCCTTCAACTTCATTCCTGACGCACGCTCGCTCGCCTCGCCCAATCAATTGACGCTCCAAGATTGGGAATACGCGAACGTCGCAACGCGATCGGGCTACGCGCCGGCGTGGGCCGGAAGCTTCCAGCCGTTGCTCGAGAACCAGGTTGCGCTGTTCCGGCGCGGTGACTCCGCGGTGGTTGTCGCCGCGTTCAAGATCACCGACCACGTCACGACGTCTCTCACGAAGAATTTCCGAGCCGGAGTGTTCGCTGCAGTGGTGGACAGTGGCAACATCCAGACGCCGATTGGAACGACGCTCAACAACGTTGGATCGACGGTCGTCTCGACGATACGCGCCTTGTGGCGACCGATGATCGTGAGTCTCGAGGTCATGGACACGTCGAGCCGCGCGGCGGGACGAGCGCGCTTCGCGCTGAAGCTGCCGACGCCAGGTACGCGTTTGAGCCTTTCGGATTTGCTGGTGTACACGCCGTCCGACTCTGCGCCCACCAGCCTGGATCAAGCGGTTCCGCGAGCGCTTCAGGCGCTTCGGGTGCCGAACAGCCGGCAGATCGGTCTCTTCTGGGAGGCGTACGGCGCGCGCCCGGAAGGCGAGGCGTTCGAGTATTCTCTTCTCGTGCAACCGATCGGTCGGAGTTGGGTGCATCGCGCGTTCATCAAGTTCCACCTCACCGATCCCGATCGGTCGCTCAGTGTCATATGGAAAGAGGTGCCTGTCGTCACTGGCGACATCGCGTGTCGTGGCGTGACGGTGGATCTCTCGCGCCTCAAGCCGGGCCGCTATCGTGTGCGCCTTTCGTTGACCGGTGGCACCGAAGCGCCGATCGTGTCGGAGCGTGACATCGAGATTGCGGAGTAACGTCGTGGGCGATCACGAAGTGAGGAAGTAGCAAAGCGGACAACGAATTACGCGGGAATGATCGTTTAGCGTAAACGCTGCTTCACTTCGGGATCCGCGGACGCCCAGGCTCGGCGAACATAGCCTGCATAGACAGCCGCGCTGTCGTGCATCCCTGCCTGCCGAAACGCCTGGGCCATGTAGTAGTCCACCTCGCTCCGGGGCTGGTAGCGTCCCATCGCGTCCGGCCGCGTCGCATAAGCATTTCTGAATGATGATAGAGCTTCCGCACTCTTGCCGCGCTGCAACTGAACCACGCCCAGCTCGGTCATCGAGCGAGTCCAACCGTCGCCGATGCGCCACTGCGCTTTGCGCAATTCATCTTCAGCGAGCGCGAGGTCTCCGTTGCGCTTCGCGATCAAGCCACGCACGTGGTGATGCAGACTCCAATCGCGCCCGTAGTAGCTTCGGCGGCCGATTCGTTCCACCGAATCGGCGAGCGCTTCCAATGTTGGTGTATCGGGCGAACGACAATTGCCCGTGCGCGCGATGAAGTCCGCCAGCAGGGTGTGATGCCAGGCGAAGGCACGTGATGCGGCGCCCGGCGCGGGCTCGTCCATGACTCTGTTGCCGTGAAGCGCCTCGATGATCGCGAGCGCATCGTCGCAGCGGCCGAGTCGTGCCAAACCGTCGGCGCGCTGGAGGCTGAGCCAATAGGTCTCGGGGTATTCGGAGATCGCCCGTTGGGCCGTTGCATTTGACGCCCGATACTGCCCCCGTTCACGCTCCAACGTGGCACGCGCATCCAGCGCCTGCATGCGCATCGTGGGCGATTCACTCGCCTCCGACTTCGCAATCTCCGATTCGGCCGCATCGAGCCGCCGAGCCATGATCTTGATCCAGACCGACGTGAGCACGACGTATGGTTCTTTCGGTGCAATGGCCAGCGCCCGTGCCGACGAAATGAGGGCGTCGTCGTAGCTGCCGTGGTACGCTTGAGCGTATGCGAGGTTCATCCACGAGGAGGAGATGTCGGGCGTCAGCGCTACCCATCGCCTCGCAACGCGCTCTGCACCCAACCAATCGGCGCGGAAAAGTCGAACGGAAGTGAGACTGCCCAAAACGTAGCACGAGTAGCATGGCCCGCGGCCCGCTTCCATGCCGAGCGAATCGAGCGTCAGCAGTCGGGCCAGTACGCGTTCTTGCGCATCCCAGCGTCCGAGGCCGTCGTATAACTGCGCGAGAAGTTGGTACCCGCGCGGATCGCGGGGATACTGCTCGATGAGCATTCGCGCCAATGACTCGCTGCGCTCGGTGTCGCCATTCTTGTAAGCGATGCGGGACTCCCATTCGAGGCGATCACGCTCGGCGATGTGGGGCTGCCGCTTTTGAAGAACGGCGCTCAACCGTGCGAATACCGGCGTCTCCTCCGCGGCGATGGCGTGGGTGGCTCGGTTCAATACCGCGCTTGTGAAGCCGGAATCGAGCGCGATGGCCGCGTCCAACTCGGCGATCGATTCCGTACTGCTCTGGAAGGCGACCTCGAGAGAGCGGACGAAATGCTGATAGGCTTCGAGGCTCGACGTCTCGATCTCCGCAAAGCGAAGTCCGTCGGTGCTTGCGCCGACCGCGGAGAGGAGTCGCACTGCCGCACGATCGACGGCTGTGAGGATACTGGAATCGGTCACGGTCTCGAGCGGCATCGACTTTCCTGTGCGCACGTCGAGCAGTCGGAGGTCGAGTACGATGACTTTGCCGCGCTGCAGGAACGCGCCACTCACGACCTTCGTCGCGCGCAACCTGCGGCCGAGGTCACGGAGCGCATCGACCGATAGAGCGCCGCCAACGCTTTGACTCCGCGCGCGCAACACGCGCAACTCCACCGGCGAAGCGACGTCGACGTCGGCGCTCCGCAGCAGCTTGGACGCAATCATTTGTGGGAGGGCGTCGGTGAGCCATCGCGTCGTCGTATCGGAGCCGGCAGCCAACATTTCGGCGACGGCGAGCACTGGACGCGACGGAGTCGCGACCGCGGCAACGTATCGTCGCGCGCCAATAGCCGCCCAAACGCCGACGACTGTCAGCCCTACTGCCGAAGCGAGCCACGCTGTCGGTCGCCAGCGCCTGCGGGAAGCGGCGGCGTTTTTCGGCGGTTGATCGACAAACGCGGCGGCAATTGTGTCCGATTGATGGACAGGCGAGTCGCTCGCTGCGAGGAGCGACTGCTTCGAATCAGCGCTCGGCAATTCCTCTGATGCCTGCCCAGCACTCATGGACTCCGTGATCTCTCGCGCACGTCGTACGACCGCCGCATCGGGGGCGACATCGAACTCGCGAGCGAGTCGCATGCGCAGTCGCTCATACGCGGCGAGCGCACGCGCCTTTCCCTCACGCGATCCCGGCAGCGCCAGCACGTCGATAAGCGCGAGCGCCGCGTTCGAGGAAAACGGCTCCGCGTCCAGCCAGCGTTCGGCGACGATTGCCGCGTCACTCAACGCGTTGCGTGACACGAGCGCCGCGCACTCGAGCTCGCACGCCGCAATGAATATCCGCTCGAAGCGCGCTTGCTCCTTCGCGGCCCAGTTCTCGAAGCTGGAGGAACCGGCGACGTAAACGCCTTCGAGGAACCTGCCGCCGTACGACGCGATCGCCTGCAAGCGCTCGTCGGCACTCGCCGCCCGCTCGGCGAACTCGAGCGCGTCGACAATGAGCGGGATATCGCCGGCGAGTGAGAGCTCAGATCGAGTCGCGATGATGGAGTCGCGGCCGAGTACACGTCGCAGATGCGAGACGGCATCGCTCAGCGAGTGGCGGGCGCGCGCTTCGTCCTGAGCTCCCCAGAACATCTCCAGCAGCGTGTCGCGCGAAATCGACCGCCGCCGTAAAGCCAGGAGCGCGAGCAACGCGACTTTGCGCCGTCGCGCGTTGAGCTCGTCCAACCCCTCGACCACCCGGCCGGTCGGAGGGCAAAGCATGAGCCGTCCGAGCGTTACCAGGCGAAAGCCCTTCTCCAGCATTGGCCCAGCGGTCAAAGCGCAAAATCGCGAACGCGCTCCATCGCGCGTGAATCGCCAAGCTAGATCGCGCCCAGCGTTGCTGCAAGCTGCCGTTTACGTCCGCGTGCAAGAATAAGAATCACATGATGTTGAAATGTTGAAACCAGGGAGAGTTGCGGTCGTAACTTGGCGCCGAATCTCAATCGGAGTGGTTCATGTCGCGAGCTCTATCGTTCGGAGTTTCTCTCGTCTTACTCGCTGGGACTGCAATTACAGCCCAAGGCCAGGTGAGGACCCGTCCATCGGCAGATGACAGCACCGTAGTCACGCTCGCGCTCGCCGTCGGCGGCGCGCGCTTCGAGGAGGCAAAGCGAGGCCGGTGCGTGCACGCACCACAAGCGTCCATCTACGGCACGATGGCGGCGATGTGGTCGGTGGGTTACGCGCCTGAACCGGATCGCTCGGTGTCGTTCACCGTGTGGCGACCGATGAGTGGCGACACGACCGCACAGCTCAATTTCAGCGCCTTCACGAAGGGAAAGTCGCAGCGCATCGATACGGTCAGAGGAAGCGGGATCGTCGGGAAAGGTTCCGTTCGGATCACGAAGCGCGGTGCTGGTGGACGGTTCGACATCGAGGGAACGACAGGCGACGGCACGGCCGTTCGCGGCTACATCGAATGTGCGAAGTTCGCGGCGCCGGCGCCGGTCGGCGGCAACTGATGCGCCGGCGATGTCTGGCGGTCACGCCGGCGGTGGTGCAGGCCGCGCTCGGCTCCGCCAAGACTACCGGCGCCGTGTCGATCGACGTGGCCTACTTCGACTACTCGTCGCTTCAAGCCAAATACACACCGCATCTCAAAGTGGAGCGCATTCAATGAATACTCATCGAACGCTGACCGGGAGAATCGGAACCTCCGCGCTGAGCATGGCACTAGGTCTTGGCATCATGGTCCAATCCTCCGCCGCGCAACAACAGCAGTCTGGGAAGATCATCGGCGCGCGGCTCACGACGCCGCAGCCGTTCAACTTCGTTCGCGTGCCGCCGACGCAGAAGGCGGCGGCCGGCGAGATGATGCAGAAGCTCTACGACATCGTGCGCCGCGACACGATGTTCTACGAACCCGTCGCCTTCGACGTTCAGCCGTCGGCGCGTATCGACGTCTTCCCGCGATCAGGGTACGCTCCGGTCCAATACGACTTGCCGTATTTCATGTTTGCATATGGGCCGGACACCGCGAAGACGCAGTCCGGTTGGAGAACTTCACCACGCAACTTCACCGCTCACGGCAACGGGATCGAGCTCTTTTTCATCGAGGCGAACAAGTGGCAGACAGACGAACGGGGCATCATGTACTTCGAGCCCACACGTCTCCCCGACATCAAAGGGTATCCGACGTATGGTCGTGGCCTCACTGTCGTGACGCGCAGCGAGCGGCCGATCTTCGTGTCCGTGCCTCTCGAGCGCACCATGAAGGTGGTCATCGCAGAGAACAGCAAAGGACTCGACGCGATGAAGGACCCCACTCAGCAGCCGATCGTTGCCCGGATGAAAGCGTGCGTCGCGAAGCACGAGAAGGAGCTTGCCGCGATGTCACCCGCCGAACGCGCCGGACCGACATACGTATCGATGCTGCCAGCCCCCGGCCGCGATCGGAGTTGCGATCCGTTTGCCTCGGCGAGCGACAAGGGCGCCATGCGCATCATCATGGAGAACCCCGACTTCTATGACACCAAGCGTCCGATCACGGACATTCAAGTGGTGTTCGTCGGTTTCGGTGGCTTCAACACGAGGGTCGCGATCGACAAGTCGCAGCTGGAGCGTGTCGCGGATCGCCTCGATTGGGCGGCGTTGGCCGCGTTGACGGCGAAACCCTAATTCGAGAGCAAAGTCAATCATCATGACCGCATTCGAATACGTAAACGCTCAGGTCGATCTTGGAGCCGCAACACCATCCTCGACTTTATCGGGCGCGGAGACCTCCGTCGCCGGCTTGCCGAGGGTTTGCTCGATCGCGTCCATGACGACGCTGATACGCTCTCGCACCTTCCTCGTCGATGATGCCCAGTAGCCGCGCGCGGCCGCGAGAACGCCGCCTATTCCGGCGACTAGTCCTCCGACGCCGAGCGCTGGAGTCTCAGCGTAAAGTGCGAAGACGCTGAAGAGGAATGCGAAAAACATCGCGACGCCGGAAACCAACGCGACCACGCCGAGGGTGCCGCGACGATCGAGGGCGACAGACACGGTTGTACCCTCCTCCTCGGGGCGGGCCGTGATGCCGAGCGATTCAAGATCGCCTCCGTCATGCCAGGTCATGCCCATCGAGCTGGAATGGCCGACATCCCGCCTGCCGGCCAGGCCCGCGGTGATGCGAACGGCAGACAGAAGCAGAGCGGCACTGTTCTCGTCGAGCTTGATCGGAAAGCGAGCCTCGTGTTTGTGTCGCAATGGCCCACCTGTCAGCCGTTCGAGCGGCGATGCCATGGTGGTCGCAGTCAGCATCCGCGCCGCTCGTTCGACGAGGGCGGGGTCGAGGCCGGCCTGGGCCGCAGCCGACTTCATCTCGGTCAGCGTCAACCCGCCTGACGAGGTCGCAGATGATTCCGCTCGACTCGCCAGGTCCGCCGCCTTGCGGAGAATGAGGCCGAACTCTTCGTCGCTGTAGACCCGTTGATCATCCGCCATTACAGAGCTCCCTCTCGGGTGACTCCAGCAGCGTAATACCTCACCGAACGCCAAAGTTCGGCGCTAATGCGACCGCGCGCCAGCTGCGGCGTGTCACACCATGCCCGGTCGCTTGTGTCCACTTCAATGACCGATGGCCGGGTTCCATGAGAATTCTTGTAAGTCTGTCGCGACAATGCATTGGGTCGTCCTGCACCATACGTGGCTCCCGTATGCCGCATGCTACCTTTTTCACAGCACCCATGTCGTCATTGATCGCAGATTCTGCACGACGGTCGTCTTGAGCGGCTCGACGAGCTCGGCTCCGAGGT
>Ga0070675_100004304_pt1 | contig 10851 bp, 8 predicted proteins | sample KBSM43metaG_FD_65343 | JGI IMG/M metagenome (GOLD analysis project Ga0070675, IMG submission 65343) | Miscanthus rhizosphere microbial communities from Kellogg Biological Station, Michigan, USA - KBS M4-3 metaG | ecosystem: Host-associated > Plants > Roots > Rhizosphere > Soil ...
CGTTGACGAGCGTGTTGGCGGTCGGGACGTAGGTGTTGTCGAGGCTGCCGTAGGCGTTGTCGTACCACAGCGCCGCGCTCACGCGCGCGCCGTAGCTCTTTTGCCACACGAAGTCGAACTCGGACAGGATGTCGAGGCGGTTGGTGACGAGCGAGCCGTTGCTGAAGTTGCGGTCGCCATCGTCGTTGTTCGGCGCGCCGAGGATCGCCGGGTTTTGCGATTGCACGCGACTGCCCAGGTTGTAGCGGAACGTGTTGTCCCAGCGCATCTCGATGTCGGGATTGCCGACGTCGATCTCGAACGCGAGCGCCGGCGCCGAGAACAGTGCGGCAAGGGCGATCGCTGTCGCGCGGCGGCGCAGGGTTAGGGATGCGAAGACGGAATGCATGGTGGTGAGTTCCCCTCTTTTCTAAATAGTCGTTACTGTTTGGCGCCGACCACACCGGCCGGCGCGAGATTCAGGATTCGCGTGAAGAGATAGCGATACTCCTCGTCGGCATCGACGGAGAAGCGCGGGTCGCCGTTGTCGCGGAACGCGTTGGCGATGGCGGTCCAGTCGTCGTCCTCGAGATGCTTGCGCGCCGCGGGAATGACGACCTTGGTCTCCAGCATCATGTGATTCATTTGCGCGGTCGCGAAACGGTGCGACGCGCGAGCGAGCAGCGGCAGGCCGCTCTCGGCGTCCGCCTCGTAAGCGTCGACCGCCTGGGCGAGCGCTTCGGTGAACGCGGTTCCCTTGGCGTGCTGTTCGTCGAGCGCGTCGAGCGTCTCGTCGTAGTCGTTCGTGCGCGCGCGCAGGAGCGGGAAGAGGTACGCGTCTTCCTTCGGGTGATGCAAAGCCTCGGGAAACGCGCGCACGTAGTGGACGATGGCGCGCAGGAGCGGCACTGACGCCGGCTTGCCGTGGTCGCGGGCCTCGCGCACGATGTACTCGAGGCCGTGGATCACTGCCGCCAGCGAACGATGCTCGTCGCGCAGGATCGAAAGCGCCGCATCCGCGAGGCTCGGTGCGCGATTGCTTTCCACGCTCGCGACGAGCACGGGAATCGACGCCGCCTGCAGGACCTTCATCGTCTGCGAACCGACGACGAGGCCCGACAGGCCGCGCTTGCCGTGCGAAGCCATGAACACGAGATCGCAGCCGCGCGCCTCGGCCACGCCGAGGATCGCCTCGTAAGGCCGGTCGCAGGTCATCGCGAGCGCGTCGTGCTCGATGCCGGCGACGCGCGCGACGACTTCGGCCTTGGCCAGCAGCGCGCGCGCTTCGCCCGCGACGTCTTCGTTGAACGCGCCCGGCGACATCACGCGCTGCAGCGCGCCGAGGCTGGAGGAGGCGTGATCGGACTGCGCGTGAAAGAACGTGACCTTGGCGCCGATCGCGCGCGCGAAAGTGACGGCCTGCTGCACGGTGTCGGCCGACAGGGGCGAATCGTCGATCGGGACCAGAATGTGGCGGTACATGCGTAGCGCTCCCTGGACCTTGCGGTCCATGCTCTTCAAAAAGGTGTCCGTCTTGCGGTTCCGCGACGTGTCGCCGCGCCGGTGTTGTTCTCGGCGGGGCTCTCTCAAGCCCCCGGTCCGGTGTAAGACATTGTGCTCATTCGCGACGCCAAACGATTGATCGCGAGAGTCACTAACTTGCTTTTTCGGGACTAGGTCAGAACGGCGTGTCTCCGATGATTCCCGCGCGCTCCATCTTGCGGTGGCAAGGCGGGTAGTCCATCACCGCGTAGTGCTGCGTGCAGCGGTTGTCCCAGATCGCGACGCTGTTGGGTTGCCAGCGCCACCGCACCTGGTATTCCGGAATGAACGCCTGGCTGATGAGGTAGTTCAGGAGCTGCGACGCGCCCGGGCTGTAATCCTGCCCGACTCGCACGAGCTCGCTCGTATGGTAGTTCGTGAAGTGCGTCGTGAACGCGTTCACGAAGAGGACCTGCTCGCCCGTCTCCGGATGCGTGCGCACGACCGGGTGCTCGGCATCGGGAAACTGCGCGTGGAGGGCGAGGCGCTTCTCGGTCGGCATCGCCGCCCCGAACGACGCTTCGATGCTGTGACGCGCGCGCAGGCCCTGGATCTGTGTCTTCACGTGCGCCGGCAGGCGCTCGTAGGCGAGCGCCATGTTCGCCCACATCGTGTCGCCGCCGACGGGCGGGCACTCGACGCAGCGCAGCACGCACCCGAACGGCGGTTTCTCGCGCCACGTGGCGTCGGTGTGCCAGGCATTCTCGTAGCGGTCGTTCGGCTGGTCGGGGGACTTGTAGATGCGCACGAGGCCCGGGTTTTCCGGATCGCTCCCGGCGACCGGGTGGTCCTCGAGCTCGCCGAACCTGCGCGCGAACGCGACGTGCTCCGCGCGCGTGATGTCCTGGTTGCGCAGGAACAGCACCTTGTGGGTCAGGAGCAGGGCGCGGATTTCCGCGAACAGCGCATCGTCGCGCGACGCGTCGCCGAGATTGACGTTGAAGAGCTCGGCGCCGATGGCGCAGGTCAGCGGCTCCGCGCGCAGGTTCGCGCGCACGACGGCGGGGGCTTCGGCAATAGTGTTCATGATCACTCCTTCGGTCCGATCACGCGATCTCGAAGATCGACGAGCCCACGGTCTTGCGTGATTCGAGGTCGCGATGCGCCTGCGCCGCGTCCTGCAGGCGGTAGCGCTGGCTGATCTCGATCTTGATGCGTCCGGCAGCGACGTGGTCGAAGAGCTCGGATGCGAGCGCGTTCTTCTCCGCGGGGTCGGCGACGTAGTCGGCCAGCGCGGGACGCGTCACGTAAAGCGATCCCTTCACCGCGAGCTGCATCGCGTCGATCGGCGGGATCGGGCCCGAGGCCGTGCCGACGCAGACGAGAAGCCCGCGCCGCTTGACGGACGCGAGCGACCCTGCAAACGTGTCCTTGCCGACGCTGTCGTAAACGACGGTCACGCCGGCACCGCCGGTGATCTCGCGCACGCGTTTCGCCACGTCTTCCTCGCCGTAGCGGATCACGTGATCGCATCCGTGTGCGCGTGCGATCGCCGCTTTCGCTTCGGTCGAGACCGTTCCGATGACGTTAAGGCCGAGAAGCTTGGCCCACTGCGACACGATGAGGCCCACGCCGCCCGCGGCGGCGTGCAGCAGGATGGTGTCGCCGGGAACCAGCGGCCAGATGCGGCGCAGGAGATAGGCGGACGTGAGCCCGCGCATCGTCATCGCGGCCGCGGTCTCGCACGCGATGCCGGGCGGGAGCTTGATGAGCGGAGCCGCCTGAATGACGCGCTCGGTGCTGTAGGCGCCCAGCGTATTCAGGAACCCTGTGTACGTCACGCGGTCGCCGGGAGCGACATTGGTCACGCCTTCGCCGATGCTCTCCACCACGCCCGCCGCCTCGACGCCGATGCCGTTCGGCAGCGGTACGGGATAGAGGCCGGTGCGGAAATACGTGTCGGCGAAATTGAGGCCGACCGCAACGTGGCGGACGCGGACGTGGCCCGGACCCGGGCTGCCCACGTCGACCTCCTCCAGGCGCAACACTTCGGGCCCGCCCGTCGAGTGCATTCGGATTGCTTGTGCCATGGTCATCCTCACGCGACCTTGCGCAGGAAACCCTGCTGGCGGCCCTTGGCGTTCGGGGCGAATCCGTTCGCGGCCAGCGTCTCTTCCACCGTGTCGTAGAACACACCGATCTTGCAGATCTCGCGCGCTTCCTTGCCGCTGGCCACGTCGCGGCCGAACTCGCGGGCGATGCGCACCAGCTGCTCGACCTGCTGCACGGTGGTCATCTTGGCCGTGCGGGACTGGTTCCAGAGATTGTCCTCGATGCCGCAGCGCACGTGCAAGCCCATGGCGATGCCCATCATGTTGATGGGAAGCACGTTGCGCATGCTGCTTTCCACGGTCAGCATCGATCCGTCGGGAATGGCGCGCAGGAAGTTGGACAGGCTGTAGATCGTGGGCTGGTCCATGCCGCCGCCGATCGCCACCCAGTTCATGACCAGCGGGCCCTTGTAGACGCCGCGGCGGATCAAGCGCTCCACCGTTTCGTAGCTGTTGATGTTGTAGAACTGGAAGGCGCTCTGGATGCCGGCAGCGCTCAGGCGGCGGACGTGCTCCTCGACCCAGCTGGGGCTGGAGGGAACGATCATCTCGCGGTAGGCCTGGTAGTTCTGCGGCTCCGCCAGCGAGGTGCCGGCGAGATCGTCGATTTCCATCTGCTCGACGACGTTCATCTGCGTGGTGTTGACAGTGACGGTGACCTGATCCGGCTTCGGATCGAGCTCGGCCAGCATGTGGCGCGTGTCGTCGGACAGCCACTTGGCCTTGGCGCCGTCAGTCTCGGGCGCGAAGGAGATCGAGCCGCCGACCTGGATGACCATGTCCGGCACGGCCTTGCGCACGCCGGCAATCAGCTCGTTGAACTTGGACAGGCGCTTGGAGCCCTTGCCGTCGAGCTCGCGCACGTGCAGGTGCAGCACGGTGGCGCCCGCGTTGTAGCAGTCCACCGCCTTCTGCACCTGAGCTTCCATCGTGACGGGAATGTCCTCGGGAAAGTCCGAAGGCACCCACTCGGGGCCGTACGGCGCGGCAGTGATGACGAGCTTTTCCTGGTTTTCGGGGAACAGCGATCCGTCTAGGAAGTTCATGTGTCGGGTTCCTTTGCTCTTGATGATCAATCGTTTTCGCCGAGCTCGTCGAGCAGGATGGGCGCGGCGACGCACATGCTGTGCAGGCCCTGCATGCAGCAGAGCTGCAGCACGGCGGTGATTTCCTCGCGCGTCGCGCCTGCCTTCAACGCGCGCTGGATGTGGCGGCGCACGCCGGGCGCGTACAGATGCGTGACCGAGGCGTCAAGTGCGATCCCGATGAGCTCGATGGTCTTCTTGTCGAGCGCGCCGGCGGCCGCGGGCGCGATGGCGAACGCGATGGCCTTCTCGGTCCAGGCGGGATCGATCTGCGCGAACGGCTCCCAGTCGGGATTCCAGTTGCCGCTTGCATGACGGCTGGTGCGCGTCGGCAACGGGTCGTGTGTTACGGCGAGCTTGGTCTTCTTTTTCATTTACGCGGGTTGCAGCGCGACGGCGCCGCTTTCGGCGGCGTCCGCTTGCCGGGCTTGTCGGAGATCGGAGACGTAGGTTCGCGCGGCGAGCGCGAACAGGATCGCGGCCAGGATGCAGAAGGTGGGGACGACGGCGAGGGCGAACTGCAGGCCATACCTGTCCGAGAGCATGCCGGTCAGCAGCGGCCCGCCGGCAAGGCCGAACAGGTTCTGGATCAGAGAGAGGATCGACGCAGCGGTGGCGCGCACCGACGGATGCACGACGTCGATCACGGCCGCGCTGATGGGACCGACGTTGACCGCCATCATGAGGCCGCCGGCGACGATCAGCGCGAACTGCGCGTTGCCGGGCGGAAGCAGAGCGAAGGCGCTGCCCATCAGGACCGCCGTCAGCACGGCACCTACCGCGGGGACGTACAGGCGGGCGCACGCGATGCGCGGCGTGAGCCGGTCCGCCACGACGCCCCACACGAAAGCGCCGACCCCGCCGACGAGGACCACGAGTCCCGCCTTGAGCCCCGCGGCGTCCGGCGCGAGGCCGTAGTAACGGTTGAAGTACGTCGGAAGCCACGCGTAGGTCATCGAGAGCGTGAGGAGCTGGAAGCCCGCACCCAGCGACGCGACGAGCGCGGTGCGCGGCTTCAGCAGCGCAGCGACGATGGCGCGCGTTGCAAGCGCGGCGCGGCTGCCGCTTCCGCTTGCCTTGGGAAGCGCGATCGTCTTGTAGTCGCGCACGATGAACAGGAAGACGAAGGCCAGCACGAGGCCGGGCACGCCGACGGCGCCGAAGCCCGCCTGCCACCCCCAGCGCTGCGAGATGATGCCGCCCAGGACGACGCCGAGGACCGAGCCCAGGATGCCGGCGAGGAAGAATGCGCCGAGCACGGAGCTTCGCATGCGCACGGGGAACAACGTTGCGATCAGCGCGGCGCCGACGGTACCGTAGGCCGCCTCGCCGAGGCCGACCAACCCGCGGGCGGCGAACAGCTGCATGTAGCTCCCCGCGAGCGCGCACGAAATCGTCGCGAGGCTCCAGACCAGCGCCATGATGAAGATGCTTTTGACGCGGCTCCAGCGATCCGCGAGCAGCGAAAGGGGGACGGCGCCGGCGGCGACCGTCACGGAGACTATGGAGACGAGGGCGCCGAGTTGGCCATCCGAGAGGTTCCACTCCGCCTTGAGGTGGGAGAACATCGACACGATGACCTGGCGGTCGACGTAGTCGACCACCATGAGCGCGAACAGGACGGCGAACACGGTCCACGCGTACCGGCGCGGGGCCGGGCGGTCGGGAGCAATGTCGAAGGCGGCGGCGTGAAGGGCCATCGGGCGTTTGGTAGGTGTTCGGGGGTGGAGTTGCAGGACGGATGGATTGTCCCTTCCACCCTCCATTGGTGGTTGATCCCGTGTGACGTAAACTTGCTCATTCGGGACGCGGGAGAATTGCGGCGTGACTGGCGTCATCAGGAGCGCGAGCCTGACCAACTATCCGGAGGTGGCGCGCAAGTGCGGCCTCGATCCGGCGCGGATGCTGCGCGAGTTCGGCTTTCCCGCCCGCTGTCTCGAGGACCCGGAAGCGGTCGTCCCCATCGACGCCGTGCGCGAGCTCCTCGAAGCGTCGGCGGAGCGCAGCGGCGTGGAGGGCTTCGGCCTCCTCATGGCGGAGACGCGGCGGCTATCGAGCCTTGGTCCCCTCGGTCTTCTCATCCGCGAGCAGCCCACGCCGCGCCTTGCGCTGCAGGCGTTCGTCGAATACGGGCGGCGGCTCAACGACTCGCTGCACCTCACCATCGAGGAGGCCGCCGACGTCGTCGTCCTGCGCGAGCTCCTGGTAATCGGGCACGGCGGGTCCGTGCGCCAGGCGACCGAGCTCGCGATCGGCGTTGCGTTTCGAACGCTCCAGAACCTGCTCGGGAGGGACTGGCGACCGCGCCGCATCTGCTTCGCGCACGATCCGCCGGCCGATCGCACGATTCACGATCGCATCTTCGGGCGCAGCGTCGAATTCGGGCACGACTTCAACGGCATCGTCTGCGCGCTGGCCGACCTCGCGCGTCCCAATGTGCAAGCCGACCCCGAGCTTGCGCGTCTTGCGGAGCGCATGCTCGAGGGGCAGCGCGCGGCGCGCGCGCACGGCGACATCGCGGGGCAAGTGCGCAGCCTCGTGATCACGCTGCTCGGCACGGGCGCGTGCACGATCGACCGCGCCGCGCAGCACCTGGGTGTCGATCGGCGGACGATCCACCGGCGTCTGGCGAAGGAAGGCGAGACTTTCTCGGGCATCGTCGACGCCGTGCGCCGCGAGCTCGCGCAGCGTTACCTCGCCGACAAGCGCAGCCTCGCAGAGATTGCGATGCTGCTCGGATTCTCCGCGTCGAGCGGGTTCTCCCACTGGTACCGCAGGCAGTACGACGCGACGCCGTCGTCGCGTCGCGACGCCGTCAAGGTGCGGAGGAGGACCCGCTAGCGGGTCAGAACAGGGGCTGCTTCGCCGCCCGGTCGACGACCGGCGCGGCGCGGCCCGCGGCCGTTCCGGTATCCGCGAGGTCGATCCATCCGCCGCCCATGGCGCGATACACCGCCACGAGTTGCGTGTACGCGTCGGCATAGGACTGCACGGCGGCGAGCTCCGCGGCGAAGAGCTCGTTCTCGGCGTACAGCACTTCGAGGTAGCCCGCGTAGCCGCTGTTGAAGCGAACGCGCGACAGTCGTCCGTATTCGCGCAGCGACTTGACGCGCAAATCCTGCGCGGTCGACTCGTCGCGTTTCTTGATCGTCCCGACCAGCGCGTCGTTGGCCTCGCGGAAGGCGTCGAACACGGTTTGCTGGTAGACCGCCACGGACGCCGCCGACGTGGCCGTAGCGCCTGCGACCTGGCCCCCGATCGCGCCCGCAGTGAAGAGGGGTCCGGCAAAACCCGCCGCCAGCGCCCACACGGTGGCCGGACCGGTGAGAAAGTTGGTGAGCGCCGCGCTCGCGGAGCCCAGCGATCCGGTGAGGTTGATCTGCGGGTAGTAGAGCGCTTCGGCGGCGCCGATGTCGGCGTTGGCGGCGATCATGTCCTGCTCGGCCTGGAGGATGTCGGGACGGCGTGTGAGCAGCGACGCCGGCAGGTCGGCAGGAATGGCGGGCAGCGCCAGCTCCGCGAGTGCCTTGCCGCGCGGGATGGGATAGGGATTGCGCCCCTGCAGCACCGCGATGAGGTTCTCCTGCGCCGCGATGCGTTGCTCGAGCGCGGGAATGGCGGCGAGCGCCTGCTGGTATTGCGACTGCACCTGCGCAAGCTCGAGGCGCGACACCACGCCGCCCTTGTGCCGCAGCTCGAAGATGCGCATCGTGTTCGCGTAGTTCCTGGCCGTTTGCTGCGAGACCTCGAGCTGGCGATCCAGTGCCCGCAGCGCGATGTAGCTTGCCGCGACGCTGGTGACCACCGAAAGGACCACGCCGCGGCGACCCTGCTCGGTGGCGTAAACGCGCGCCTGCGCGGCCTCGGTCTGGCGCCGCACGCGACCGAAGAGGTCCACCTGCCAGGCGGCGGCCAGCGCGCCCTGATAGAGCGTGGAGTACGGGTCGATCCCCTCCGGCAGCGGCGGATTGCCCGCGCGCGTGCTCCGGTTGCGGTTCGCGTTCAGGTTGTAGTTGGCCTGCGGGTAATACTGGCTGCGCGTGGTCTGCAACTGCCCGATGAACGCATCCACTCGGGCTGCGGCCACCACGAGGTCGCGGTTGTCGCGCAGGGCGGAGTCCACGAGTTCGGCGAGCACGGGATCGCCGAACTGCTCCCACCAGCGCGTGTTGGCCACGCTTGCGGCCGTCTCGTAGCTGATGCGCCACGAAGGAGGCGCGTCCACGACGGGCTGGACATAGTCCGGACCCACCGTGCACGCGGCGACGAAGCCCGCCGCCAAGGCGATGGCGAGAAGTTTGCGTAGTGCAGGGCGAGACGCACGCATGGTCAATGCCCTTTCGCTGGCGGGGCGTGCGGCGGCGCCCCTTCGCGCTTCGACGTGAACCGCTGCGACATCGACTCCAGCAGGAAGAAGAAGAGCGGCGCGAAGATCACCGCAACGAGCATGGACGCCAGGATGCCGCCGATCACGCCCGTGCCGATCGCGCGCAGGCTGTTCGCGCCGGCCCCCGTCGCGATGGCGAGCGGCACGCAGCCGAAGCCGAAGGCGAGCGAGGTCATGACGATCGCCCGCAGGCGTGACTTGGCGGCGGCGAACGCGGCATCGCGTGCCGGCATGCCTTCGCGCACGTGCTCGATGGCCACTTCGCAGATGAGGATGGCATTCTTTGCCGACAGGCCCACGAGCGTGACGAGGCCCACCTGAAAGTAAACGTCGTTCTCCAGCCCCACGGCCCACGTGAGGAGGAGCGCGCCGAGCACGGCCACGGGAATCGTCAGCACCACGGCGATCGGCAGCGTCCACTTCTCGAATTGCGCGGCTAGCAGGAGGAACACGAGGATCAGGCCGAAGATGAAGGCCGAGCTCGACGTGCTCCCCGATTCCTTCTCCTGCAGCGCCTGGCCCGCCCACGCATAGGAGAAGTCGCCGGGCAGCTCGCGCGCGATCTCTTCCATGGCGGTCAGCGCCTGGCCGGAGCTGTAGCCGGGCGCCTGCGCCCCCGTGATCTTGACCGCGGTGAAGCCGTTGAAGCGGCTCACGAGCTTCGGAGAGGCGACGTACTTCGTGGTGAGCAGCGCGGACAACGGAACGTTGGCGCCGCTCTTCGATCGCACGAAGATCTTGTCGAAGTCTTCGGGCTTCATGCGGTAGTTCGCATCCGCCTGGAGGATCACCCACCACACGCGCGAGAACTGCGAGAACTGGCCCACGACCTGCGAGCCGAAGAAGGCCTGCATCGTGGCGAACGCCTCGGACACCGGCACGCCGAGGACCTCGGCCTTGCTGCGGTCGAGATCCACGAACAGCTGCTGCGTGGCGGCGCGATAGGTCGTGGACACACCCTGCAGTTCCGGCCGCTCGCGCGCCTTGGCGATGAACGTGTCCACCGCGGCGCCGAGCGCGCGGGCGTCGCCGGCACCGCGGTTCTGGAGGTAGAACTCGAAGCCGCCGACGGATCCCATCCCGGGGATCGAGGGCGGATTGATCGCGATGGTGAACGCGTCCTTGATCTGCGCGAGTTGCGCGTTGATGCGGGGCAGCGCGGCGAACGAGAGCATCGAGGCATCCGTGCGCTCCTCGAACGGCTTCATCGACGCGAAGAGCACGGCGCCGTTGTTGGCGAGCTGGCCGTCGAGCAGGCTGTAGCCTGCCACCGACGCCACGTCCGACACCGCAGGATCAGCCGATACGATCTGCTGGGCACGCTCGGTGATCTTCGTCGTCACCTCGAGGTTGGCGGTGTCGGGCGCGACGATGGCGGCGAAGAAATAGCCCTGGTCCTCCTCGGGCACGAAGCTCGACGGCAGCACGCGGAACATGAAGAAGATCGCGACGAGGACGCCGCCGAACGCCAGGAGCGCCAGCGGCCAGCCGCGGATCGTCAGGGCCACCACGCCGAGGTAGCCGTCGCGCAGCTTCTCGAAGCCGCGCTCGAATGCACGGAAGAAGCGGTTCTTCTCGCCGTGCTGGGCCTTCAGGATGATCGCGGCGAGCGCGGGCGAGAGCGTGAGCGCCATGATCCCGGAGATGACCATCGAAATGGCGATGGTCACGGCGAACTGCTGGTAGAGCTTGCCCGTGACTCCGCCGAGGAACGCCACCGGCAGGAACACCGCCACCAGCACGAGCACGATGGAGATGAGCGCGCCGGCGATCTGCGTCATCGTGACCTTGGCGGCTTCCAGCGGCG
>Ga0070675_100004307_pt1 | contig 10850 bp, 12 predicted proteins | sample KBSM43metaG_FD_65343 | JGI IMG/M metagenome (GOLD analysis project Ga0070675, IMG submission 65343) | Miscanthus rhizosphere microbial communities from Kellogg Biological Station, Michigan, USA - KBS M4-3 metaG | ecosystem: Host-associated > Plants > Roots > Rhizosphere > Soil ...
GCCAGGGGTCCGCAGCGGCAAGCCCTGCGTGCGAGGTACCCGCATCACGGTGCAGGACGTACTGGAATACCTGGCCGCCGGCATGACGGAAGCGCAGATTCTGGCCGACTTTCCGAGCCTCACCTCCGAGAGCATCCGAGCCGTGCTGGCGTTTGCTGCCGCCCGTGAGCGTCGGCTGGCGTCCCCCGCGGCGTGACCTGAGCGCGTGCGCTTCCTCATCGACGAGAACCTGAGTCCGAAGCTCGTCGTCGCGCTTCAATCGGCTATCCAGGTAGCACCCACGTCGAAGCCCTCGGCCTCCGAGGCTGTCTCGACTCCGAAGTCTGGACGGCAGCGCGTGAAGGCGGATTCGCGATTCTGACGAAGGATGACGACTTCGCTGGAATGAGCGTCTTGTTCGGGGCGCCCCCGAAGGTGGTACACCTGAGGGCCGGCAACATCGACACATCGGCTGTGGTAACGCTGGTGCTCGAGCACGCCACCCAAATCGCTGCGTTCGAGACGGAGCCCGAAACGAGCCTGTTGGTCCTCCCGTAGATCGCGACCACGCGGAACGCGCGCAGATCGATGCTCGCGGTCGTCGCGCGAGAGGATGAGGATAGAGGATAGCAACTGTCTTCAAAGTCAAGCGCTCTCGAGCTGACTGGTGTGCCACCTAGTGTTCGTCCGCATCATCGCGTTGAGAATCGTGAGGAGTTTGCGCATGCAGGCGACGAGGGCAACCTTGTTCGGCTTGCCGGCCGCGATCAGGCGACGATAGAACGCGCGAATGACCGGGTTGCGCCGGGCCGCGACCAGCGCGCCCATGTAGAGGACAGCGCGGACCGGGGCGCGGCCGCCCCAGACGAGTCGCTTGCCGCGGAGGGTGCCGCTATCCCGAGCGAACGGCGCCACGCCCACCAGCGCAGCGATCTGTTTCCGATTGAGCTGCCCGAGTTCGGGGAGACCGGCCAAGAGCGTCCGGCTCACGACAGGCCGACCCCGGGTGCGGTGCGGAGCAGGTCCTCTTTGGCCCGCCAGACGGGGCTCTTCTGAATCGTGTCATCCAGATCGCGATCGACGGCCGCGACCCGCCGTTCGAGCCAGCGCAGATGTTGGGTGATGTCCCGCCGGATCGGCCCCGCCGCATGCTCCAGGCGATTGCGCTCGGCGGGCACCATGTCCAGGAGCCGACGCCGGCGAGTCATCAACGCCTCGAGGCGTTGCAGGGCCGCATCCGGGACGGGACGTGGGGTGGGATGTACCCGTTCGGCAAAGAGCGCGAGAGGTGCGCATCCACGGCGTCGGTCTTCGCGAGTTGCCCGGTGGCCTTCGCGAAATCGCGGACCTGGCGCGGATTCGCAACCACAACGGGAAGCGCCGCGGCCGCGAAGGCCGCGACCAGCGCGGTTTCGTAGCCGCCGGTGGCTTCGAGGACGATGAGCGTCGGCGCCAGGGCACGCATTCGGTCCACGGTGGCGGCAATGCCCGCCGGATCCTTGGGCGCCGACCACCACGTCTCCGCTGGACGGCAGGCCACGACAAAGTCGGCCTTGGCGATGTCGATACCCCCGAAGGTGGTGGCCACGGTCATCGGGCCCTCCACGTCCCAAGATCCGTCTCGGCCCGGCCTTGCGGATGCGGGGTCGCGCCCCCACGCAACTGTTCGGGCTCACGACGAAACGCCGACGACGCCCACGCTATCCTTCGGTCTGGGTGACCGTAGGAAACAACGAGCTGTCGCCGGCGGATGGACGTCCTACGAAATAGACCGCCCGAAACGAAGATACAAGGAGGTATTAGCGCTGGCGAAGGTTGACTGAATGTCCCTTCTGCGACCTCGACCGGTCGTCCGGACTCCCCTTCCCCCCTTCGGACAGCATCACGTCACCGACCGGAACACTCCTCGGGTATCTCAACCTGCCCATCGTCGGCGGAGAGCCGAAAGAGCGATGCCCATCAGATAATCACGGTCCGTCGAGGCATGGGCTGTCTCCTCTCCGTGGGCGCGCGTCTGCGCACGTGGGGTTTCAGCGATTAGTGTGCCCTCATCGGCTCAACGGCGGCAACAGCGCCTTCCGCTCCGGCGGAAGATGCTGATCGACGGCGTTCATCATGAAGCCCACTCTGAAGTAGTCGCCCATGATCATCATGAGCTGCACCGTGTGCTGCCGCCCGAAATGTCCAATCATCATCTGCCACAGCTCGCTGCTCACGCGGTGCTCGCGATACAGCGTGCGTCCAAACCTGATGAGCGTGGCGTCCTTGTCGCCGAGGCCCTTCACGTCTCTGTTGTACTTGACGACGTCGATGACAGACTGCTCGAGTCCTTGACGCAGACCCGCGGGCTCGTGCGCCGACCACTCGTATTGCTGGTCGATTTCTCTCGCGATGATGAGCACCGCAAGCTGGAAATACCGCGGGCCGACCGGACTCTCCACACCGGTGGGGACACCGAGGCTGCGCTCCCTGGGGCTGTAACTCGTGACGTGCGTGGGTCCCGGCCCAGGCGTGACTGCCGGTCTCTGGGACAAGAGCTTCCGCCCTTCCTCGTCCAGATCTTCAGCTGTGACCGGAGGCAGCCGCGACAGCGTCACCGGGTGGATGTCAGGCGGCAGGGCGGTTTGCGCCTGCACGATCGCAGGCAGGGACGCGAGCAACAGCACGAATAATCGAACGGCCATGTCATCCTCCCGCGCGTTTCTCTTCGTTCCCCAACGGGAACGCCTGAACAACTCGTCCAGTCCCTCGATGTCGGTCAATGACTGGCGGCGCGCTGAGGGTAACATGCTGCTCGCGTGGCGCTTCGACGGAGGGGATATGCGGTGTGCCGTTCTCGGTGTCTCGTGGCCGCGGTAATGGCGGCGCCGGTTGCCGTCGCCGGCCAGGGTTGACCGAAGGTCCGTTATGCGAAGGCCTTGAGAGCCGCGCTTTGCTAACGCGCTTCACCCCCGCGCGGCTTGTAGAAGAGGAACTGCCCGATCTCGACCGTCTTGGCGTACTCCGCGGCCCAACCTGGCGTCACCTTCCGCTGATGGAAATACAGCGCGCCGCCCGTTCGATCCGTTAGTTGAAGGTTGAGCGCCTTGCGCGCGATCTCCTTGGCGGTCGCGTAAGACTCATCCTCCTTCGCCTGATCGGGACGGCCGTCACACCACCACGAGAACTGGCAGGAACCCTGTTCGCGGCCTTGCCTCACAACGTTACAGATCGTGTTTGGAAAGCCCAAATGGCCCAGCCGGTTCATGACGACATTGGCGATTGCTTCCATGTCGACAATCGCCTCGCCCCTGGCCTCCCAATAAATGGTACGCGCAAGGCAGGTGATCGCATCGTCCAACGGCTCCGCGCCGGCCGGGTCGACCGCCTGCGCTTCAGGCTTGTTGATCATCTCGGATGGAGACGGAGGGGCCTTATTGCCGCCGGCCGCAGCGTTCTGTTCCAGCGCCTCCGCCTTTTTCTCGGTGCCTGCCGGGCCGGTGGCCGCCGGCTGCGGCGAATGGTCGACCCCGGCCTGTTGGCAGCCAACGAGACACAGAATTGCGACGGAGGCTGCAACCCATTTTCGGCGCATCGGTCGACCTCGCTAACAAGATCGCCACGCGGAGACGCGGGGGATAGGAAGCACTAGCGGTCGAGATTGACCGGAGATCCGTTATGGGACCTTGTCCCTCGTCTCTCCCCTGGACACTGAGAGTAACAGCTTGGCTGCCGACGAACGTTCCTGCGCTCGGGGTTTGAAGAGCACTGTCAGGGAATCTGACTGGGCGGGCGGCAAGGACTCCAGGCTCGACGCGCAAGCGAACAGGACGAGGATGAGCACCGTCTGGCGCGCTCGTAGAATCCACGTCTTACTCGCGTTCGACGTCGGAGCCATTCAGTCCCGAGGGGAGTGTAGAGCATGAATTCACGCTGGCCACGCACCGCGAGAAGCGCGAGAATCGAGCGTCCCACGGAGGAGCCGTTCGATGAAACCGAGACAGGCGTTCGTCGTCGCGCTGGTACTGCTGGCCATGGCGACCGCGGCGGCCCACCTGCCACCCCTTCTCGCGCAGGCGCGCGGCGGGCCGCCGCCGGCAGGACAGCCGGGCCAGGGCCAGGGCCGGCAGGGCCGCGGCGGACGGGGCAACACGCCGACATTCCCGGGGCCGCCGGCAGGCATGGAGGCGCTGCCGATCGATCTGTTCACGTCAAAGAATTTCTACAAGGACCAGGCGCTCTGGCTGGACCAGCGCTATTTCCGCTGCAACACACCGCGGCAGATGACGGACATCTGGACGTCCGGACGCATCGGCGACAAGCCGCCGGCATCGGCGTCCTGGGGCGCCTGCAACGAGGACTACCCGCGCGAGAAGATTCTCAGCGCCTACCCGTACAAAACCGCGCGCGAGCACTACGAGGCACTGCTGGCACAGGCCAAGGCCGCGGGCGGCCCGACGGTGCATGCACGCCAGACGATGCCCGACTGGGACGGCTGGTATGCGCGCATGCCCGAGGATGCCGGCTCGCAATGGATCTGGGGCACCATCAACCAGGTTCCCACCATCCTGTCCCTGCTGACGCCGGAGTACCAGAGGCGCATGGTCCAGATGAATTACCACGAGGGCGTGAACAATGCTCCGCAATGGAACGCGTCGTTCTGCTATCCCGAAGGGTACATGCGCTGGTGGGCTCAGGCGTCCGGCGGCGGGAATTTTCAGCTGACGGTCGGCCCGGCACAGGTGCAATTCCTGTCTGGCGTGGCCGCCAACTTCCTGCGACAGGTTCTGATCGGACGCAGCCATGTGCAGAAGGTGCCACAGTGGTACGGAGAGACCATCGGATTCTGGAACGGCACCACGCTGGTGTCCTGGACCGCCAACGTCCAGGGTTGGACGCTGTCGCATTCGATGTTCGAATTCAGTGACGCGCTCGAAACCGTCGACGTGTTCACGCCACGGTTCGACAACGGCGGTGCCTTCGTCGGGCTCTCGCTCGACACCACGTTCTATGATCCGCGGGCGTTTGTGGCGCCAGTGCACAACGTCATGCGCTTCAACCGCACGGCACCTCTGGATGATCCCAACCGCCGGTACACCTATATTGAGTGTCTGAGCAACCTGCGCAACACCAACGGCAGGCCTACTCAGACCACCGCTGCCGACCCTCGTTTTGTCGACTACTATGGCCGACCGTGGGCGCAGAACTGGGAGAAATACTTCGAGATCGGCTGGGAGAAGCCCGAGACGGACCTTCCAGCGGAGATCCTGGATCTGATAAAGCATCTCGAAGAGAAGAAGTAACTCGCGTCGAGATCCATCGCGAGCGAAGGTTGGTGCGCCCTGCACGACTCGCTCCATGCGTTGTTTACGTCGCACCCCACAATCACACTAAGGAGCCCATCGTGAGGGCGATCGGGCCCGTGATTTCCTTGTGAGCCGAGAGGATGAAACGGATTCGGCGACCGGATGACAACTGGAGTTTCCCCACACCGATGCCCGAAGAATTTGTCGTCAGCCTCACCCGCGTAGTTATGCGCGTGGAGATGCCTCAGGTCGTCGAGTTCACCCAGATTCGTCAAGTCGGCAGAACTTGATTTGGCTTCGAACCGGGAACGGATGCAGTTCTTCGTTTTGCAGACAGGACAGTGCGTGCTCGAAAGCGCCGCTCGCTCGTGAAACGCGTCCAGCGCAGCCCACAGACCGATGTCGATGCGACGCGGGAGCGTGAAGTCAGGGTGGCGCCCGTTGTTGACCTGCTCGAACGTGTCCTTGATCCACGCCAGTTCTGACTTGCCGTCGACGACCTCGGGAACGGTGACGATTGCGCCGGTTCGAACGAAACGATTTCGGCCTCGACAATTTCGTCCGGTTCGCGCCATCCTGATTGTCTGATGATCAGTCGAGATCCGCTCGTGCCGCGCTGCGCCATCTTCTCTCTGGCCCTGCTCATCGCCATGTCGGGCGCCGCGGGCGCCCAAACTCCCACGTCGGAATGGAACGTGGGCATCTATCCGGTGCTCTACTGGGGCGCAACCGGCGTCGACATCGACCTGGAACTGCCGCCCGACGACGGCGGCGACCTCGGGTCGATTGTCGAGTCCCGTCTCGATGGCGCCTACTTCGGCGGGTTCTACGCCTCGAAAAGCTGGTTCCGTACCGACGTGGACATGGTCTGGGCTGCCGTGGGCGGTGATCGCGTGGACAGACCGCAATTCTCGGTGGACCTCGATCTCTTCTACTTCCACGCCACGGGCGGCGTCCGGCTGGCGCCCAACATCTACGCCACCGGGGGCGTCCGCCGCGTTGCGCTGAAGTACGACGTCAGGGTGACAGACTTCCCCACCTTCACGCGCGAGCCCGGCATCTGGGATCCCGTGTTCGGCGCCGGCTATCACTACGAAGGTGAGGGGAGGCCCGTCGAAATCCACGCCACGTTCGAGGGCGGCGGGTTCGGCGCCGGCGCCGATCAGGACTACAGCGTCATGGCGCGCGTGGACTGGAAACCGTTCCGGCATTTCGGCCTGGCGGCCGGCTACAACTTCCTCTACCTGAAGATCACCGACACCGTGCTCGACCGTGAATTCACGGTGAGGCAATCGGTGCACGGCCCCGTCGTCGGGATCGGCCTGTACTTCTGACGCGCTCCCCGTCGCCTAGGGAGTGGTGGGGTGCAGCGGCGTGACCATCCCAACGGAGTTGGGATGGTGCGCCCTGCACGACTCGGACGTGCGACCTCCTGGTTCGTAGGTTAGTGCGGGCTCAACATCTTGCTGATTCTTCGGTGGTTTAGCCCGACGGTGATCAGCGGTTTTCCATGGTGCTTGGGCGCCGATTGAACGCAAATTGAACGCGAGCACTTCAACTTAGCTTGGCACAACCCACGTGCCCGGCCGCCGCCGTCTCCGCCGTGCTCGACAGGTTGGAGCTCCAGCGTTGGCTCTGCGGTTCGGGTGGCTGTCGCGTAGAAACGACTGTAACTAATATTACATCGTATCGATGTCGCGCATTAGTCCGGCCGACAAACTCCCCGGCGCGTAGGCTCAGCTGACCACCCCGACCACAGGAATTGGCGGTGGCCGTCATCGTGTAACATAAGTTTCGTGGAACAGCCGCGATGGCTCCTGTTGGGCCATCAGCTCCCGACGCGCTCTTCGAATGCCCGGGTCAAGACGTGGCGTCGCCTGCAGCAAATCGGTGCGGTACCGGCCCGGAACTCCGTGTACGTCCTGCCGAACACGGAGCAGTGTCGTGAGGATTTCGAGTGGCTCCGCAGCGAGATCGTGGCGCTTGGGGGAGAAGCCACCGTGTTCGCTGCCGACGCCATTAGCGCCGGCGGCACTCAGGACATCGTGACGGTGTTCCAGCGCACACGAGAGCTGGAGTTCCGGCGGTTGAAACGGGACATCGACCGCCTTATTCCGCCCAGCAAGGGCCAGCGACCGCGGAGCGGCGCAAAGGGTCGCATGAACGGCCGGACGGCTCGTGTTCTGCGCGAACGGCTGATCGCGCTGGAGCGGATCGACTTCTTCCCCACGGCCGTCCGTGCGGAGGCCGCTGCGTCGCTCCTGGCGTTGGAGGAGGCGATGCAAGAACCGGCACCGCAGCCTTCAGTGCAGGAGTCGCCTTTGGACCTTGCACATTTCCAGAATCGTCGCTGGGTGACGCGACCGCGACCTGGCGTTGACCGGATGGCGACAGCCTGGCTCATCCGGCGATTCGTCGACAAGAACGCAACGTTTGCCTTCGCGGAGGCTCCCTCCGGTGCGGACGTCCCGTTCGACATGTACACGGGCGAATTCAGCCATCACGGGGAGCTGTGCACGTTCGAGGTCCTCGTCGATCGCTTTCGGGTGCAGAAGCCCGCCGTTGCGAAGGTCGGCCACGTCGTCCATGACCTGGACATGAAAGACACCAAATACGACACGCCGGAGGCGGTAGCGATTGGACGGATGGTCGACGGCTTACGGGCGCTCCATGCCGATGACGCGACGCTCCTCGAACATGGGATCGGGATATTCGACGCCCTCGCGCGCTCCTTTGAATCCGATCAGGGGCCGCCGGTCCGACGCACCAGGGCCTCACGGGCGTTGAGGGCATCGAAGTCCAAGACGAAGGACGCTGCGCGGACGCGTTCGAAGAAGAAGGAACGGAGACGATGACGATGAGGTGGCGTATGGGTCTGACGGTCATGCTGATGATGGTTGTCGCCGTTTCCGCCAGTATCGCGGGTCAGAGCGATGAGTTCGCGAGTCCACGCATCGTCTTCGTGTGCGGGCACGGCGCAGCCAAAAGCGTGATCGCGGCTGCGTACTTCAACAAACTCGCCGTCGAGCGGGGCCTGCGCGAGCGCGCGATCTACCGAGGCGCGAGCCCACAAGCGGAGCTCTCCGCCGCGACACTCAAGGGAGTGCGTGATGACGGCTTGAGCGTGCCAACAACCAAGCCGGCCTCCATAACCGCTACCGACGTAACAGCCGCAACGCACATTTTCGCCATTGGCTGCAGCCGGCCGGCCCAAGCCAGCTCCAGCGGCAAGGCCGAGAACTGGACCGACGTTCCGGAGGTCAGCGATGGGTACGCCGCGTCACGGGACACGATTAAGAGACGCGTCGAACAGCTGCTCGATCAACTTGCCAAGAAATAGGGAGGCATTGCCAATGAAACGGCTCATTCTTCTGGGCGCACTACTCTCACTGACATCATTCGCGTCTCTTGCGCGCGCACAAGAAATGCCAGCCCCCTACAAACAGGTGCTGGACACGCTCGGAAAGACCGGTGATTTCAAGGACAACGTCCTGAAGGTCAACATTCCCCGGAACGACCTCTCGATCACCGTCGCGAACATCAAGACGCCGACGCCATTTGGTTTCGGCGGCTGGGTGGCGATGACCAAAGGCACCGGCGGGATGGATGTGATGATGGGCGATCTCGTCCTGACGCAGGAGGAGGTCAACCCGGTGATGTCCGCGCTTCTCGAGAACGGTCTAGAGGTGACGGCGCTCCACAATCATTTCTTCTGGGACGAACCGCGGATGTTCTACGTGCACGTGCACGGCCATGGCAGCCCGGCAGACCTGGCGCGCAAGGTGAAACCGGCACTCAACTTGATCGGCAAAGGCGCCAATCGCCCGGCAGCCACACCTACCCCGGCACCTGCCGCCGCGCCCGCGCCCACGATGGACACCGCGAAGATTGCCCAAATTGCCGGCCATCAAGGCGAGCAGAACGGCGCGGTCTACAAGATCACGGTAGGGCGCGACGACCTCAAGCTCACGGAGATGGGTGCGCCGATCAATGCTCGCATGGGCCTCAACACCTGGGCCGCCTTCGTTGGCACGAACGACAACGCAGCCGTCGCCGGTGACGTGGCGATGCTGGCCGATGAAGTGACGCCGGTGCTCAAAGTGCTGCGGCAGAATGGCATCGACATCGTTGCGATTCACCACCACATGACCGGCACAAGCCCGACGATCTACTTCTTGCACTATTGGGGCACTGGCCCGGTGGACAAACTGGCGGGCGCCTTCAAGGCGGCACTCGATCAACTAGGCAAAGCCAAGGCCTCGCGATAAGCGCAGAGTTCGTCGCGACGGAGCACACATGAGAGCGGTCGCGTTGCGGGTTGCTGCGAGGATAGGCCGATGAGAAGCCGAACGGTGACATCCGCGGCGATTGCCGCGCTGATTCTGGTGGCGCTTTTGGCCCTCTTGATCAAGGCCAGGGGATTTCGCGCCTCCTCCACGCCGGGCGCGTTCGAGACGTCTGCGGCGCGGCTGGTGCGGGACTTTGCCATCCCGCGCGCGGAAAAGGGCCGCAAGAATCCGTTCGCGGGTGACGAACAGGCAGTCGGCCAGGGGCGGGACGCATTCCTCGGCCGCTGCGCGACCTGTCACGGCAGCGACGGCCGCGGCGCCACGCCGATCGGCTCGAATCTGTATCCGCGCGTTCCCGACCTACGCGGACCGACGACGCAGGCGCTGACCGACGGCGAAATCCGCTACATCATCGCGAATGGCATTCAGCTCACCGGCATGCCCGCCATGCCGGCGCTGAACGGGCAGGAAGAGCACGTCAGCTGGGCGCTGGTGACCTACCTTCGCAGCCTGCGCTCAGCGACGCCCGCTGAGGCCGCACGCCAGCAATCGATCGCGAACACCGCGCAGTACGTGGGTTCACCCGCCTGCGAGCGCTGCCATAGCTCGATTTACGGGCGCTGGAAGAACACGCCGATGGCCAACGTCGTGCGCGACCCACGCGAGCATCCCGAGGCCATCATTCCCGATTTGAAAACGAACAACGTCGCGCCATTTACCCTCGACCAGGTCGCTTTCGTTTACGGTAGCAAATGGAAGCAGCGCTACTTCACGCGCATCGGCGACGAGTATTATCCGCTTCCGGTTCAGTGGGATGTCGGCAACAAGACGTGGCGACCCTACCACGTCGCAGACACCGGCGCGGATTGGTGGACCGCCTATTATCCCTCCAGCAATCTCGAGCGTCCCACCGGGCCAACCTGCGATGGCTGTCACTCCGTCAACTATGACATCCGAGCCAAAACGCCGTCGGAGTGGAATGTCGGCTGCGAGAAATGTCACGGCCCAGGCAGCGCCCACGCCGCGCAGCCCTCGCGCGCGAACATTTTCAATCCGTCGCAGGCCGATGCGATCGCCTCAACCGATACCTGCATCCAGTGCCATTCCCAAGGGCAGCCACGCCGCGGTCTCATCGACGGAAAAGCCTATGACTGGCCTGTCGGTTACCGCGTCGGATTGCGGCTGCAAGACTATTGGAAGCTCGAGCCACACACGCTCGGCCAGACCACATTCACGCACTTTGGCGACGGCACCGCACACAAGAACCGCATGCAGGGCAACGATTTCGTCCAGAGCC
>Ga0070675_100004309_pt1 | contig 10846 bp, 8 predicted proteins | sample KBSM43metaG_FD_65343 | JGI IMG/M metagenome (GOLD analysis project Ga0070675, IMG submission 65343) | Miscanthus rhizosphere microbial communities from Kellogg Biological Station, Michigan, USA - KBS M4-3 metaG | ecosystem: Host-associated > Plants > Roots > Rhizosphere > Soil ...
CTTCACGATTGTTGTCGTCATCGATTCGCCACACAGAGTGCCGCCGTACGGCGCGACGGTCGCGGCGCCGATCTTCCAGCGCATCGCAGCCGCGGCATTGCGTCAGTACGGCGTTCCGCCATCTTTGAATCCGGCTCCTCCCGTGCTCGCCGTTCGTCGCGAGGCGGACGAGGTACGAGAGCAGCCGACATCAACCGCCGGGGTTGGTCCGAACATCGTCACGCTGGCGGGTGGTGAGCACTCGGTTGCAGCTGTATTTCCCGATATGCGTGGTCTCAGCGCGCGGGATGCGCTTCGAATGCTGGCGCGGCTCGGCATGACCGCGCGTCTGAATGGCGCTGGTGTGGTCGTCAAACAACTCCCCGAAGCGGGGGCGCCGATCGACCGCGAAAGCGGTGCGACGCTCTGGTTGGAACGGCAACAGGATTCGGTGCCATGACCGTTCGCGAGTTGCTGTCGGCGTTGACGCGGGACCTGAAGGGAGAGCAGGTCGCGTTGCCGGCGGATGCGGCGCTCGATGTGCCATGCAGCGGTGTTGAATACGACTCACGCAAAACGAAGCCGGGCTCAGTATTTGTGGCACTGCCCGGACAGAAAGCGGACGGTGCCGCCTTCGCGCCTCAGGCTGCCGCGTCGGGAGCCGTGGCGATCGTGTCCGAGCGTCCGCGGCCCGAAAACGTCACGGCAGCCTGGATTGCGGTCGGCAACGCACGCCTCGCGCTCGCGCTCCTGGCTTCGGAGTTCTTCGGGCATCCCAGCCGCCGGATGCAGGTGGTCGGCATTACAGGCACCAACGGCAAGACGACAACCAGCTATCTACTGCAGGCAATTTTCGAAGCTGCGGGAACGCCATGCGGGCTGATGGGCACCGTCGCTTATCGCATCGGCGACCGTCAGATTGCGGCGACGCGCACGACGCCCGAAGCGCCGGACGTTCAGCTGTTGATGCGGCAGATGCTCGACGCAGGCTGCAGAGCGTGCGTCATGGAAGTGTCGTCGCATGCCCTCGCGATGCACCGCGTCGATGGAATCCACTTTGCTGCCGGAGTCTTCACCAACCTGACGCGAGATCACCTCGATTTCCACCAGGACATGGAGTCCTATTTCGCCGCGAAACGCCGGTTGTTCGAAATTCTTCCGCCCGACGCACCGGGCGTGATCAATGTCGACGATCCGCGCGGCGCATCGCTGGTGGACGTGGCGCATCGTCCCATGACCTACGCGATCAACCGGGACGCCGATGTAACGCCGGGCCCGCTCTCGTTCGCCTTCGATGGATTGACGTTCGATGTGCGGATGCCGCAAGGCGTCACGCATGTCACCTCGAAGCTCGTGGGAAGACCAAACGTCTACAACATCCTCGCGGCAGTTGCGACGGCGGCGGCGCTGGGCGTGGGCGTCGATGCGATCGAGGAAGGGCTCCACAGCCTTGCCGGCGTTCCGGGGCGGTTCGAGCTTGTGTCGTCGACGGGCGATGACATTACGGTGGTCGTCGATTACGCGCACACCGATGACGCGTTGCGGAACCTCCTCGAGACGGCTCGGCCGCTCGCATCACGGCGCCTCATTACCGTGTTCGGCGCTGGAGGCGACCGCGATCGGACCAAGCGCCCGTTGATGGGAATGGTGGCGGCGCGAATGAGCGATGTCGTCGTGATCACGTCGGACAACCCGCGAACCGAGGATCCCTTGCGGATCATCGAAGAGGTGAAGCTCGGGGCTGAGCCCGAAATGCGTCAGGGGAACGCGGAGGTCATCGCAATGCCGGATCGCCGTCAAGCGATTCTGCATTCGATCGATCGCGCATCGGCCGGTGACGTCGTGCTCATCGCGGGGAAAGGGCACGAGAAGTACCAGGAGATAGGGGGCCGTGTGACGCCGTTTGATGACGTGGCGGTCGCTCATGAGGCGCTGGAGGCGCGGCGCGACAAGTCGCGAGTGGGGTGAGCGCGCTGCTGATGACGGTCGGGTGGCTGGCGGCCGCGGTCGCTGGGCGAATCGTCTCGGGCGATCCCGATCAAGTGGTCGGCAACATCGTCACGGACTCGCGATCGCTGCAGGCGGGTGACTTTTTCATCGCGCTCCACGGCGCGCGATTTGATGGGCATGAATTCGTCGAAGCGGCTCTTCGTCGCGGGGCAGTGGGAGCTCTCGTCGATGTCGGGCACCCCTTCACGGGGCGCCAGACTCGCGCAGCGGGGCGTGAAGCCCCGGTCCACCCGCCCGCGATCGTGGAAGTTGGCGACACGACAGTCGCATTGCAGGACCTGGCGCACGCGGTGCGGGAAGCCACCAAGACGAAGGTGATCGCAATTACCGGCAGCGCCGGGAAGACGACGACGAAGGACACGATCGCGGATTTCCTCTCGGAGTCGTATGGCGTCGTGAAGAACAAGGGGAATTTGAACAATCACATCGGCCTGCCGCTCTCGCTGATGCAGCTCCGCGAGAGGCCGGACGTTGCGGTGATGGAACTGGGCATGAATCACGCCGGGGAGATCAGCACGCTGGTGGCAATTTCGGACCCCGACGTGCGCGTCTGGACCAACGTCGGCGACGCGCATCTCGGCTTCTTCGAATCCGCCGATGCGATTGCGGATGCGAAGGCGGAGATTCTCGAGTTCGCCGAGCCGCATGACGTGCTCGTCTGCAACGCCGACGATGCGCGCGTGATGGCGCGCGCGCCGCGGTTCGCGGGACGAATTGTCTCCTTTGGCGAAGCGGACGGCGCGACGGTGCGCGCCACCGGAATCGAAGATCTCGGCCTCGAGGGGATGCGCGCACGGGTCGTCACACCGGTCGGTGAGCGGATGATTGAAACGCCGCTGCTTGGCCGCGGCAATCTCGCCAATGTGCTTGCGGCAACGGCCGTCGCGGTGGAGTTCGGGATCCCGCTGGACGCGATTGCGGCGCGCGCCGCCCGCTTGCGGCCGTCCGAGCGACGTGGCGCGGTCCATCGCCTTCGTGGCGGCGTCATGCTGGTGGACGACTCGTACAACTCCAGTCCATCGGCGTTGAAACGAGCGCTCGACGTCATTGCGAAAGAACCCCGCGCTGCGCGCAAGGTCGCGGTGCTCGGCGAGATGCTCGAACTCGGCGCCTTCAGCGCCGACCTGCACCGGGATGCTGGCCGCGCCGCCGCGGCTGCCGGCCTCGATGCGTTGTTTGTCGTCGGCGGCCACCCCGCGCGCGTGCTTGGCGAGGGCGCGATTGCCGCGGGGATGGCTCCAGCCACCGTCACGTTTTTCGATCAGAGTGCCGCGGCCGCACCCGCCATCGCCGCGGCTATCCGAAGCGGCGATGTCGTGCTCGTGAAAGGTTCGCGCGGCACACGGACGGACCTCATCGCGGATCGAATTGCGGAGGCGTTCGGCTGATGCTGCTCTACCTCCTCTATCCGCTCCATACCTACGCGACGATCTTCAACGTCACGCGGTACATCACGTTCAGGACCGCGGCGGCGAGCCTGACCGCGCTCGCGCTCAGCCTCGCACTCGGTCCGTGGATGATTCGAAAGCTGCGCGATTTCCAGATCGGGCAGGTGATCCGACAGGAAGGACCGCAGTCACATCGCGCCAAGGCGGGAACGCCGACGATGGGCGGGCTGTTGATCCTGACATCCGCGCTGGTGCCGACGCTCCTGTGGGCTGACCTGTCGAACCCGTACGTCTGGATTGCGGTGCTCGCGACGGCAGCGTTCGGCGGCGTTGGTTTCACCGACGACTATCTGAAGATCGTCCGCCGCTCCCACCACGGGCTGCTACCCCGCTACAAGATGGGAGGGCAGATCGTGGTCGCGCTTGGTGTTGGGGTTGCCGTGCTCGCCCTGTCGCAGCAGAATCCGCCGCTCTACAACACGCGGCTGATCTTTCCGTTCTTCAAGAACCTCATTCCGGACCTCGGCTGGTTTTACATCGCGTTCACCGTACTCGTCCTCGTGGGCGCCAGCAACGCCGTGAACCTGACCGACGGCCTCGATGGCCTGGCCATCAGCACGTTCGCGGTTTCAGCCGCTGCATTTACGGCGCTCGCGTACGTCACGGGACACGCCGTGCTCGCGCAATATCTGCTGCTCGTCCGGTTCGCTCCAGCCGGCGAGCTGACGGTCTTTTGCGGGGCTCTCGTCGGGGCAAGCCTCGGGTTCCTCTGGTACAACTCGTATCCCGCCGACATCTTCATGGGCGATGTGGGATCCCTTGCGCTCGGTGGTGCCCTGGGAACCGTGGCGATCCTGATCAAGCAGGAATTGCTGCTGCCGATCGTCGGCGGCGTGTTCGTCATGGAAGCGCTCTCGGTGATCATCCAGGTCGCCTCCTTCAAGATCACCGGCCAGCGCGTGTTCAAGATGGCGCCGATTCACCATCACTTCGAACTGATCGGATGGAGTGAGCCGAAGGTCATCGCGCGCTTTCTGATCATGGCGATCATCTTTGCGTTGTTCAGCCTCACAACGCTGAAGCTGCGGTGATGGTGTGGATGCGACTGGCTTCTCGGTACGTGGACGTCGGGTCGTCGTGGTCGGCGCGGCGCGCAGCGGCATCGCGGCCGCGGAACTCGCGGCACGGAAAGGCGCGCGCGTGACGCTGACCGAAGTGCGCGACACGTTCGACGCCGCCGACCGCCTGAAGGCGCAGGGCATCGAGCTGGAGCTCGGTGGCCACACGGCGGAAACGCTGGCGGCCGCCGATCTGATCGTCACCAGCCCCGGCGTACCCACCGAGCAGGCCGTGTTCGACGCCGCCCGCGGGAAAGGTGTCGAGACGATCGGTGAGCTCGAGTTTGCCTCGCGATTCGTACAGGGTCAGCTGATTGCGATCACGGGAACCAAAGGCAAGTCGACGACGACGACGCTGATCGGCCGGATGCTGGAGGCGGCGGGCAGGAAGACGCTCGTTGGCGGAAATATCGGTACGCCCTTGAGCGCCCAAGTTGATCAATCGACGCGAGACACAATCCACGTCGTCGAGACAAGCAGTTTCCAGCTCGAGACAACGACGACGTTCCATCCGTGGATTGCCGTGTGGCTCAACTTCGCCGCCGACCATCTGGATCGCCATCCGTCGGTGGATGCGTACGCGGCCGCGAAGGCGCGCATCTTCGCGAACCAGAATCAGACCGACTGGGCGGTGCTCAATGCAGACGACCGTGAGGTCATCCGCCAGGCGCGCGGTACGTCAGCGCGTCACATCTTGTTTTCACTCGAAGGAGTGATTCGCGAGGGATTCGTCGTCGACGGCAACACGATCGTGCACCGTACCGGGACGGAGGTCGCACGTCTGATTCCCGTCGCCGCTGTGGAACTGACCGGCCGCCACATGTTGAACAACGTCCTCGCGGCCGCGGCGGCGGCGCACATCGCCGGTGTGCGGCCCCATTCAATGCTCGCGGCGCTGCGCGGGTTTCACGGCCTTCCACACGTGATGGAGCCCGCGGGGCACATTGGCCCGATTCGATTCGTCAACGACTCGAAGGCGACCAATGTCGAGGCTGCGCGGCGCTCGATTGAAAGCTTCGATCGTGGCGTGGTGGCCATCATCGGCGGCCGCTACAAAGGCGGCGACTTTGGTGATCTGCGCGGTGCGTTGGCATCGCGCGGTCGTGCCGTCGTCGCGATCGGCGAGGCGGCCGGGCGCGTACGGGAGGCGCTCGAAGGCACCGTGCCGGTCATCGATGCGACGTCGATGGCCGAGGCTGTTCAACGCGGATACGACGCCGCAGGTCCGGACGGCGTGGTGTTGCTGGCGCCCGCGTGTTCGAGCTTCGACTGGTTTCGCGATTATGCGGAACGCGGCGAGGTGTTCAAGGAGGAAGTGCGCCGGCTTCGCGGGCGTATTGGCGAGAGAGGGATGGAAGACCGGAAGCAGTGAGCTGTCGTCAGTCGGCTCGGGCGAGTGGGAGCCTACCGCTGGGAACGCAGACTACCCCGGTCTGCGAGGTGGGTGTCCCATTCCACGTGCCGGCTGGCGACTGCTGACTGCTTCCCGCAGGCCGGCGATCTTAGCGGATCCGCGGGCGCAACGGGCGGGCACGCGATGGGTTGCGTGCAAAGGCATTTTCGGTGGATGTGAGTCGTTTCTTTATCACTAGGCGGCTGATTGGCTCGTAAGCTCAAGATCGACAAAGTGCTGTTCACGGCGACGCTGCTGTTGATCTGCATCAGCGTCGTCATGGTGTACAGCGCCTCGGCCGTCGTTGCGCTCGAGCGTTATCAACAGCCGTACCTCTTTTTGACGAAGCAGGCGCTCTGGAGTGCGCTCGGTCTTGCCGTGCTCGTCATGGCCGCGCGTATCGACTACCGGACGTATCGCAACGAACCCTTTATCTGGTGCCTGCTTGCGCTCGTGGTGCTGATGCTGGTCGCCGTCCTGTTCAGCGCGCCCGTCAACGGCACACGACGATGGTTCGGAGTGGGTGGCCTCGGGATTCAACCCTCGGAGCTGGCAAAGGTCGCATGCGTCTTCTTTACGGCGCTGATGCTCGAGCGGCGCATGCACCGCATCGACGAGCTTTCGTATTCGCTCCTGCCCATCAGCCTGATCGTCGGACTGGTCGTGGCGCTGATTCTGCTGCAGCCCGACTTCGGCACCTCGATCTCGCTCGTGCTGGTCGTCGCAGTGATGGTGTTCGCCGCGGGCCTGCACTACCGCTATTTCGTAGGGCTCGCCCTCATTGCGCTTCCAGCTATATACCTGGTGCTTGTCGCGGCGCCGTACCGCCGGCGGCGGCTGCTGGCGTTCTGGGACCCGTGGGCCGATCCGCTTGGTGACGGTTTCCAGATCATTCAATCGCTCGTCGCCGTTGGAACCGGCGGCGTTTTCGGCCGCGGCCTGATGGCCGGCGTGCAGAAGCTGTTCTATCTGCCGGAACCGCACACCGACTTTATCTACGCCGTCATCAGCGAAGAGCTCGGGTTGGTTGGCGCGACCATCATCCTCCTCTGCTTCTGCGTCATTGCCTGGCGCGGGCTGCGCATCGCCGCGCGCGCCGAAGACACGTTTGGTTCGTTTGTCGCGCTTGGGTTGACGACGATGATTGCGGCGCAGGCGATGGTGAACATCAGCGTGGTGCTCGGGTTGATGCCAACCAAGGGGATTCCGCTTCCCCTGGTCAGTTTCGGCGGATCGTCGCTCTTGATCAATTTGCTTGGCATGGGTGTGCTGCTCAACATCTCTCAGCATGAGAGCAAAGAGGCATGAACGAGTGCGAGGGGTGCGAGAGGTGCGCACGTGAGCCTCTTGGTTCTCATCGCCGGTGGCGGAACCGGTGGCCATCTTTATCCGGGGATTGCCGTGGCGCGGGAAATCATGCGCCGCATGCCGGACGCGCAGATCACCTTCGTCGGAACAACAGCCGGCATCGAGTCGCGTGTGATTCCGAGGGAGGGCTTTGCGCTCGACACGATTCGAAGCGCTGGCCTGAAGGGGAAGTCCGTGGCGTCACTCGTCCGCGGGATTGCGCTGCTGCCGGCGAGCGCCTTCGATGCCTGGCGAACGATCTCGCGGCGCCGGCCGTCGATCGTGATCGGCGTCGGTGGCTACAGCTCGGGTCCGGTCGTGCTGCTCGCGGCGCTTCGCGGCATCCCCACGATGCTGATGGAGCAGAACGCCATGCCCGGCGTGACCAACCGGCTGCTCGCGCGGTTCGTCAGGGCGGCAGCGGTCACCTACGACGAGAGTTCGCGCTTCTTTGCAGGTCGGGCATTTCTCGCGGGCAATCCGGTGCGGCCGGAATTTTTCGGAGGGGAGCATGACGAACACGGTTCGCCGCGCGGTGTCGACCAACGGCGCGCGGCTCGGGTCCTAGTCTTTGGCGGCTCTCAGGGCGCGCACGCGATCAACATGGCCATGGTGGAGGCAGCGCCGCGGCTGGTTGCCGCTGCACCAGGTCTGGAAATTACGCATCAAACGGGAGAGCGCGATCTGGAAATGGTCCGCGACGGCTACGGGCGCGCAGGCCTTCAGGCCCGGGTCGAACCATTTCTCTACGCCATGGACCGCGAGATGAAAGCCGCTGACGTCATCGTCTGCCGGGCCGGCGCCACAACGCTCGCGGAGCTGACCGCAGCGGGACGGCCGTCGATTCTGATTCCGCTGCCCACCGCGACCGACGATCACCAGCGGAAGAACGCCGAGGCGCTGGTCGTCAAACGTGCGGCGCGGATGATCGAGCAGCGATCGCTCACCGGTGAGTTGCTCGCAACGGAGATCGTGGCACTGGCCCGCAACGACGCCGAGCGTACGGCGATGAGCGCTGCGGCACGCCGCACGGCAAAGCCCGAGGCGGCAAAGGTCATCGTGGATCGGATCCTGGAGTTGGCGGCCCGTTAAGGGCCGCCCGAGACGGCGGTGCTCGGAGGAACGCGACGCATCCATTTTGTTGGGATCGGCGGGATCGGCATGAGCGGGATCGCCGAGCTGCTGGCCAATCTCGGGTTCGAGGTCAGCGGGTCGGATCTGAAGCGGTCAGCGACAGCCGCGCGCCTGACGGAGAAGTTCGGTGTGAAGGTGCACGAGGGACATCGCGCGGAAAACGTCGGCGAGGCGCAGGTCGTCGTCTTCTCGTCGGCCGTGCGCCCGTCGAATCCCGAGATCGTCGAGGCGCTGCGGCGGGGGATTCCAGTGATTCCGCGCGCCGAGATGCTCGCGGAACTGATGCGACTCCGCTTTTCGATCGCCGTCGCCGGCTCGCATGGCAAGACGACGACGACGTCGATGATCGCGGTGGTACTCGAACGCGCGGGGGTCGATCCGACGGCGGTGATCGGCGGCCGCCTCAGTGCCTTCGGGAGCAACGCCAGGCTGGGCCGCGGCGAGTACCTGGTGGCGGAAGCGGATGAAAGCGATCGCTCGTTCCTGCTGCTCTACCCGACGATTGCCGTCGTGACGAACATCGACCGCGAGCACATGGAGAGTTACGGAAGCTTTGCCGACCTGCAGCAGGCGTTCGTCGATTTCGCGAACAAGGTGCCGTTCTATGGCAGCGTCGTCGCCTGCGCCGACGATGAGGCGACTGCCGCGATTCTGCCGCGCATCAACAGGCCCCTACTCACCTACGGGCTGGAGGGGCGCGAGAGGCGGGAAGGGCTGGAAGGGGAAAGGCGGAAGGGTGTGCATGTCGGCGCAAGTGACATCGAGATCGGTGCCTTCGGCGGCCGATGTGTCGTCTACGTGAGCGACCATGCCCGCCGCGGTCGTCTTGGCGAACTGCGTCTCGCCATCCCCGGACGCCACAATCTCCAGAACGCGCTGGCCGCTGTTGCCGTCGCGGATCGACTCGGCATCCCCTTCAGCGAAGTGGCGTCAGCGCTTGCCGACTTCCACGGCGCGGAACGCCGCTTCGAACGTCACGGCGAAGCCGGCGGCGTGCTCGTCGTCGACGATTACGGTCACCACCCGACGGAGATTGCCGCCGTGCTTGCGGCGGCTCGCACGCTCGGCCGCCGGCTCGTCGTCGCGTTTCAACCGCATCGGTTCACACGGACGCAGCAGTTACTCGATGCATTTGGTCCGGCGCTGCGCGACGCGGACGAGATCGTCCTGACGGACATCTATGCAGCGAGCGAGGAACCGATTGCCGGCGTGACCATCGAGGCGCTCGCCGATGCGGTGCGCAACGGCTCGGGACGGCCGGTGCACGTCGCGAAGCATCTCGACGCCGTGATTCCCGAGCTGCTCAGGATTGTTCGACCAGGCGACGCGGTACTGACGCTCGGCGCCGGCTCAATCGGGTCGCTCCCGCCCCGATTGATCGAGGCGTTGCAGGGGGCCGACCTACAGGTCGGCCCCTCCGAGAAGAAAAGGAGGGACGGATGATGCCGGTCTCTGCGCCGTCCGATCGTCGTTTCCGCCGCGCCCACGTCACGCCGGCGCGCAGGACGCGGTTCCTGCGCATGTCGTGGCGGATTGCCGTGCGTGCGGCGCTGGTGCTTGCGGTCGTCGTCCCTGCCGGCTACTACGTCGCACGGCAAGTGCTGGCCGCCGACGCGCTCACGATTAGTCGAATCACCATCACGGGCAATTCGCGTCTCTCCAAAGGCGAAGTCGTCGCGCTGCTCGACGGCATCCGCGGCGCGAACATGCTGACCGTCGATCTCGACGAATGGCGACGCAAGCTTCGCAGCTCACCCTGGGTGGCCGATGCCGCCATGCGCCGCGTCCTGCCGGGTACGGTCTCGGTTGCCATTTCCGAGCGCCAGCCGATGGGCATCGGTCGGATCAATAGCGACCTCTATCTGATCGACGATCGCGGCGGCATCATCGACCAGTTCGGTCCCAACTACGCGGAGTTCGATCTGCCGATCATCGATGGCCTGGCGCCGCGGGACAACGCGACATTGATCGATCCGTCACGCGCGGCCCTCGCGGGGCGTGTGCTCGCGGCGCTGCAGCCGCGGCCGGATCTCGCCCGCCGCGTTTCGGAAATCGACGTCAGCGACGACCGCGACGCCACGTTGATTCTCAAGGGTGACACGGCGCTGGTGCGCGTCGGGACCGAGCAGTTCGTGGAGCGGCTTCAGTCCTACGTGGATCTCGCGCCGGCGCTGCGCGAGCGAGTCGCGGCAATCGACTCGGTGGATCTGCGTTTCGATCAGCGTGTCTACGTCAGGCCGGCGGCGAAGAGAGGAAATTAATGGCGCGAAGAGAACGCTACCTGGTCGGCCTTGACGTCGGCACTTCGCGGGTGACCGCCGTCGTCGGCGAAAGCATGGACGACGGGACCCTCGACATCGTCGGCATCGGCACCGCGGAATCGCGAGGCATTAAGCGCGGTGTCGTCGTCAACGTCGATGCGGCGGTCGATTCCATCAAGAAGACGATCGAGGAAGCGGAGCTGATGGCCGGCGTCG
>Ga0070675_100004314_pt1 | contig 10840 bp, 10 predicted proteins | sample KBSM43metaG_FD_65343 | JGI IMG/M metagenome (GOLD analysis project Ga0070675, IMG submission 65343) | Miscanthus rhizosphere microbial communities from Kellogg Biological Station, Michigan, USA - KBS M4-3 metaG | ecosystem: Host-associated > Plants > Roots > Rhizosphere > Soil ...
TGTCTCGCCAGATTCAAACGAATCTGGGTTACGTTTATCTTACTTGGCGCAGCCTACTCGGCCTTTCAATTCGCCACTTTTACCCCGCTGCAACGACCGACCGATGCCGATTTCAGTCAGGCACTCGCCCCGGGAACCTGGGCCTGGCCAACCTTTCTGGAAATTTGGAGCGAAGTTCCGTTGCCCGCCTTGGAAGGTGTCGCTGGGATTTTTGATAATGCGACGACGACTTATCCATTGTCCGCACTCGCCGCAATTTTCCTGATCCTTAATTGGCGTGGCCTTCATGGCGCGCTTTTTCGTGCGCTGCGAAAACGTTATCGCTTTTGGGGTTACGCTATCTACCTCGTTTTGCTTCTAAGCGTTGTCGCGACGCTCTTGAAGCCGATCGCCTTTTGGCGCTTGCGACAATGGGCTGGAGTCGCACCTACAGCCGAAGTGTTGCAAGTCTCGGCAACGATCGATGCGGCTGCCTTCATCTTCGAATACCTCTTCGGTGTTTATATTCAGGTTTATCTGATCACTGTTTGTCTGGCGTGGATAAAAGGTCTGAGCTTTGCGGAAGGTGAGCTTTTCCGGTTTGCGATGCGTCGGTTCAGCTACGTCTTAAAATGGGCCGGATTCGTTGTTATCGTCAGTACCTTAATCGTCCGTGCTCCGCTCTTGTTGGCCTATTTTACAAGCGTCCCTGGAGTGCTCGATTTTCTTCCTCTCGAGCGCTTTTTCATGTGCGTGCTTATCATTCTTTTCTGTTCCGTTCAGATTTCGCTGGCTTTGCACAATGAGAGCCTGGGGCGGGCGATTCGTGCCCATCGTGAGTTTGTGCGACGAAATCTCGCCCGTTTGGGTTGGTTCTTGCTCGTTGTAGCGATGCATTTTTTTATTTTGACTGCCGCGGATGCCATTATCCGCGGAGCAATGGGAGATCGCGTGGTAGCAATTGTCGTCTGGAAAGTAATTTACGTCTGTGTGCGAGGATTAATTACAGGCTGGCTTTTAGCGTCATGGGTTTGTTTGTTCCGCCAGTGCGAAAACGCGCGGGCCAATCAGGAGAATTGGATCCGATATTGAAATGAGAATCTCACAAGGAAGAGACGCGACCAAGATTACCCGGGAAAGCAAATCGAATCTTGCCCTGGCTTTCGTTTCGTTGAAGGGGGATCGCCGGCACGATATTACCACCTTCTACGCGTTCTGTCGGGTGATAGATGATATAGCCGACTCCGCGGAACTAACTGTCCCTGAAAAAGCGAGCGATTTGCACGCATGGAGGCGATGGCTTCGCGAAAGCAGTCCAGACGAGTCGCCGCTCGCCGGAGAGATCCGTGAGTTAATAGCAAAGTATTCCCTCACGCCCGAGATGTTGGAGGAAATTATTGATGGCGTCGAAATGGATTTGGAAAAGGTCCGATATGACACTTTCGAAGCGCTGCGACTTTATTGCTATCGAGTTGCGAGCGCAGTCGGCTTGGTCAGCATCGAGATTTTCGGGTACGGCAATCCCGCCTGTCGCGATTATGCCGTCCATCTCGGGCTCGCACTTCAGATGACCAATATCATTCGCGATGTAGGGAAAGACTTGCACAGTGGTCGCATTTATCTACCGCAGGAAGATCTGGCCCAGTTTGATTATTCTGAGATGGATCTTCAGCACCGGAAATATAACAAAGCCTTTGTTCGGCTTATGGAGTTTGAAGCCCAACGGGCAGAAGAGTTTTTCGCGACTGCTGCCGCAATTCTGCCTCAAGAAGATCGACGCTCGATGGTCGCGGCCGAAATTATGGGTTCGGTTTACCATGCCTTGCTCAAAAAGATGAGAAAAGACCAATTCCGCGTTTTCGAGAAAGAGTACCGGCTGAACCGATTGCAGCGAACTGGCCTGGTTGCGGCTGGTTTATGGCGATTCTCCTAAGTATCAGGGGCTGAGAGAATTTTGCGCTAGCTTTTCTTTCAGATTTTGCTGAATTCCAAACCGCAAGCAACCGTCAGACATGTTTGAATCGATTCCTTTTACCATGAAAGTGAACAACTTATTAACTATCTCAGCATTGGCCCTGAGTGCATTCGTCATTCCCTCGTGTGATACCTACACGGGGCAAGGGGCGGGTTGGGGTGCCGCGACTGGTGCAGTGATCGGGGCAGCTGCCACGGGCGACGTGCGTGGAGCCGCTGCGGGCGCAGCGATCGGTGCAGCTTCAGGAGCACTCATTGGTGCTGCAGTTGAAGCTGATCAAGCTACCCGCTATGGCGGAAGACCTTCAGGGGGCTATCCTTTCGCTCGTAGAGCCGGATCGCCTGGTCTTTACCAGAGCCCTTATCCGCCACACCAAGTGTATGATCTGCGCGGTGTTCCGTCTGGCTCTATCATCGATGACAGGGTAGGCGGCGGATATTTTCGGAAGCCGTAGTCCGTCTGGCGACGGAGGCTCCAAATCCCAAAACCCAAATCCCAGGGAAATCTCAATTTCTCGAAGTCCAAAAGGGGCACCAGACGAACCGTTTGGAATTTGAGGCTTTAGATTTTCCTTGGGATTTGGTGATTGGGGTTTGGGATTTGCGCCTATTTGCGCCTTTATGCCTTTTTCTGTAGCGCATCGACCAATCGCTGCGCTTCATCCGTCATCTTAAGAATCTCCGGCCAGGGACGATTATAATTTTCGCCAGGAAGTTTTCGAGTCGCATCGAATCCCATGTGCGACCCGATGTTCTGAACGCTGGGCGCGTGATCAAGTGAATCGCTCGGATTCCGGATGACCGTGCTATCTCGTTCCGGATCCGTATTTGCACAGAGGCGGAAAAGGACTTCGCTCGTGTTATGCACATCGCAGTCTTCGTCCACGACGATGATGTATTTGCTAAACATCATTTGTCCCATACCCCAAAGTCCGTGCATCACCTTGAACGCTTGGTAAGGGTATTGTTTCCGGATACTGACGAAGACCAGATTATGAAACACGCCTTCAGGCGGAAGAGTCATGTCCACTAATTCCGGGAAGTTCATTTTGAAGACGGGCAAGAAAATCCGGACGCTAGCGTCGCCCATGTAAAAGTCTTCCATGGGCGGTATGCCAACGATAGTGGTCGGGTAGATGGCGTCGCGACGGTGCGTGATCGCGGTCAAATGAAATACGGGATAGTCCTCGACCGCAGTGTAAAAACCGGTGTGATCACCAAACGGTCCTTCAGGCCGTGTTTCTCCCGGTTGAACATATCCTTCAAGCACGAAGTCAACATCGCTTGGCACTTCGAGATCGATGGTTTTGCATGGAACAAGTTCAACTGATTTCTTTCGGATAAACCCCGCGAAAAGAACTTCATCGATGCCATCGGGAAGGGGAGCAGTTGCGGCAAAAGTGTATGCCGGGTCGCCGCCGAGGCAGACTGCCACGGGCATCCGTTCGCCACGCTCGTAATATTGTTTGCCGTGACGCGCACCGACTTTATGCACCTGCCAGTGCATTGCCGTGGTCCGTTCATCAAAGACCTGCATGCGATAGCATCCAACATTGCGCGCGTTGCTCTGGGGATCGCGCGTATGAACGTTCGGCAATGTAATGAAACGACCACCATCATTCGGCCAGCACTTGAGAATCGGCAGATCGGAAAGGGAAAAGTGATCGGTGTCGTCAAAGCGGCGCACCACTTCCTGACAAGCGCCTTCCTGTGAATGTTTGGGGCGAGCATGGAGAAGATGAATTCCTTGCTTCAATAGCGCCCAGCCTTCGCGCAGATCCGTTGGTGGCTTCGCTTTTAAGATGAGCTGAATCTCTTGTGCCAGATCGTCAATGCTGTTGCGCTGCAACGCGAGCGCCATTCGACTACGCGACCCCATTGTATTGATTGCGACCGGGAATTTGGATGGCTTGCCATCAATCGTTGGATTCTCGAAGAGCAACGCTTTCCCGCCGCCGGGCGATTTCATTTCACGGTTCGCCCATTCTGAAATCAAGAGGTTGGTTTCGACCGGAACTGAAACGCGATTCAGTTCTCCTGCCTTATCCAATGCATCGACAAATTGCCTGAAGGAAGAGTAGGCCATCGATTGAAGCATGGCGCTTCGAGCCTAACACGACAAGACCGCTTCGCTGGATACCCGGCTCCTAGTATGGCGGTGGTGTCAAAATCTGGAGAGAGACTACCCGGCCACCGACGAAGGTAACCGTCTTTGCCGGATAAGGAATGCTTGGCTGAATGTAGCTAAAATAGAACGGATTATAAAAAGGGTCGCCAATCAGACCGTAGCGACGGTTGTGATAATAATGAAAGGCGGCCGCGCCTCCATAGTAGCCACCGTACCCGAATGGACCATACGGATATGCGTAAGTAGCGTGTGAGTAAACGTACTCGTTATAGATCCATGTCTCCACAGCCCGGCCCCTTGCGAATCCGCTTCCTTTTTGGTTCGGAGTTCCCCAAGCCAGCCAGACACCATCTTGCGACATTCCTTCACGGATCCTTCCCTCGCGAACCAATTGCTGATCTCGAGGAGAAAGCCTTTGGTATAGATCAGGATGATCGGCAATGCGCGTTTCAGTTGTCGAACAACTCGTTAAGAGTAAAGCGCTCGCCGAAGTGACGAAGGTTAGCGCCCGCAATAAAATCTGACGCTTCATTTGAAAAAGCATAGAGGCCGCGATTAATCGAGTCAATCAGTCCAGTTTCTTGATTGAACCGGTTGCCAGCGGTAACGTTGCGCTCCGATGGAAGATCGATTCGGACATCATATTTCTTATCTGCGAGTTTCGATTACAGATCGATGCAATGAGCGTTGCAGCTACTGCATGCCGCAGGAATTACAGGAATGGCTGCCGCGGGAAGATGTCCTTACCTACGAAGAAACGCATCGTCTGATTCGGATCGCCACAGAATTAGGAGTTTCCAAGATCCGGATCACCGGCGGAGAACCGCTTACTCGGCGCGATGTTCTCTCCTTTTTCGAGATGCTGCGATCAGTCGCAGGAATTCGCGATCTTGGACTCTCAACCAACGGCACCTTGCTTTCTCGCCGAACTGCGTCCGATCGGACGATGGCCGAGGCTCTGTATGCTGCCGGCGTGAATTCAGTGAACATCTCACTCGACACCCTTGATCGTGATGCCTACGCGCAAATCACCGGTCGCGATTTTTTATCGCAGACGCTTTCAGGGATTGATGCGGTGATTGCTGCAGGATTTCGACAGATAAAACTGAATTGCGTTCTGATGCGCGGACGAAATGAGGATCAATTCGTTCCTTTGGTGGAATTCGCCGCCACACGAGGTCTGTTGTTGCGATTTATCGAACTAATGCCGGTGAGCACTGGCGATGTTCTTAACGAAGATAATTTCATTTCGATCGGCGAGGCAAGACGCACTTTAGAATCGCGCTACGGACCACTTATTCCGGAACCGGCTTTTCGGACAAATGGTCCTTCAAGTTATTACAAGATTTCGGGTCGCGACCAGCGGGTTGGGTTCATTGGGGCGATGAGCAATCTCCACTTTTGCGAGAGCTGCAATAAACTGCGACTAACCTGTGATGGGAAATTGCGGCCTTGTCTTGGAAGCTATCTCGAATTCGACATCATGAAGGTGATGCGTGCTGGGGCAACCGATGCGGAGCTGAAGCAATTCTTTCTCGGAGTCGTCGAGCGGAAACCGGAGCAGCACGATTTTCGGACGAGCTATCAACCTGGGCGAATGATGGTAGCGATCGGGGGCTAAGCAGGATGGAGTGGTGGAGTAATGGAGTAATGCGGCTATGAAACGTCTCACCCACATAGGCACGGATGGGCGCGCGAAAATGGTGGATGTTTCCGCGAAGCAGGAAAGCGCGAGAGAAGCAATTGCGGCTGGAGAAATTCAGCTTCGACCTGAAACGATCGAGCTGATTACGAAGAACCAGATTGGGAAAGGGAATGTTTTTGCGACTGCTCGGATTGCTGGGATTCAGGCAGCGAAACAAACATCACAACTCATTCCGCTTTGCCACAACCTGAATCTTAGCCATGTCGAAATCGAAGCCGCATCTTCCGGATCCGGAATAGAAGTGAAGTGTACTGCGCGAACCGTCGCGCAAACGGGAGTAGAAATGGAAGCGTTAACCGGAGTAGCCGTCGCGCTCCTGACCATTTACGACATGTGTAAAGCGGTCGATAAGGAGATGCGGATTACGAATGTTCGGCTCCTTAAGAAAACGAAGAAACCCTAACGGATTGTGGAGGCCCCAACTAAGATCGTTAATCTTGCTCTTACACCTGCACGTACACTCCGGCGGTTCGAGGGCGAAACAATTGGCTGCGACCGGGAGAGAGTAAGTGCATGTGCAAGTGCATGATTAAAGAGAATATCAGCCCTGACGGATTCGAAACCGTGATCGAGTAATGGATCAACAACAGTCCACTGCTCCAGCACTCCATCGCTCCAACGGAATTACCGTTGGCATCATTTCCATTTCGGATAGGGCTTCGGCCGGCGAATACAGTGATCTTGGTGGGCCTGCGTTGAAAGACGCGGCCCAGAAATATGGCTGGCAGATTTTGGCGGAGGCAATCGTTCCCGATGAAATCTCACGGATCAGAGAAACTCTCCGTTCATTTTCGGATCAAGGATGTGGTCTCATTCTGACGACGGGCGGAACGGGTATCGCCGAGCGCGACGTCACACCGGAAGCGATTCGCGGAATGATGCGTGTTGAGTTGCCAGGTTTCGGCGAAGCGATGCGAAGCGAATCGATGAAGATTACACCGAACGCTATTTTATCCCGCAGTCTAGCAGCGGTAGTCGAGCGCTCGCTTGTTATCGCTCTCCCAGGCAAACCATCTGGAGCAGTGGAGTGTCTTGGCTTTGTAGTCGGCGCGATTCCGCACGCGGTCGCTCTTGCGCAGCGCGTGCCTACTTCGTGCTGAATGCAGCGATGTAGCGAAGACTTCCAAGTCTGCTGTGTTTTGTTTCCGTCTTTAACCTTGCTCTTGCACGTGCTCATGCACTCTCGCGCGGGTGCAAGTGCAGGTGTCATCAACGTGAAGCGAGAATCGTGAATCGAAATTCGAGAATTCCCCTGAAAATAGCCCAGCGCTTTAGCGCTGGGAAAATCGTCTCATCAAAAATTTCAGTCCCTTCAGGGACGACAGAATCGCGGCGATGTTATTAGGCGTCGCAGGCCAAGTGACGGTTCTTTCGTCCCTGAAGGGACTTCATTATCTTTTTTGCATTGCGACCCAGCGCTAAAGCGCTGGGCTATTTTCAGGGGAACTCTCAGACGAATGCAAAGTTGTAGCGCAGACTTCTAAGTCTGCAGACCGTTGATTGCAGCTAAGCCTTGCCGGCTTAGAAGCCGGCGATACAGCAGTTTTGGAAACCTGCGCTACGCGAACTCTAATCGGGAAAAATCAACTGCCTCATAAACTGCTTCCCTTTCCCGGTGAGATGAGCAGTCTCGCCGCGGCCGGCGATCAGACCGCGCATTTGATAGCTCGGGTCTTCGCCCTTTTTAAAAAAAGCGAGTTCAGGCGAAGTAACCGGTTTTCCGCTTGGCTCAATGCGTATCGGGACACCGGCGCGATTAAAAGAGACTTCCCACGAAACCGGTCTTTCACCGGATCGTTGCCTTAGCATCCAGGGATAAAATCTTTTTAAATCGAAGTGCGGCGAGTCTGGAAACAGGACGCGATAGAGTGTTTGTTCTTCCGCCAGGAATTCTGGAATGCTCAGAGATGGTCTGTCCCGTAATTCAAGGTAAAGGCGCGCGATATCGATGCCGGCCAAATTGAGTCCATTGTAAAGACCGTGACGGTTCGGGTCATTTCTGAAGGTGCTGTCGTGCCACGCTTCAAATTGGCGACTTAACATTAGGTTCAATTCCAGATGGAGATGGGCACGCGTCTGATTCAGGCCTTCGCCGGTGTGTCCCATTACACCGAGCTGATCGCGCTGTTCTACGTGCTGTCCAGCCTGCACCTGAATTGAGCTGAGGTGTCCGTAGAGACTGTAATAGCTGCATCCATCCCAGTGGTGCTCGACGACAACATACTTGCCGTAGTTCGAATAGCCCGGGGTAAGATTGGTATAAACGACCACACCGGCTGCGATCGCACGGATCGGATCTAACGGTTCCCCGCGCTCATCGCGCTGGACCGGTTTGATATCGATTCCTTCATGAAACCGGGAATAGATAATTCCATTTGAGGTCGGAACAGGGTTGCGAACGAATCCATACTGTCCACCTTCCCACGGGTTCGATTTCACCCCCTGAAAGTCACGTTCGATGTATTGATAAAAGGCGGGTCCATCCCCGCGGTAAATCGCGTCATTCTCCGTTGGGAGCGTTAGGTTCAATGGATTAGATTGACTGCGGCCGATGCAGGGAATAATTGCGAGGCCGATTGCCAAATACGCAGGGAAAAATCGCATGACGCTATTTTTCCGAAGGGTTGATTCACTGCCAGTCTTTTGTTTGAGGTAAGGCTCTTTTTCGAAGCAACGAATCCATTTCCGTGTGAATAATAACAGGTGACTGATCATCGTTCACAACGGGCGCCGCGAACCCGAAAGGAATCATGCGCCCCGAGACCAACTCCAAGGCGATAAAGGGATTGACAGAGTTGGCTACCTTTGCTGTTTACCCGCTCATGAGTCGTTCCCTCGTAATCGCCCTGATTTCGTTGATGTTTGCGGGGCCCTTGGCCGCGGCCGATCCCACCCCCCAGCCAACACCACAGAAGCGCGGGAATTGGTTCACTAGGATGTTTCATCCCTTTCAGTCGACCCCAAGCCCAAACTACAAGGATCCGCGTCTCCGTGGATTGATGCTCGAGTTAAAACTTGGGGCTCAACCTGTAAAGCTTTCTGAGACTCGCCAACTCGAGGTCAAGATTACTCTCTCTAATGTTTCCAAGCGAGCTGTCACTCTCGATTTCCCTAGCGAGCAGCGAATCGAAATCTTTCTGAAAAATTCGTCCGACACAATTTTAACAACTTGGTCGGACAATCATGCCTTTGAGCCGACTCCTGGCACTGTGCTTATCAATCCCGGCGAGCATATTTTTTATCCGGAAACAATTGCGACTCGTGAGCTGATACCGAACAAGGTCTTCATCGCCGAAGTTTTCTTTCCTCAATATCCTGAACTACGGATCCGACAGAAGTTTTTGACAGCGCCGTGAAGCTTGCGTTTCAACCGCAGGAGTTTTGTAGCGCAGACTTCTAAGTCTGCTGTATCGCAGATTTCCAAATCTGCAGAGCGCGGATTGCCTCATTCGCTCAGCCCATCGATCAAGATGTTTGAAAGACGGGAGATCAATAGGAGAGCTGGATTGTCGTATGTCCAATCTATCTCCGGCATTTGATCGCAGGTGATCGCCATGGCGATCGGGCCGTGCTTGGAGTAAACGATCGCAACATCGCTCCGCAATGCGTCAAGAGAACCCGGTTTATTGGCTATCTCCACCCCCTTCAACGAACGTCCGATGCCTTCATGGTATTGTTGACGCTTCAAGAGCGCGATCATTTCACGTGATGCTTCGGGACTAACGACTTCTCCGTGTTCTAGCTTCTCCATCAGCGATACCATTTCATGTGGTGTGCTGACGCCAATTCCAAAACCCTTGTTCTCAGGGTCGCTGTAAGCCTTGCTTTCGCCGCCGCCGTTGATTTTTCGGAGAGAACGCGTGTTTTTCAACCCCAATGAGTCCATCCGGGCGTTCACGGCATCCGCAGTGAGAAAATCGAGGGCAAGGTTTGCGCCGGTGTTATCGCTCACCACGATCATCAAATTGACGGCGTCACGCAATGTGAGTCGAGTGTCGTCAGCTAGTTCCTGAAGGACACCGCCATCCGGTTGCTTTTTCTCTTTGGTTAGAACGATCTCGTCACTCCACTTCGCGCGGCCTTCTGCGACTCTGGCAAAAGCCTCGACCATGATGGCGAGCTTAATCGTGCTCGCTGTGCGGACCCGGAGATCTCCATCGACCGAATATGTTTTGCCGGTAGCGAGGTTTTTCGCATAGATCCAAACCCTGCCCTTGAATGGTTGGATCTCCGCGCGAATGCGAGCATCCAAATCGTTATCCCGGCGGCAGCCGTTCAAGACGAAAAGTAGTCCGAATGCGATTCCGATTGCCGTGACAACCCCAGCCGTGCGTGAATAGTGATCAGCGAACGGTGAATAGCGTTTCCTCCAGGCGTGTCTTGCAATGTGCCGTTTACTGATCACCAATCACTATTCACACATGGACCTGTCTTAAAGCGATGAAACTTTTTGCCGACTATCACATGCACCCGCAAGGACATCGTGTGCAACCATTCACCCAGAAACTCTTGCAACCCTGGGTGGATGCCGCGCGCCAACGCGGTCTCCACGACATCGCGTTCACCGATCACGATCGCTATCACGCCGGAGTCGATTTCGATGAGATCGAGAGGCTCCGCGAAAAAAATCCCGACATAAGAATCCGCGCTGGTCTTGAGCTTGATAACGACCCGACCACTTCCGCTGAAGGTCAGAAATGGGTCGAGAAAAATCGGGATAAACTCGATTTTGTTTTAGGCTCGGTCCATTACCTCGACCGGCCGGATCAAATGTTCGATAGCGTTCCAGCAGGCGCCGAGCAGTTTCATGGCCGCGATGTTGACCAGATTTACGCCGATTACTTTCGGCGAATTCGTGCAGTGGCAGCGACTGGATTGGTCGACTGCATGTCTCATCTAGACCTCATCAAGATTCATGGGCATCGTCCAAAGGCTGAAATAGGATCGCTCGTGGTGGAGACACTTGATTTTATTGCGGCGCGTGGCCTCTGCATTGAGCTTTCGACTGCCGGCTGGCGCAAGCCTGTTAACGAACTGTATCCCTCCGATCCAAT
>Ga0070675_100004315_pt1 | contig 10838 bp, 7 predicted proteins | sample KBSM43metaG_FD_65343 | JGI IMG/M metagenome (GOLD analysis project Ga0070675, IMG submission 65343) | Miscanthus rhizosphere microbial communities from Kellogg Biological Station, Michigan, USA - KBS M4-3 metaG | ecosystem: Host-associated > Plants > Roots > Rhizosphere > Soil ...
TGGAGGCGGCAGTTGAGGCGGCGGCATCTGACGCTTCAGTGCGGAGCGAGGTTCCTGCGACGAGCAACAGCGCCGGCACCACCGCGGCGACTCGAGCGCCCACGAGTCGCGCACGGCAAGTACACCAGTGCATGCGCGGCAACTTAGCAGCCGTTACGTTGATGGGCGTATTGGACCAAGGGCCAATGGCGCGTGCGCGCCTGCTGGCTTAGAAGGCGAATAAAGGGTCTCGTCTGATTCGTGCGACGCTGAAGAAAAATGCATGCCGGGGGGCACAGCCCCTCAGAAGATTCCCCCCCTGTGTGCGGCGTTGAAGCCGCTGGCTCCTCCCGTTGGTCGTCGATCGCGCACCTCGCGCCGCAACAACCTTCAGGCCCTTTGCGTCCTTGGCGTGCTCGGCGGTTCGATCCGCGCATTCGGGGACAAGTTCGACCTGGGCGCTTATCTTCCTTGCTGGACGTGATGGACGAGCCGCGAACGCCACTGGATTACCGCCGACCGATGCGGCCGCAACGACGGCCGCGCCGGGGGTGGGTGAATGAGCTGATTCCGTTCCTGATCGCTGTATCGCTCGTCCTCTCGCCCCTCGTCATCTGGCTGTACCTTGAGGCGCTGACATACTTCCGGCGTTCGAAATAGGCGGCGCGCGCGGTTGACGTGCCAGGGTTGTTGCGGCGCGAGGTGCGCAACGACGACGAACGGGAGGAGCCAGGGCCTTTCAACGCCGCACACAGGGGGGGACCTTCTGAGGGGCTGTACCCCCGGGCAAGGGAACGTCCAGCAGCGCCCGATCGCGCTCGCACCGCTTCGCGCGAGGACTTTTCGACCCCTCCGCCGAGGCGGGCGAGCGCAGCGAGCGAAAGCCCGGCGTCGTAAGAACACGCGACGGTATTCATGAAATGGATCCACGCGTGCACCCGCAATCATCGGCCGTAGCGCACTGACCCGTTGATTGGGCCGCTGTTGATCGGGCCGCGGTTGACCGGTGCGGGGGAGACCATCGAGGGGGAGACCGAGGCGGGGGTGTAGGACTTGGGGGCGATGTAGGTGCTGGACATCCCCCCGCCGCCGCCGCCGCCGCCCGCGCCCAGCGATGGCGAGGAGTAGCGGATCGAGGCGGTCGGGCTGGTGTAGGCGGCGCTGCCGCTCGCGGACGGTGCCGCCGAGGGGGATTGCGGCTTGGGGAGGTAGCTGGGGCCGGGCGGCGGGATGTAGGACAGCGGGCCGGCGGGGTTCATCGGGCCGAGGCTCGCGAAGCCCATTCGGATGTCGGAGGGAAGCGCGCCGGAGCTCCAGGCGGCGTAGCGGACTTCCGAGCCCATCGCGACGCTGGTGCTGCCGACGCCGGCGTAGCGAACCGACGCGGGGACGCCGCCGCCGTAGAGCGCGGTGTTGACCTGCGGATTCACCTGGCCGCCGGACTGCGGGGGTTTGGCGTATTGCGCCAGGACGTAGGCGCTGCAGAGGACGATCGTCAACGCGGCGGCGAGGGCGAGGTTGATCGTCGCGGCGCGGGCGGGGATCGCGCGGGCGCGGGCGGCGGCGGCGGCGGCGGCGGCGGCCGCCGCCGCGGTGAGGGCGGTGATCGTGTGGAAGCGGGCGCCGGCGCGGGCGGCGGTGGTGAGATGACGCGCTGCGGCGCAGCGCAGGTGGGCGAGCGCGCGGGCGCGGGTGGGAAGTGCTTGTCGCGTCGACGCAGGCACGGGTTATCGAGCTCCGGGCGTCGCGGGAGTTGCGGGCGTCGCTGGCGCTGCGGGAGTCGGGGGAGGAGGCGGAGTCGCGGGGGCGAAGTCGACCTTCTTCGCGCCGGCGGGCGGTTTTAGCGTGAACGCATCGTCGCCCGCGCCCCCACTCGCGCTCGCGCCCGCCTCGGATGAAAGTTTCCAGTCAGATAAAAACGCGGTGTACTGCGGCTGGCCAGGTTGGTCCTTAAACGTGATGACGACCTTGCGTGGCAGCGGTTGGTCACCATCTTGAATCCAGATCTGCCAATCAACGTACGCCTGGCGGAAGGCGAGGTGATGGCATTTGGTGTCGAGGACGTAGCCGATGCCGAGGTACTCGCCGCGGCGCGCGTTCTCGATCAGCACTTTGTAGGGATCGGGGAAGGCCAGGTCCGCCAAGGGCATGACCAGGCCGTACTGCGTCGCGAGCATGTCGAGCGTCGCCTCGATGGTCGGCGGCGCGGGGATCGCGCCCCAGCTGCTGGTGCGCGGGTTGTAAATCGCGACTTCCTTGCCGTTGTAGCGGAACTGCAGGTCCTCGAGGTCGCCGGTGACGTCGCCGGCGAGCTTGTCGGGGCGGCGGACCTGGACTTTCTGGTTCTTCGCGTACTGCACGCGCTGGCCATCATCGGTTGTCTGATCGATGATCGCGTGGGCAGCGAAGGAGATGCGCTGGGCGGCCTGCAGGGTCGCGCCCATTTTTCGCAGGATCTCATCGGCGCGGGGATCGATCGCGGCCGCGGGCGCGGCCGGCGCGGCGGCGGATGGCGACGCTGATGGCGCGGGCGCGGGCTGCTGGGCGTGGGAGACCAGCGAGGGAAGTGCGACGGCGAGCGCTGCCGCCGCTGGGAGCACGAGCAGACGTATAGACCATGGTCGCATCATCTTCCTCCCGATCGCGCTCGTCGGAGTCGGCGCGTACGCAGTATTACTTCAGCCAGCGCGTCAGGGCCGCTCCACCAGGAGCATTAACTGCTGGGTGATGCGGATGACGACGCTGTCGCCGACCTTGTATTTCGTCAGGTCGACGTCGGGCCGGACCGGCACGGTCGCGGTGTCGCCGTCGACGAATTTCATCGTTGCCGTGCGCTTGGCGGTGTCGATCGCGGTGACGGTTGCGGTCGTTTGAAAGGTCTCGGCCGACATCGCGCCGGGGTGAGCGCCCTTGGGGGCGCGCAGGACGGCGGCGGCGTACTGGTCGCTGGGCCGGGTCGCTGGGCCGACGGCGACGACGAGTTGCTCGTTCAGCGTGGCGTTGACCTTGTCGCCGACGCGAAGCTGGTCGAAGTTGTGCATCTCCGGCGGCGCTGTGAAGGTCGCGCGGGTTCCGTCGTCGGTCGAGAGGGTGACTTTCCGGGTCTTGGGGTCGATGGCGGTGACGGTGGCGGTTGCTTTGATCACGCGCGACGCGGTGCCGCCGGCGACGCCGGGCGTGTAGGCGCCGATCGTCGAATCGCTGCCGGCCCCCCCGCCCGACGCGGACGCGGACGATGTCTGCTGCGGCGGCGTGGGTGTGGGTTCGGCTTTATCCTTGGACTTGCAGGATGGCAGCATCGCGGCGGCGGCAACGAGCGCGGCGCTGGCGAGCGCCAGGGTCGGCAAGCTGCCCGCACGCCCGGCGGTTGGTTGTTTTCTCATCATGATGGCGTCTCCTTTGGCGGCACCCCGCGCGCGCTGCGCGCACGCGCGGCGGCGGATTTCGGGATGGTACGGACTCCGTCAGGCTGCGGTATCGGACCAAAGGCCAATATCCGCTCACCGCGGGTGGGGGAACATGGGTGATGCGGGCGGCGGCGGCGGATGTGGCGGCGGCGACGGGCGCGCGGGGCGCTGAAGGTCTGGTGGTGAAGTAGACTAGTCGGCGAAACATGCGCATCCAGCGAACCAGCCGGGTCATAACCGTCAGTGTCGTGCTGCTCTCCCTGCTGACGATCGCCTGCGCGCTGGTCTCGATGCGCTACCGCACAATGCAGGAGCGTAATTACGCCGCGCGGCGGGTGGCGCAGCGGATGATGACGCAGCTCGCCGGCGGCAGCGATCGTCTGACCAACGCCGCCCGCGCGTACGCCGCCACCGGCGAACACAGGTACTACGATGATTTCGTGCGTGAGCGCGACGTGGAGCGCACCCGCGAGCGGGCGATCGAGCAGCTTCAGCAGAACGGCTTGACCCCGCGCGAGCTGGCGCTGTTGACGCAGGCGAAACAGGGGTCGGACCAGCTCGTCGAGCTCGAAAGCCGCGCGTTCGGCGCCGCCGCAAACGGCGACACCAAGACGGCGATCGCCCTGGTCTACGGGGAGGAATTCAAGGCGACCAAGGCGGCGATCATGCAGGCGATCGCGGACGCCGCGCAGTCCCTGGACACGCGGCTGACCGACCAGGCGGAGCAACTGGCCGGCCGGTCGCGGATCGCCGGATACGTCGGCATGGCCGCGATCATTTTCAATGCCGCCGCGGTCGTGGGCGCGCTGCTGCTGTTTTATCGCGGCCGCGTGGTCAATCCGCTGGCGGGGCTGAACAACAGCCTCCGTGATCTCCTCGCGCACAAGCCGGGCGTGCGGATCGCGCATCAGGATGAAGATACGGAAGTGGGCGAGGTCGCGCGATCGCTGGAGTCGTACCGCCGGGCGGCCGACGAGGTGGAGACGCAGCGCTGGATCAAGGGTCACGTCGCGGAGACGAGCGCGCGACTGCAGAAGACGGAGACGCCCCAGGAGTTCGCGCAGACGGTGCTGTCGCAGCTCGTGCCCCTGGTGGATTGCGGCTGCGGCGCGTTCTACCTGCTCGACGAGGCCACCGATCGCTTTCAGTTCATCGGCGGTTACGGGTACCGGCAGCGCCCGGGCATGAGCCTGGCTTACGCGCGCGGTGAAGGGATCGTTGGGCAGTGCGCGGCGGAAAAGAAAGCCATCACCGTTCGCGATCTGCCGGCCGATTACATCACGATCGCCTCCGGCGTGGGCGAAGCGCCGCCGCGCGTGCTGGTGGCGATGCCGATCGTGTCGATGGGTGAAGTGCTGGCGGTCGTGGAGGTCGCATCGTTCACCGAACCAACGCCCATGCACGCGGCATTGATGAACGAGATGACGCCGACGATCGCGCTGAACCTGGAAATCCTTCAGCGCAATCTCAAGACGCAGGAGCTGCTCGAACAGACCCAGCGGCAGGCATCAGAGCTGCAAACGCAGCAGGAAGCCCTTCGCGCCGCGACGCAGAAGGCTGAGGAAGCGACCAAAGCCAAGAGCGCCTTCCTGGCCAATATGAGCCACGAAATTCGCACGCCGATGAACGGCATCATGGGCATGACCGAGCTCGCGCTCGATACCGAGTTGACCGCGGAACAGCGTGACTATTTGAACACCGTCAAATGGTCCGCCGATGCGCTGCTGACGCTGATCAACGACATTTTGGATTTTTCCAAGATCGAGGCAGGCCGGATCGAGCTCGACCCGATCGAGTTTTTATTGCGCGACGCGATCGGCGACACGTTAAACCCGCTCGCGCTGCGGGCGAGCAGCAAAGGGCTCGAACTGGCGTATGACATCGCGCCCGACGTGCCGGACGCGCTCATCGCCGACATCTATCGATTGCGGCAGGTCATCGTGAACCTGGTCGGGAATGCGATCAAATTCACCGAGACCGGCGAGGTGGTCGTGGCAGTGCGCGTCGTGGAATCGCACGGCGAGGAGCGCGTGTTGCAGTTTGCGGTGCGCGACACCGGCATCGGCATCTCCCCCGCCGCCGCGGCAAAGTTGTTCAAGCCGTTCGAGCAGGCGGACGCCGCGACGACGCGAAAATACGGCGGGACGGGATTGGGGCTGGCGATTTCCCGGCAACTCGTGGAGTTGATGGGCGGACAGATCAGGCTCGACAGTGAGCACGGGCGCGGGAGCACGTTCACGTTCACCGCGCGCGTGAAGCTCGGCACCGCGCGCTCGACCGCCACTCCCGCCGAAGCCGCCCACTTGCTCGAGGGCAAGACGGCGTTGATCGTCGACGATAACGAGACCAACCGCCGCATCCTTGAGACGATGCTGGGGAACTGGGGGCTTCACACGCTGTCCGCCGACTCGGCCGCGAAGGCGCTGGTGCTGCTCGACCGCAGCACGAACGCGGGGCAGGTGATCTCGATCATCGTGAGCGACCTGCACATGCCGGAGATGGACGGGTTCGAGCTGATCGCCGCACTGCGACGGCACGAGGCGTTTCACCTGGTGCCCGTGGTGCTGCTGACCTCCTCCGCCTCGCCCGGCGATCAGAAGCGCTGCGATGAGCTGCACGTCGCCGCGCGGCTGCTTAAGCCGGTGAAGCAGTCGCTGCTGCTTGACAACATCATGCGGATCTTTGCCGGCGAGGCCCACGATCGTGCGGATTCGGCGCGCGGCGCGGCCGCGCCCCAACTGAGCGCGCCGGACAACGCCGCCGGCTCGGGGCGTGCGCTGCGGGTGCTCCTGGCCGAGGACAACCCGGTCAACGTCAAGTTCGCGCTGAAGCTGCTCGAGCGCGCTGGACATCAGGTCATCGTCGCGGGAAACGGCAGGCAGGCGGTCGACCTGTGGGCGTCCGAGCAACCGTCGTTCGACGTCATCCTGATGGACGTGCAGATGCCGGAGATGGACGGCCTCGACGCGACCCGCGCGATCCGCCAACGGGAGGGAGACGCCGACCGCGACGGCCACATCCCCGTCATCGCCATGACCGCAAACGCGATGACCGGCGACCGCGAGATGTGCCTGGAGGCGGGCATGGACGGCTACGTCGCGAAGCCCGTGAAGAAGGACGCGCTGTTCGCGGAACTCGAGCGTGTCCTGGCCAAAGGAGGCGAGCATGCCGCGCGCGTTTGACGAGAAAGAGCTCATGGAACGAGTCGACAACGACTGGGATTTTCTGGCCGAGACCGTCGAGATGCTCGCCAACGACGGGCGGGCGCTGCTGGCGGAGATTCGCCGCGCCGCCGCATCGAACGACCCGGACGCCGTCGGTCGCGCGGCGCACACGCTCAAAGGCATGATCTCCAACTTCTGCTCCCCCACCGCACATGCGGGGGCGCTGGCGGTGGAACAGATCGGCAAGAGCGGCGACCTCGCGAGCGTCGCGCCCGCCGTCGAGACGCTGGAAAACTCGGTCAACGCCTTGATCGACGACCTCACGGGTTTTGTTTCAACGAGGGCATGATGCGCGTCCTGATCGCCGAAGACGAACGAATCACCCGGATGACACTGGCGCGGCAGCTCCAGGCGTGGGGACACGATGTGACCGCGGCTGAGGATGGGCAGCAGGCGTGGGAGCAGTTCAGTGGCGGCGTGCCCTTCGACATCGTCATCACCGACTGGGAGATGCCGCAGGTCTCAGGCGTTGAACTCGTCGGCCGCATCCGCAAGACGCCGCGCGAGCTGTACACCTACATCATCATGCTCACGAGCCGCAGCGACAAGGCGGACATCGTGAACGGAATCGAAGCCGGCGCTGACGATTTCGTCTCCAAGCCGTTCGATCGCGAGGAGCTGCGCGTGCGCCTGCTCGCCGGTGAGCGCGTCGTCCGCCTCGAGCGCGCGCTCACCCTTCAGAACGCCGAGCTGCGCGACGCCAGCGAGCGGATCCGCAGCGGCCTGCGCGCCGCCGCGCGCGTGCAGCAGTCGATGCTCCCGCGGCAGAACATCGTCACCCCGCACGTCGGCACCGCGTGGAAGTACGTCCCGACCGACGAGCTGGCCGGCGACGCGATCGGGCTTTACCTGATCGACGACCGGTATCTCGTCGCCTACGTGCTGGACGTGAGCGGCCACGGCGTGCCAGCGGCGCTGCTGTCGGTCTCCGCGATGCGCTCGCTCGAGCCGGATCCGGCGGAGATGTCGATCCTGCGCACGATGACCCAAACCGACGACCATCTCGGCACCGTGCAACGTCCCGCCCGCGTCGCGCTGGAGCTCAACCGTCGATTCCGCGCCGGCGAGAACGACGGCCGATACCTCACGATGATCCTCTGCGTTCTCGATACGTTCGACGGCAGGCTCCAGATGACCTGCGCCGGGCACCCGCCACCCCTGCTCATTCGCGGAACCGATAGCGTGACGCTTCCCGACGCCGGCGGGTTCCCCATCGCGATCATGGACGTCGCGGAGTACGAAGACGGCGTGACGCAGCTCCGCGCCGGCGACCGCTTGTGCCTCTACTCTGACGGCATCATCGAACAGTGCGATCACGCCGAGGATGAGCAGTTCGGCGTCGAGCGCCTGCGGCAAAGCCTGAGTACGCGCAACGGCATGGCGGCGGAGCAGGTCGTGGGCGCGGTCGTTGACGACCTGGCGAGTTGGGCGGGGTCCGAGGCGTTCATCGACGACGTCTCGCTGGTCGTCATCGAATGGCGGGGACGGTGAGCTAGTGCGCTGAGCCGACCGCGGCGAGTTTCCATATCTCGACGGCGCGCGGGGACCTATCGCGCCGCAACGGGTGCCTTACCCGCGGGGGCAACCGCCCCGCAACCCGTCGCCACCCATCCGTTTCAGTGCCGGGCGCCGACGCCTTGAAGGTCGGCGCACGTGGCCAGCGCGCGGTCCTCGGGTTCGGCGAACAGCCGCGCGGTGAACCGGTTCAGGAGGCCGAGTTCCTGTTTCAGGACCTCGGTCCGCGCGGGGGGAAGTACTTGAATCAGGTTGTCAAGCATCGCGCGCAGCCGGCGGGCGACCTGGATGCTCCCGCCGCCGAAGAGGCGGATTTCTGTGATCGCCAGGTGCACGAAATCATCCCACCCGGGCGTCCGGTAGATCAGCCGCACCGCGCCCGAGGCGTCGCACACGCGGTCGTCATCGAGGTAGCGGCGGCCGATGTCGCGGAGCAGGCGATGGATCTGGTCGATCGCGAGCACGGCGGTCGTCGGGTCGTTGATTGCCGGCGAGAGCGCCTTGGACGCGACGTCCACAATGATCCGGAACGCGAACGCCGGGTCCTGCTCCAAGGTCCGCTCCTGCCCGAGCGCGACCGACCGGCGTAGCACGTCGTCGGTGGCGGCGTCGGCGTCGCCGCCGGTGCCGCTGCCGGTGCCGTAGTGCAGCCGAAACAACGGCTCCCCGCTCGCGACAAACTCCCCGACGCGCGGCACCAGTTCCACCACGCAATTACTGCGTTGCGCGAACGCGGCCAGCCCCGCGAAGTCGAACGCCAGCACGACACCGTCCCGGTCGCACACGATGACTCGGGCTGCGGCGACGTCCGCCCGCGCGTCGTCCGGCGCTGCCGCCGCAGCCTCTGCCTCTGACGCCGGCTGCAATGACGATGACGAGGGTGCGGCCGAGCCGTCGAGCAGTCTCGGGTAGACGTGTTCGATCACGCTCCTGCCCGCAGCGCCGACAACCGACAGCGCGCCGCTGGGGCGCAGCTTTCGGCCGACGTGGTCGATCAGGTAAAGGAACGCGGCGAGGCTGACGACGCCGCTGTAGGCTGCGACGCGCGTCGTGATGCTTGGGACGGTGTCCCCGATCCGCGCCAGCGCCGCGATGGAAAAACTGAAGCAGAACACGAACAGCGTCAGCGAATAGCGGGTGACGCGGTCGCGAAAGATGAAGCCGATAATCCGTGGCGACAGCTGCGCGCTAGCTAGCTGCATCGCGATCAGAAGCACGGACGCCACGAACACGATGAACGTGAACAACGATGCCGTCATCGTCGCCAGAACCGTTTGCGCGGTTTCAGGGCGGATCAGGGACCGCCACCCCTCGTAGCGCTCGAACCGATCGATGATCCGCACCACGACGATCGCCATCAGCGCCGCCAGGACGGGCAGGATCCAGATGGAGTTCTCGAGGTATAGCTTGAGACGGTATCGATTGAGCCACGTCATAACGCGCGCATCTCGCGGCGAGGGCCGGGGTGGTCTATTGCGGTAGCTGTCGCGGGTCGGTCATGTTGGCCGGACTGAGCAGGTCGTCGAGCTTCGCCTTGGTCAGCCAGCCACGCTGCAGCACCAAGTCGTAGACGCTGCCCCCCGTCGCCAACGCTTCCTTGGCGATCGAGGCGGATTTTTCGTAGCCGAGGACGGGATTCAGCGCGGTCACCAGGCCGATGCTGTTCTCGACGTAGCGACGGCACTGCGCTTCGTTCGCCTTGATTCCGGAGATGCATCGCGCCGTCAGCGTCACGCACGCGTTCTTGAAGATCATGAGGCCGTGGAGCAGGTCGTACGCGATGATCGGCTCGGCCATGTTCAGCTCGAGCTCACTCGCCTCTGACGCCATCGAGATCGTCACGTCATAGCCGATGATCTGGTAACAGATCTGGCTGACCATTTCCGGGATGACCGGGTTCACCTTCCCCGGCATGATCGAGGAGCCGGGCTGCATGGGCGGGAGGTGGATCTCGTTCAGGCCGCAGCGCGGGCCCGACGAGAGCCAGCGCAGGTCGTTGCAGATTTTCGAGACCTGCACCGCCGCGCGCTTGAGCGTCGCGGCCATCTGCGCGAACGAGCCGGAATCCTGCGTCGCCTCAACCAGGTTCAGCGCCTTCATGAGCGGGAGCCCGGTCATGTCGGCGAGGTGCCGCGTGACGAGGTCCGCGTAGCCGGGCGGGCTGTTGATCCCCGTGCCGATCGCGGTCGCGCCCATGTTCAGGTCGTAAAGCTCCTCGACCGAACGCGACAGCGCGGCCATCGCGGTGTCGATCATGACCGCGTAGGCGCCAAACTCCTGGCCGAGCGTCATCGGGACGGCATCCTGGTTCTCCGTGCGCCCCATCTTCAGGACCTGCGAGAACTCGTCCGCCTTTGACTGGAGCGCGGTTCGGAGTTCGCGCATCGCCGCGAGCGTGTCCTTCAGGGAGAAGATGACCGCGAGCTTGATTGCGGTCGGGTAGGCGTCGTTGGTCGACTGCGAGCCGTTCACGTGGTCGTTGGGGTGCAGGTACTGGTACTCGCCCTTGGCGTGGCCCATCAGTTCCAGGCCGCGGTTGGCGATGACCTCGTTCGCGCACATGTTGGTCGAGGTGCCGGCGCCGCCCTGCATCATGTCGACCACGAAATGCTCGTGGAGTTTCCCGTCGAGGATCTCGTCGCACGCTCGACCGATCGCGCGGGCGATCTCGGGATCGAGACACTTGAGCTCGGCGTTGGCCTGCGCGGCGGCC
>Ga0070675_100004320_pt1 | contig 10835 bp, 8 predicted proteins | sample KBSM43metaG_FD_65343 | JGI IMG/M metagenome (GOLD analysis project Ga0070675, IMG submission 65343) | Miscanthus rhizosphere microbial communities from Kellogg Biological Station, Michigan, USA - KBS M4-3 metaG | ecosystem: Host-associated > Plants > Roots > Rhizosphere > Soil ...
GTGTCTGCAGGGTCGTCATGTCTTCTCCCGGGGCGGTGAAATCAGGCCGGCAGCCGGCGGCCGCGGCGCCTGCGCCGCGAGCGCGCGCACGTGGCAGCCTTCGAGGTGGTCGTTCACCAGGCCCATCGCCTGCATGAACGCGTAGACCGTGGTCGGGCCGACGAAGCTCCAGCCGCGCTTCTTCAGGTCCTTCGACATTGCCACCGATTCGGCCGAGCTGCCGAGCTTCTTCAGCGCCGCAAGGGTCATCCGCTTCGGCCGCGAGCGCGCGGCCGGCTCGAAGCGCCAGGCATAAGCGGCGAGCGAGCCGAACTCCTCGCCCAGCTCGAGCACGCGGCGGGCGTTGTTGATGGTCGATTCGATCTTGCCGCGATGGCGCACGATCCCGGCGTCGCCGAGCAGGCGGGCGACGTCGCGGGCGCCGAAGCGGGCCACCTTGGCGGCATCGAAGCCGGCGAAGGCGCTGCGGAAGGCCTCCCGCTTGTTGAGGATCGTCAGCCAGCTCAGGCCCGCCTGGAAGCCCTCGAGGCAGAGCTTCTCGAACAGGCGCCGGTCGTCGACCACCGGAAAGCCCCACTCGCTGTCGTGGTAGTGCCGGTAGGCCGGGCTGGCCGCGCACCAGAAGCAGCGCGCTTGGCCGTCTTCGGCGGCGAACAGTCCCCGTGCGGCGGTCATGGCTCATTGTCGGCGAGGTGATGGCGATCGCGCTTCGCTCTGCCTCCGGCTTCTCGTAAGCTCGCCGCCATGACCAGCGACCGCGCCGTCCCCGCCACCGAGCATGTCGACGTGCTGATCGTCGGCGCCGGCCTCTCGGGCATCGGCGCCGCCTGCCGGCTGCAGACGCGTTGCCCGGAGCTCAGCTTCGCGATCGTCGAAGCGCGCGACCGGAGCGGCGGCACCTGGGACCTGTTCCGCTATCCCGGCGTGCGCTCCGACTCCGACATGTTCACGCTCGGCTATCCGTTTCGCCCGTGGACCGGGGCGAAGGCGATCGCCGACGGCCCGGCGATCCTCGACTACCTGCGCGAGACCGCGCGCGAATACGGCATCGACCGGCGGATCCGCTTCGAGCAGCGCGTCGTCCGGGCCGACTGGTCGAGCGAGACGGCGTCGTGGACGGTCGACATCGAGCGCGGCGCGGCCGGCGAACCGGTTCGCATGCGCTGCGGCTTCCTCTTCATGTGCAGCGGCTACTTCCGCTATTCCGAGGGCTACGCCCCGGCCTTTCCCGGTGCCGAGCGCTTTGCCGGCCGGATCGTCCATCCGCAGCAGTGGCCGGAGGACGTCGCCGTCGCCGGCAAGAAGATCGTCGTCATCGGCAGCGGCGCGACCGCGGTGACGCTGGTGCCGGCGCTGGCGCAAAGCGCCGCCCGGGTGACGATGCTGCAGCGCTCGCCGACCTGGATGCTGTCGCGGCCGTCCGAGGACGGCCTGGCAAAGGGGCTGCGCCGGCTGTTGCCGATGCGTGCCGCGAACGCCGTCATGCGCTGGCAGCGTCTGCTCCTCGGCCTCTACTTCTTCAGCCTCTGCCGGCGCAAGCCCGACCGGGCCAGGCGCCTCCTGCTCGGCGGCGTCCGCGCCTGGATGGGCCCCGAGCGGGCGCTGGAGCCCGACTTCACGCCGCGCTACGACCCCTGGCGCCAGCGCCTCTGCCTGGTGCCCGACGGCGACCTGTTCCGCGCTCTCCGCGACGGCCGCGCCGCCATCGCCACCGGCGAGATCGAATCCTTCACGCCGACCGGCCTGCGCCTGGTCGGCGGCGAGGAGCTGCCGGCCGACCTGATCGTCACCGCCACCGGCCTGACGCTGCAGGCCTTCGGCGGCGCCGCGATCAGCGTCGACGGCACCCCGGTCGACTGGCCGCGTACCCTCAACTACAAGGGCGCGATGTTCAGCGACGTGCCCAACCTGGTCTCGGTGTTCGGCTACAGCAACGCCTCGTGGACGCTGAAGTCGGACCTGATCGCCGAGTACGTCTGCCGGTTGCTCACGCACATGGCGCGCAGCGGCATGCGCCAGGCGACGCCGCGCAACACCGATCCGGAGGTCGGCGGCGCGCCCTGGCTCGACCTCTCCTCGGGCTACGTGCAGCGCTCGCTGCACCTGTTTCCGCAGCAGGGGTCGAAGCCGCCGTGGCAACTGCACCAGAACTACCTCCGCGACCTGGTCAGCCTGCGCTGGTCGCGGATCGACGACGGCGTGCTCGTGTTCTCGAATCCGCGGCCTGGCCGCGCCACCCCCCGGAGCGCGCCCGAGAGCGCGGCGGTCGCCGACTAAAATCGCTCCTTTCCCCGTTGCCGAGACCCCTCCTCCATGAGCCTGAAATGCGGCATCGTGGGACTGCCCAACGTCGGCAAGTCCACCCTCTTCAACGCCCTCACCAAGGCCGGCATCGCCGCCGAGAACTACCCGTTCTGCACCATCGAGCCGAACGTCGGCGTGGTCGAGCTGCCGGATCCGCGCCTCGGCCAGCTGGCGCAGATCGTCAAGCCGGAGCGCATCGTCCCGGCGATCGTCGAGTTCGTCGACATCGCCGGCCTGGTGGCCGGCGCGTCCAAGGGCGAAGGCCTCGGCAACCAGTTCCTCGCCCACGTGCGCGAGACCGACGCGATCGTCAACGTCGTCCGCTGTTTCGAGGACGAGAACGTGATCCACGTCGCCGGCAAGGTCGACCCGGTGTCGGACATCGACGTCATCCAGACCGAGCTCTGCCTCGCCGACCTCGCCACCGTCGAGAAGACGTACGCCCGCTCGGTCAAGGCCGCCAAGTCGGGCAACGACAAGGAAGCCAAGCGACTGGTCGACGTGCTCGAGAAATGCAGCGCCGCGCTCGACCAGGCCCGGCCGGTGCGCTCCATCGCCTTCAGCAAGGAGGAGCTCGTGGTGCTGAGGCCGCTCTGCCTCATCACCGCCAAGCCGGCGATGTTCGTCGCCAACGTCGCCGAGAACGGGTTCGAGAACAACCCGCACCTCGACCGGCTGCGCGAGGTCGCCGCCCGGCAGCATGCGCCGGTGACCGCGATCAGCGCCAAGACCGAGGCGGAGCTCGCCGACATGAGCGACGAGGACAGGCAGATGTTCCTCGCCGAGATGGGCCAGACCGAATCCGGCCTGGCGCGGCTGATCCGCGCCGCCTTCACCCTGCTCGGCCTGCAGACCTACTTCACCGCCGGGGTCAAGGAGGTGCGCGCCTGGACCATCCACGTCGGCGACACCGCGCCGCAGGCGGCGGGCGTGATCCATACCGACTTCGAGCGCGGCTTCATCCGCGCCCAGACCATCGCCTTCGCCGACTTCATCGCCTGCAAGGGCGAGCACGGCGCGAAGGAAGCCGGAAAAATGCGATCCGAGGGCAAGGAATATGTCGTCAAGGACGGAGACGTGCTGAACTTCCTGTTCAACGTCTGATCGCGGCACCGAACCTGCCGCTGGGCGGGCGCGGCCGGTTATCGTCGCCCATCGACATGGGCCTGAGCTGACCGCTCCTGGCGACGACCACCGACCGATGCCGCTCACCACCGCAGGATCGATGCCGCCGCTGACAGAGACGGGTTGGGCTCGCCTCGGCCTGCCCTTCGCCCTGACGCTCCTGGCGTACGCCACGGCCGGCGCGCTGGCCCTGCTGATCGCCGTTCCGCCGGGCTACGCCTCGCCGCTCTACCCGGCGGCCGGCATCGGCCTGGCAAGCGTGCTCGTCTACGGCCGGCGGATGCTGGGCGCGGTGGCGCTCGGCGCCTTTTTCGTCAACGCCCTGGCGCTTGCCACCCGCGGGCCGCACGAGCTGATCGCCTTCGCCTTGCCGGCGGGCATCGCCCTGGCGGCGGCGCTGCAGACCGGGGTGGCCGCCGAGGCGGTGCGTCACCTGGTCCGCCAGCCGCTCACCCTCACCCTGCCGGCGGACGTCGCCCGATTCATGGCCGCCTGCCTGGTCGCCAGCCTGATCGCCCCCACCGTGGTGACGGCCATGCTCCATGCCGCCGACATCGTGCCCGATGGAGCGCTGGCGTTGAACTGGGGCGCCTGGTGGATCGGCGACCTGTCGGGGATGCTGATCGCGACGCCGATCGCCCTCACGCTGATCGGCCGACCCCGCTCGGAGTGGGCGACGCGCCGCATTCCGGTCGGCGTGACGCTCGCCCTGGTGACCGCCTTCTTCGCCCTGGCGATCGTCCAGATGGAGCGCTGGAACACGGCGCGGGTGCGGGCGGCGTTCAACCACGACGCCTCGAATGCCTCCCTGATCCTGATGAGCCAGCTGCAGGAGCCGCTGCGCGCGCTCGAGGCCTTGCGTGGCGTCTTCAGCGTCAACCGGCAACCGACGCGCGCCGAGATGCGCGCCGCGACCGAGAACTGGCTTGGCGACGGCGCCATCCGGGCGATGGGCTGGAGCGAGCGGGTGCGTCGCGAGGACGTCGGCGCGTTCGAGGCGCGCGCCCGGGCCGAAGGCAATCCCGGCTTTCGCGTCTTCGACCGTCCCGACAGCGCGATCGCGTCGACGGCGACGGCGATCGACCGGCTTGCGCCCGAAACCCGGGTGGAAGGCGGCGACGTGATCGTCATCCGCCAGATCGAGCCGATCGAGACGAACGCCACCGCCCTCGGCGTCAACGCGATGTCGGTGCCGGCGGCGCGAGCGGCGATCCTGACGGCGGTCGAGACCGGCCGGCCGGCGGCGACGGCCGGCTTTCGCCTCACCCAGCAGGGCGACGACGACCGGCAGACGGGCGTCGTCGTCTACCAGGCGATCTACGACCGCGAGGTCACCGCCCCGGCCGACCGGCGCACGGCCTTCCGCGGCGTCGTCTTCGTCTCGCTGGCGATGGACGCCCAGCTCGCCACCCTGGTGGGCAAGGTGCCCGCCTACCTCGATCTGTGCGTCATCGACGCCGACCACCTGACGACAAGGCGCAAGGTCGCCGGCCGCGGCAATTGCGACGCCGCGCCGACCGGCCTGGTCCACGAGCGGCCGTATGCCTTTGCCGGCCGGCAGTGGGACCTCCGGGCGATGGCGCGGCCCGAGGACATGCCCGAGGCGCTCGACCGCGGCGCCCTGTTCTTTGCCGCGGCGGGGCTGCTCTCGGCGGCGATGCTCGGCGCGTCGCTCCTCATCACCACCGGCCGGACGCGGCGGATCGAGAGCGCGGTGCGCGAGCGGACCGCCGACCTGCGCGCCGAGGTCGGCGAGCGCCACGCCGCCGAAGCGGCGTTGCGGGCGAGCGAGCAGCGCTTCCGCAACATCCTGGACAACGTGCCGATCGGCATCATCTACTCCGACCTCACCGGTCGGGTGATCCAGGCCAACCCGCGGTTCTGCGAGCTCACCGGCTACAGCGAGGCCGAGCTGGCCGCCCTGCCGCCGGCCGAGCTCACCCACGCCGAGGATGCCGCCAACGACGAGGCGCTGACCGCGCAGCTGGTGAGCGGCGAGATCCCGATGCACCGCCGCCACAAGCGCTTCCTCACCCGGAGCGGCGGGGTGGTCTGGGTGCAGGCGACGGTGACCCTGCTGCGCGACTCGGACAACCAGCCCTGGCGCATCGTCGGCGTGGTCGAGGACATCACCGAGCACCTCCGGCTGGAGGAGGCGGAGCGGGCGCGCGAGGCCGCGGAAGCGTCGAACCGGGCGAAGAGCGAATTCCTGTCGCGGATGAGCCATGAGCTGCGCACCCCGCTCAACGCCATGCTCGGCTTCGCCCAGCTGCTGGAGATCGACCAGCGCCATCCGCTGGCCACGGCGCAGCGACCCTGGGTCGGGCAGATCCAGCAGGCCGGCTGGCACCTGCTGGAGATGATCAACGACGTTTTGGACCTGTCGCGGATCGAATCCGGCAACCTGCGCCTGCAGCCGGCGACGCTCGACCTGCCGGAGCTGATCGCGGCGACGGTCGCCCTGGTCGCCAGCGACGCCCTCGCCCGCGACATCCGCATCAGCCAGGACCTCGGCCCGGGCACCTCGGGCATCGTCGGCGACGCCACCCGGGTAAAGCAGATCCTCACCAACCTGCTCAGCAACGCCGTCAAGTACAACGCCGACGGTGGCCGGGTGCACATCGCCAGCCGCCTGGTCAGGCCCGACTGCGTCGAGATCGCGGTCACCGATACCGGCATGGGCATGACCCCGGCGCAGATGGAGGAGCTGTTCAAGCCCTTCAACCGGCTCGGCCGGGAGCGCTCGGCAACCCAGGGCACCGGCATCGGCCTGGTGATCAGCCGGCGCCTGGCCGAGCTGATGGGCGGCTCGATCGGCGTGAAGAGCTTCCCCGGCGAGGGCTCGTCCTTCACCTTGCGCCTGCCGCGGGCGATCGACCCGGACACGGTCCGGTCCAACCTCGACGCCTTCGACTCCGAGCCGGCCGACTACCACCGGCGGATCGTCCACTACGTCGAGGACAACGAGACCAACGTCGAGGTGATGCGCGGCATCCTGGCGCAGCGCTCCCAGGTGCAGATGGAGGTCTCGGTGACCGGCCTCGACGGGCTCGCGACCGTCCGGGCGCGCCGGCCGCACCTGATCCTGCTCGACATGCACCTGCCGGACATCAGCGGGCTGGAGCTGCTCCGCCACTTCAAGAGCGACCCCGACATCGCCTCGATCCCGGTGATCGTCGTCTCCGCCGACGCCCTCGGGCCGCAGATCGATGCCGCCCTCGCCGCCGGCGCGACCCGCTACCTGACCAAGCCGGTGGACGTGACCGAGCTGCTGGCGGCGATCGATGACCTTCTCGCCCGCATGGATACCGCATTCAGCTAGGGTAAACCCGGAATGAGTCTTGCCAAGGCTCGATAGCGGCGGCTGATCGTCGTCATTGCGCGGCTCTTAGCACTCTCGCCCTGCGAGTGCTAATATTTGCGGAACCGAAGGACCGAGAGGATGTCTGATAACCCTATGACCCACTCCCTTGCTTCTGCTTCTTCCGCCCTGGCCGTCCGCGACCCCTGGGCGCTGGTGCCGTCCCTGGGCAACCTGGACGCTTACATCACGGCCGTCAACCGGGTCCCCCTGCTCACCCAGGAGGAAGAAACCGCGTTCGGGCGGCGGCTGCGTGAAAACGGTGACCTCAAGGCCGCCGGAAGCCTGGTCGTTTCCCACCTGCGCCTGGTCGTCTCGATCTCGCGCAAGTACCTGGGCTACGGCCTGCCCCACGGCGACCTGATCCAGGAAGGCAACGTCGGCCTGATGAAGGCCGTGAAGCGCTTCGACCCGGACCAGGGCGTCCGCCTGGTCAGCTACGCCATGCACTGGATCAAGGCCGAGATCCACGAGTACATCCTGAAGAACTGGCGCATGGTCAAGGTGGCGACCACCAAGGCACAGCGCAAGCTCTTCTTCAACCTGCGCTCGATGAAGCAGAACATGAAGGACGACGCGGCCGCCGAGGACACGCATCGCTCGACCCTGACCCAGAGCGAGGTCGATTCGCTGGCCGAGAGCCTGAACGTCAAGCGCGAGGAAGTGCTCGAGATGGAAACCCGTCTCTCGGGCGGCGACATCGCGCTCGAGCCGCAGACCAACGACGATGGCGAGGAGAGCTACGCGCCGATCGCCTATCTGGCCGACGAGAGCAGCGAGCCGACCCAGGTGCTCGAGGCGAAGAGCCGCGACTGGCTGGCCACGGGCGGCATCGCTCTGGCGCTCGACACCCTCGATGCGCGCAGCCGCCGGATCGTCGAGGAGCGCTGGCTCAAGGTCAACGACGACAGTTCGGGCGGCATGACGCTGCACGACCTGGCCGGCGAATACGGCGTCAGCGCCGAGCGCATTCGCCAGATCGAGGTCGCCGCAATGAAGAAGATGCGCAAGGCGCTCGCGCCTGCCGCGTAGCGGCCCACCGACAACGGCCCCGCAAGGGGCCGTTTCATTTCAGAGAAGCGCCGGTTTATCCCGCTTTGACCAGTTGCTGGAGGTCGGCGGCGAACTTCTTCGAATCGCCGCCATAGGGCACGTACAGCCGCACCCGGCCGGCCGGGTCGAACACGAACGAGGCGGCGCTGTGGTCCATGGTGTAGCTGCCGTTGCGCCCCGGCACCTTGGCATAGAACACCTTGAACTCCTTCGCCGCGGCAGCGGTCTGGTCGGCCGTGCCGCGCAGCGCGGTGAAGCCGGGGCCGAAGTTGGCGACGTAGGCCTTCAGGATCTCGGGCGTGTCGCGCTCGGGATCGATGGTGACGAACACGCTCTGCAGCTTGTCGCCGTCGGCGCCGAGCGACTTCCTGATCGCCGCCAGGTCGGCCATCGTCGTCGGGCAGACGTCGGGGCACTGGGTGTAGCCGAAGAAGACGACCGTGACCTTGCCCTTCCAGTCGGCGAGCGTGCGCGGCTGGCCGTCGACGTCGGGCAGCTCGAGCCGGCGGGCGAACTCGGCGCCGGTGATGTCGGTCGAGTTGAAGGTCAGTGCCTTCGAGCCGGGCGAGAGCCGGTCGCAGCCGGCGAGCGCCAGCAGGGAAAGCGAGCCGGCGAGGACGTGGCGGCGGGAAAGGCTCATGCGATCAGGGGCCCGAGGTAGTGGTCGACCAGCAGCGCCGCGAACAGCAGCGATAGGTGCAGGATGGAGAAGCGGAAGGTGCGGCGCGCGAGCGCGTCCGAGTAGCCGCGCCAGAGACGCCAGCCGTAGCCGCAGAACATCACCCCGAGGACGATCGCCGCCGCCAGGTAGATCGGGCCGCTCATGCCGGAGATGAAGGGCAGGAGCGTCGCCGCGAACAGCACCAGGGTGTAGAGGAAGACATGCAGCCGGGTGAACTCGGCGCCGTGGGTCACGGGCAGCATCGGCAGCCCGGCGCGGGCGTAGTCCTCGGCCCGATAGAGCGCCAGCGCCCAGAAGTGCGGCGGCGTCCAGAGGAAGATGATCAGGCACAGGATCAGCGCCTCCGGCCCGACCTCACCGCGGATCGCCGCCCAGCCGAGGACCGGCGGCATCGCCCCGGAAGCGCCGCCGATGACGATGTTCTGCGGCGTCATCGGCTTGAGGACGACGGTGTAGACGACGGCATAGCCGATGAAGGTGGCGAAGGTCAGCCACATCGTCAGCGGATTGACCGCGAGCCACAGCAGGGCGCTGCCGGCGACGCAGAGGATGGCGGAGAACACGAGCGCCTGGCCCGGCGTGAGCTGGCCGTTGGCGGTCGGCCGCCAGGCGGTGCGCGCCATGCGCGAATCGATCCGCTGCTCGACCAGGCAGTTGAACGCGGCCGCGGCCGCCGCCACCAGCCAGATGCCGACCACCGCCGGCACCACCAGGCGCCAGTCGGGCCACGACGGGGTGGCCAGCAGCATGCCGATCGCGGCGCAGAAGACGATCAACTGCACCACCCGCGGCTTGGTCAGGGCGTAGTACTGGCGCATCCGCGACGGCAGCGAAACGCCGGCCGCCGGCAAGGCCGGGCCGGGCGCGGCCGCCGGCGGCGGCAACGGACTCAGGGCGCGTGGGGCGGTCATGGCGGCGCGGAAAGCGCGAGCGGGAGGGCGGAAATCGCCAGGGGGCTCATTCTACGAAGCCAGGGGTCTGGGACCGCGCGCCCAGGTCATTGCCGCGACGGCTTGCGCGCCCCGGGCGCGGACGATCAGGAAGGTGAGGACGACCACCAGCGCCGCCGCGCCGGCGGTGTGCGCGACCGCCGCCACCAGCGGCCAGCCGAGCAACACGTTGCCGAGGCCGCTCGCCGTCTGCCAGGCGGCGATGCCGGCAAGCGCAAACGCCCAGGGTCGGGCCTCGCCCGGGCCGCGCACGACCAGGCGCCAGGCGAGGAGCAGCAGCCCGGGAAGCAGGACGAAGGCGACCAGTCGATGCGCCATGTGGATCGCGGTCAGCGCGGCGAAGGGCAGGAAGCCGGCGCCGCCGTCGCTGCCGAGCGGACGGAACGGCTGGAAGGCGTCGCCGAAGCTCATGTCCGGCCACCAGCTTCCCTGGCAGGTGGGGAACTCGCTGCAGGCGAGGACGGCGTAATTGGTGCTGACCCAGCCGCCGAGCGCGATCTGCACGATGGCCAGCCCCGCCACCGCCCAGAGGCCGCGACGCAGGGCCGAAGGCAGCGCGAGCCGGCGCGGCTCGTAGACCTCGGCCTGGATCGCGAGCAGTGCCAGCAGGCCGAGGCCGCCGAGCAGGTGCAGGGTGACGATCGCCGGATAGAGCCGCATCGTCACCGTCAGCGCGCCGAACGCGCCCTGGCCGAGAACCCAGACGAGCGTCGCCACTGCCCAGACCGGCGAGGCATCGATCCGCTTCCGGCGCCGCTCGACGATCGCCAGCACCGCGAGGGCGATCACGAGCACGCCGATCGCCGAGGCCGAGTAGCGATGCGCCATCTCGATCCAGGCCTTGCCGTGGGTCACCGGACCGGTGGGCACGGCCGCCTGCGCCTTGGCGATGTGCGGGCTGGCGCCGAGCGGGCTCGCGTGGCCGTAGCAGCCGGGCCAGTCGGGACAGCCAAGGCCGGAGTCGCTGAGCCGGGTGAAGGCGCCGAGCAGCACCAGGTCGAAGCAGAGGAAAAGGACGAGCAGGGCCAGGGCGCGCAGCCGCGCCGCCGGCGCCGCGTGGCGGCGCTGCGACCAGAACCAGGCCAGCGGCGCCAGCGCGATCGCCAGGCCGAGCGCGGCCACGCCGAGCAGCGGCGCGAGGTCGTAGCCGGCGGCGGGATCGCTCACTGAGGCACCCTCGCGCTGCGCGCGGTCCCGCCGAGCGGGACGGAGCGGCCCCTTCGGAGCGGCCGTGCGGGGCCGCTCATCGGCCGCCCCGGTCCCAGCCCGCCGAGGCGCGCAGCAGCTTCTCGACGTCGCGCTTCAGCTTGGCCGGATCGGCCTCCGCCGGCACCCGCATCATCCAGTCGCCGTGCGGATC
>Ga0070675_100004323_pt1 | contig 10831 bp, 9 predicted proteins | sample KBSM43metaG_FD_65343 | JGI IMG/M metagenome (GOLD analysis project Ga0070675, IMG submission 65343) | Miscanthus rhizosphere microbial communities from Kellogg Biological Station, Michigan, USA - KBS M4-3 metaG | ecosystem: Host-associated > Plants > Roots > Rhizosphere > Soil ...
TTAAATTGTGGATTAGCTGCGCGGAACTTATAGTTTTCGGTAAACACCCGCTTCGATAGCTCTACAACATAAACCTGGTATGTTACTGCCGGCACGAGATTCTATATTTTTTTCTGATTTTGCTTCCAATTTACAATTTGTCGGCCATTACAATTTTCCTTGCGTCTTCATCCTCGTACTCGTCAATTAATTTACCTGGTTGTTTTCTTAAATCAGCATAACCTTTTATTCCATATAGGTTATTCATTTCATAAGGATCTTTCCGTAGCGTTTTCTTCCAGCATTTCACTAATGCGTTTTCTCATATTTAACCAGGCAAGGAAACCAGCTTTCTGAAAAATGTTTCGATGCAATGATGTTTTGCGCAAAGTTCCTCCAATTCATTCTGTAGAACATGAGTGACCGTTGTTGGCTCTAAAGTCATAATCATATAATGTGACGTGGTACTGTGCGAATGGTGGCACGCTGAGCATGCCGAAGGGTTGCGGAGTTGACCGCTCTCTACTTATCACTTATTACTTATCACTTATTACTTTTATCAAAGGTTCTACGGCACAAAAAGTTTTCCTACAACCAACTTATCACCCGATAAGTCAACCTCAAACAAATGCGGTATTCTTATATATCGGCCATTTTCAGATCTGTGACTATGTATCGACATTAGCGGTTTCCCCTCAAATGTTCGGAACAACATGCCATGTCCAAAATTGGGTGGCGTAATTGGATCTTTCTCCTGTATCCATGGCCCATCCAATGTACCACTACCTGAATAAGCCACTCCCTGTACATAAACGTCATAAACCCAACTGGTCCATATCATGCCCAACCTTCCTTTTGCTGTGGTAAATAAATAGGGACCATCGGTTACTTTATTCGGTTTATCCTTGCCGTTTTCATCTTTTTCGCGACTCCACGGAGATTCGCTGGCACGGAACAACAATTTCCCTTCCCCAATCGTGCCACTTAAATCTGGTTTTAATTCTATTTTCTCGATGGTACCATTCCAGTTTTGCAACCATTCGTAACAATATACCATGTACGGTTTTCCATTTTTATCGATCCAGAAAGTACCGTCTAATGTCGGTTTATCAGCAGGTAAATAAATCGAATCTTTCATTGGCACAAAAGGCCCATCCGGGTTCTCACTTACCAGCACATGGGATGCACGGCGTTCTATAGCATTTCCTTTAACCGTATCAATTTTCACCGCCCGGTTAGTAAACGTGGCGAAATAATAATACTTCCCTTTATAAGCATGTATTTCGGCAGCCCATATCGCCGGCCTTGGCCCCATCCATGAATTGGAATCGGTTCTTGCCACGCGGAAAGGGCCATCCCATAATTTCAGATCCTTACTTTTCCACAACATACCACCTGTACCAGTCATGTAATAGGTGTGAGTCTTTTCATCAGCCAGTATGAAAGGATCACTTAAGACAATAGAATCCAGGGGAATATTTTCCCTCGGCTCATTTGATCTCCTGTTGTTTTGGGCAGAAATTATTGTTGCATACAAGCAGGCTAATAAGAGAAAATAACTCTGTTTCATAACTGCAGCCAATATACTGAACCTGTCGGTTTTTAAACAGATTTATTACTCAGCCCTAGGGTTAGGAGAAGATTATGTAACCGCCTATGGTGCTACTATTATGCTTCTCTTGCGTCGCACTCTTCCACTGCAACAATTCTATCCAACCTTAGTTCTTCTTGTCCTGTTTTTGTTTATGAATGTTTATTAGTATTGAATATTAAGTGGTTCATGGGGGATCCAAACCATGTGTTTGGAAGCCTGCAAAGCTTTAAAAAGACAAGTATACAGCATACATTTACATTGCCTCATTTTTTGATGCTCAAGAATCTTATCCTTTTAATTTCTTTTTTCGCACTTTACGATGACTTATACGGACGGTGAAATTGGTTAACACTAATTGGGCAGCATGAAACCGGTCTTACAAATTGCTGTTTGTATTTTATACAGTTGGCTCATACTCAATTCTTGCAAAAAGGAATTGTCGTGTGAAAATTGCCTTGAAACTAACAAACCTCCTATTGCTGACGCTGGCAGAGATACACTCATCGTTTTACCAGCAGACTCCATATACCTCGATGGCAGCGCTTCCAAAGATGTTGATGGATCGATAACAACATACCAATGGAAAAGCATTTCCGGACCTACTTCGATTACTATCATTAATAGTTCGAAAAAAATAAGCAAGGCAGAAAAATTAAAGGTAGGAAACTATTCTTTTGAATTAATAGTAACTGATAATGGAGGCCTTTCCGATAAGGATACAATAATTATTACCGTAAATGACGCACCACTTCTCAACAAGCCACCTGTTGCTAACGCAGGGCAAGATTTTTCAATAGCACTACCACTAAATATTGCTAGCCTGGATGGTAGTATTTCTTCTGATCCTGATAATAATATTGTTAGTTATTCATGGAGCAAAATAGCTGGCCCTCCTTCATTTTCTTTTGCCAACTCAAGTGCCGTTCTAACAGAAGCAATCTATCTTCTGGAAGGTATTTACCTATTCGAATTGAAGGTGACCGATGCCGGGGGCTTATTTTCAAAAGATACTGTTCAGGTAAAAGTGAATGCAGCAACTATTGCTGTTTGCGGCGATAGTAACAGAACTCATGTAAATGCCCGACTTATACCTGTTGGTGCACTCTCCAAGCCAGGGACCTCTATGTCGGTTGGTACAGCAGGTACAAAAATTGTTTTTGCCGGACGAAATATCGATTCCAGGGTTGATATTTATGATATTGTTACGCAAACATGGTCAACAGCTGAATTGAGTGTTGGCCGCTACGCAATAACAATAGTTTCTGCAGGCAACAAGATTTTTTTTGGAGGAGGCGAAACAGGTGATGGCACATCACCGGTTAATACGGTGGATATATATGACGTCTCTACCAACACCTGGTCTACTTCTAAATTAAGTACGGCAGGTCATAGCATGGCAGGAGCGACAGTAGGAAACAAGTTGTTTTTTGCAGGTGGTGATGGTGGCTTTACTGGCGCAGGTCGTTCCCGTAAAGTTGATATTTATGATCTTGCTACTAACACATGGTCCAATACAACACTTAGCGAAAACAAAGAGTTAGTAACAGCCGTTGCTGCAAACAACAAAATCTATTTTGCGGGCGGTGCAACTTTTTGGATTGATCCAGGCAATGGGAATTATAGTCCAGGTATTTCGAGGTCGATTGACATTTATGATAATGCCACTAATTCGTGGTCCGCATCTACTTTGCAGGAAAGCAAAGCATCCTATGCTGCTATCAATGTTTCAAACAAGATATACTGGGCTGGAGGAATTGACACATATGAAAGGCGGCAATCATGTAGTGTAGAGATAAGGGATGTTATAACCGGGATAACTTCAATCCAGTATTTATCCAAACCTGGAGAGTGGTCTGCTAATACGGGACGAAATGCAGTAGTAAAAGACAACAAAATAATATTTCTAAGAACAGGCGATATTAATAATAACGAGTTTGATATTTACGATATAGCAAGCAATTCCTGGTCAATCGGTGTGTTACCATTTAATATCCAGCGTGCATCTATCATCTCAGTAAATAATGTAATTTATATCGCAGGTGGCTTGATCAATGGAGTTGAATCAAATAAGGTTTGGACGCTGGAGTTTTAGAAAATCATAAGTTAAGAATGATGTAACCAGCTCATATTTTAATTCAATGTTTGACGAAATTTGGGGCACATTGAAGGCTTTGACATAATGATGGCTTAAGATTAAACCTCTAAACATGGAGCATTCACATACCCATGAACATAGTCACTCTCATGCAGTGGAAATCAACAAAGACAACAAGAATATTTTTTTGATTGGCATTGGTTTAAATATGGCTTTTGTTTTAGCGGAAGTAATTGCAGGTTTTATCTATAATTCAATGGCCTTGCTCACGGATGCCGGACACAATCTTAGCGATGTGGCAAGCCTTGTTATCTCTCTTGTTGCTTTTTGGATGGCTAAAAAAAAATCAAGTGCAGTATACACTTATGGCTATAAAAAAACAACCGTGTTAGCAGCACTTGTTAATGCAGTTATTTTATTAGTTGCTATTGGCATTTTGGGTTATGAAGCATTCATCCGGCTATTTAAACCCGAACCCGTTGAAGGTAATGTGATAGCATGGGTTGCTGCCGTTGGAATTGTTATCAATAGTCTATCAGCCTATTTGTTTTTTAAGCAAAAACAGGAACTAAATTCAAAAGCGGCTTACCTGCATTTACTGACTGATGCACTTGTGTCCTTAGGCGTCGTGATTGCGGGCATCGTCATTTTATATACTCATCTTTTTTGGCTTGATGCTGCGATCGGTCTTATTATAATGGTGGTAATTCTTGTAAGCACCTGGGGATTGTTAAGAGACAGTTTTAGAATGACGATTGATGCAGTGCCGACAGGAATAGAATTGGAAAAGATCAAAGCAGTCATTAAAAGTGTACCCCATGTAAGTAATGTTCACCACGTTCATGTATGGTCATTGAGTACAACAGAGAATGCACTCACAGCCCATGTAGTAATTAATGAACAGCTACCATTCGACCAGAAGTTGAAAGTGATTGATAATATAAAACACGAATTGACCCATAATAACATTCATCACAGCACCATAGAAATTACAAACAGTGTACAATGACAGTGCTGACTTTACTATAAGCTCCATTTTCTTGTTGAGTTTAATGAGCTTAGTCAAGGCCGTGTCCGTAGCGAAACAAAAACCAAAAAACATCACAGGGGATTGAACCTAAAGAATTCATGTATCTGAGCAGAGGATTTCTTTGTGCCGCTCGTAATAGCATCTTACTAACTCGACGAATAGTATTTTGCCCTGGCTGGAACATTAACCCATTAACGCACCCTTTCAGAGATAAAAATATACCACCAGGTTCAAAAGCGGATCTACTCTAGGAATACTCTTAGCAATCAGAAACTAAATTTGGGCTAGTCCTGCGGGGAACCTGCATTTAGTATTAATTAATCAATTAAACCAAATGTTATGACACCATTTCAAAAAAATGTTTCAAGCGTCGTACTGACGTTGGCTTTTATTTTTTTCATGGCCCAGCAATCGCGAGCCCAGGTTGACACAACTGCAAAAAAAGACACCGTAGTTGCAACGCAACCCGCCCCAGCCCCAGCCCCGACCACCACGACCACAACTACCACCCAGCCCGAGGCCAAAAGATTTATTATTTACGCCGGCCCTAATGTCAGCTCGCTAAGGAAATCAGCCGAAGAATTGAAGGATGAATCGGCAACAGGTTGGCATGTGGGATTAAGCTGGCGGTCCAAAGGATTTTTATTCAGTCAGTTTGGGCTGAGATATAACAGTCCTGTGTACAGCATCCTCCCCACAACCGGGAATACTGACGGCGATCATAAATTTTCTGTCAGCTCCATCGACCTTCCGCTTTCCTTTGGAATCAACATTCTTTCGGCTACCGACAAAGTTTTGAGCCTGCGTGGTTTCCTCAGTGCTGTGCCATCATTCAACATTGGCGTGGGTGATAATGATTATGACTATGACACGGACAAGATAGAAACATTCAACTTCGCCGGGACTGTGGGAATTGGTGTTGATGTTCTTTTTATGGTGTTTGAAATCGGATACAATCACGGTTTCATTGACTTGCTTGAGGATAAGGAAAGTAAGCCGGGCCAGGGGTTCATTAATCTTGGCATCAGGTTTTGACCTGTCAGGTTGCTGAAGAATACAATCCCGCTTTAACAAGCGGGTTATAATAAATTGATTTATTCACAATTTGCCGTTGTGTTCTCATTCGGCGCAATGGAGCTATGAATTATTGTGTGGAGACCCCTCAATAAAACGGGGAGTATATGAAAGCCAAAAGAGTACGATAAATAAAAACAAATAAATATGAAACGGAAAGTTTATTTAGCAGAATTTCTCGGAACTTTTTGGCTGGTTTTGGGTGGTTGTGGATCTGCAATGTTAGCTGCAGGTTTTCCTGAAGTTGGAATTGGATTAGTCGGTGTCTCCCTGGCTTTTGGTTTAACTGTTTTAACAATCGCTTATTCCTTAGGCCATGTATCAGGAGCACATTTGAATCCGGCTGTAACTATTGGATTTTGGGCTAGTGGCCGTCTTGATGCTGACAAGGTTTTACCATATATAGCTTCTCAAATTGTCGGCGCCCTGGCAGGAGCTGGTGTGTTGTATATTATTGTCACCGGAAACGGAAGTGCAATAGGTGATTTTGCTGCCAATGGGTATGGAGAACACTCTCCTGGAAAATACAGCATGTTAGCAGGTATTGTTACTGAATTTGTAATGACGTTTATGTTTATGCTTATTATTTTAGGATCGACCTACGAAAAAGCCCCCGCCGGTTTTGCGGGAATTGCAATCGGACTTGGATTAACACTTATTCATCTTGTAAGCATTCCTGTAACTAATACTTCAGTAAATCCGGCAAGAAGTATTAGCCAGGCAGTTTTCGTGGGAGATTGGGCCTTGTCACAACTTTGGCTTTTTATTGTTTTTCCTATTGCAGGTGCAGCGTTGGCCGGTTTCATTTCCAAAATCCTCAGGAAAGAAGAATACCTGTGAGCCGTAACATCTTTGAAAGTCGAACTGAAAAATGTTTAAGTATCTCTGGCGTTAATTGCTAAAATATACTTTACCTAATTACTGTTTTGCACCTGGGGATATCAGGAAGATTTTTTAAAAATATTTTGAGAGATTTTACCGAATGCAAAACGTTCCCGAACTACAGCGGTTCATCCGCACTTGGTCCATACATGCCGGGTATAGGAATATTTAAGAGTCGTAAGTAAACAGACAACTGTCCCCTGTGATGAAGCAGGTGATTCATTGCCAAAGTGCGTATAGCCGCAGCACGAGGTAAGGTAAAGATCACATGCTCTCCTCTTCTGAAGGTCCATGAAGCCAACAGGTCCTCATCTTTTGTAGTATTAAAATCATCTAACGCCGTTTGTATATTGTTTTCAGAAAGTTGCACCAGTTCTTCTGTGCTGTGTACTTCAGCCGCCTTATACCCTGCTTTTGTAAAATCAAATTCTGTTGCTGCAAGAATTCGTGAAGACCAACGGGGAATTTCGGCAATGTGAATAGCCAGCCTCCCCAACTTCATTGATTTTTCATGTGGGCTCCAATCGAATTTATCAAAGGGAACCCGCTCCAACAATTTTTTCGTTTGTGCAGCTTCATGTTTTATTTCATTGATCATTGCCTGTTTTATCATTGCTTTCAATTTTAGACTTGAATTAAGCCGGGGGCAAATTTATGTATTTGCAAAATATACTTGAAACGATAACCAGCCTATCCAATTAATGGAAACTTGCAAAAAACAGTAATCTTTTTATGATGATTCAATTTTAAAAACTTCACTATTGAAAATAGCTTTGGGAATAATAACCTTTTATGAAAAAGTTTCTACTCCTTCCCTTGCTGGTTATTTGTATGCTTCATTCAAAAAGCCAAAAAAGCTATTTAAAATTTAAGATTTCCTATGCACTTGCCGGTACACCCAGGCTATTGAAATCTGGGATGGAGGATGCTGGTTTAGATCAGCCTGCCACTGTTGGTTTTGTTACACAGTATCCCCGTTCGGCAAAATATCCATCGGCGGTACTTGAATGGGGAAAGTTTATTAAGGAGAAAAAATCAATTTCAGTTTTAGCAGGTTTGCAGGACGCAGGCTGGGTAAAAGGTTATAATGGGATGGAGGGTTTACAGATTGATTTTGCAGCCTGGATATTCAATCCAAAATTGAATTTTCATCGTGCAGGAGCCACATTAGGTGTTGGTCCGTCAGCACTATTGCTCCAGTACAAAAAATCCAAACACGATTATGGTGAAAACTACAGCCAAAGCAAGATGCTCCCTGGTATTAGTTTATCTGCCGAATCCAATTCAAAAAAAACTAAAGGCTTCAGGATGGGTGTGTTTGCAAGTTTAAATCTTTATCCAACATTTGAAATAGAACCCGTTCCGGTGGAAGGTTATAATACTGTCTTTTATTTCAACTCAAAACTAAATCCCACTGCACTTAATTTGGGACTACGTTTCCAGTTTTAAAATAAGCAGAAGTTTTTTGTCGTATCACTCATGGCCTGCGCTAAGAATACTGCAAGAACGTAAAAGTTCAAGCAAGGATAATATCCTTTAAATAAAGCTTTAATACCTTCGGACATCCGCCATTACACTTCTTGCTTTAAAAAGCATTTGACGAAAAACAAGTTCATTTATATTCGATAATTTTATAGTATCCTGTCTTCACACATGAACAGGCAATAGTTTTATTTTCTCTTCATAAATAGAAAAGCATGGATAGTCCGGCGCCACAAGATTATGGCACGATTTCCCCTTTTATAATGGTTGACGACATTGACAGGCAAATTGATTTTTTGCAATCTGTTTTTAATGCCGAAGTAAAAGGCAATTTAAAAAACGCCGAAGGGCTCTCGGTGCATGCTGAAGTGACTATTGGCAACAGTGTTATAATGTTAGGAAGAGGTAGTAGTAGTCTGCCGTCACAGCCTTCAATGAATTATGTGTTTGTTGCAGATGCAAATTCAGTATATAAAAAAGCATTAGCATCGGGAGCTGTTTCAATATATGAACCTGACGATAAGTTTTACGGAATCAGGGAAGCGGGCTTTAAGGATTTCCATAACAATACCTGGTTCATAGCGCAATATTTAAAGGAGGTTTCAGTAGAGGAAATCGAAAAAACTTTTGCAGAAAAACACTGAGTTTTTTCAATTACACTTTGAGGCCGGCATCTGGCAGAAAACTGACTTAGCTGGTTCTAGGGATTAATCATAATATGCGCTCCATGTGTTCCGGAATGCATGATCCATGGCATGCCGTCGGCGGATGGTTTTTCCGGTAACCCTGTAGTTGCAGCAGTTGCATAAGGAATATAAATTACATACCGTAAATAACCATTCTTTACTTCACCTGTGGTGTGGTCAACATCTGCATCTTTTGCAGAATAAACATACAATGTTGCAGGCTGTTTGGGCATTTGCAGCTTGCCTTCTTTTACTTCTTTCTCACGTTGATCAAATAACTGTTGATCTTTTACTCCCTGCATCCTCAGTTCACGTCCTCTTTGCATAAAAGGTTCCAGTTCCCTTACATAACAGGCTACAGAAAACCCGTTTGCTTTAGGATCGTCTGCAACACAAATCAATTCATTGGTTCCTTTTCTTAAAAGGGTGAGTTGCGTATCCGTCGTATAGCCATATACTGCGCAACTATCTCTCTTTTCCGGCGGAGCAGCTAATAATGCGGATTTTATTTGTATGGCTGTTGAGGAGAGCTCATTATTAGCAGACGACGTTTCTTTTTTAGCAGAAGGTGATTCGTTTTTAGAATTACATCCGCACCAAATAATGATAACTGTTGCGAACAAAAGAAAAATTTTCATGTGAAGTCTTTAAGTGAAAATTTAATTGAAAATAAAAAGAACCAGCTTTTTTAAAGGTAGTAATTTATTACACCGGTATAATAATGTATTGCTCATGGTTTGTGTTTTTCCGAAGCCGGTAAGAGGCAATCCTTTTATAGCCCTGGGCAGATTTCTCGCTTCACTCGAAATGACAAACAATCTTTCTTTTCTTTATCAACCAGCATGCGAAAAGTAATAATACTCATTTGTCATTTCGAACCAGCCTCGGTTGAGAAATCTGCCGAAGGCCACCAAGTTTTCACCTGCCGTTTAAATCGCCTTTGGTGAGCAATGCTTTAGTGTTCATCAGTGCCAAAAAACAATGATTATTGTACGACTAAATCTGGCGAAGGCGTTACTGCGAACACAAAAAAAAGGCAGCGAATTAGCGCTGCCCTTAATAAAATTGTCAATAATTCTATTTCACCAAATCAAACCTGTCCAAATTCATCACTTTATTCCAGGCAGCCACAAAATCCTTTACAAATTTTTCTTTGGCATCTGTGCTTGCATATACTTCAGCAACTGCCCGCAACTCAGAGTTAGAGCCAAAGACAAGGTCGGCGCGGGTAGCTGTCCATGTGGGTTTGGTTGTTAAACGATCATAGCCCTGGTATAGTTCCTTGTCTTCTGTAGCAGGCTTCCAGGCTGTGTTCATGTCGAGCAGGTTTACAAAAAAATCATTAGTCAACTTGCCCGGTGTTTTGGTGAACACACCATGTGCCGAGCCATCAAAATTTGTATTCAATACACGCATACCACCAACCAGCACCGTTAGTTCGGGGGTGGTCAGCATAAGCAACTGCGCTTTATCAATCAACAACGCCTCCGTTGAAACATCACTCTTTATTATTCTCTGGTAATTACGAAAGCCATCTGCACGAGGTTCTAAATAATGAACCGATTCCACATCGGTCTGTTCCTGCGAAGCATCCATGCGGCCCTGTGTAAATGGCACAGTAATATCATGTCCTGCATCTTTAGCCGCCTTTTCAATAGCAGCGCAACCACCCAATACAATTAAGTCGGCAAGGGAAACTCTTTTGCCGCCAGTTGCAGCCTCATTAAATTCTTTTTGAATAGCGGTTAATGCATCCAACACTTTACTTAGCTGCGCAGGATTATTCACTCGCCAGTCTTTTTGAGGAGCCAAACGAATTCTTGCGCCATTGGCACCACCACGATAATCGGAGCCGCGGAAAGTAGAAGCAGAAGCCCAGGCTGTTGATACCAATTCCGACACACTCAATCCTGATCCTAAAATTTTTTCTTTCAATGCCGCTATATCGTTAGCATCAACCAATGGATGATTAACAGCCGGGATAGGATCCTGCCACAACAAATCTTCCT
>Ga0070675_100004324_pt1 | contig 10828 bp, 9 predicted proteins | sample KBSM43metaG_FD_65343 | JGI IMG/M metagenome (GOLD analysis project Ga0070675, IMG submission 65343) | Miscanthus rhizosphere microbial communities from Kellogg Biological Station, Michigan, USA - KBS M4-3 metaG | ecosystem: Host-associated > Plants > Roots > Rhizosphere > Soil ...
TCCCACGACGATGCATCGACGCGATCGAGAGCGTCCTTGCGGATGCGCTCGATCTCTTCTTCGAAAGTTTTTTCCTCTTCAGGAGTGAGCAGATCCTGCTTCTTGAGCTCTTCGATAGTGGTTTTCAGATCCGCAACAATGTCGTTGGCGAGAATCGTCGTGCGCGGTCCGCTGATCATGCGCTGCGGCAGCAACAGAGCGGTGATGAGGAAAACGGCAGATGCGAGAATCGGCGCAACCCGGCTCCAGAGTTTCAGTCTCGGCATTGGAAGCTGCTTGAGGCTTTCCAGCGCCGCGGTGCTCGCCCACGCCGGATCGTTAGTTTCCAGCACCGTCAGCAAGGTGCCCTGTCCGCCGCTGAGAGAATCCGCCAGCGCTGCGATTTCGATGGGCCGATAGGCGCGCCGTATACAAAGAATGATGACCGGAACAATCGAGAGCGCGGGCGCCAGCCACAGCCAGGGTAAGAACGGGGCCGCGCTACTGAAGAAGATCCGGCAGACGAGTGCGGCAGTGCCGGCAAGAAGAAAGCTTCCGATGGCCCATCGTGGCCAGATTTCGAGGAACAGTCCGGCAGCGACACGTCGAGCAAGCCGTCGCAAGGTGGGGCGAACCGAAGCTGGCAGATCTGTCATAGAGAGCGCTCGCGTCTGACCGAGTTTGCACTAGTGTAGACACCGTAGGCAACACGTAGGTTTCGGGGAAAGGGAAAGGTGCTTGGGAGGGAGGGAAATTGGAAGATAGGACGAGTTGGAGATCTTTAAGATCTCCAACTCGTCCTATCTCCAATTTCTTTCGACGGTGCCGAGGCGGTGACGGATCTGTACGTAGGAATTTCCTACTTCACGGCAAACCCGGCCCTCGGATTGAACTTCTTTCCATCCGACGCCCTCACCGCGTCCACCCAGATCGCCGCCGGTTCGCCATTCCTCATCGGATTTCCCGTAATCGTGATCTTCGTCCCTTCCTTGAAGTCACTCGGCTTGATTCCGGCCCGCTGCAGCGTGCTCGGTCCCTCCGCCTCGAATCCCCAGGTAACGACCTTTCCGTCCTTGCCCTTCACATCCACCCACAGCCACGAGTGCGGATTCGTCAGCTCCCACTTCTTCACCACGCCTTCGAGCGTGACGGTCTTCGACTGATCGAACATCGCAGAAGAATGATGCGCCATCCCCGGCGCTGCCGCCCCGAACAGGGCGACGGTAACGATGAATGCCATGACAACCGTGCTTTTCATTATTTGCCTTTCTCCTTCTCGTCGGAGAACTTCAGATTCCTGAACGCCGTGGTGCCGTCCTTCGTCTGGACCACCGCATTGTTCGGATTCTCCCCGCAATCCCAGTATCGAATCCGCTGATCCGGCGGATCCAACAGCTTGATGTAAACATGATGCGCGTACCACGCTTCGAGCAGCGCCGGCGGGTCATAGACCCACACATCGACGCCGACCGTCCGGTCATCCGTCTTCTGCCAGATCTCGACGGTCTCCACCTGATCGGTGTAGTCGGGATTCCCGCGCTGATAGATCCCGGCCTTCAGCTGATTCGTGTACATGACCAGCCGCGGCCCATCCCAGAAGCCGATCGTGTCGCCGTTGGGAATCGGCAGCCGGTCTTCGACGGGGATGTGCTCACGCCCGTCGGTGTAGACACGGCGGATGTCATTCACCATCTCATTGATGAGCCACGTTTGATTCGGCGTCACGATGAACTCGCGCAGGAACGGCTCGGTCAACCAGCGGGGAACACCCGGCGGTGCGCACGTGGAAATGGGATCCCACTCGATTCCTTTCTTGAGGTCATCAAGCCGCTTCGTCAGCTTTGCCTGGAATTCCGGCGTCAGCTTCGCGGAGGTCGCGACCTCCTTGGGTTGATCGATATCGAAGTTGAAGCCCCGGTCCAGGGGCCGCGAGTAGACGCCGCTCCAGTCGGGAAGCCGGTTCCACTCCAGCTTCTTCCCGCCCTTCGCTTCATCCTTGAAGAACTTGTAGAGGTCCTCCGCAGTTTTGTGCTGGCGTCCAATTTCCTGGTTTTGTTCGCGGGTTCGCGTCGGCGAAACGGCCGCCGGCGGACCGCCCGTCGCTTCCGGCTGCGCGCAGGCTGATATCAGGGCACAGAGGGCGACGAGCGTCGTCGCCTGCAAGATTGCAGTGAAAAATTTCATTCAAGGCTCCTCCCCCACAGCGGTGAGGAACACACTTGTAACACCGTTCTTGAAGAGGGTGCAAGCGAGGGGATCGGGTCAGACTACTCGAACCCCGAACTTCCATTCACTGCTTGGACGGAACGCCCGAACTTCCCGCCTTGGTTGGGGGCGGGGTGCATCATCAATAGATGGGGCGGCCGGGGCTTCAACGGGAGTCGTTGCGCTGGCATGGAGCGCTATAACTGCCCATGACTGACCTGGACATCACGGGCACGCAGATCAATTAGTGGGGCCTAGTCTGAACTTCAACTCTTCAATCCAGTTCGTGACTATTGTGATGTATCCCGTGGGTGGTTCGGGGGCTTCGGGGTTCGCCTTCACCATAAGGAACCGCGTGCCGTTAGAAGTAACATCGTAGTTGGGACTGGGGCGGTCAGCGGCTCTTTCATAGATATCCTTGAAGAGCGGGGTGCGTTTTCCGACTTTCAGGGCAGGCGTTGTCAGGATTTCAACGGCAATGACTCTATCGCCATCCCTGTAGAAAAGTTCGTGATTGGAGGACCATACAGGCTCGGTGCCACCGTTATTGGAGACGGGGATTTGCGGTCCGTCGCCCTGAAAGGGCCGGATGTAGACTTCCCACTTGCCGTTCTCGTTTGAACTGTACGCCACGTAACGTCCATCCGGTGAAAACTCGGCTTGGCGGAGTGCGTAGTTTCCTTTCGGTTCCAGCCAGGGCGTCGGCGGCCGGTTTGCACCAACCGTCAGTAGCATGATGGATCTTCTACCCGTGCCGCTTTCCCGGCGTTCGTAGCGTTCAGTGAAGAGGATGTAGTTTCCATACCAGGACATCGGATCCTGTGCAGCGCCGCCCACGCTCGTTGTTAGCCTCTCCGGCCGAGGGCGTCCCTCGACCAATGTCCGGAAAATGTTTCTGTAAGAGTTCTCCGTTGATGAGAAAAGAAGACGCATACCATCCGGCGACCACACCGGTGAGGTGTTCTCATATTGGTAGGTTTGTCTCGACGGAGTTCCTTGAATAAGATCGTGAACCCAAATGTCTCTCTCGCCTTTTATCAGCGTGGTGTAGGCAACGCGCTTATCGTCGGGAGAAAGACGAGGAGACTGGTACAAGCGTGGAGGAGCGTCGATGGGCTGAGCCTCCCCGTTGCGATTGACCCATACCATTGTGGATATGGAGTCGGGCGGGGCGCCACCATCGACGTAAACCAGGTCGCCTGAATTCGACACTGCGAACTGGCCAGCCGAAGTATTCCCGCCCGGGGTCTCGGGATTGAGCGCGACTCTCACACCTTCCAGCATCGGGACTCCTTGTTCCGCTTTTAGAGTCTTCGGATCGAACCGCGCCGCCATCAGCGTTTTCGATTTCAGGTAGATGAGATAGCCTGGTGAAACGTACCGCGCATCGGCCCCGCCATCGATGAGGGTTTCCTGATGTTCATCGGCCAGGGACTGAACGACTATCCTTGCTTCAGCCCATCCGCTGGGCGGGACAATAGTGAACAGAATGGTCTCGTCCCCGGGCAACACAACCGGAAAGAGATGCCGTTCGCCATTCTTTGGCTTCGTCACCGGGATTGGCTCTTTGCGATTGGGTTGTGTGCGCGACAGGCCACGGCCATAATCCGCAAACAGAACATCGCCGTTCGAAAACCACGACAGACCTACCGATAAATAGGACGGTGACACGGACGCTAACTCTACGGGCGGCTTGCCATCGAAGCCAACGCTCTTCAACTTGCCTGCGGTCCTGAAGGCAACAGCATCCCCATATGGCCAAAACACAGGGTTTGAGCCGCCTTCGGTTCCTTCTATCGGTTCTGCAACGAGGCTATCGATTCGACGTAAGTACAGCTTTCTCTCAGTGCCTGACCCATCCAAACGTTGGGACGAAGCACTGAACACAAGCCGTCGTCCGTCTGGCGACCAGGTGAGGTCCGTGGTGACGGGACGGCCGAAATTCGTGGCTGGAGCGATGCTAATAAGAAACTTTCCCACAGGTCGCGGAGGAAGGGCAGGGGGAGGGGCAGAGGACAGAATCCAGGTAGCGATTACTGAAATCGCCGCTGCGGCCGCCGCAAGGAGGACCGTTCGCCACCGGGATCGTGCCGGCCGTAAAACCGTGGATGAAATGCCGCCCTCCGGCTGGTCGCTCAATTCGAATCGAGCGTCGGCGATGTCGCGCAGGCGGTGCCTCGGATCCTTCTCCAAACAACGTCGAGCCAGTCGCGTGACGTTCGGGGGTGTCGCTGCCGGCCACAACTGCCAGTCCGGTTCGCGCTCCAGAATTGCCGCGAAGACTTCGGTGACAGTCGCTCCGGCGAACGCGCGTTGCCCTGTGAACATTTCATAGAGCACGCAGCCGAAAGCCCAGATGTCGGCGCGTTTATCTACACTTTGACCACGCGCCTGCTCCGGGCTCATGTACGCGGGCGTCCCCAGAACCATTCCCTCTTGTGTGGATTCAACCGTGGGCAGAGTTGTCAGATCACCGGCGGATGGATCATGAATGCCCGCTTTGGCGATGCCGAAATCCACGACCTTCACGGTTCCGTCAGACCGGACCTTGATGTTGGCCGGCTTCAAGTCCCGATGAACGACGCCGCTGCTATGAGCGGCATCAAGAGCTTCCGCGACTTGTCGTGCAATCGCCAACGCTTCACGGGCCGGGATCGGCCCGCTCTGAAAGCGATCCGCCAGGGTCGGGCCCTCGATAAGCTCCAGAATCAGCGCGCGGGTGCCTTCGCTCTCCTCCAGGCCATAGATGGCGCCAAGGTTAGGATGATTCAACGACGCAAGAACGCGCGCTTCCCGCCTGAAACGGGCCAAACGCTCCGTATCCGCGGTGAATGCCGGCGGCAAGACCTTAATCGCGACATCCCGATCGAGCTTGAGGTCGCGCGCGCGATAAACCGTGCCCATGCTGCCGGCGCCAAGAGTACCCAGAATCCGATAGTGTTGGAGCAGCGTTCCGGCGGGTATGGTCTGTGGCGCGTTGGATAACATGTCCGAAACGAAATCTATTGCCGGTTTGCCAAGGAGACTGTCCGCATCCGGATTCTCCGCCAGTAGTCTCTCGACGCGAAGACGAAGGGCGGTATCGCCGGCGCATGCCTCGTCCAGGAACGCGCTGCGCTTTTCAGCTTCAATACCGCGAGCCGCATGGAAGAGTTCCTCCAGATTTTCCCATTTCTCACGACTCATCGGCGCCATACCGGAGATCGGACATCAGCCATGCTCGAGCGAAGGTCCAGTCGCGGACTACTGTCGGCCGGGACACGCCCAAAATGCCGGCGGTCTCTTCCTCGGACAATCCGCCGAAATAACGGAGCTCTACAACTTGAGCTTTGCGGGGATACTGAGACGCCAGGCGGTTCATCGCTTCATCAAGCGCGAGCAGGTGTTCGCATCTTGACTCAGAAACCACGACGGCTTCGTCGAGGACGATGCGTTCCACGTCGCCGCCGCGCCGCTGCCGTGCACGGGTCCGCGCATAGTCCACCAGGATCTGACGCATCATGCGCGCAGACATGCCGAAAAAATGGGATCGGTTGGACCACTGCGCGTTATCCCAGTCAATCAGGCGCATGTAAAGCTCATTGATCAATGCATGAGGTTCCAGGGTGTGTCCGGGTCGTTCGTTCCGGATGTAAGCGCCGGCCAGGCGTTCAAGCTCCGGGAAAACGACCTGCCAGAGTTTGTCCCGGGCGTCACCGTCTCCCGCACTCCACGCCTGAAGAAGCGCGGTCAGGTCAGAATTGGGCGTCAGAGCCATAAAAAGCTGACGGAGGTTATCACACACGTGATTCACCGTACCGCAGTTCGCCGCATTACCTGGTGGAGGCCCTCTCGACAGGGTCTTCAGAAAAGGAATTCAACCCATGCTAAAACCCCGAACTTCGCTCTTTTCAAAGACAACATGGAAATTCATCAGAACTTCATCTCGGATCACCTCGATAGCCCGGACCCTGATAATTGCCGGCTCTGCGCTCGTTCTGACGGTTCCGACCGCCCAGGCGCAGGCGTGCCCCAACCCGCCGCCGGGCAACATCGTGTTCGAGTGGACCAACTTGCTCCTGGCGGTCTCTGGTCCGGGGACTTCGACGACCGCAGCGCGCAACCAGGGCAACCAGGTCGTGTCGCGCAACCTGGCAATGATGGAGGCGGCGATATATGACTCCGTCAACGCGATCGATAAGGGGCACTCCGTCTACCTCACGGATGCCCGGTATTTCGCATATCCAGACGATTCGGCGGAAGCGGCTGCGGCGCAGGCCGCGCACGACGTTGCCGCCGGTTTGTACAACCGGCCGGCAGAAATCGCTCTGTTCGATTCCACTCTCGCCAGGCATTTGTGCCCGATCCCTGATGGCCCCGCCAGGAACCATGGCATCGTGCTCGGACAATATGTCGCCACTCAGATGCTCTTGTGGCGGGCCGGGGATGGTTCGACTGCCGTCGTGCCGTACTCAACTGGGACCCACCCGGGCGACTGGCAGCCCACGCCGCCTAACTTCGCACCGACTCCCGCAACACCGCAGTGGGGCCACGTCAAGCCATTCGCACTCACCAGCGGTTCACAGTTTCGTCCCGGCGCACCCCCGGCGCTGACCAGCGCGGACTACACCGAGGCGTTCCAGGAGGTGCAAGCCCTGGGCGGCAACGGTACGACGACTCCGAGTACGCGCACTCCGGAGCAGACTGAGATCGCTCTCTTCTGGGCCGGCGTCGGCGTCACGAACGCGGCGGTCGCGATCTGGAATCAGATTGCCGAAACAGTGGCGGCCGAACACAATTTGACGCTAATCGAGAATGCGCGCCTTTTCGCGCTCATGAACGTCACGATTGCCGATTCGTACATTGCCGGGTTCGACGCGAAATATACGTTCAATGACGGACACGGGTTCTGGCGGCCAGTCACGGCGATTCGGGCAGCCAATACCGACGGGAACGAGGACACCGTCAACGATCCAACGTGGACGCCGCTGATCGTAACGGTGAACCACCCGTCGTACGTGTCCCTCCATGCTGCGCAGAGCCAGGGTGCCGGCGAAGCGTTGGCGGCCTTTTTCGGTACCGATCATGTTCCATTCACAGCGACGTGGGCTGGGGTAGAACGCTCGTTCCAGAAGTTCAGTGCAGCGGCACACGAAGCGGCGATGAGCCGGATCTACGCGGGCATCCATTGGAGCTTCGATGCTGCCCTTGGCCGGCAGATGGGCAGGAAGATCGGCAGCTATGTCGCCGATAACTTCTTCCTGCCGGCGAGCAGTGAAAAAAGGCATTAGGCCTTCCGGAATCTCCGTAGGTCACATCTTGCGCGCTCAAGTAAGCTGGCGCCCTGGAGCGGACTGAAGGCGCGTCGGAAACGACGCGCCGCAGTTCTCCGCGTTCATCGACTATGTTGGCGATAATGCAGAATGCCGTTCACGAATCCATTTCGAGGCGATTCGATCGATGCGCTGAGCGAGTCCACGACGCTCTCGGCATTCCTTGGTCCGGTTTCGCACGTCAGCCGGACCCCGCTCCAGACGGTGGGTTTCACCGGCGCGACGCATGAACGTTGGCTCGTTTCGCTCGATTCGGGCGAACACGTCCGGCTTGTCGCGAAGCGAGTCCGCCCTTCGAGAGACTTCATAGCCTGCCGCACCGGCGACACTCAGGGAAGAGAGGCCAGCCTTCTGGGACAGCCCGCATTGAATGCAGTATGGGAGTCGTTCGAATGCCCGTACATCGCCTTCGCCACTGCGGCCGATGACGCTCTGCTGCTGATGCATGATCTCTCCCCACACCTCGTGCCTGACGTGCGCGAACCGATCGCGCGTGCGCAAGAGGATCGGTTGATCGCCGCGCTTGCCGCGTTGCACGCTCGCTTCTGGGCGTCGCCGGCGCTTGATCTCCCCTGGCTCACAACGCCTCGCATGCTGGGAGGTCTGCTCGATGCGCGTGTCGCGGCCGATCGCGAGGCTCTGGCAACGCTGCCCGACACAATACGCTCGAACGTCGAGCGCGGCTGGACAGCGGCTTTGAAGCGCCTTCCGCACAATGTTGCCCGCTCGCTCTCCGCTCCTGCGCACGACCTGCCCGGGCTGCCACGCACGTTGCTGCACGGCGACGTGAAAGTTGCCAACTTCGCATTTCCTCCAGATCGCCGTGTCGCGGCCTTCGACTGGGCGATGCTCGGAACCGGTCCCGCGACACTCGATATCGGCTGGTACGTCGCAGTCAACGCGAGCCGGCTCACTCGCTCGAAGGACGACCTGCTCGCGTTTTACCGGTCGGAACTCGACGCTCGCCTCGAGACTCCTCTTGCGGCCGAGACCTGGACTGCGCTCGAAAATGCCGGGATTGTCATGGGGGCGAGAATGCTTTTGTGGTCCAAGGCGCTCGCCCTCGAGAGCGGCCGCACGGGTGCAGATGAAGAGTGGAAGTGGTGGGTAGATCGGCTGCAGGCGGCGCTGTCCTGAGGAATAGCTTCGCTCCATGTTCTTCTTTGTTACCGCGAGTCCGGGCGTGAGCGCGGGCAAATTTTCTGATTTGCGGAGCTTTCCTGACTACCGGTTGGCCTGGGCGGTCCTCTGCAGCTTACCCACATCAAATCCTTGCCCGCGGGCCTGTCGTACAGCTTCGGCGTAAAGCGTGTCTGTCATCTGTGGTGACCGAGACAAGATCCACAGATATTTCCGCTCCGGGTCTCCCACAACCGCGTAGTCGTATGCCGGTCCGAGAGCCAGCACCTGATAGTCTCCCCACACCTGCGGAAGAAACGAGAGAAACGAGGGCGCAAAGCGAACCTTGAGAACCGAGTTCTTCCCATCCTTGTTCGCTTTCCTCGCAAGACCCTTGGCTTCTGTCATCTTGCCGTTTGCAAGGCGACACTGATTCACCACGCTGATGTTTCCGTCGTCTTGCAGCGTATAGTCCGCGGTCACCTCACCGGTGCATTTGTCCTGAAACCGGTTCGGGAGCCGCGCCGCCTCATACCACTTTCCCGCATAGCGATTGAGATCAAGATTCTCCACGACCTTGAGCGGACTTTGCGCAAGCACCACCGTAACTGGAACAAGCAGCAGAAAACCAAATGGGTTCTTCATAGTTCTTTCAACCTTCGCCACCGAGATTTTTCAGTCCAGGGCGGACCGAGCGATGCAGGGCCCGTTCTTCACAGCTCGTTCAGCAACATCAACTCGCGCGGATGCGGATCCAGGTAAACCTGATCCCTCAGGTAGCCCATGTCAAACTTCCGCACGTAATGCCGTATGAGCGTCAGCGGCACGATCAGCGGCAACAGCTTCTGGTGGTAACTCTCGATCATCGCAGTGAGCTCGGCCCTGTCCGGCCCACCAAGCTTGTCCCTGAAGTAACCCGCCAGGTGTTGCAGCGCATTCGTATGGCCCTTCCGATTCGGCGTGTGCGCCAACACTTCCATGAACGCCCGAAAATATCGCGGCGCCAGCGTACTCACAGGCTCCCCGACATTCATTCCCACGAAAGCCCCCAACCGCTTCGCGCCCGCCTGATTCCGGGACATCAGAAGGTATTTATGCTGCGCATGGAACTCCGTCAGCGACGACCTCTTCAATCCCGCGGTGCAAAGATCTCTCCACCGCCGATGCGCAAACACCCGCGACACGAAGTTTTCCCGCAGACGCGGGTCATTCAGCCTGCCTTCTTCCTCAATTGGCAGGCACGGAAATTCCCTCGCGAGCAACCCCGCAAAGATCCCGTTCCCATCCCGCGTCACCTGCCCGTTCGCGTGGTGCACGCGCACTCTCTCCATGCCGCAACTCGGAGAGCTTCTCTTGAGAACGTATCCACTGAGCCCTTCTTTCTCCAACTGTCGAAGACGCACGGCAGCCCACTTCGACATCGCACGTGTGTGATCGCTGCCGGACGCCGGCGCCACCAGAAGCGTTTCCCCGCCGCGCTCGACGAGTCGAATGGTTTCCCGAGGAGCGCCCAACCCCATCTCGACTTCCGGGCAAACGGAAACCCATTCCACGTAGCGTCCAAACGCGTCGGCTAGAAATGAATCCCTTGCATGTCCACCATCAAAGCGCACGGCCTCTCCCAGAAGACACGAGGAAATTCCCAGCCGGATTCGCGGAATCGCCGAAACGCTCATGACGCCTCCGCGAAGATCTTTTCAAGCTGCTTCTGTCGATAGTCGAAGATGCGCACGAGATCCTTCGAGACCAGCCAACGTTGAATGAGCGGGCCGCCAATCACCGCATAGCGAACGATATCCGTCACGAGCGTTCCTTCGTCCCGCGGTTCGAACCGGTGTTCGTGAATCCAGGTGCGATACGGACCGCGCCGCTGCTCATCAACAAAACGAAATGGCGGTTCCCAGACCGTGATCTCGCTTTGCCATCGGACGGGGATTCCATGGATTCGAAGCTTGTAGTCAATCTTCGTACCCCGCTCGATCGCTTTCGACTCAGAAATGACGTGGAAATGAAGCCACTCTGGAGTGAGGCTTTCGAGGTTGCCGGTTGACGCAAAGAACGGAAACACTTCATCTGGTGGTTTTGGAATCCACTGTTCTCGCTGGAGTGTGTAGAGTTTCGCCACCATTCAGCTCCTCTCCTTCAGCACATACGCCAGGGCGGACCGAATATCCCTGTGCTGGAAATGGAAACCTGATGCTTCGAGCTTCTGC
>Ga0070675_100004325_pt1 | contig 10828 bp, 10 predicted proteins | sample KBSM43metaG_FD_65343 | JGI IMG/M metagenome (GOLD analysis project Ga0070675, IMG submission 65343) | Miscanthus rhizosphere microbial communities from Kellogg Biological Station, Michigan, USA - KBS M4-3 metaG | ecosystem: Host-associated > Plants > Roots > Rhizosphere > Soil ...
AGATGATGTTGTAGTAACCATATAGTTTGTTATGCAAAGTAAATGCCTTCCTAATTATTGATAGCTTTGAATTTATCATGCAGCAGTTTTGGGAACAGTTTGTAACTAATTTAAACAATACTTCTCTTTTAGAATATATCGCTGTGTTTACAGCCATTGCTTCTGTTTGGTTTTCCAGAAAAGAGAGTATCTGGGTTTACCCTGTGGGCCTGGTAAGTACCATTCCCTACGTGTATATCTGTTTGGCCAATCACCTTATCGGCGAGGCAAGTGTCAACATTTATTACTCTGTGTTGAGTATTTATGGGTGGGTTCTCTGGGCAAAAAAAGATCAGCAAAAGAAACATGTGCTCCACATTGGTTTTTCAAATAAACAAGAATGGCAACAACAATTATTGTTTGCAGGAAGTCTTTATGTAATTATATTTTTAGCACTTACTTATCTGAAAAAATATTTTGTTCCAGGGGCTATTCCCTGGGCTGATGCGTTTGCAAGTGCTACGGCTTATACCGGTATGTGGCTGATGGCAAAAAAGAAAGTGGAAAGTTGGTATTGGTGGATAGCTACGAATATTACCTCTATTCCTTTATATTTTGTAAAAGGGCTGGTGCTTACTTCTGTACTGTATTTTATTTTACTGGTTATGGCATTTTGGGGATTAGCAGAGTGGAAACGACGAGCAATAAATAAAAATAGTACGAAACTTGAGTTGGAGCAAACATGAAAAAAATAGTCATCATCGGCCCGGAATCGACCGGTAAAAGCACATTAACGGAACAATTGGCAACCCATTACAGAACTGCCTGGTGTCCCGAATTTGCTCGTGAATACCTAAAAGAGAATGGCAAGGATTATTCATTTGACGATTTACTTAATATTGCGCGGGGCCAATTAATTCTCGAAGATAATTTACTGGTGCAGGCAAAGAATAATCTGTATTTTATAGATACTGATATGTATGTGATGAAAGTTTGGTGCGAGGTGGCTTTTAATAATTGCCACACATGGATTCTTAAACAAATAGCTTCGCGTAATTATGATTTATTATTGCTTTGCGATACTGATCTCCCCTGGATAAAAGATGAATTGCGTGAATATCCTGATTTGCAAACGCGACAGAGACTTTTTAAAATGTATAAAGACCTCTTAATAAATCAAAGTACAAAATGGGCAATTATATCCGGCTCATATGCTGAACGTTTACAGGTTGCAGTAAGCATTATTAAAACTATGTTTGGGAAATAACACGGCTTTTGTAATTCTTATCATCGTCTGTTGTGTCACTCACTTATACGTTCAGTAATTCTTTTTTTTGCACAATTCTACAGCCAGACAAGCACGGGCTCTTTCACCAGTTTGATTTTTACTTTAGCTATTGAATGATAGCCTGCACATCCTTATCTTTTTCTATAAAATTCATTTGCCTTGTTACCCAGCCACTTCTTTTAGCCACATAATTAGATAATGGCCTTACGCTATATTTTTTTGGATTAGGCAAACAGGCAGCAATCATAGCAGCTTGTCTGCGATTCAATTTTGAAGCTTCCTTTTTAAAATAATTTTGCGCTGCGGCCTCCGCGCCAAAAATGCCTTTGCCGGTTTCAATCACATTGAGGTATACGTGTAAAATTCGTTTTTTACCCCATATCCACTCTATCATTTTTGTAAAATAAACCTCCAGGCCTTTTCTGATCCAGCTTCTACCCTGCCATAGAAAAACATTTTTCGCAACCTGCTGGCTTATAGTGCTGGCGCCTTTGATACGGTTTGGTTTTCTTTCATTATACTTCATTGCTTTTTCAATACTCTTCCAGTCAAAACCGGAATGATCTGGAAAAAGCTGGTCTTCAGAGGAAATAGCTGCAAGCTTGATGTTGTAAGAAAGCTCGTCCCAGCTTACATAGTCTCTTTTTAGGCCATTGCCAGTCACCCAACTGGAAAGTTGTGTAAGCGTAATGGGCGGATTAACCCATTTGAGAAGGATAATGTATACGAGATGTGCCACAAAAAGAATAAGTAAGAATCGTTTTAAAAAACGCCAGGAACGAGATAACACAGTGCTTGATGTATTCTTCATGTAGGCTATTGCAAATAATAACTAATAATGCCCTAGATTATTGGATAGACTCGGGTTTTCTCTAAATTATTGATCTAAGTGCCGACCATAAAATAATAAACCAACAATAAGTGCTACACCAAAACCTATCAAAATAATTCCATTAACCCGATTAATAAGTTGAATATTTTTTAACGTAAGTCTTGTACGCAACTTACCGGCTAAAATAACTTTTGCAATATCACCGGCCAACACCAAACCAAGAGCAATGCTAAAAATAATAATGCGTTCATTAAGGGTGTGGCTGATAAAAGCGGTAGACGTGGTTAACCAGAAAATGATAATGGCGGGGTTTAAAATATTCATAAAAAACCCTGCTATTAAGAGTTTTAGATAGTCCCGCTTGCGTGTTTTTATTATTTGCTTTCCTTCGTCGTTTACTTTTACTTTCTTAAAAAATAGAAAGTAAATACCAACAGATATAAGAAAGGTGCTACCGATAATTCCTATTTCTGTTTTGCGTTCTATAAATTCCGCAAATAGTTCTGTAAAAAAATTACTTACTACTGCCAGCGTAATATCGCTTAATGAAACACCAATAATAAAGGCCAATCCGCCTTTCACACCATTGTTGATGCTTTGTTTAATAATAGAAAAAACAACCGGACCTACCGCAATGCTTAATAATAAGCCTAATGTTATTCCTTTCCATAATGCTTCTAACATAATACCACGTGAAAAATACAAAGTACAAAGGAAACTTAAATCAATTAGTATAGAAGGTCAAGTGACAAAAAAAGCACTTATTGCTAAGTGCTAATGTTTTTTTGGTAGATCTTATACGTGGGCAACCCTGATATTTTTCAAAAATTCATTCCAATCCTGTAACATTTTGCCTTTTAATACTCTTGGGAATTTATGTTGACTGCCTAACTTTCCTTTTTGCGCCATGAATTTTAAAAATAATTCTTCTGGTAGCTTCTGCAGAAATACTTCTTTTAAAGCACTAATTCTTTCTACGGCATAGTCGTCGTTCAGCTCGCAAAGATGCTTATCAATTTTATCCCTGATAATAGTTTCATCAATGGGATCATCGCAGGCTATATACCATTTATGCGCAAAAAAGTTTTCGTGCGGAAAACCCATCACTGTGTATTCAGGAATAGAAATATTTAACTCCTCACTTACCAGTTGAACGGCACGGTTCATATTTTCTACACTGAGATGCTCCCCTACCAGGCTTAAAAAATGTTTTGTCCTGCCGGTTATTACTACCTCAGCCCTTTCTTTATTTACAAAACGTAAAGTATCTCCAATTAAATAGCGCCAGGCACCTGCATTGGTACTCATGAGCAATGCATATTCTTTGCCTTCTTCTACTTCATGAATCATTAATGCATCCGGATTGTCTACCATTTTGCCATCTGCATCAAAATTTTGATCATCGAAAGGCACAAACTCCATAAATATATTATTGTTCAAAATAAGTTTCATGCCCTTTGCGTGTTGCCGGTCCTTATAGCCAATAAACCCTTCGCTGGATAAATAATTTTCTATGTAGACAATTGGTTTACTCAACAATTTTTCAAAACCTTTTTTATAAGGTTCAAAGGCTACTCCTCCATGTATAAAAAATCCAAGGTTGGGCCATATATCGTGAATAGATTTTACTTTATAATGTTCTACCACCATTTCCATACACATCTGGCACCAGGCCGGCACGCCTACTATATAACCAATATCCCAATCCGGAGCTTTTTCAACAATCTCGGTTAATTTTTGATTCCAGTCTTTTATAGCTGCAATTCGACCACCCGGTTTATAAAAGGTTTGAAACCAAAAAGGCCGGTTCTTCATTAAAATGCCACTAAGGTCCCCCGCATACCAGCCAGCTTTACCTTTTTGTAAATCAGTTGCACCTCCCAACATTAGAAAACCTTTAGTTACGGCATTTCTTGGGAGGTTTTCATAATTAATTAAAGAAATTAACTGGCGGATATAATTGATCCGGTTGCTGCGTAAAATATCTCTGGTAACAGGAATGTATTTGCTCGAAGCTTCCGAAGTGCCGGAGCTTAGTGCATAATATTTTATTTTACCCGGCCAGCTTACGTCTGGTACCCCTTCTAAAGTTTTCTTCCACCAGTTAGTATAAATTTTATTGTAATCATGTACTGGTACTATAGCATCAAATAATTTTTCCGGTTGGTTGCTGAGTAAAATATCATCAAATCGATAGTGTTGACCGAATTCGGTGAACTGGGCTTTCTTTAATAATCTTTTAAGCACACGAATCTGCTGGCTGCGAAAATCACTGGCCGGCAATCGTAATGCTTTTGCTATTGAATTAGGTATTTTAATATCGAGAATACTTGCCATTCAGTTTTTAATTACACCAATCAAATGGTAAAGGTAGCAACTTGCATTTTCCGGAGTAACAGTTACCCACCCAGGTATTTATAGTTTTTAACAATTAAACGAATATCGTGTAATGGCTCATAATTCCTGGCATACCAATAATCTATTCTGCCATCATTTTCAGATGAAACAAAGCCATGGGTGCTTATCACAGGCTTCCTCAACTTCGGCAAAGATGAACTATTAGTTCCTGCATACCCAGTCCAGGTTTTTTTCCCAATAAGCACAGCTACGCAGTTCTGTAGTAAGCGAAAGGGTTTTTTGGCCAGTATAAAATGTATAGGGAAAAAAACCAACAAAATGCAAGCAGTAATAATATCTATCAAACGTTTTAACCTTCGATTGCCTGGCTGCTCGAGGCTAAAGTCACTTTCAGCAGTTATAGTTTCACCATTAGAAGCATCAGAATCACTACCTACTACACTACAGCTTCCTATAGCATGAAAACGAAAGCGCAGAGGCGTTTCTATAGAAGAGCTATATTGAAAAACCTGCCGATAAGAAAGGCTTCCAATACAAAAAATAATTTCTTCAGCGCCCAATGCAACTGCTATATCATCTACATTATGCAGATTGGCAACAGCCTCTTTTTCATCATCAACAGATAACCTTCCAATCACTTTATCCTTAAGACCGTTTTTATCAAGGAAATTTTTTATGATGCCAAATTCTCGTGGATCTGCAGCCGCCAATATAAAAGGCTTTGCAATTTTATCGGCAGGCTTTTGTAATAACTTGCCTTTTAGCATAAACCACCTTAAAATACTTATTAAACCAAACGCCAGTAAAGAACCAAATAAAATAATTGCCCTGGAAAAACGATATTGCTCGGGCAATAAAGCATAGCCTGCCAGCAATACAAGGGTGGCAATAAACATAGACTGCATTAGCTCTCCACGCCTGTAGTATTTATTATATAGACCCGCATAATAAGCTACTAACAAAAAAACTAATGTAAAAATTGGAAAGGCTATTAGTAAGAGTTTGTCAGAATATATGATATCAGGCCTTATATACGAAGACCAAATATTTTTAACGAACCAAAAAGAAAAAAGAATAAGAATGGCATCTGTAAAAGGAAGACCGATCCAGCGTATAAATTCTGCCGCAGCAGCAATGGTAGCTCTCATCCAGATAGCAATGTGAAGAGCAGCATTAAAAATTTTCGCCTTGGTCCCGCCATAATGTTTTTTTACAAAAATGCTCATGGCTTTATAAAACATCAACACATAATTAAGGCTGCCTCGTCTTGTGCTTTCACCTTTAAAATGGATGATCTCCGTGTCTGCTATGTAATAATTTTTATAGCCGCCTTTTTGTATGCGATAGCTAAGGTCAATGTCTTCACCATACATAAAAAATTTCTCGTCAAAGCTTCCGAGTGTTTCAATCACTTCTTTTCTTAGCATCATAAAAGCACCTGCCAATACATCTACTTCATGGTTTTTATTTTCATCTAAATGGCCTAAATAATACTTACTGAATAGTTCTGAATGTGGAAATAGTTTCGACAAGCCAAATAACTTGAAAAGCGAAGTCAGGGGGGAGGGAAAGCTTCTTTTAGATTCTTTCAAAAACCGACCGCTTCCATCAATCATTTTTACGCCTAAAGCACCAGTGTCGCTATTAGTATTAAAAAAAAGGATGCACGTTTTCAAAGTATCTTCTGATAAAAGCGTATCAGGATTTAGAAAAAGAATATACTCACCAGTGGCATATTGAAGCCCTTTATTAGAGGCCTTTGCAAAGCCAATGTTGGTATCGCTTATTATAAATTGTACTTCTGGGAACCGGGCTTGTAAATAATTAATACTACCATCTGTAGACTGGTTGTCAATGACAATAATTTCTTTCTGGATATCCACTGCACTTTTTCGCAAAGAATACAGGCATTGCTCCAAAAAAAATTTAACGTTATAATTTACTATTATAATAGAAAGTGTCAAGTATAACCAAATCTGTTAGCGGGCAAACCTACATCTTAGCAAGAATATCTCAAAGAAGTAATGGTTAACCGGAAAGAGTTAAAAAGCCTATTCCCAAACGTAAGTAAACAATCTGTGAAATTGCCTCAAATACTATCCTCCGCGATTATCTTTGCGCATGCTAAAAAATACTCTTATTCAAGCTATTTATGCAGCAGCAGATGAAATAAAACGCTTTAACGATATTGCCTTTAAAATTTCTAACAAAGAAGGTATAAATGACCTGGTTACCGAGGTAGATCATGCTTCTGAAAAGGCCATAATTGAAGTAATCAAAACACATCACCCTGATCATTGTATTTTAACTGAAGAAACAGGTGAAATTTTCCAGGACTCAGAATACAAATGGATAGTTGACCCAATTGACGGAACGGTAAATTTTGCACATCATATACCTATCTGTTGTATATCTATCGGCATTGAACATAAAGGGAAAATGGTGTTGGGCGCCGTGTATAATCCCTTTATGAATGAATTCTTTTTTGCAGAAAGAGGCCTGGGTGCCACATTAAATGATAAGCCGGTTCATGTAAGCAATAAACAAAAAGTGGAAATTGCCTGCCTGGTTACTGGCTTTCCTTATACTTATCTTGATATGGTTAATGGTCCGCTGGAAGTATTTGACCGGTTTATAAGGAGAGGCGTTCCCGTGCGGAGGTTGGGTTCCGCAGCAATTGATCTTTGTTGGGTAGCATGTGGAAGGTTTGATGGTTTTTACGAACATAAGCTTATGGCATGGGATAGTGCCGCTGGTTTTTTAATCGTGGAGGAAGCGGGTGGGAAAGTAACCGATTTAAAAGGCGGGATATATTCTCCTTATCAACATGGCTGTGTAGCTACAAACGGAGTAATACATGATGAGTTGATAGAATGGATTGATGGCAAGGTACCTCCTATTATTAAAGCATAATAACTATGGAAAATAATCGAACAGAGATAGCTTCCCTTGGAGAGTTTGGTTTAATAGAACACCTTACAAAGAATTTTGAAATACAAAACGCGTCAACAATAGTAAGTGTGGGGGATGATGCTGCGGTAATAGACCATTTTGGAAAACAAACGGTCATTACTAATGATCTTCTTATTGAAGGAGTACATTTTGATTTGATGTATACACCTTTAAAACATTTGGGATATAAAACGGTAGTTGTAAATGTGAGTGATATATATGCTATGAATGCGACGCCTTCGCAAATAATTATTGGACTGGGATTTAGTAATCGTTTTAGCCTGGAAGCGCTTGACGAATTTTACGAAGGCATCTACGCCGCCTGCGAAAAATATAACGTAGACCTTATTGGTGGTGACACCTCAACTTCCCAAAAAGGTTTTATCATTTCGTGTACTGCTATTGGTGAAGTAGCTCCTGATAAATTTGTAAAAAGAAGTACCGCAAAACAAGGGGATCTTCTTTGTGTAACCGGCGATCTTGGTGCGGCTTATTTAGGATTAACATTGTTGGAAAGGGAAAAGCAAATTTTTTTAGAAAATCCTTCTATCCAACCTGACCTGGAAGGAGAAAAATATACCGTAGGGAGGATATTAAAACCTGAAGCCAGGAAAGATGTTATCAGTTTTTTTGAAGAAAATGAACTGATGCCAACATCCATGATAGATGTGAGCGATGGCTTAAGCTCTGAAATTTTACACATTTGCAAACAAAGCAAAGTAGGCTGTGTTTTGTATGAAGACAAGATTCCTATTGAAGAAGAAACAAGACAGGCTGCTTTTAAATTTAATCTTGATCCTACTGCATGCGCTTTAAGTGGCGGCGAAGATTATGAATTGTTATTTACAGTTAACCAGGACGATTATAACAAAATCAAAGATAATCCGGACATTAGTATTATCGGGTACATTACCCCAGAAGAAGAAGGCGCACACATTCTTACAAAAGGCGGTGGCAAACATGTGTTAACCGCACAAGGATGGAACGCATTCAAATGAGTGAAGCAATGAAGATCCTATCCATTCCTGTTTTTCTTGGAGTTTTTTTTAGTAGTTGCGCGGTTTCAAAAAAATTTGATCCTTATAAAAAATATGGCCCCAACCAACTAAAAAGCGACTATACTTTGTTTCGAAATATACTGGAAAAGGAACATCCGGGGCTATATTGGTATACTCCTGCCGATAGCATGAATTATTATTTTGAAAAAGGAGAAAGAATGCTTCATGACTCTTTAACTGAGACGGGTTTTCGTACGGTACTGAGCTATATTTTGTCAAAGATAAAATGTGGGCATACTACAGTTCGTCCTTCAAAAGCCTTTGGCAGGCAGGGCCCCGGCAGATATTTTCCATTGGTAATAAAAACATGGGAGGATACATCAATAGTTACGTTAAACCTTAGCCGCAAAGACAGCAATGTGGTAAGGGGGTCTTTGCTTACTGCTATTGATAATGTACCTATCCGAACAATAATTGATTCCATGTTTCAGCATCTTTCTACTGACGGGTTTAATCTTACACATAAATATCAAACGCTAAGTAACCGTGGAGTATTTGGCAGTACCTATACTGCCTTGTTTGGAGCAAGACAAAAATACAATGTGACTTATATTGATACAGTAGGTAGAAGCAGATCAGATTCCGTTTCCTTATATTCCATTTCACCAGATACTTCCCGCCGGTTAAGAGCACCTTTTCCGCAACCTTCGAAAAAAGAACGAAAAAAGCAATTATTACTTGCCAATAGAAGTCTTCATTACGATACGGCGCTAAACATGGCAGTCATGGATGTAAGTACGTTTACGAAAAATTTTCGCCTTCCTCATTTTTTCAAATCGTCTTTTAAGGAACTTAGAAAAAAGAATACACAAAATCTGGTGATTGACTTACGAAGTAATGGCGGAGGAAGTGTAACAAATTCTAACCTGCTAACTAAATTTCTTGTGGACAAGCCGTTTAAAATCGCCGACTCATTATACGCTTTAAATAAAACTACTCCTTATAGAAAGTATCAAAAAGACAGGTTTTCTAATGCACTTTTTTTATTGTTCATGACTAAGCAAAAAAAAGATGGCAATTACCACTTTGGATACTATGAACGGAAAAAATTTAAACCAAAAAGAAAAAATCATTTCGACGGACAAGTATATATTTTAACTGGTGGTAATACTTTTTCAGCTTCTACTTTATTTGCACAAAAAGTAAAAGAACAAGATAATGTAATCATAGTTGGTGAGGAAACTGGCGGTGGCGCTTATGGCAATAATGCATGGTTAATCCCGGATGTTACTTTACCTGTAACAAAAGTTCGTTTTAGGCTGCCATTGTTTCGTTTAGTAATTGATAGCACCATTCCTAAAAATGGACGTGGTATAATGCCCGAAGTAGAAGCTTTGCCCACAGTTAACGCCATCCGGCGAAATACCGATTATAAAATGGAAAAGGTTATTGAATTAATTAAAAAAAGCCATTCTAATTAGCGGGTACGTTTTCAGCTGGTTGTTTCAACAACAGGAAAGGATCTGCTTCTCTCCAAAAAGGAAGTTTCTCCCTTATTTCATTTAAATGTTGTTTTTCCAGGGTTATAGTAAAAACGGCTTCTTCATTTTCTTTTTGATAGAGCACTTTTCCCAGGCTATCTGCCACCATGCTGTCGCCACTGTAGCTAAGATTATTTCCATCAACTCCTACCCTGTTTACGCCAATTACATAACATTGATTTTCGATTGCCCTTGCCTGTAATAGAGTTTTCCACGCATGATTACGCCGTTCTGGCCAATTGGCTACATAAATTAAAACATCATACTCAAAACCGTCGGCCTGGTGAAATTGCTGCCGTGCCCAAACCGGGAAGCGTAAATCATAACAAACCATCAGGTTTATTTTCCAACCGTTTACAGAAGCAATAAAGCGTTCATTTCCGGGGGTATAATACTGGTCTTCGCTGCCATATGCAAAAAGGTGTCGTTTGTCATAATAGCCAACTTCACCATTTGGTAAAATCCACAACAGCCTGTTGTAATAAACTTCATCATCTTCAATAATCACACTGCCTGTGAGCACAATTTTTTTAGCAGCAGCGATTTTTTTCATCCATGATACGGTTGGGCCATTCATTTTTTCTGCTAGCGCTTCGGGCTTCATACTAAAACCAGTGCTGAACATTTCAGGCAACACAACTACATGGGTGGGCTTGCTGATTGAATTTATTTTATCCTCCAGCATTTTGAGGTTTGCCTCCTTGTCTTCCCAATGAAGGTGTGTTTGAATAAGCGTAAACGATAATGATGACATGACTGCAAGATACCAAAAGCATAGGCTGGAAAGTTCCAAAATGCCTCGAAGTAATTTTCACTGTATTTACAACCTTCCGGGCTAATGCTGTGCAAGCAAATATTTTTCTAACACATTTATAGCTTG
>Ga0070675_100004328_pt1 | contig 10827 bp, 8 predicted proteins | sample KBSM43metaG_FD_65343 | JGI IMG/M metagenome (GOLD analysis project Ga0070675, IMG submission 65343) | Miscanthus rhizosphere microbial communities from Kellogg Biological Station, Michigan, USA - KBS M4-3 metaG | ecosystem: Host-associated > Plants > Roots > Rhizosphere > Soil ...
ATATCGAGATTCGCTATCCCACAAGCGCGGCGGCGAAGGGCGCGGTCACCGTGAAATTGCGCGGCTGGAACATCGCGCCCGTCGCGGTGAAGGCGCACTGATATGGCGCGCCGGGGCCTGCTCGGCGAAAGTATCGCGACCGCGGCGCTCGCCGGCCTGCTTTTCGGGTTCGATACCGCGGTGGTGGCGGGCGTCACGGCCGACTGGCGGGTGGTATTCGGTCTCGACGACGCCGCGCTGGGGCTGACGGTCAGCGCCGCGATCTGGGGCACGCTCGCAGGCGCCGTGTGCGCGGGGGTGCCCGGCGACCGTTATGGCGCGCGCAACGTATTGCGCGTGCTGGCGGGCTTCTACGTCGTATCGGCGCTGGTCGCGGCATTCTCCTGGGGGATCGGCTCGCTGGTCGCGGCGCGGTTCGTCACCGGTCTTGCGATCGGCGGATCGTCGGTGCTTGCGCCGGTCTATATCGCCGAGATCGCCCCGCCCGCGCGACGCGGACGGCTGGTCGGGCTGTTCCAGCTCATGGTGGTGAGCGGCATCCTCGTCGCCTTCCTGTCCAATGCGATAGTAAGCGAAGTCGCCAGCGACGCGACCGCCTGGCGCTGGAAGCTGGGCGTGCCCACCCTCCCCGCCTTGCTGTTCCTGGGCCTGTTGTACCGCATTCCCGACAGCCCGCGCTGGCTGGTCGCACGCGGGCGTGAGGCCGAGGCACGCGCCGGTCTGGAGCTGATCGGCGTACCGCATCCGCAAGCCGAGCTCGCGGCGATCCGCCGGGGAGTCCAAACCGATGGAGAGCAACGCTCCGCGCGGCTTTCGTGGACGCTTCACCGCAGGCCGATCCTGCTCGCCGTGCTGCTTGCCGGATTCAACCAGCTCGCCGGCATCAACGCGATCCTCTATTATTCGAACGATATCTTCGCGGCCGCGGGTTACGGCCGCTTGTCGTCCGACCTGCAGACGATCGCGGTCGGCGCTACCAACCTTGCCTTCACGCTCGTCGGTATCGCATTGATCGACAGGATCGGGCGCAAGACTTTGCTGATGATCGGCGCGGTCGGCATGGCGCTGTGCCTGGCGGTGGTGGCGGCTATCTTCTGGGGCCTGCTGCCCAAAGCGCTGCTGATCGTGATGCTGATCGGCTATATCGCCTTCTTCGCGCCGAGCCAGGGCGCGGTGATCTGGGTCTATCTGTCCGAAATCTTCCCGACCCGGGTGCGTGCGCGCGGCATGGGTATCGGGAGCTCGACCCACTGGCTGATGAATGCGATCATCGCGAGTATCTTCCCGATAATCGCGCGGCATTCGACGGCTGCGCCCTTCCTGTTCTTCGCCGCGATGATGGCATTGCAGTTCGTGGTGGTGCTAACCTTCTTCCCCGAAACCAAGGGCGTCGCACTCGAAAAGATGGACGCGCGCATGGAGAAAGCATGATGCGGAAACTGACGCTGGTGGCGGGCCTGATCGCCCTGATCGGAGGCGGCGCATCCGCGCAGATCGCGCTTGATCCCCAAAACCAGTGGACGGTCGATTGGAACAATCGGCTGGGAACGGACTTCCCCTATCTCGCCCGCTACCGGGCGGATAATGAGCGGCTTGTGCCCACACCTGGACATCCCCGCATCGTCTTCATGGGCGATTCGATCACCGAAAACTGGGCCAAGATGGGAAGTGAAATGTTCACCCCGGGCCGGATCGGGCGCGGGATCAGCGCCCAGACCACGCCGCAGATGGTGCTGCGTTTCCGCCAGGACGTGATCGATCTCCACCCGGCCGTGGTCCACATCATGGCCGGCACCAACGATGTTGCCGGCAATACCGGACCGATGACACCCGAGCAGACGCAGGCCAATATCCGATCGATGGTCGAACTCGCGCATGCCCACGGCATCCGCGTGATCCTCGCCTCGATCCCGCCCGCGGACCAATTCCCCTGGAAGCCGGGGCTGGACGCCGCCGGCAAGATCGCGGCCATGAACGTCTGGCTCAAGGATTATGCGGCGCGGTCGGGTTGCGTTTATGCCGACTATTGGAGCGCGCTGAAGCAGAGCGACGGATTGGGGATGCGCGAGGGCCTGTCGTCCGATCATGTCCATCCGACCCCTGCCGGATACGCGGTGATGGCACCCGTCGCCGAAGCGGCGATCAAGCGCGCGCTGGCGATGCCGGCGCCGCACAAGAGCGCCGTCGACTGATGCTGCTGGCAGCGCTCGCGCTGGCGGCGGCGCTGCCGGATGTCGTGGTCCGGACCGATGCCGGCCAGATTGCGGGCGAGGCCATACCCGACGGGCGGCACCTTTTCCGCGGGATCCCCTTCGCCAAGCCCCCGGTCGGTCCGCTGCGCTGGAGGCCGCCCCTGCCGGTGAAGCCTTGGGCGGGCATCCGCGATGCCACCCGATCAGGCCCCGGCTGCATGCAGATCGATTATCGCTGGAACCACGAAAATGCGGTCAACCAGTCGGAGGACTGCCTCTATCTGGAGCTTGTTTCGCCCAACATGAAGCCCGCAAAGCCGTTGCCGGTGATGGTCTGGATCCATGGCGGCGGCAATCGCGCGGGCGGCGCCACCGGCATGATCCAGTCCGACCTCGGCAAGCATGTCGTGCTGGTCAGTATCCAGTATCGACTGGGTGCGCTGGGCTTCCTCTCCCACCCCGCGCTCACTGCGGAATCGCGGCATCGCAGTTCGGGTAATTATGGCCTGCTCGACCAGCAGGCGGCTCTGCGCTGGGTACAGGCCAATATCGCGCGCTTCGGCGGCGATCCGCGCAACGTCACCGTCTTCGGCGAGAGTGCAGGCGCGCAGGATATCGGCCTGCACTATCTGTCTCCGCTTGCGCGCGGCCTGTTCGCCAAGGGGATAGAGGAAAGCGGCACCGCCGGTTTCGGAATGCCGCCGCGCACGCTCGCGCAGAACGAGGCCATTGGCGAGACGCTGGTGGCGATCGCAGGCGCGCGGGCCCATGCCGATGCCGCGACGCTACGCGCCATCCCCGCCGAGGCTTTGGTCCAGGCGGCGGAAAAGACGCCGCTGCCCGAGGTGGGCGACAATAGCTATATCTGGGTACAGGCCGTGGCCGACGGCTGGGTCGTGACGGAAAAGCCGGCCACCACGCTCGCGCGGACGGGCGGCGCGCGCCTGCCTTTGATCGTCGGCAGCAATGCACGCGAACTGGATGCCTTTCACGATCAGGCCCAATTGCAGAACGCGATCGACCGGACTTTCGGCGCCCATGCTGCCGCCGGCCGCACCTTCTACGACAAGCTGACGCCCGATCCGCGGCGCGGAAGCGTGCTGCTGCAAGCGGCGACCGACCTCGCCTTCGCCTGCCCCGCCAGCGTGGTAGCGGCGGCGCGCGCCAAAGCCGGCAATCCGACCTGGCAATATGAGTTCGATTACGCGCTGCCGGGGCAGGACGTATCGCACAGCTACGAGATCCGGTTCGCGATCAGCAACCCGGCCTCCTTCCCGCCGGGCGCTCCGCCCCTGCAGAGCTACTGGCTGAACTTCGCGCGGACGGGCGATCCGAATGGCCCGGGGCTGGCGCGGTGGGAGCCCTATGCGCCGGGCAAAAGCTATATCAGCTTTCAGGGCGGCAAGGCGGAGATGAAGCGAGACCTTCGCGGCGAGGTCTGCCGGCTGCGGGCCTTGCCTTAATCCGGTTGCTTCGGGGATGATGGATGCTGTTCGAACGAGGTCGATTGCAGGCGCTGGAACCGGAAAACATCAAAACGAACTAGAGGAATTCCTTTCCGAGCGCGATTGTTTCACGTGGAACATTTAGAGAACACGCCGGATCGCCAAGTCCGGATTTGCGCGTGTTCCAAGGACCATGACGGTGCCGCCTGAGCGACGCCGTCGAAGGGAAAAAACAAAAAATATCAGATTCGAACTTGATGATCTTATAGCTTGCGCGGGTGCGCGTGGCCCAATCGATACCCGCATGGATTGCCGGGCTTGAGAAAGAGCCCGACGCCCCAATCTGCGCGAAGAAATAATCGGCGCACCTCTGTACGCTATATACATACACTTGTCAACCGATGTGTTCGCACGGCCGGACCCGCGGCATCAGTCGAAACCGCTACTTCAGCGGAACTGGTCGACGGCCCCAACCAAGTCGGACCTAATCCCATTTGCGGACTGGCGTCGCCTCGGCGTAGCCATTCAGACTTAGCTGGGAGGGCCGGGGATGGTGGGACGACGCGCATTTGTCTTGGCCTGGACTTGCCTGTGCGCGCTCGGGTTGGGCGCTCAAAACAGCGATGACGACAAGAAGGACGAGGTCGCGCTGAGCGCCAGCGAGGCCGCGCTCGACAAGGGGCATTATCTTGCCGCGCAGGAAGCCCTCGCGCCGCGTGCGTTCGATCCGCAGGGCAAGCCCCGTGACGGCATGGCCTATATGAATTGGTCGCTGTTCCAGTCCTTCATCACCAACGAGCCGGCCCCTGGTGCTCGAGCCTGGTCCCCGAGCCCACCGTCCGCGCGCGAGGCCGCGGCGATCGCGCATGCCCGGCTGGCCGATCCGATCGCCGAGATCGTGCGGCGTGCGCGGGCAACCCGCATCGTCATCCTCAATGAGGATCATTGGGTCCCGCGCGACCGCGCCTTCGCGCTGCAGGTTGCGCGCGCGCTGCGCCCTCTCGGCTATGACGTGCTCGCCGCGGAGACATTCCAGACTTCACCCCAGCCGGATTTTGCGGAGGAGATGCGGGCAAAGCTGGAGCGGGACGGCTATCCGCGCCGGTTCAGCGGCTATTATACGAAGGATCCGGTCTTCGCCGATTTCGTCCGCCAGGCGCTGCATCTGGGCTATCGCCCGGCGCTCTACGAGGCGACCAATTATGTTCCCAATTCCACGCCCTATGACAGCATCGTACGGCGCGATCAGCAGGAGGCGGAGAACCTCCTCGCGCACGCGCTGAAGGCGTATCCGCGTTCGAAAATCCTCGTCTATGTCGGCTTCCATCACGCGACCGAGGCACCCATGAAGTTCGGCGACGGTCGGGAGATCGAGTGGATGGCCACCCGGCTCAAGCGCATGAGCGGGATCGATCCGCTGACGATCGACCAGACCGCCCTCAGTCCCCTGAGCAGTGGCAATCCCGCTCTGTACGCGCTGGTCGCGCCGCACCTGCGGGGGCGGCCGGCGATGCTGATGGCGGACGGCGTGCCGCTGGTCGTGGGTGAATATGCGGGCAAGGTAGACCTGCAGGTGGCGCATCCCGTGGCGGCGCGGATCGATGGTCGCCCCGACTGGCTGCGATCTATGGGGCGCAGGCCGGTGGCGGTGCCCGCGTACCTGATCCCCCGCAAGGGCACGCGGCTGATCAAAGCCTATATTGCCGCCGAAGCGGAGGATGCGGTGCCGGTCGATCAGGTACTCATCACCGCGGGCAAGCCCCTGCCGAAGCTGATGCTGCCGCGCGAGCGCATCCGCTATGAGCTGGAGGATGCGGCGGGCTGAGGGGCTCGCGAAGCAGTCCTCTGACGTCTAGCCGCGTCCGACAAAAGGCATCTTGGTCGCCATCACCGTCATGAACTGCACATTCGCGTCGAGCGGCAGGCTGTCCATGTAGGCGACCGCTTCGCCCACCAGGGTCACATCGATCACTGGTTCGGCGGCGATCGAACCATTCGCCTGCGGCACCCCTTGGGTCATAGGCGATGCCATGTCGGTTGCGGCGTTGCCGATGTCGATCTGGCCGCACGCAATGTCGTAGGCGCGGCCATCGAGAGACGCGCTCTTGGTCAGTCCCGTGATGGCGTGCTTGCTGGCCGTGTAAGGGCTGGATTTGGGCCGTGGGCTGTGCGCGGAAATCGAGCCGTTGTTGATGATCCGGCCGCCGCCCGGCCGCTGCGCCTTCATCACGCGAAAGGCATTCTGGATACACAGGAAGGCGCCGGTGAGGTTGACGTCGATCACCTGGCGCCAAGCGTCGTAGGAAAGGTCTTCCAGGGGCACCCCCGGCATATTCGTGCCGGCATTGTTGAACAGGAGATCGATGCGTCCGAAACGGTCGACCGCTGCGTCGAACAGCGCGCGGACGGCTTTCGGGTCGGTTACGTCGGTCGGCACGATCAAGGCTTCACCGCCATCAATCCCAACTTGCGCGGCTACCGCCTTCAAAGTCTCGGGGTGGCGCCCGGCCAGCGCGATGCGATAGCCGCGTGCCGCGAGCGCCAGGCTGGCGGCACGGCCGATCCCTGTGCCCGCACCCGTGATTACGGCTACCCGTCCCCCCATGTAATCCTCCTGTCATCTCGGGCCGATGCCATCCAATGCCGACGGCATCCGCCGCCCGCTAGCGGCGGTCATGACAATTTGCCTATTCTATCAATCGTTATCCTTCGGCCGGCCAAAGATGCGCCGCACCGCGCACGCCGGAGCTGTCGCCCCATTTCGCGGGCACGATCTTCGCACTCCAGCTGTCGCTGAACGTGTAGCGATCGATGACGGGCTGGAGCCGGTCGTAAAGCTCGGTCACGTTCGACATGCCGCCGCCGAGCACGAAGCAATCGGGGTCGAGGATGTTGGCGATCACGGCCATGCCGCGGCCGAGCCGGTCGATATAATCGTCCAGCGCAGCGCTCGCGGTGGCATCGCCCTGACGCGCAAGCGCGACGATCTCGTCGCCTTTGGGGCGTTGGCCGGTGCGGCGTTCGTAGTCGTCGCGGAAGCCGGTGCCGGAAATCCATTTTTCAAGGCATCCGGAAAGGCCGCACCAGCATTTGGGTGCGGGTAGCTCGTCCTCGCGCACCCAGGGAAGCGGGATGTGCCCCCATTCGCCGGCAATACCGTTGGCGCCCGAGATGAGCTTGCCATCCACGACCACGCCGCCGCCGCAGCCGGTGCCGATGATGATCGCGAAGGTCACGCGCGCGCCCGCCGCAGCGCCATCCTTCGCCTCCGACAAAGCGAGGCAATTGGCGTCATTGTCGAGCCGGATTGCGCGGCCCAGCGCCTGTTCGAGATCCATCTGGAAAGAAGAACCGTTCAGATAGGTGGTGTTGGCGTTGCGCATCACGCCGGTGCGCGGCGAAATCGAGCCGGGCACGCCGATGCCGATCGAGCGCGCAGCCCCGGTTTCGCTCTCAACCTGCGCCACCAGATCGACCACCGCCCTGAGCGCGGCGTCATAGGTGCCGGGCGTGGCGACGCGCTGGCGCGTCAGGAAGGCGCCCGAGGCGTCGAGCACCGCGGCCTCGATCTTGGTGCCGCCAAAGTCGATCCCGATCTGGGTCACGCTACTTGCTCCTATCCGGCGATCAGTGCGGTCCGACCGCGGGATCGGCTTCCTGCACGATCCGCGCCCGGCCCGCGGCGATCGCGAACAGGGTGATCAGGATATAGCAGGCCATCGGCACCAGGAATGCGGTCGAACGGCTGGCGGTCATGTCGGCGACCTTGGCGAAGACCAGAGGCATCAGCGCACCGCCAACGATCGCCATGCAGAGCAAGCCCGACGTTGCCGGCGCCGGGGCGGTCGAACGCTCCAGCGTGAGCGTGAAGATCACCGGGAACATGATCGCGTTGAACAGCCCGATCGAGATCGCGATCACGGCCGCCGGGTGGCCGCTGATCTGGCTGACGATCAGGCAAAACAGAGCCGCGAGGCCGGCGACGAGGGTCAGCAGCCGGCCCGCCGGGACGACGGTCAGAAGGCCACTGCCAAGAAAACGGCCGATCATCGCGCCCAGCCAATAAAGGCTGACCAGCTTGCCCGCCTCGACCGCGGCAATGCCAAGGATATTCGGCTGTTCGAGGAAGTTGACCATGGTCGAGCCGATCGAGACTTCGGCGCCGACATAGAGGAAGATCGCTGACGCGCCGAGCAGCGCCCATTTGGATCCAACCGCCCGCGCAAGGCCACCGGAGCTTCCCTCCAGATTGGGCGCGGCGCTGGTGATGCGGCCGCGCACGCTGAACAGGAAGATCGCAAGCAGCACGATCACCGCGGCGATGAAATAATAAGCCACGTCGATCCGGCCGAGCGATTCCACGATCTTCGCTTCGGTCGGCGCGCCGCCGTCGAATAGCCCGCCCTGGAGCAGGGTATGCGCGGCGAGGTACGGCCCGATCACGGTGCCGAGCGAGTTGAACGCCTGGCTCAGCACGAGGCGGAAGTGCGATTTCTCAGGCGGCCCGAGCACCGCCGACAGCGGGTTGGCCGCCACCTGGAGCAATGTGATTCCGCTCGCGATCACGAACAAGGCGACCAGCACGATCGAATAAGAGCGGACATGCGTCGCGACCGGCATGAGCAGGCAGCCCACGACCATGATGCCGAGCGCCAGGATGATCGAACGCGCCGAGCCCAGCCTTTGGTCGACCGCCGCAGCGGGCAGCGAGACCACGAAATAGGCCATGAAGAAGGCGAATTGGGTAAGGAAGCCCTGCGTGTCGGTGAGCGTGAAGATCTCCTTCACCGCCGGGATCAGCACGTCGTTGACCGACGTCACCGCGCCCCAGATGAAGAACAATGTCGTCACGTAGATGAACGCGAGGCCCTGCCGCGGTGCGGTGCCAGCCATATCCCCTCCTCTGCCGACGCGTTTTGTGGCCGCGTGGACCGTTCTTCCCCTAATCAGGCGGAGCGAATTCCCAAAGAGATTTTATGAAATCTCAGCGTCCTGCCTGCATCAATGCGGACTCGGTCGGCAGCACCCGATCAAGGAAAGGCAGGATCGCGGCCCCGATCGCAGGCGCATCGCTGGAGGTGGCGGCACGCATCATCGGCGCGATCACCGGGGCGTTGGCGCGTGCGAGCGCCGGTTCGAGCCGCGCGATCAACGCGTCGATCAGGGGCGCGGGCAAACGACCGCCGATCAGGATGACCGCCGGGTTCACGAGGCAATTGACCGCAATCAGAGGATTGGTGAGCGAACAGGCGGCGTCGTCGAGCCACTGACGCACGACCGGCATATCCTCGGACAAGGTCTCGATATCCCCGACCGGCTTGCCCGCGTCTTCCAGTCGCGCAAGCAGCGCCGAGAGTGAGACCGTATCCTGAACGGTGGCTCCGGGCCGGCCGGCGGTCGCGTCGGGAAGGAAGCCGATCTCACCGCTGCGCGCATTGGCGCCGCGCGCATAGGAGCCGTCGATCACGAGCCCGCCGCCAAGGCCCGCGCTGATCAGGACGTAGAAGAAGCTCTGCTGGGTGAGACCGCTGCCGAATTGCGCCTCGCCGATCGCCGCGGCGGCCGCGTCATTATCGATATGAACCGGCAGCGGCAGCACCTCGCGCACCAGCCCCGCGACATCGAGGCGATTCCAGACCTCATAGCCTTCGGGGCGGTGCGGCAGTGCGACGCTGCCCAGATCGTCGGGCAGTGCCACGCCGACGCCGATCAATCTCTTTTCGTCGATCGCACCCGAATTGCGGATCGCCTGCACCTCCGTGCGCAGGCATGCCAGGACATGCTCGGGCATGGCGAAGTTGATTTCCTTGACCGCACGCGTCCGCACATTGCCGGCCAGGTCGAGCGTCACGATCGTAAAATGGTCGCGATCGATATTGATGCCGATCGTGAAACAGCCGTCGGGATTGACGCGCAGGCGCAGAGCGGGCTGGCCGCGCATCCCGAAGCGGCGCCCGGCCTCCGCGATCAGGCCGAGGTCGAGCAGCTTCTTCGTGATGTTGGCAATGGTCGGCGCGGTGAGGCCGGTGATGGCGGCAAGCTCGGCGCGCGTGATTTCCTCGGCGACGCGGATCGCCTGCAGCACGATGCGTTGATTATAATCGGCGGCGCGTTCCAGATTGGTGCCGGACAGGCTGCCGACGAGCCGCGTGCCGCGATCATCCGCGCCGAATCTTTCCTGCGTGGCCATTCCATCCCGTATCGCGTTTGACACGCCTCACTCCCCCCGGGGCGGCCCGGCACCGCTAGCGGGTTTTCCAGCCAGAATCACCTGAATATCTCGATGTAACCGCTCCCACTGGCACATATGAAATCTTATTTTCAATTTAGAAGGCGTGTTCTTGCCAGAGAGCGGCGGCGCATCCACAGCGTTCGCCGAGTCAAAGCCACGGGGGAAAATTCATGCCGCGCTGGATCATCGCCTTATTAGCGTTAGCTCTTCCGAGCATAGTGATCGCTCAGGAGATAGATCCAAATCACCTGCCGCCGTCGCTCGATCCGAAGCGCACCGCCAACGGGCTTGCCATGACCCCGCCCATGGGGTGGAACAGCTGGAACAAGTTCGCCTGCAACGTCAACGAAGCGACGATCCGGGTGACGGCCGACGCGATCGCATCCAACGGCATGAAGGAGGCCGGTTACCAATATGTGGTGATCGACGATTGCTGGCACGGCGCGCGCGATGCCAACGGCTTCATCACGGAGGATCGCACGCGCTTCCCATCGGGGATCAAGGCGCTGGCGGACTATGTCCATTCGAAGGGCCTCAAGTTCGGCATCTATTCGGACGCGGGGGCGAAGACGTGCGGCGGCCGGCCGGGCAGTCAGGGCCACGAACATCAGGACGCGATCCAATATGGGCGCTGGGGCGTCGACTATCTCAAATATGACTGGTGCTCGACCGGCACGCGCAATGCCGAGGAGGCTTATGCGCTGATGGCGGATGCGCTCCGGTCGACCGGGCGCGATATCGTGTTCTCGCTATGCGAATGGGGCCAGAACAAGCCGTGGCTGTGGGCGTCGAAGATCGGCAATCTGTGGCGCACGACCGGCGACATCTGGGACAGTTTCGACAAGCAGGACAAGGCGCATGACTGGGCCAACAATATGCTCCGCATCGCCGATCTGAACGAACCGCTCTGGCCTTATGCGGGGCCTGGCCACTGGAACGATCCCGATATGCTCGAAGT
>Ga0070675_100004331_pt1 | contig 10826 bp, 8 predicted proteins | sample KBSM43metaG_FD_65343 | JGI IMG/M metagenome (GOLD analysis project Ga0070675, IMG submission 65343) | Miscanthus rhizosphere microbial communities from Kellogg Biological Station, Michigan, USA - KBS M4-3 metaG | ecosystem: Host-associated > Plants > Roots > Rhizosphere > Soil ...
AGAGGCTCCGCGAGGAGCGTGACGTTGCCGTCCGTCCCGGACGTGCAGGCTGGGTCGATCCCGATTCCGCGTCCGCCGGTGAGCTGGCAGAGCGACCGGAGAAAGGTCGCGTCGGGGCCGCATCCGACTTCCACGACGTCCCCGCCCACGAGCCCGTGTCGCTCGACCCATTCCCGCGCGAGCGCATCCGTGAACGCCCTGCTCCGGGGAGAGCATGCCTGCGTCTCGATACAGCGCGGGGAATACTCGACGAGCGTTCCGTCGTGGTCGGCGTTGAAGACGAGCCCACATCGCTCGCAGACCGTCAGGCGCAGAGAACCGCGCGGGATCGACAGTGACTCCGCGCGCGTCGCCGGGAACAGCGCCGCGTTCACGGGCAGGGAGGGCCAGTGCAGGATCTCGGCGAGCTTGGAGCCGCCGCACGACGGGCAGTCCCGTCGGGCTCGCTCGATCATGCGCGAGCCAAGGCCCGGCTGACGTCCGCCACGGACGTCACCGTCGCGTCGGCAAGCGCGAGGACCTCGTCCGCCGGCGGGTAGTGCCGGTTCGGGTATGCGATCACGCGCATCCCGGCAAGGTGCGCCGCGCGGATGCCGCTCGCGGAGTCCTCGACCGCGGCACACCGACCTGGCTCCACACGGAGGCGCCGCGCCGCCTCGAGGTAGACGTCGGGCGCCGGCTTCCCTCGGGCGACCTCCTCGGACGACACCGTCACCTCGAAGAGCTCTGTCAGCCCGAGGCGGCGCAGGACGGTGTCGATCAGCTCGCGGTTCGACGATGACGCAACGGCGAGTCGATAGCCCGCAGAAGCGAGCGCCCGCACCGCGTCCACCGCGCCCGGCACGACCGGGAGGTCCGCCTCGTAGCGGGCAAGCATCCGCCGGACGACCTCTCCGTTGATGACCTCCGGCAGCTCGCGCAGCCCGACGACCTCGTGGAGGTAGCGCGACCACTCGCGCGAGCTCATCCCCATCATCGCCTGCTGTGCCTCGGGCGTGTACCGCCCGCCCCACTCACCGGTCAGCTCTTCGCGGACCTCGTCCCAGAGGTGCTCGGTGTCGACGAGCACGCCGTCCATGTCGAAGATGACCGCCTCGATCTGCCCGGGGACGCGCACCAGCCGGATCGTACGGCGATCAGAGAGGCTTGCAGAGCGGGTCGTTCGCGTACACCGCGCGCTGCTGCTCGACGAGTTGGCGGTCGAGCGCCTCGTCGTAGGCTCCCGGCGCGGCGCCCTCCCAGGTCACGTCGGGCAGGACGCCGGGGCCGATCACGGTCGCCCGGTAGCGCGTGCCCTTGCCGGCCGGGCGCTTGCCGACCGCGGGGTAGCCGGGATAGGGGTCGTGCGGGTACAGCCCGTAGCAGAAGACGCCCGTGCCGCGGTGCGCGAGGAAGCTGTTCTCACGTTTCCAGCCCGGCCCGTAGGCGGAGTCGAGCGTGTCGAGGTAGATGTTGCGGCCGAACCCGTCCGCCGGCACTCCCTCGGTGGACGCCGCGAAGCCGTAGGCGGGCTGGCCGAGGTACGTCAGTCGCCCGAACAGGTGGTCGAAACGCCTGCTGTAGGCCCAGTTCGTCCAGATCTCGAGCTTCGGTAGGTCGCCGCTCCAGTGGCTCAGGCGGAGCTCCCAGGACGACTGCAGCGGCTTCCACGGATCGAGCCCGAGGTTGGGGAGGCCGCGCTGCCACGACTGGATCGCCCAGTGGCTCCCGTCGCGCATGGTGCACGCGGTCACGAACCAGGGGAGCTGCGGGCCGGTGTACTTGCCGCACGCGTTGACGAACCCGGCGGAGAGCGTCTTGCGGTACGTGCCCCAGCCGCCCGCGTAGTCGACGCGGAGGGCGACCTGGTCCTGGCCCGGGGCGGGGTGCCTGGCGTTGATCGCGCCCCACGCCAGCACCGTCCACTGCTTACCCTTCGCGCGGTAGCCGACGAGCGCCTGACCACGCGCGTTGACGCGGAGCGTGACGTCCTTCGCGTCGCGGGCGATCAACTGCGACGCCTGGGCGCCCGCGGGCACGGCGAGGGGGGCGAGCAGAAGGATCGTGAGGACGGCGCGCCGCATCGACGGCTGGATCGGCATCACGCGCGAAAGAGTAGAGCCCCCGATGTGAGGGAGTTGCAGCTAACCGATCCGGCCTCGGCGGCGTCTACACTCTCGTGCCGATGGGGTCTCAGGGGACCGGGGGCAGCCTCGGATGAACGTCGCGGGGTCGCTCGCCGACGTCTTCGAGTCCGCATCCGATCGCTTCGGCGGGCTCGACGGGCGCTTCCTCCTGGCGGCCCTCGTCCTCCAGCTCGGAACGCTCGCGTTCCGGTCGTTCGCATGGCGAGGAGTGCTTGTCGCGGCGTACCCGGAGCGGCGGATCCCCGTGCGCTCGGTCGCGGGCGCGTACGCCGCCGGCGTCGCGATGAACGCGTTCACGCCGGCGCGCGGCGGCGAGCTCGCGAAAGTCCTGATCGCCCGCACCCAGATCGTCGGCTCGACCGTGCCGACACTGGCGGCATCCCTCGCCGTCGTGACCGTCGTCGACGGGCTCATCGGCAGCGCGCTTCTCGGCGTGCTCTGGGCGACGGGCGTTCTCCCGGTGCTGCCCGCACTCCCGGGCACGCTCGCGGTCGGTGTCGGCGCACTCGGTCTCGCCGTCGGGGCAGCCGGCATCGTGTTGGCGTTCCGTCTGCGTCCCGAGCCGATGCGACGGCTGGCGTGTCGCGCGGCCCAGGGTCTCCGGATCGTGCGGCAGCCGGGCCGCTACGCCTGCACGGTGCTGCCGTTCCAGGTCGTGGCGTGGGCCTGCCGGATCGGCGTCGTGTGGCTCGTCCTCGCGGCGTTCGGCATCCGGACGAGCCTCGCGACCGCCGCCCTCGTCGTCGTGCTGAACGGCGCGTCGACCCTGGTGCCGGTCCCGGGCGGGGCGGGGTCGCAGCAGATCCTGGCGACGTTCGCCCTCCAGGGCGCGGTCTCGACGGCGGCGGCCGTCTCCTTCTCCCTCGGGCTGCAGGTCGGCGTCACAGCCGTCAACGTGACGGTCGGAGTCGCCGCGATGATGCTTCTCTTCCGGACGGTTCGCCCCGCCGGAGCCCTCCGGAGCGCCCGCGCGCTCGTCGCGCAGCGCGCCGTGCCCGTCGAGTAGCGGCTACCGGGGCGGGCCTGCCTCGAGGACGCGCCGGATGCCGCGCACGGCCTGGCGGATCCGGTGCTCGTTCTCCACGAGGGCGAAGCGGACGAAGCCCTCGCCGCCCGGGCCGAAGCCCGATCCCGGTGAGACGGCGACCTTGCCCTCGCGAGCGAGGTGCTCTGCGAAGGCGAGCGAGCCCATCGCTGCGAACGGCTCCGGGACGGGCGCCCAGGCGAACATCGTCCCCCGCGGCTTCGGGAACGACCACCCGGCCCGCTCGAGGCCGTCGCAGAGCGCATCCCTCCGCGAGCGATAGACCCCGCAGACCTCGGCGGGCGTGTCCGGTGCCTCGTTGATTGCCGTGATTGCGGCGATCTGGATCGGCTGGAAGGTGCCGTAGTCGAGCCAGCTCTTGAGGCGCGCCAGCGCGCCGCAGACCTCCTCGTTCCCGACGAGAAAGCCGACGCGCCAGCCGGCCATCGAGAAGGACTTGGTGAGGGTGTAGAGCTCGACCGCGACGTCGCGTGCGCCCGGCACCTGGAGGATCGACGGCGGCTCGTGGCCGTCGAACGCGAGGTCGGCGTACGCGAAGTCGTGGACGACGAGCAGCTCCCGCTCCCGCGCGAAGCCGACGACGTGCTCCATGAAGTCGAGCTCGACGGTGGCCGTGGTCGGGTTATGGGGAAAGGAGAGGAGCAGCACGCGAGGGCGCGGGGAGGCCCGCGCGTAGGCGTCCGCGAGGTTCGCGACGAGGTCCTGGTCCGGCGCCATCGCGACCTGGAAGACGCTCGCCCCCGCGAGGATCGGCGCATGGATGTGGATCGGGTAGCTCGGCGCGGGCACGAGCGCCGCGTCGCCGGGCTCGACCAGCGTCCACATGAGGTGGACGAGCCCCTCCTTCGCGCCCATCGTCGCGACGACCTCGGTCTCGGGGTCGAGCTCCACGCCGAACCGGCGCTGATAGAGGCCGGCGCAGGCGGCGCGCAGCTTGGGGATGCCGCGCGAGGTCGAGTAGCGGTGGTTGTGGGGCTTTGCGGCTGCCTCCTGGAGCTTCGCGACGGCGACGTCCGGCGAGGGCAGGTCGGGGTTGCCGAAGCCGAGGTCGACGACGTCCTCGCCCGCGCGCCGTAGCTCGAGCGTCAGCTCGCGAATGACGGCGAAGACGTACGGGGGCAGCCCGTCGAGGCGGCGGAAGGTGTGCGTCACGCTGTCCCCACGGCGAGCTCCAGGCGGCCGAGGCCGGCCACGTCCACGACCGCCTCTCCGGGCGGCACGTCGGCCGTCACCGCGGCAGGCGCGAGCAGGAGATCGCCGACGCGAAGCCTCGTGTTCGCCTCGGCATAGAGCCTCGCTGCTTCCCAGTCGAACGCGTTCGCCGTCGCCTCCGTCGTCTCTCCTCCCGCGGTCACCCGGGTCGACGGTGCCTTCGGCGCCTCGTCGAACGTCGTGAACCAGGGGCCGAGGACGATCCCGAAGTCGCGGTCTTTCGGCGGCGCGAGCGCAGGCGCCCGCAACCGAGCGACGGGGGAGACGGCGACAACGGCGTCGGGCCCGACCAGCCCGGCAAGCCCGGCGTCGAGTGCGATCGCCGCGTCCGGGGCGGAGACCACGGCGCCCGGCCCGACGAGCGCGGCCGGATTCGCGAACTCGAACGCGGCGTCTTCGTCGAAGACCCTGATCGACGGCGGGACGGCGACTGGCGACAGCAGCGTCACGTCCGCGAGCGGATAACGCGCGTGGTCGCGGGCCTTGCCGCCGCCCGTGAAGAGATGCTGCAGCGTCTGCGCGGCGAGGTGCACCACCTCGGCGTCTTCGACCCGGCCGACCCAGCCGCGCTCCATCGGCATCGCGACCGGGTGGAACATGCAGAGCCTCATGCGAAAGAGCCTACGGATCGGCCTCTACGACACGAACCACCACTCTCTCCGGAGCGCCCGCACGAGCTCGGCGACGTGCCGCCAGCCGTTCGTCGTCGCCCAGGCGTCGAGCGCGACGGGCACCTTCTGGCCGAGCCGCTCGCGGAAGTACCAGCCCACGAGCTCCTCGTCGCCCGGGGTCGCGCGATCGGACGGGAGGGATGCGAGCAGCTCACGTTTCCGTTCTGCCCGGCCGGCGAGCCCCGCGTAGGTGTCATCTGCGCGAACGGCGAGCGTCATCTCGCCGGCGACGGCGTCGCGGTGAGCGTCGCGTGCCCAGCGCAGCACCGCCAGCCGTCGGCCGATCTCGGGCAGATCGGTGCGGTCTAGGTCGTTCTCGTCGAGCCACGTGTCCAGGTCTTCGGGCTCGAGCAGCCCGCGCGCTCTCCGCTCCTCCTCGAGGGCGGCCTCGCGCGCCCAGGATGAGACGTCGACGCCGAAGGAAGCCGCAGCGTTTCGCGCCAGCGCCGTGAGGAGCGAGCGATCGGCGAGCCGTTTGTACGCGTCGGGATCGAGACGTACCTCGTCGAGCACCGCGTCGAGCGCGGCGTCGGCCGTCGGCCCGGGCTCGTCGCTTCCCGCGACCTCGACCGAGCGTCGCGCCTCCTCCCAGTAGCGCGTCCGCTGCAACGTCCACGTCGGCCTGAACGGCTCGAGGCCGTCGTCCAGGTCGCGCCGGATCGCGCGCAGCAGCTCGAGCGCGTCCTCGCGCTTGCGCTCGACGCGACCGCCCGGCAGCCACGCGCGGAGCAGCTCGTGCTCCTCGTCCGCCCGGTCGAGCGCCGCGACGAGGGCGCGCTCGGCATAGAAGGTCGACTTGATCCGTGCGACGAGCCCGTCCGCCGTTCCCTCGTGGATGACACCTGCGCCGACCGCCGCGGCAAGAGTTGCGCGCACGTCGACCATCGCGTCGGAGAGCGCGCGGAAGCCGTGCTCCGTGCCCGCGTGGGCGACCGCGACCTCGTCGTCGTCTTCGAGGACGCCGTCGGCGTACGCCCGATAGACGGTGCCGACCCCGCGCATCCCGAAGGCGTCGAGCTCGGCCGCACGGAGCGCGCCCATGCTCGCCGCGCCGTAGACGTGCACGCCCTCCGAGAGGGCGAAGAGGATCTCCTTGTGCCACACGGCCGGCACTCGCTCGAACACGCCGTCGACAAGGCCGATGGCCTTCGGCCGGCGGAGCGCGACTCGGAGGACGTCGCCGTGAGCGGCGGGTGGGCGGTACTCGGCGTCGAGCACGTCCCGCGCGTCGTCGTGCGACAGCGTCGGCCCGAGGAAGACGACGAGCCGCGAGGTCATGTCCCGCGCAGTGCGCGACGGCGAGAGCCGGGAACGGCAGGAGCGACCTTGTCGGTCCAGCCCTCGAGGCCAGGAACCACCATCCGGACGACGGGGACCCCGACATCGGGCCGCGTCAGGTCGACGAGGACCGCTTGCCCGATACCCGCCGACCGCAGCCGGTCGAGCCCGTGCGCCACGTCGTCGTCGATCGACTCTCCGGAGACGTTCGCGATGTCCTCGAACGCCCGCAGACCGTCCGCTGCGAGCGCCCTCCCGTGCGACCCGATCGCGCCGGCGTCCTTCACCCGGCGGTAGAGGGCGGGTGGGCAGTCGTCGCGGCTGCCCGCGATCAACGTCAGCCGGCTCTGCGCCGCCTCGGTCAGCGCGCGCGAGAGAGCGACGGCGCGGTCAGGATGGCAGCCGCCTCCGGTCGCGGCGGGAAGGCGCCGGAGAACGTCGCTCCGCCGGTCGACGATCGTCGCGGAGAAGACCGGCACCTCGACGTCCGTCGTCAGGTCCCACGCGACGACACCCACATCGGCACGCTCATAGGTCTCGAGCAGCTGCCGGCAGCCCGGATCGGTCACGCTGTCGAGATCGACGCGACGCGCCGCCCGGTTGGTCGGAGGGCGCTCGTCCCACAGCGCGAACGCGTCGCGCTCGACCGCCTCGCAGAGCGCGTGGCTCACCGCCTCGAGCAGGTGGTTGCCTGCGGCGAGACCCGTGCCGTTTGCGAGGAAGCACCCCGAACCCTGAGGGCCGGGCGAGCGGAAGTCGAGATGGACGCACTCGTACGGCACCCAGAGCCGCTCGCCCCCGATGACGTCCGTGCCCTCGATCCAGAGGATCGACAGATCGGGGTGGAACCGGGACCACGACGGCCGCGGCAACTGCTCGACGTCGACGACACGGGCGACCTCGCGCAGCTCGCGGTACGTCGCGAGCCGGAGGGGAAGGAGGATGTGCTCGGCGTGCCACGCCTCGAGCGCCTCCATGATCCCCGAGACCTTGGCCGAGACGAGGTCGACACCCTTTCCCTGCGAGACGGAGAGCGAGCGGCCGTTCGGCCGGCAGACCATCACGACCGGGATGCCGACGACGTCGAGCCCGGTGACGACCGCCACGCGCGTGACGCCGATCCGCGGCAGGATCGGCACGAGCCACTCGAGCGTTCGCTCGGGCTCGACGGTGCGGTGGGTGCCGTCGCGGTGGAGCTTCTCGGCGACGGCGAGCGGTGCCACCCTCGTCGGTCGCGCCGGTGGCCCGGGCAGGGCTACGACTGGGCGCTGCCGGCCGGCCCGCCCTCGGGCATCGGCATGAACGCCGCGGCGTCCGATCCCGCCTCGGGCATCGGCATCCGGGCGGCGTCCTCGCCCCCGGCGCGGTCGACCGCGAACGCGTGCAGGCGCGGCACGTTGGCCGAGACGTCCGCGCCGGCGGTGAGCGGCTCGGGCACGTTCGTCACGGCGTACCCCGAGAGGTCGGTCTTCGGGATGAAGTAGTGCGTGCCGTCCTCGCCGCGAAGCAGCACTCCTGGCGTCGTCTCTCCGGTCACCTCGGACCTCCTTGCCCCGTCGTGAAATCGTCCGGACGTCGGCCGGTTGCGAGAGCCGTGGCTCTCGCGTGCCCCGCCGTGTTGCTCTTGGCGAGATATATCACCGTCGCGCGCGCGATGTCTTCGTCCGCGACTGCGTGGTCACCGGCGAGTGTTGCCACGCGCGCCCGGTCGAGGAGCGTGTCGGCGAGGACGTTCGGCCACTCGGTCGTCGCGGCCAGACGGACGGCCTCGTCGCCGACCTTCCGCGATCGCTCCGCGTCTCCCTGCAGTGCGAGCGCGCGTGACAGCGCGCTCCGCCAGAGAACCTGCGACAGGACGTCGGCCTCGCCCGCCGCGTCGCACGCGACCGCGGCGAGCGCCGCCGCCTCGTCGGAGCGCCCGAGCTCGACGAGCGCGTGCGCGAGCTGCCCCGCGAGCGTCGACGAGAAGGCAAGGCTGCCCGCGTCTCGCAGCGCCTCGAACGACGGGCGCAGGGCGCGCTCCGCCCGCTCGGGGTCGCCTGCGAGGAGCTCCGTGCGGCCGACGTTCTGCCCCCACGAGGCCCAGAGCACGATCCGCTGCCCCTGGCGCTCGGCGATGGCGCGCATCCGGTCGAGCGCGGCGCGCGCGGACGCGATGTCTCCGGCCTGCGCGAGCAGGTACGCATGTCCGGCGAGGACGAACGGCTCGGTCGCCGGATCGTCACGCACGGTGCGGAGGAGCGCGTCGGTCGCCTCGAGCGCGTCCGGCACGGGGGTCAATCCCCACGCGAGGTTCATCGCACGCATGCCCGGGAGTCGGCCCGCGAGCGGATGGGAGAGACGGTCGGCGAGGACACCGAGGCGGTCGATCGCCTCGCGGGCGGCCGTCGACCTTCCGATCGTCATGCTCGTCAGGTACGAAACCCAGCACGCGCGGAGCAGCGCCTGGTCGTCGTCGTGGGCGGCGAAGAGCTCGATGCCGCTCTGCGCGAGGGCGTGGAGCCGCTCGACGGTTGTCGTCGTCGAAGCCAGCTGGAGCTCGATCTCGCCCCGGCAGAGGGCCGCATGTTCGCGCGTGACCTCGTCCACCGTAGAGCTTCCTTCGAGCTCGTCCAGGACGCGCAGCGCGTCGGCGTTGCGGCCTGCGTCGATCAGCGCCTCGGTGAGCTGGACGAGGATCCGTACTCGCTCCGGCTCGTCCGTCGGCAGCAGGGTCGAGGCCCGCCCGAGAAGCCCCGAGGCGGCGTCGATGTCGCCGCGGCGTGCCGCACGCTCGCCGGCCGCCGCGAGGCGATGCGCCGCACGCGTCCCGAGCGCACGGATCTCGCCGTCCGGCGGGCCGAGCTCCGTCCGGTAGCGGTAGCTCTCCTCGAGGTGGTAGCCGAGGATCTCCTCGTATTCCGCAAGCCTCGCTCCGACGACGTCTTCGAGCCAGTCGGCGAACTGCACGTGGAGACGCGCGCGAAGTCGCTTCGCGGTGCCCTGGTACGCGGCATCGCGGACGAGGAGGTGCTTGAAGCGGTATGCCGCCTCACCCGCGAAGCTCGCCTCGGCGGGTCGAACGAAGTCCTTTGCCGCGAGTGCCTCCAGGTCGGCCCGCACGGAGGCGCGCGCGGGTGGGTCGACGAGGGCGACGACGGCACCGCGGTGGAACACCTCGCCTTCGACCGAGCCTCGCTCGAGCGTTGCGCGTGCGCCGGGCTCCAGCGAGTCGAGTCGCGCGCCGAGGAGCGCGTTGAGGCTCGTCGGCAGGGCGAGCGCGTCGACGTCGCCAACCCCGCCGTCATCGGGCTCGAGGACGCCTTCGTCACGGAGCATCGCGACGAGCTCCTCGAGGAAGAGGGGGTTCCCGCCCGACGCTGCCGCAAGCCGCGCGCGCAGCGCCGCGGGGGCGCGTCCGAGGACCACGTCGAGCAGCTGTTCGAGATCGCGTGCGCCGAAGGGCTCGAGCCGCACCGTCGCGTCCCAGTCCGGACGCGCCTCGAGCAGCTCCGGACGTGTCAGCCCGAGGAGCATGACCGGCGCCGTTGTGAGCGCGGACGGCATGCCGGCGAGGAGCTCGAGCAGCGTGGGCTCCGCCCACTGGATGTCGTCGACGATCACCACCAGCGGCCGCTCGCGGGCGCCCGCCGCGAGAAAGGCCGCAACCGCGCGCGCGGTGTTCTCGGCGGTGGCCGACCCGCCGGCGACGCCGAGGAGTTGCCCGACATTCGCGGCAACGGCAGACGGCTCCGCCGTTCCCGAGACGTGCATTTCGAGCAGCGAGAGCACCTCCTCCGGCGAGTGCTCGTCCCTGACGCCGGCCAGCTCGCGCGCGATCTGCCCCACGGCCCAGTACGTGATTCCCTCGCCGTACGAGAGGCACGTCCCACGGACGACGCGCGCGCGCGCGCCGATCCGCGACACGAGCTCGGCGATCAGACGGGACTTGCCGACACCCGGCTCGCCGACGACGGTGGCCAGGCGGGCGGCACCGGAGGCGACGACCTCCTCGAAGACCTGCTCGAGCCGGTCGAGATGCTCGGCTCGGCCAGTGAACGGCGTCCCGGCCGGCCGTGCGATCGGCCCGAAGCCGGAGACCTCGAGCAGGCGATAGGCGGGCACCGGCTCGGACTTCCCCTTCGCGTGGAGCGGCTCGATCGCCTCGACGCGCACGGCGTCCCTCACCAGGCGCAACGTCGGCTCGCCGAGCAGCACGTCACCGGCGCCCGCCGCCTGCTCGAGCCGTGCGGCGACGTTGACGGGGTCGCCGGTCACGAACGTCTCGCGGCTCGAGCTGTCGCCCGCGACGACCTCGCCGGTGTTGACGCCGATCCGCAGAGCGATCCGCGTCCCGAAGCGCTGCTCGAGATCCTCGTTCAGGGCGCCGAGCCGCGCCTGCATCTCGAGCGCGGCACGGCACGCGCGCAGCGCATCGTCCTCGTGCGCCTCCGGGACGCCGAAGACGGCGAGGACGGCGTCGCCGACGAACTTCTCCACCGTGCCGCCGTGACG
>Ga0070675_100004337_pt1 | contig 10818 bp, 6 predicted proteins | sample KBSM43metaG_FD_65343 | JGI IMG/M metagenome (GOLD analysis project Ga0070675, IMG submission 65343) | Miscanthus rhizosphere microbial communities from Kellogg Biological Station, Michigan, USA - KBS M4-3 metaG | ecosystem: Host-associated > Plants > Roots > Rhizosphere > Soil ...
CACCTTGTCGATCCGCCGGCTGTTGGTGATGCGCTCCAGCGGGTTGGCCGAGAGCACCACGAAGTCCGCTTCCTTGCCCTTCGCGACCGTACCCATCCGCGTGAGGCCGAGCACGCGCGCGTTGATCGACGTGGCCGCCCGAAGCGCCTCGGCCGGCGTGAAGCCGGCACAGCGGACGTAGTACTCGATCTGCTGATGCACGCCGAGCCCCTCACCCGTGCCGTCGGTCCCGACGCCGATGGTCATGCCGGCGTCGTGAATCCGCTTCAGGTTGCGGCAGTGCAGATCGAAGAGGGCGTTCGCGGGGTTCCCCGCCGCGGTCCGCTGTGCCAGCTGCTTCCGCAGGCCGGCGATGGTCGACGCCGGCAGCGTCTCGGCCAGGACGGCAATCTCGTCTTCGGTTTCACCAGGGCTGGGAATGTTCGGACCGGTCCACACCTTCGGATGCGCCTTGACGAGCGCGATGTACTCGTCGTCCACGTCGCGATCGCGGACGGTGTGCACGAAGCCGTCCACGCCGGCGCGCAGCAGATCTTTGGCATCGGCGAGCGCCGAAGTGCGGCTCAGATGCGCCAGCACCTCCATGCCGTGCTTGTGCGCCTCGTCGATGATGCCGCGATAGACCTCGGGCTTGAGCTTTGGCACGGTGGCATCGCGGTCGTCCACCCAGATCTTCACGAAGTGAACCTTGCGCGCGAGGAGCTCGCGTACGTGCTGCCGTCCTTCTTCGGGCGTGGCAGCGCCGTACGGAATGCCCAGACGCGCCTCGCCTGTCGGCCCGGCCATCGGCGTCGCCGCAATGCCCTTGCCGACGGTCAGAAACGCCGCAGCGTTCGGCGTCACGCTGTCGCGCAGCGCGAAGGCCACCTCCTGATTGGCCTCGAGCCCCATGCTCATGGCCGCCGCGGTGCCGTAGTAGACGTAGCGCTGCAGCTGATCGATCAGATTGGCGCGGGTGTAGTTCGCCTTGGAGTTGCTGCCATCTTTCTCGTTGACCAGGCCGATGTGGTTGTGGCCGTCGATGAGCGCCGGGATCACCGTCTTGCCGGTGAAATCGATGCGCGTCGCACCCGCCGGCGGCTGCCGCTCGCCCTTGCGGCCGACCCAGGTAAACGCATCGCCCTCGACGAGAAACGCGGAGCTCTCGATGGAGGGCGTCTGGTCGCCGATGATGAGCCGCGCGCCTTCGAACCAGAGCGCCGGCCCCCGCGCCTGCGACGACAGCAGGACCGGCATGGCGGCACAGATGATCAGGCGACAGACGAGCGCGTTCCTTGATGCCATGCCGCGGAGAATAACACCGGCGCCGGAACGCCCCGGCTCAGAAACAGAGCCTCAGCGCCACTGCTTTCGCGTCCCGCCGCAGGATCGGTGCTACACGTGCTTTGGCGCCCCCGGCCCGAGGCGACGCCGAACATACGGTCTGCGGTCGGCCAATCGACCAGTCGATCGCGAATCCGACGCCGGCACCGATGCCGGCCAGGATTGGCAGCGTGGCAATGGCAAACATTTCCGCTTCGTAGCCGTTCGCTCCGACAATGCTCGCGGCTCCGAGGCCCAGCCCCGCGGCGACACCAATTGCAACCCCGTTCCACACGCTGTCCCCACCGAGCGCGACTGACACCACACGGTCGGCCTGGTACGTCCGAGGGGATACGCCCCGCACGGTCCGGGGGGATGCCCCCGCAACGTCAGCTCGGCGGGCGCGACATCGGCAAGTCGCCCCTTCGAGACACGACCGTCCGCTTCCACGATCCGCTACGCTGGCGGCGGGATGGTTGAATACCGGGCACCACAGGCATGAACGGCACGCGCACCCACCGCGACGGCCCGCCGCCAGGCGATCCTCTTTGCCGCGATGACACGCCTCGTCTTCAGCACCGCGGAGGCTGACGGGCAACGAGGTGTGGGCCTTGGAGAATTGCTTGAAATAGGGGCGGAAGCCCGAAGCCTGAAGCCCGAAGCCGCAGCCAAGGCTTAACGAAGTTGAGCCTTGGCTGCCTGGAACTGCGCCATCGCCTCGCGCACCTGCGTCATGCGATCACCGGTAAAGGTGGGACCGACGGCGGTGCGCGCGAGCTGGATGGCCGACAGCAGCAGGCCGTGCGCGCCCTGCGCGGCGCGGGGCACGTCGGTGGATCGAAGCGTCTGCTCCAACTCGGCAAACGTGCCGGCAATCGCTGCCAGCACCTCGGGCGTCGGCGTGGAGACGGCCGAGCGCAGGAACGGCTGAATCTCTTCGAAGCGCGCGAACACCGGGCCGATGGCCTGACGATACTGCGTCGCGTCGCCCGGCAACGCGGCCACGATGCGAGGCCCGGCAGCCGGAGCGGGGGCAGGCGGCGTGGGCGCAGACGGCCGGGGAATCGCGGTCGAGCGCGCGGGCGGCGGCGCAACGGTCGAATCAGCCGCCCGCACCGGCGCGGGCGCCTCGACGGTCGGAATCGGCGCCGGCGCGGCCGACCGCTGCTCGTCGAACTCGAGCTGCGCACGCGACACGTCCACATAGACGCGCGTGCCCTGCAGCCGCACCGTCGCCACGGCCTGATCCGCCACCGTCACGAACGCTTCGAGACCTTGCAGGCCGCGCGGGTCGGCGGTCACGCTCACGTGTTTCACCAGCTGCACATCGGACGGCGCGTTCCACTCCTGCGCGTCGATGGAGGGTCCAGCGCTCGTCGTGACGGCAAACGTCGTCGAGTCGATGCGCCGGCCGCTCACCTGCTGCGGCTCCTCGGCGAGCTCGAACGCCACCGCCAGGCGGCCCGGGGCGGCCACGAGCACCACGGCGGGGCTGGCCTTCGCGGCGGCGGTCGGCGCCACGTCGTCCGTGCCGCGCAGCCGCTCGTCCACATGCAGCCGCGTGCGCGGGTAGCCGAGCCGTGCCACGTTGCGCTGAGCGGCCTCGGCCTCGTCAATCGACACGAACGGGCCAACCAGCACGTCGCGGAACGAGCCGTTCAGCCGCCACGCAAACGACGGCAGGCCGGCCTTGGTGAGCCGTCCCGCCATGATGCGTGCGTCGGCGTCGCGGGAGAACGAGGTCACGTTGACGCTGAAGCTGGCGCCGGTGGCGAGCGGCGGTCCGCTCACGACGCGACGGGCCGGGGCGGGCGACGACGCGGTCGCCTTCGCGTCGCCGGCCGCGCGCAGCCACACGACGGTGACCGCCAGCACGGCGACGGCGGCGGCGCTGGCCCAGATGCGGGCGCGATGGCCGCGCGGCCACACGTCCACGGTCCGCGTCAGCTGTGACCCGAGCGTTCTGAGGCTGGGGCGGTTCAGGAAGCGATCGAGCTGGTCCTCGTCCAACAGCAGAACCGTGTACTTGTCCCCTTCGACCGACGGGGTCTTCGTGGGCTGGTTCTGCGCGCCTCGTTTGGCGATGTTGGACACGGTCGGTGGCCCCTTGTGGGGCCCCTCTCGCCTAGTGCACGCCCACTGATCGGCGCGCCACCGGCGCCCGGCGGGGGGGCAGCGTGGTGGGCGCCAGCTCGTTGTGGACGAAATACGACGCGCACGCCGCGTCGAGGAGCTCCCGATTGATTGTCGGCTCGACGCCCCGATAGCGACAGAGCGCCATCACCTGGTCCAGCAGATCCCGGGGATGACAGGCCCTGAGCGGCCGTCCCAGCGGCTTGTAGTGCCGGCGCTGGAGATACGAAATCATCACCTTGTGGAACCCGAGCCCGCGGTTCCGGCAATTGAGCTCGAAGATGCGGATGAAATCCTCGAGCGAGGGGTCCTCGACCGGAATCTTGTAGGGGATGCGGCGCAGGAACGCTTCGTCCGCCAATGACGCCGGATCGAGGTTGGTGGCAAACACCGTCAGCACGTCGAAGGGCACCTCGAACTTCTTGCCCGTGTGCAAGGTCAGGAAGTCGACGCGGCTTTCGAGCGGCACGATCCACCGGTTGAGCAGTTCGTCGGGGCGGATGCGCTGGCGACCGAAGTCGTCCACGAGGAACACCCCGCCGTTGGCGCGCATCTGCAGCGGCGCCTCGTAGAAGCGCGCCAGCGGGTTGAACGTCAGATCGAGCTGATCGAGCGTGAGCTCGCCACCGACCATCACGACGGGACGGCGGATGCGCACCCAGCGGCGGTCGGTCGGCGCGGCCGCGATGATGCTGGTGGCGTCGTGCTCGTCCGCGTCGAGCCGGTCGTGGTTGATCGGATCGAACATCGTGATGATGTGCCCGTCCACGTCGATGGCGTACGGCATGTACATGTCGCCGCCGATCGACCGGCCGAGCCCCTCGGCAATGACGGTCTTGCCGTTGCCGGGCGGTCCATAGAGGAAGAGCGCCTTGTTGGCATTGGCCGCCGGGCCCAGCTTCTCCAGGATGTCGTCGCCGATGACGAGATGCGAGAAGCCTTTCCGCAGCCGCTCGCGATCGATGAACCCGCGCGACGCCTGCAGCGCCTTCATCTGCTTGACGTAGGCGCCCAGCGGCACCGGCATGGCACCGGTGTAGAGGTTGATCTCGAGGTACTGCAGCGCCCGCGTCCGGCCCAGGTCGGTGAGCGCGTAGCGATAGCTCGAACTCGCCGCGGCGCTGGCGCCGCGCACCTCGATCAGATGTTCGGCGCGCAGGCGCACGATGAGCGGCTCGAAAAGGCCATAGGCCACCTTCATCCGCTCGGCCATCTCGAGTCCGGTCAGCTCGCCGGAAAAAAGCGTCTTGACGATCAGCTGCTCCACGCGCTCGGACGGGAGCCCAAGCTCCTCGAGCGAATGCGGGACCGGGGGCGGCGGCGTCAGACGGGTGTCGGGCGCGCTCACTTCTGAGCCTCGGCCAGCGGGAAGAGCACCTCGACGAACTTGATGGCGGCCGGACCGATGGTCACCACCCAGATCGCCGGGAAGATGCAGAACACCAGCGGGAAGACCATCTTCACGCCGGTCTTGGCCGCGGCCTCTTCGGCGCGCTGACGGCGCTTGGTGCGCAGCGTCTCGGAGTGGACGCGCAGCGAGCGGGCGACGCTGGTGCCGAACTTGTCCGTCTGGATCAGCATCGCGGCCAGCGACGAGAGGTCGTCGACGCCGGTGCGTTCGGCGAGGTTACGAAGCGCCTCCGAGCGACCCTTGCCGGCGCGAAGCTCCAGATTGATCATCCGCATTTCGCCGGAGAGCTCCGGGTGCGCGAAGGCCAGCTCGTCGCCCACGCGCTGGATGGCCTGGTCGAGACCGAGACCGGCTTCGACGCTCACGACCAGCAGGTCGAGCGCGTCGGGAAGCGACAGGCGGATGCGGTGCTGGCGGCGCTTCGCCAGGCGGCCGAGCGCCATGCTCGGCAGCAGGTAGCCGAACGCCGCGCCGGCCAGACCGATCATCAAGCTCGACTTCGGGACCACACTGGAGCCGAGCAGGAACAGCACGATCGCCAGCCCGAGCCGGATGCCGAAGAACACGGTGAGCGCTTCGCTCCCCCGGTAGCCCGCGTATATCAGGCGCTCCTTGAGCTTGCCGACCTCGCGCGACGGCTTGGGTGCGGCCTTGCCGAGGCGCTTGAGGGTGTTGAGGAGACGCTCGTTGCCGGACGTGGGCACCGCCGGCAGCGGTCCCGAGACGCCCAGCTCGCCGAGTCGGCGTTCGATGGCGGTCTCGCCGCGCAGCAGCGACATGCCGATCGCGGTGATCAGCAGCGAGACGAAGAGGAACCCCATCAGGGGCAGCAGCAGCGCCACGCTACACCTCGATCTTGATGACTTGACGGATCCAGATGAATCCGATGGTCTGCATGACGACGGCGCCCATCACCATCATCTGGCCCATCTTCACGGTGAAGAGGGTGCGCATGTGTTCGGGGCTGATGAACATCAGCGCGACGGCCAGGAAAGCGGGAAGCCCGAGCAGCACGTAGCCGGTGAACCGGCCGTGTGCCGTGTGGACGCGCACCTGCCGCAGGATCTTGAAGCGCTCGCGCACCACGTTGGCGAGGTTGTCCAGGATCTCGGCGAGGTTGCCGCCGGTCTCGCGCTGGATCTGGACCGCGGTCACGAAGAACTTCACGTCCATGAGCGGCATGCGCACGGCAAGGTTGTCGAGCGCCTCCTGCAGCGGCAGGCCGAAATTCTGCTCCTCGAAGCTCTTCTTGAACTCGACGCCGACCGGCGCCGGCAGTTCGTCGGCCACCATGCCCATGGCGCTCTGGAACGCATGGCCGGCGCGAATGGCGCGCGACAGCAGGTCGAGCCCCTCGGGGAACTGCTCCTCGAAGCGGCGCATACGCTGATTGCGCTTGATTCTGAGCCACAGGACCGGCAGCGTCAGCCCCACGAGCGCGGCCGCGAAGGCCGCCAGCCAGAGGTGCGAGAACATCAGCGTCAACAGGCCAACCCCGGCGCCGATGCCCAGGCTCATCGTGATCACGGTGCCGGGATTGATCGCGACGCCCGACTGCTCGATGAGATTGGCAAGCCACGAGCCCGCGCCGGTGCCGCCCAAGAGACGATCGACGACCGGCAGCGCGCTCGACGGCGCCTCGGTCCGCACCACGCTGGTGGCGCCCTCGGCTTCGGACTCGAAGCCGGACAGGTCCTTGAGGCGCTGGGCGAACTGCTTCTCCGCCATGTGATCCGGCCGGTGAACCAGCGCATAGTAGAGGGCCACGACGGCCCCCGACACCACGAAGAAGACCAGGATGCTGAGCAGCATCACCGCACCTCCACGACGCCTTCGAACATCGACGCCGGCAGCCGGATGCCCGCGGCGAGCAACCGCTCGGACACCTTGGGCCGCACGCCGGTGGCGCGGAAACGGCCCACGACCTTGCCGTCCTGATTGACGCCCTGTTTCTCGAAGGTGAAGATTTCCTGCATCGTGATGATGTCGCCCTCCATCCCGGTGATCTCCGAGATGCTCGTCACCTTGCGCGTGCCGTCGCTGAGGCGCGTCTGCTGCATCACGATCTGAACAGCCGACGCGATCTGCTGACGCATCGCCTTGTCGGGCAGGCTGGTGGCGCCCATCGCGATCATCGTCTCGACGCGGGTCAGCGCGTCGCGCGGCGTGTTCGCGTGGACCGTTGTGAGCGACCCGTCGTGGCCGGTGTTCATGGCCTGGAGCATGTCGAGGGCTTCCTCACCGCGGACCTCGCCCACCACGATGCGATCGGGCCGCATACGCAGGGCATTGACCACCAGCTGGCGCTGACGGATGGCGCCCTTGCCTTCCACGTTCGGCGGCCGCGTCTCGAGCCGCGCCACGTGCTCCTGGTGGAGCTGCAACTCGGCGGCGTCCTCGATGGTGACGATGCGCTCGTCCTCCGAGATGTAGCTCGACAGCACGTTGAGCAGCGTCGTCTTACCGGCGCCGGTGCCGCCGCTGATCAGGCAATTGAGCTTCGCCCGCACGCAGTGCGAGAGGAACTCGAGCATCGGCGCGGTGAGCGCGCCGAGCGACACCAGGTCGTTGGCGCGCAGCCGCTCCGCCGGGAAACGGCGAATCGAGAGCAGCGGGCCGTCCACTGCGAGCGGCGGAATGATGGCGTTGACACGCGACCCGTCGGGCAGGCGCGCGTCCACCATCGGCGAGCTGTCGTCCACGCGGCGGCCGACGCGGCTGACGATGCGGTCGATGACGCGCATCAGGTGCGCGTCGTCCTGGAACGACGCGGTCACACGCTCCATCTTGCCTTTGCGCTCGACGAACACGCTGCTATGGGTGTTCACCAGGATGTCGCTGACGTTCGGGTCGCGGAGGAGGGGCTCGAGCGGGCCGAGGCCGAACACGTCGTCCACCACTTCGCCGAAGAGAATCTCGCGCTCCGACAAATTGAGCGGCGTCGATTCCTCGGCGAGCAGCTGGCTGAGCAGCGTGCGAATCTCGCCTTCGGCGCGCGCGCGGTCGGCCTTGGCCAGCGCCTCGAGGTTCAGACGGTTCAGCAGCTTGCGGTGGACGTTCGCGCGCAGCTCGAGATACTGCTGGCGCGGCCCGCCGCCGGCGGCGGGCTTGGGCCCCGGCCGGGCCGCGGCCGTGGGTTGCGTTGGAGACGGTGCTGGAGGAGCTGCTGTAGCCATGGCCGGTTACCAGATGGACGCGAGCCGCTGAACGCCGAACGCGCTCCGCCGGCTCGCCGTGACGGTCTCGGGCGCCTCGGCGCCGGTGTTGAGAATGCGGCGGATGAACGTATCGAACTGCGCCGCCATCTCCGTGTTGCCGCTGAGCGCGAGCGGCACGCCGGAATTGAGCGCGGTCGACACCGTCTTGTAGTCGCTCGGGAAGGTGTGGAAGATCGGCTGCCCGAGCGCGCTCTGCAGTTGTGCCGGCGGAATCGGATACGGCTCGGCGGCGCGATTGAGCAGGATCTTCACGCGCTCGGCGCACGGGCCGAGCTGGCCGATGCGGTCGAGCAGCCGCTGCGCGTTGCGCACACACGGCACGTCCGGATTGGCGACCAGTCCGATCATGTCGGCGGTGTAGAGCGCCGACACCGAGCACGGGTTCATCTGTGATCCCGCGTCGATGACGATGTACTCGTACTGCCGTCCCAGCAGCCGGAACACCTCTTCGAGCGCCGAACTGTCGCCCGGCCCGGGCCGATCGAACAGATCGGAACCGGCCAGCATTTCCAGCCCCGACTTGTGCTTCACCACGAGCTCGCGCAGGAAGTCGCCGTCGAGACGATGCAGGTTGTCGAGCGCGTCGAGCAACGTGTAGCGGCTGCGCACGCCGAGGAAGAGCGACACTTCGCCGAGACCGGGCTTGAGATCGACGATGACCGTAGGCCGCTTGCTGAGCCGCGAGATCTCGACGGCCGAGTTCACCGCCATCGTCGTGGTGCCGGCGCCGCCCTTGGCGCCGAAGAACACCATCGTGGTGGACTGCGTCGTGGCCGTGGTGGCACGACGGCCGGCCGTACGCGCGATGCCTTCGTCGAGCGCCTCCTTGGCCGGTGGCCAGGTGAAGAACTCGTTGGCGCCCGCGCGCATCGACCGCAGGATGGCGTCTGGGTTCGAGTCCGAGGCCACGAAGAAGATGCCGGTCGTCGCGTCGGCGGCACGCAGCCGTTCGACCAGCGCCACGGCGGCCGAGACGTCGCCGCGGCCGTCCACGACGGCGATGTCGGGATTGCCGCCGTCGGCCACGAGGACCGGTACAGAGGAAAGGCGCAGCAGGTTACCCAGCTGCGCTTTGAACGACTCGTCGTCGCTGAGGATGGTGCCGGAAAGCCGCGCCATTGGGGGGTGTCCTCGAGAAACAGTGGATCAGGGAGCGGGCGTCGCCACCGGCCTGGCGTCGGCGGCCAGCGCCGCGGCGCGCGCGCGCGCCTCGGCAAGCGCAACGGGATCAGGCTCTGGCAGTGCCGCAGCCTCGTCGGCAGGCTTGCCCTTCTTGTTTGCCTTCTCCTGACGCGCGGCCTCTTTGGCGGCGCGATCGGCGGCTTCCTTGTCTTTCTTGGCCTGTTCCCGGGTCGCCTTCTCCAGGCGCTCCTGCTCGCGCGCGGCGACCTCGGCGGCCTTGGCCATCGCTTTCTGATCGAGCTCCTGCTGGCGCTTCTGCGCCTCGGCCGCCTTCGCGGCGTCACGCTGCTCGGTCTTCGCAGCCTCGGCCGCGGCCCGGGCCTCGTCAGCCTTCCGATCGCGCTCCTCCACGGCGGCGCGCTCGCGCAGCTTCTGCTCCTCGATGTCGGCCTTCGTCGGCACCGGCACGGTGAGGCTCGAGCGGCGGTCCGGCGTAAAGGCGTCGGCCGGCGCCGGCTTGGTCTTGTTCTCCGGCAGCGGCGTCATGTACGGCTCGACCAGACGCGGCAGGTTCGAGGTCACGCCGTCGGAGTCGCCCGGCAGAATCACCGGCGTGATCATGACGACCAGCTCGGTTTGCGCCTTGTTGGCCTGGCGGCTCTTGAACAGCTCCCCGAGGATGGGAATGTCGCCGATGCCCGGCACCTTCTGCAGCGACGTGGACATCTGGTTGTTCATCAGGCCGGCGATGGCAAACGTCTGACCGTTGCGCAGCTCGAGCTCGGTTTCAGTGCGCCGCGTCGAGAGCGCCGGGATCCGGAAGCCCGACAGGCTGACGCCGTTGGCGTAGTCGAGCGTGCTCACCTCGGGCTTGACCTTGAGATGCACGCGATCGCCGGTCACGGTCGGCGTGAAGTTGAGGCGGACACCGAACTCCTTGAACTGGATCGAGACCGCCGAACCATTCTGCGAGCCCTGCACCACTGGAATCGGGAACTCGCCGCCAGCGAGGAAGCTGGCTTCCTTGCCGCTCTCGGCCACGAGGTTCGGCTCGGCCAGGCTCTGGAAGACGCCACGCGCCTGCATGGCGCGGATGACCGTGCCCAGGTCGTACTTCTCGCTGAGCAGGAACAGGTTCAGGAAGTCGCTGACCGAGAACTTGCCCTCGGCGGACGCGACCGAGCCGCCAAAGCTGGTGCTCGCCTTCTTCCACGCGAGATCCTGGAACTCGGGCGCCGCAAACTGCTGCGTCGTCACTCGGCCGATCGTGTTGTTGATGCCGGTCGGACTGGTGAAGAAGGACATGCCGAACTCGGTGAGCGCGGAGCGGCTGACTTCGGCGAAGCGCACCTTCAGGAGCACCTGGTTGCTGGCCGGCCCCGGACGCACCTGAAGCAGCGTCACCACGTCCTCACGCTTCTCCACGTAGCCGAGCGCCACGTTGATGGCGCGGTCCACCACGTCCTTGCTCGAGACCGACCCGGAGAGCACGACGTTGCGTCCGTTGCCGCGCACGTCGATGCTTTCGTTCGGGAACAGCTGCTTGACCTGATCGCTCAGCTTCGTGAGGTCCCGCTGCACCGAGATCTCGAAGCGGCGCACCGCGCCGCCGCGGCTCCACACGAACATCGA
>Ga0070675_100004344_pt1 | contig 10812 bp, 10 predicted proteins | sample KBSM43metaG_FD_65343 | JGI IMG/M metagenome (GOLD analysis project Ga0070675, IMG submission 65343) | Miscanthus rhizosphere microbial communities from Kellogg Biological Station, Michigan, USA - KBS M4-3 metaG | ecosystem: Host-associated > Plants > Roots > Rhizosphere > Soil ...
CCGCGCGGCGTCTACGACGAAGCCAAGCGGTTTGCCGAGGCCATCACACTTGCCTACCACCGCTTCCACGGCCTCGACACCCGCATCGTCCGCATCTTCAACACCTACGGCCCCCGCATGCGCCTGCACGACGGCCGGGCGGTGCCGGCGTTCATGTCGCAGGCGTTGCGCGGCGAAGACGTCACCATCTTCGGCGACGGCACGCAGACCCGGAGCTTCTGTTTCGTCACCGATCTGGTGGACGGCCTCCTGCGGCTGATGGCGTCGTCCACCAACGACCCGGTGAACATCGGCAATCCGCACGAGGTCTCGATCGAGCAGATCGCGCGGACGATCATCGGCCTGGTGAAATCCAAGAGCCAGCTGGTCTACCGCCCGTTGCCGGTGGACGATCCGAAGCAGCGGCGACCGGACATCACCCGGGCCCGCACGCTGCTTGGCTGGGAGCCCAAGGTGGGACTCGAAGAGGGCTTGACGAGGACGGTCGGGTATTTCAAGTCGAAGGTCGAAGCGGGCCTGTAGGGCGCGGCTTCAGCCCCGCCTCACCATGGCAACGCGCCGTCGAACAGTTCCGGACCGCGATGCCGGAGCAGCGCGGCTGCGTCGGAACAGCTGACCTCGTACGGGGCATGGCCCTCGAAGGGGTTGCGCTCCGCGCGCTTGCCGCCGAGATCGGCGCCAGTGCCATAAGGGTCGCGCCGACACCGCTCGATCGTCTTCGACTCCCCCGCCCGCGCGCCGTCCACGTCAGCGGGCTCGCCAATACCCACGAACGTGAAGCGCGACGCCGGCCATCGCAGCGCCTCTCGGTGCAGGTCGAAACGGGCGGCCTTGAACCCCCACGAGACGACGGTCACCGTGTCGGGATACCGGCCGACGCACTCCTTGAAGCGGCAGAGGCCGAACAGCAGGTTCTCGAGCGAGTCGCGCGCGAACGCCTCGGTCGCCGCCCGCTCCGCCACCTCCAGCCGTCCCCACCAGCCATGCTGCCCGGCCAGCGCCAGGTAGCCATCGGCCTCCGAACGCGGCCCCGCTTCGCGCCGGGTCTGACCGCCGGAGAACACGAGCAGCGCCGTGGAGGACGCGGCGGCGAGCCCGACACCGGCCCGTACGTGATCGACGTAGAACCGCGACTCGCCCTTCTGGAACGGCTGCAGCAGCCACTGTCGATCGTCGTGTGCGTCCCCGGCGTCGCGCCCCACGTACACCGCGTGGCCGGCCACGACGATCAGATTCGTGAGCGCCGCGGGCCCCGACGCTGCCACGGCCGTACTAATGGGTGTCGCCGATCAGCCGGCGCATCCGGAACACGTAGTCGGCGCTCGAGATCAGCGTCAGGGCGGCCGACAGCCAGATGCCGAGGGTGACGACCACGGACTGCTCCTCGAGGTAGTTGTAGAACATCACCGCGATCGACGTGAGGATGAAGGTGGCGGTGGTGATCTTGCCGAGCAGTGACGGCGTGAACGTGCGCGGTCCGACCGCGAGGTTGACGATGGCGACCACGACCACGATCACGACGTCGCGGCTGATCACGAGAATCGTCAACCACGCCGGCAGGTGGTTGGTCAGCGGAATGGTCGGCACGGTCAGCACGATGAAGGTGGTGACGAGCAGCAGCTTGTCGGCCATCGGGTCGAGCCAGGCGCCCAGGCTCGTGCGCTGTCCCGCGCGGCGTGCGATCAGCCCGTCGAGCGCATCGGTGAGGCCCGCCACCATGAACGACAGCAGCGCCGCGCCGAGCATGCCGTAGACCACCAGGATCACGAACAGGGGGACGATCAGGATCCGCAGAATCGTGAGCTGGTTGGCCAGCGTCAGGTTCCGCATCGGCTCACTCGAGGGCCAGCAGCGCGCGCAGGCGGCCGACGGCGGCCGCCGCCTCGGCGCCGGTCAGGCTGCGGGCGGCGTCGAAGCGGCCGCCCTCCAGCAGCGGCATCACGCCAGAAGCCACGGCGCTGGCCGCGGCCGTATAGAGCGGGTGGGTGCGCGAGACGTCGGCAATCCGCGGCTGCTCTTCGAGATAGGGCCGTACGGCGGGCCGGGCCGGCGCGGCGATCGCGATCAGCCGCCACGACGCGGCCGCGAGATCGGCGCGCAGCGCCGGCGCGGCGGGCTGGAACGTGTGGTTGGCGTACGGCTCCATGACGCCGGCGCCGGCAACCGTGGTGATCCAGGCGCGCGACCAGTCGTCGCGCAAATCGGTGATGACGAGCGGCGCGGCGGGAGCCGCGCGCAGCAGGCTCTCGAAGCGCACGCCGAGGAGCGCGGCCAGGTCGCCGCGGCTCACCTGCCGGCGCGACTCGATCTCGCGCACCTGCCCCGGAATTGCCGCGTCGCGGCGCGCCTGCGTCACCCGCGTCAGCTCCGCGCGCACGGCATCCGACGGATCGAGCGCGTAGGCCTGACGATAGACCTTCTCGGCCTCCGCCAGGTCGCCGGCGGCGGCGAGGGCGCTGCCGAGCGCGGCAAGGCCCTCCGCATCCGACGGCTCCAGCGATACGGCGCGCCGCAGATCGGCAATCGCCTCAGCCAGACGTCCCTGCTGACGCTCGACGGCCGCGCGCTCGCGGTAGAGGAACGCGCTGTCGGGCGAAACCTGAATCGCCCGGGTGTAGCCGGTGCGGGCGTCGTCGAGGCGGCCGGCGGCCCGGGCGGCCCGGGCACCGTCGACCGCGGTGTCCACCGCGCGGAGGCGAAGCGTCTCCACGCGGCGCTGCACCTCGACCAGCGACCCGTCGGCGGCCACGGCGGCCTGCAGCGCTTCGAGCCCCTCGGCGTCTTTCTTCAGCTCGATCAAGGCATAGCCGCGACCGACGAGCGCGGGCACGAAGCCGCGGCGGCGCGCGAGCGACTCGTCGAAGGTCCGCAGCGCGGCGTCGGCCTGCCGCCCGGCCAGGGAGACGTAGCCCTGTACGGTGGACGCCGCCACCGACGCCGGCGCGCGCTGCACGACGGCCCGCGCCTCGCGTGATGCGGCGCGCAGATCGTTGCTCTGCAGCCGCGTCCAGACCTCCTGGAGTTGCGCGGACACTGCGGGCGACTCGCCGGGATCCGACGGAAACACGTACTCGGGATAGGCCAGCGCACCGGGCGCCACCGGCGCCCGCCGCGCGCAGGCCGCGAAAAGGCAGAGCGCGAGCGCAGCCGCCCACGTAGCCGCGCCGGGGCGAACGCGCAGCCTGGTCATCGCGCGCTCCGAACGGCCGGCGCCAGCACGCGCTCCATCAGGCGGCGCGGCACGTCGGCTTCGATCACGGCCCGGCCCCCGGTCATGACATGGCTCACCACGCGCGCGAGGCGATAGAGCCGCGCCATCCGCTGACGATCGGCGGCGTCCTCGCTGTCGAACGACACCGTCACCCGGCGGGTGTCGAGGCCGAGCGCCTCCGTGACGCGGACGAGCAGCGCGTCCACGCCGTCGGCGGTGCGGGCCGATATGAACACGGCGTCCTCGTGCGACTCGGCCAGACGGCGGCGCTCGTCGGGCCCGAGCGCGTCGATCTTGTTGAACACGAGCACGAGCGCCTCGCGGCCGGCGCCCACTTCGTCGAGCACGCGCTCGACGGCGGCCACCTGTCGGCCCCATTCCGGGTTCGACGCGTCCACGACGTGAAGGATGAGATCGGCCTCCACAACCTCTTCGAGCGTGGCCCGGAACGCCGCCACCAGCGCGTGCGGCAGCCGGTCGATGAACCCGACCGTGTCCGACAGCAGCAGCTCGCGCGAGTCCGGCAGCCGGATCTGCCGCACCAGCGGATCGAGCGTCACGAACAGCGCGTTCGACGCGACCGCGCGCTCGCCGGTGAGGCGGTTGAACAGCGTCGTCTTGCCGGCGTTCGTGTAACCGACCAGCGCCACGGTCGGCACGGACTGCTTCTCGCGCCGTTCCCGGAGTTGCGATCGCCGCTGGCGCACCTGATCGATCTCGCGCTGGAGCCCGGCAATGCGATCGCGGATGCGCCGGCGGTCGGTCTCGAGCTTCGTTTCACCGGGGCCGCGGGTGCCGATACCGCCGCCGAGACGCGACAGGGCCGTACTGGATCCAGCCAGGCGCGGCAGCAGGTACTTCAACTGCGCCAGCTCGACTTGCCGCTTGCCCTCGCGCGTGCGCGCCCGCTTGGCGAAGATGTCCAGGATCAGCTGCGTGCGATCCACCACCTTGCGCCCGAGCGCGTCCGCGAGATGGCGCAACTGCGCCGGCGTAAGCTCGTTGTCGCAGATCACCACGTCCACGTCGGCTTCGGCGCAGGCGGCCGCGAGGCTCTGCACCTTGCCACGTCCGATGAAGGTGGCCGGGTCGGGGCGCGGCCGCTCCTGCACCGTCGTCAACACCACCATGGCGCCGGCCGCTTCGGCCAGGCCTTCCAGCTCGGCCAGCGACACGTCGGTGTCGGCACGGCGCGCCGATCCGGTCACCACGCCGACAAGCGCGGCGCGCTCGAGGGCTGGCGTTGACGAACGATTGTCAGTCATCGAGGGGAACGATCGAAATGGTAGCGTACACTCAGCGAGGCTCGGCCTCGGACCTACAATACAGGCTCCGCCTCGCTGAGGGCAGTGCCGAATTGCCCGCCCTCCGGGCCGGCGGATTGCAGATGACCCGGCGTCGCAAAGCCACTCGCCCCGCCAAGCCCCGCGTGCCGCTCCCCCGTCAGACGGGCGGCGTCCACGAAGACAAGAGCAAGCGTCCCTGGCGAGAACGCAAGCACAAGAAGAAGAACGAGGGGGACTAGTCAGGTGGGTCTGGTAGGTCGGGTAGGTAGAACGCTTGCCGGCGGGTTCAAAGACCCGCCTTACGAAATCGCCCGTCCCGATAGTGGTTCTTGATCAAGTGTTCTTACCTACCTGGCCCACCTGACCTACCAGACCTACCTGACCAGAACGTCTCAGTACTCACCGGTCGAGACAGCCGGCTCGATGTGATCCGGTTCGGCCATGAGGCGCCGCACGGCGAAACCGAGGCCGGTCAGAATCGCCACGCCGAGCACGAACACGCCGGTGAAGCTGCGGGCCGCCACGAGGCCGCCCAGCACGGGGCCGACGGCGGTGCCGGTGAGCGACGCGCCGGTGAGGAACCCGAAGCTGGTGCTGTGCACGTGCCGCGGGATGCTCGCCCCGGCGGCCGTGAAGGCGGCGGTCATCGCGACGCCGACGCCGATGCCCACCGCGAGGATGCCGCCCATCAGCGCCCAGGCGGCACTGGAAATCGTGAACCACGCCAGCCCCGCAGCGGCCGTGATGATCGCCGACGCGATCACCCGCCGGGCCGGCGCGCGGGCCAGCGCGCTGGCCGCAATCTGGTGGCCGAGTGCGCCCGCGACCGACAGCAGCGAGAACAGCACGCCCACCAGCACCGCCGCGCGGGCGTAGCCCAGCGACTCCACGTGCAGCAGCAGCACCGGCCCGAGGCTGCGCTCGGTCAGCTGCAGCCCGAAGATCACGCCCATGAGCAGCAGCAGGTTGCGAATGGTGAGGATGTCGCGCGTCGGCACGTGCACGCGCGCGTCGTGGGCGCGCGCCGCACCCGAGGTCTCGTGGTAGAGCACGCTGACCAGCGCGAAGGCCAGGCCGTATACCGCGCCGGCGACGAAGAAGGCGTTGCGCAGCCCGACGGCCTGCGCCAGGATGCCGCCCACCACCGGACCGACCGCCGGCGCGACCCGCTGCGCGGTCTGCACCAGGCCGATCGCGTGGGCCATCTTGTCGCGCGGCGCCGACTCGGCCGCCATCGCGATGGTCAGCGGCCCATACCCGGCGACCAGCCCTTGCAGCGCGCGCAACACGAAGAGCTGCCACGGCTGCGTCGCCAGCCCCATCAGCGTCATCACGAACACGCAGGAGAAGAGCGAGCGCTGCACCAGGAGCTTGTTGCCGAAGCGGTCGCCGACGCGGCCCCACAGTGGGGCGCACGCGGCCGCGACAGCGGGGGTCACGCCCAGCGTGAAGCCGGTCCACAGCGCGACGTCGCGGGTGGCGGTGACGCCGAGCGCCTGGAATCGCAGGGCCAGAAACGGCATCACCAGCGTGAAGCCGGTGAAGCCCACGAACGAGGCGACCATCAGCGCCGCCTGATTGCGGCGCCAGTCGTGCACAGCGGCCCTTAGAAGCGAATCTTGACGTGCCGGCCGGCGTTCTCGACGAGATGGATACTGTCCACGAAGCGGATCCGGTGCGGATGCGTCTGCATGACCAGCGACACCGTGCGCGTGCCGTCGCCGAAGAAACGCACGCCCTTCATCAGCGTGCCGTCGGTCACGCCGGTCGCGGCGAACACGATGTTCTGGCCCGACGCGAGGTCCTGCGACTTGTAGATGCGCTTGAAGTCGGTGATCCCCATGGCGCGGCAGCGAGACTCGTGCTCCGGACTGTCCACTACCAGGCGGGCGAAGATCTCGCCGCCCAGGCAGCGCATCGCGGCCGCTGTAAGCACACCCTCGGGCGCGCCGCCGATGCCCATGACGGCGTGGACACCGCTGCCGATCACCGCGGCCGTAATGCCGGCCGACAGGTCGCCGTCGCCGATCAGGCGGATGCGGGCCCCGGTGGCGCGAATGTCGGCAATCAGCCGCTCGTGCCGCGGCCGGTCGAGGACGATCACAACCAGGTCTTCGACACCACGCCCGAGCGACTGGGCGATGGCGCGCAGGTTGAACCGGACCGGCGCATCGAGATCGACGACGTCGCGCGAGCTCGGGCCGACGATCAGCTTCTCCATGTAGAGGTCGGGCGCGTGCAGCAGACCGCCGCGTTCCGAGGCCGCCAGCACCGCCAGCGCGTTGGCCGTGCCGAGCGCGCACAGGTTCGTGCCCTCGAGCGGATCGACCGCGATGTCCACTTCGGGAAACGGCACCGAGCTCGGGCCTTTCGCGCCCATGCCGACCTTTTCGCCGATGTAGAGCATGGGCGCTTCGTCGCGCTCACCCTCGCCGATGACGATGGTACCGTCGATCGGCAACGAGTCCATCTCCTTCCGCATCGCCTCGACGGCCACCTGGTCGGAGCGGTGCCGGTCGCCCTGTCCCATCGTGTGGGCGCAGGCGATGGCCGCCTGCTCCACCACGCGCAGGAAATCGAGCGACAGGTCGGAGTCGATGTAGGCGTTGTTCGCCTGGTCGGCGGCGGCGGTCGAGGACGTTGACGTCGAACGGCTGGTGCTCACTGTGCGCGCTCCACGGCCGGCAGCTCGCAGCGGCTGGGCCTGTCTTCCCGATACCCTAGCAGGTAATCGGCCTGCATGATCTTGTGGATTTCGCGGGTACCCTCGTAAATCACCGCGCCCTTGCAGTTGCGATAGAACCGGCCCACCGGATACTCGTCGGAATAGCCATTGGCGCCGTGGATCTCCACGGCGTCGCCCGCCGCCCGCTCCGACGCGGTGGTGGCGAACCACTTGGCCAGGCCGGTCTCACGGGTGTTGCGGCGGCCCACGTTCTTCAGCCATCCCGATCGCAGCCAGAGGAGCCGCGCCGCCTGGTAGTCGGATTCCATCGCGGCAATCATCTCCTTCACCAGCTGGTGCGAACCGATCTCCACGCCGAACGTCTTGCGCTGCTTCGCGTAGGCGACGCTGGCGTCGCGGCAGGCGCGAATCAGCCCGGTGGCGCCGGCGGCCACGGTAAAACGGCCCTGGTCGAGCGCGAACATCGCGATCTTGAAGCCTTCTCCCTCGCGCCCTACCCGATTCTCCTCCGGCACCTCCACTTCGTCGAGCTTGAGGAAGCCGGTGTTGCCGGCAAGGATGCCCCATTTTTCGGTGAGGGTGCCGCTCGAGAAGCCGGGAAAGCCGCGCTCCACGATGAAGGCGCTCATGCCGGACGGGTCGCGGTCCTTCTTCTTGGCCTGGTCGGTCCAGGCGAATACCAGGACGTGATCGGCGACGTCGGCCAGCGAAATCCACATCTTCTCGCCGGTGAGGACGTAACGGTCGCCCTTCTTCACCGCCACGGTCTGGATGCCGCGCGCATCGCTGCCGGCCGCCGGTTCGGTCAGGCCGAACGTGGCGATGCGCTCGCCCTGCGCCTGGGGCACGAGATAGCGGGCCTTCTGATCGTCGGTGCCCCAGCTGAGGAGGGTGAGCGAGTTGAGGCCGACGTGCACCGACAGGATCACCCGCAGCGACGTATCGACATACTCGAGCTCTTCGCAGGCGAGGCCGAGCGCCAGATAGTCCATGCCCGAGCCGCCGTGCTCCACGGGCACAGAGATGCCCAGCAGGCCGAGCGACGCCATCTGCGGCAGCAGCCGGCGATCGAACGTGTGCGTCCGATCGAGCTCGCGGATCCGCGGCGCGACCTCGCGGCCGGCCCACTCGCGAACCGACTGCTCGAGCAGCCGGTGCTCGTCGGAGAGCTCGAAGTCCATCAGGCGTCCGCGGCGGCGGCGGCCTCCTTGAGGAAGAGCACCTCACGCATGTGGCTCTTCAACAGGAACTGCTCAGTGATGCGCAGCGGTTCGAACATCCGCTGGATGTCGCGATTCTGGAACGGCCGTTGTTTGCCGCGCGCGGCCGGATACGGCCGGTACTGCAGCGAGGCCTGATCGACGACGACGTGTTTCGTGTAGATGGCCGGGGCCGGCTCCTTCGGTTCGTGCGTGTTGAAGAAGGCCAGCACGACGCCATCGGGCTTCAGCAACCGCACGATCTGGCTGGCGAGCGCCGCCGCCGAATGTTTGTCGAGATAGTCGAAGAGGTCCCAGCAGAGCACGCCGTCCACGCTGGCGTCCTCCTGGTTGAATCGTTTCGCGAAGTGCGCGGGAAGCTCGCCTACGGTCTTCTGGTTGACCGCGCGATCGATGTCCTTCGACAGGTCTTCGACGATGATCTTGCAGCCGAGCCGCTCGCCGAAGAACGTGACGTTCGAGCCGGTGACGCTGCCCAGGTCCAGCAGCACTGGAGACGACCGCCCGCTCAAGCCGGCGATGAACTTCGCCAGGACCTTGGTGGAGTACACGGGCGCCTGGGCAGCGCCCGTGTCGAGATCAGGCTCGTCCTTGCGACGGCGGAAGAGATCCGAGAAGGCCACTGCCCATTCTGGATCGGCGGCGAGCTGCCGCTCAGTGCGCGACGGCGGCCTGCGCTGCCGGTGCCGGTGCCGGCGTCGGCGTCGGCTTCGCGCTGCTGCTCGCCTGGGCCGAGGTGGCGGCGGATACGCTCTTCTTCTGCATGTCCACGCTGCCGCGGAAGTGGGCGCCTTCGGCAATGGCCACGCGCGGCGAGACGATGTCGCCGTCGACGGAGCCGCCGTCGCGGATTTCCACCTTCTCCGACGCGCTGATGTTGCCGGTGACTTCGCCCAGGACGATGACGGTCTTGGCGAAGACCTGCGCCTTGATCCGGCCGTTCGGACCGATAGTGAGCAGGTGGTCCTTCAGCTCGATCTTGCCCTCGACATGGCCCTCGATGGTGAGGTCCTCGCTACCGCTCAGTTCGCCTTTAATCACCACTGATTTGCCAATGTTCACGAGGTCCCTCTCAATCCGCCGGGGCTCAGCCGGCAGGCCTACAGGCGCGCCCGGCTGCACGCTGGATACGGCCGGGGCCGCAGGGGTCGGCTGGCTGGCCGGTTTCACCGCTTCGTCACGCTTCCACATGAAAATTCCTCCGCCTGGCGGGGCCGATTTGGGGGGTACAAGCACCCGCGTTCAAGCAACAGATCGGGTCTTCGGCGAGCTGTTGGGGGCGAGAAGCCCACAAAGTATATATCGGGCGTACACAATTCTTCTCTAGTGGCGCCGCAGCCGGGATCGTCTCTAGTGACTCTGCGGCTGGGACTTAGCGTTGGTCAGCCTGCCATGGCCGGAGTGGGCAACGCCGCTGCCAGCTGGCCGCTTGGACGAGCGGGCGCAGCCAGAGCTCTCAAGGTCAAAGTGTTACGATCGGCGGATGACCCGGGTGTACATGGATCACAACGCCACGACGCCTCTGGCGGAGGCTGTGGCGGACCGGATGTCGGCAGTTTTGCGCGACGAATTCGGTAATCCGTCGAGCGTGCACCATTTCGGGCAGCGGGCCAAAGCGGCTGTGGACGACGCGCGGTCGGCGGTCGCGGACCTCATCGGGGCCGACCCGTCGGAGGTCGTCTTCACGAGCAGCGGCACCGAGAGCGACAATTTCGCCATTCGGGGCGCCGCCGAAGCCCTCGAACTCTCCGGCCGGCGGCACCTGATCTCCAGCGGCATCGAGCACGAGGCGGTCCTCAATACCCTGAAGGCGCTCGCCCGGCGCGGGTGGCAGACGACCCTGTTGCCGGTGGGGGCCAGCGGGCTGGTCACCGGCGAAGCCCTGTCGGCGTCCCTGACCGACCAGACCGCCGTCGTTTCGATCATGCACGCCAACAACGAGATCGGGACGATCCAGCCCGTGGCCGAGCTCACCCGTCTGGCCAAGGCACGCGGCGCCGTGGTCCACACCGATGCCGTGCAGACCGCCGGCAAGATCGCGGTGAACGTGAAGGCGCTCGGCGTCGATCTGCTCTCGCTGTCGGCCCACAAGTTCTACGGACCCAAGGGCGTGGGCGCCCTCTGGGTGCGGCGCGGCCTGCGCCTGCTGCCGTTCATGACCGGGGGCAAGCAGGAACGGGGACGGCGGGCGGGTACCGAGAACGTGGCGGGCATCGTCGGCATGGGCGTGGCGGCGCGTCTCGCGCTCTCCCATATGGCCGAGGAGGGTCCGCGGCTGGCGGCGCTGCGCGATCAGCTCGAGCAGCGCATCCTGGCCGCGGTCCCCGGCACCGCCGTCAACGGCGACGCGGATACGCGGGTGCCGAACACCACGAACATCAGCTTCGACCGCGTCGAGGCCGAGTCGCT
>Ga0070675_100004348_pt1 | contig 10805 bp, 12 predicted proteins | sample KBSM43metaG_FD_65343 | JGI IMG/M metagenome (GOLD analysis project Ga0070675, IMG submission 65343) | Miscanthus rhizosphere microbial communities from Kellogg Biological Station, Michigan, USA - KBS M4-3 metaG | ecosystem: Host-associated > Plants > Roots > Rhizosphere > Soil ...
CGGCTTTCTAGGGATGAAATTTCTCCTCAACGTGCAACGGCTCGCGCCCGGGAAAGGGAGCTCGAGCGCGCAAACGTCGGCAACGGCTACTCCGGCGGTTGCTACAGGCGGGTCCAGCCCGGCAGCAGCGCCAAATATTGGGGCTGCCGCTACGAGTGCGCCGGTCGCGTCGCCTGTCCCGACACTGGGTCCGCCCGAAACGCGAAAGGCTTTGGCTGCTAATTCTACAGCGCCTGCGTCAGGCGAGCCGGAAGTGCGTAAGGCGAAGGCAGTAACCAAAGAAGAATTGGCGCAAGCCCGCGAAGGAGGCAGCTCGCCTGCACCGGAATCAGGCGATCAAAATCGAGTCGCGATCCAGCCACTGAAACGAACTTACGTGAGGGTAACGCTCGGTGATGACGGAAAAGCCGCGTTCGAACGATGGGTCTCGCCGTCTGATGGTCCCGTTGAATTTCGCGGTAAGCACGTGTCGATTCGTGTCCTCGATCCTGAAGCCATTAAGATCACCAAGAATGGACAGGAGCTGCAGCAAAACGACCAGGATGTGACGGTCAATTAGAGGCGATTTAAGCAAACGCCCAACGCCCAACGCGCAACACTCAACTCAGAATTCAGATCGTTGTGCGTTGGACGTTGGGCGTTCGACGTTGAGCGTTTCTCCAACAATGAGCAATAATACCACTGCGCACACAAAACCGAAGATCGGCATGATCAGCCTCGGCTGCGCCAAAAACCTCGTTGATGCGGAGGTCATGCTTGGAAGCGTTTTGCAACGCGGCATGGAAATCACGTCGCGCGCAGAGGACGCCGATGTGCTCGTGATTAACACTTGCGCCTTCATCGACTCAGCTAAGGAAGAATCAATCGAAGCGATTTTGGAAGCGCATCAGCAGCGCGGGCTCAATAAACGACCCGACCAAAAGCTAATCGTAAGCGGCTGCATGTCGCAGCGGTTTGCGAGAGAACTGCATAATGAGTTGCCTGAGGTGGATGCCTTTGTTGGACTCGATCAGGTGAGTCAACTTGGCGAAATCGTGGACCAGATATTAAGAAAACGCCCAACGTCCAACGCTCAACGCCCAACGCTCAATGCAGGCAGTTCGGCGTTCGGCGTTGACTCTGACACCGGTGATTTCGACTTAACATTTTCAGACAGGCGCCCAACCTACATTCCCGATTACGACACACCGCGTTTCAGACTTACTCCGGCGCATTCCGCTTACGTGAAGATTGCCGAGGGCTGCAATCATCCGTGCAGTTTTTGCGTGATCCCACAAATGCGCGGCAAGCATCGGAGCCGCAAACCGGAATCGGTCTTGGCAGAAATCCGTGCGCTCGTTAGCGAAGGAGTGCGCGAAATCAACCTGATCAGTCAGGACACCACGTACTACGGAATGGATTTGTGGTTGGCCAGAGCCGGGCCGCGGCAGCCGGTGGATTCGACTCGCGGTCCGACGCTGGTTTCGCTGCTCCGCGAGGTTCAAGAGATCGAAGGGGAATTCTGGGTGCGCCTGCTTTACACGCACCCGGCGCATTGGAGCGATGAACTGATTGAGACCATTGCTGAATGCGATAAGGTCGCGCGCTACATCGACATTCCGCTACAGCACATCGACGAATCGATGCTGGGCCGGATGCGACGTGAAACATCGCGGGCGCATATTGAAGACTTAATTTGCAAACTGCGCGTTGGAATTCCGGGCGTAACGCTGCGCACTACTTTCATCGTCGGCTTCCCCGGCGAGACCGATGCGGAATTCGAAACATTACTGGATTTCATCCGCCGCAGCCGGTTCGAACGGCTTGGGATATTCAAATACTCGCAGGAAGAGGGTTCCCGCGCGGCTGGGATGCCGGGGCAAGTCCCCGCAAAGATAAAGAACTCGCGTTATCGAGCGGCGATGGCGATGCAGCAATCCATTGCCCACGATCTCGCTCGCGAAAAAATTGGCAGTGAACTGAAACTGCTCGTCGATCAGCCGCACATTGCCCGGAGCGAAGCCGATGCTCCGGATGTCGATGCCCGGGTCGTTTTGTCCGAGCCTGCGCCTGTTGGCGAGTTCATCCGGCGGGTCGTCAGGGAAAGCCGCGGTTACGATCTGCTGGGCTAAGACAGGTACGCATCTTTCCTAAGCTTTCGAGATTAGGTAGTGACAAGTCGGCGATTTCTAGTCAATTTCTCCAACGCTAATGGCGGAACCTGACCAACCGAAAAAAGAGACGGTTCGCATCCAGTTGCCGGTTCCGCTTCCGACGAAACCGCCGGAGCCAGGTGTGAAGCCACACGAGACGGTCCGGATCCAGTTGCCGGTGCGTGAACCCGGTATTCCGCCTGTTACCTCTCCCTCGCAGTCAGCACCCGAGAATATTTCTTCCGCGAACTTTTTTTCGCCGCCGAAGCCGCCGGCTGCCTCCCGCCCGTTATCCGCTTCAGTGCGTACTTCTCCGATTCCATCGCCTTCAGCACCGCTAAAGGAGACCGTACGCATTCCGCTGGCGCCCGAACCGTTGCGCTCCTCTCAGAAAAAAACTCAGCCCATGATCGCGATGCCCAACATCGTTCCACAAAATCCGCCGATCGCTGTGGCACCGGTCGAGAAAGGCTCAATGCGGCTGTATTGGATACTGCTCGCGATGTCCGCATTGATTTTGATTATCCAAATTTGGACGTATTTTTCTTAACCATGGAAAATTCTGCAGTTATCAATCTGAACGAATCCAATTTTGACCGCGAACTGACGCAGGACGATAAACCGATGATCGTCGATTTTTGGGCCGAATGGTGCGGTCCATGCAAAATGATCGCGCCGCTGCTGGATGAGGTCGCGCGCGAAAAAGGGGGTGCCGTCAAGGTTGCGAAAGTAAACGTAGACGAAAACCAGAGCCTCTCGTCCAAGTACAACATTCGCGCCATTCCGGCGCTGCTTTTTTTCAAGAACGGCCAGCTACGCGATCAGGTCATCGGCGTTACGAGCAAAAAGGATCTACTCAGCCGGCTGGAAGCACTGGCGTAACTCCATTCCGTCATTCCGAGCGAAGTCGAGGAATCCCGCGGCGCAAACGAGACGCGAGTTCAGGGGATCCTTCGACTTCGCTCCGCCCCGCTCAGGATGACTTTTGCGCTAACATGCGCCCGGCGGGGGTCGAACCCACAACCTTTGGCTCCGGAGGCCAACGCTCTATCCAGTTGAGCTACGAGCGCAATGAGAACGGGAATTAGCCACAGATCCCGCAGATTTTCACAGCTTTTCTAAATTGTCCCGCTCATGCTCGTGCTTCGTGTTCGTGCCCACATCGTTGGCGATTTCGGGTTGCAAAACCCGTAGCTTCGAATGACAGTGTGCGCCCGCAGCCGCGCGGCTGGCGACGAGGTTATGAATCAGATCATCGATACCATTGAGAAAGAACAGCAGAAAAGCGATGCTAAAGCGTTTTCTGTTGGCGATAGCGTGCGCGTGCATACGCGCGTCGTAGAGGGAGACAAGGAACGAATTCAGATCTTTGCCGGCGTAGTGATCGGCCGAAAGGGTCGCGGGCTCAACGAAACTTTCACCGTGCGTCGCATCTCGTACGGTGAGGGCGTTGAGCGGGTGTTTCCCTTGCATTCGCCGCGCATCGCAAAAGTGGAAGTGGAACAAAAAGGCCGCGCTCGCCGCGCGAAACTAAACTATTTGCGGGGTCGCAAAGGTAAGGAAGCGACAGCGGTAAGAGAGTGACCCTCTTTGGTAGGGACGGCACTCCCGTGCCGTCCGCTTCGGAGCGCACCGAGTGACGCGCCTTTCCGAAATTTTCTCATCACTCGTTATTCCTCACTTGTCACCTCGGACAAATCTATTGAAGATTTGCGCCGATGGGCTACCGGCGTTGCGGGTTGCGTTACGAAAAAAAACTCCGCATCACAGGAATCTCGAGCATTGCGGGGATTGACGAAGCCGGGCGTGGCGCCTTAGCCGGCCCGGTGGTTGCCGCTGCCGCGATTCTTCCCGAAAAATTTCGGCATCGTCGTCTGAACGATTCCAAACAGCTCGCGCCGGAATTGCGCGAGGAAATTTATTGCGATCTGATTTCGAATCCCGAAATCAGATGGACCGTCGGCATTGTCGATTCTGTGGAGATCGACCGGATCAACATCCTGCGTGCGAGCCACCGTGCGATGCGCCTTGCGATTGAAGCGTTACTCGAACCGCCTCACCACGTTTTGATTGATGGTTTGCCGGTGATTCCTTTTCCGCTTCCGCAGACGGCAATTATCGATGGCGATTGCATCAGCTTGAGCATTGCCGCGGCAAGCGTGATCGCGAAAGTCACGCGCGACCGGATCATGCGTGACTTTTGCGCGCAGTTCCCGCAGTATTGTTTCAGCCAGCACAAAGGTTACGGAACAGAACTGCATCTTTTGAAGCTCCATGAATTCGGCCCTTGCCCGATCCATCGCCGATCTTTCGAGCCAGTGGCGCAACCGCTACTTGCCTTGGACGAAATCGTCCAAGTCCGGTCATCTCCGGCGCGGCGTGCACGGCGAGAAATTAGCGTGCCGATTCCTGAAGCGTAGCGGTTACAAAATCCTCTTCCGCAATTTCCGTGGTCGCAGTGGCGGCGAAATCGACGTTGTATGCCGTGACAAAGACACGCTGGTGTTTGTCGAAGTAAAAACGCGGACGCGCGAAGATTTCGGCCGGCCGCTGGAAGCGGTCGACCGCGCGAAACAAAAACGCATTTCACGCGGTGCGCTCGCCTGGCTGCGGATGCTCGATAACCCCGACATTCTTTTCCGATTCGATGTTGTCGAGGTTGTCGTCGCTGAAAATACGGAGCCCCGCCTAGAAGTGATTAAGAACGCCTTTCCGCTTTCGAAGCCGTATTTGTACTGATCAACCCGAATTTAAAGAACGGCGGGCAGAGGACTGCCCGCCCTACCAATCAGGTCTGCGGTTTCTTCTAGTAGTAGGGCGCGTCACTCCGTGCGCGCCGTTTTTAGCGGCCGCGCTGGACAATCGCCAAACGAGTGGCCAAGATCATGATCTGAATTATGGCCGAACCAATTCTCGTCGCGGAATCCAAGGAACCGATTTTTTTGCTGCCTAGAATGGCGAATCGCCACGGCTTGATTGCCGGTGCCACGGGCACAGGGAAAACCGTGACTCTGCAAACGCTCGCGGAAAATTTCAGTGCCCGCGGTGTGGCTGTGTTTATGGCCGACGTCAAAGGCGATCTCGCCGGCTTGAGTCAGCCGGGCGCAAACAATCCGAAAGTCGTCGAGCGGGCAAAGGAACTTAAGATCGACAATTTCACCGGCGAACCCTGCCCGGTCGTCTTCTGGGATGTGTTCGGTGAGCAGGGACATCCCGTGCGCGCGACGGTTTCGGAAATGGGCCCGTTGCTGCTAGGACGATTGCTTGATTTAAACGACACGCAGGCGGGCGTGCTCAACATGGTTTTCAAAATCGCCGACGATAACGGTTTGCTGCTGCTCGATCTCAAAGACCTGCGCGCGATGTTGCAGTACGTCGCCGACAATGCCGACCAATTTAAAACCCAGTATGGAAATATCTCCACAGCCAGCGCCGGAACAATCCAGCGCAACCTGCTCGCGCTGGAATCGCAGGGCGCGGACAAATTTTTCGGTGAGCCTGCGCTTAATCTTGAAGATTTGATCCAGACTCAAAATGGACGCGGCGTCGTTAACATTCTCGCTGCCGACAAGCTGATGCAAAAATCGCCGAAAGTGTACGCGACATTTCTGCTCTGGATGCTGTCGGAGTTGTTTGAGAATCTTCCCGAAATTGGCGATCCCGAAAAACCGAAGCTCGTTTTCTTTTTTGATGAAGCGCATCTGCTGTTCACGGACATCGAGCCGGCAGTTGAACAGAAAATTGAGCAGATGGTGCGACTGATCCGTTCCAAAGGCGTCGGCGTTTACTTCGTCAGCCAGAATCCGCTGGATATACCAGAGATTGTTCTTGGCCAGCTTGGCAATCGCGCGCAACACGCCTTGCGCGCCTTTACCCCGCGCGATCAGAAGGCGGTGAAAGCCGCGGCCGAAACGTTTCGTCAAAATCCCAAATTGAAGACTGAAACTGTGCTCACCGAGCTCGCTGTAGGCGAAGCGCTTGTATCCATGCTGGATGAAAATGGCAGCCCGCAAATTGTCGAGCGCGCAAAAATTGTTCCGCCGCGCAGTCAGGTCGGGGCAATTACACCGGATCAGCGAAAGCAAATCATCGATTCATCCGTGCTCGCGGGTCACTACGAAAAGGCGATTGATCGTGAATCAGCTTACGAAAAATTGCAGGCGCGAGCAGGGGAGAAAACGCAAAGCGCCGACGCACCGCCAGTGACACAAGCTCAGCCGACAACAGAACGACCGCAATCCTCGATCCTTGCGGATGCATTGGGAACAGTGACTGCTGCATTTCAGCCAACAATCGGACCGCGCGGCGCTGTTCGCGATTCGTTTGCTACTTCAATGGCCAAGAGCGTGATGCGCGCCGCGAGCAGCCAGGTCGGCCGGCAAATCGCTCGCGGCCTGCTTGGCGGAATCCTCGGCGGCAGCGGTAGTAGACGGCGATAGGTTGCACAAATGGCTCGTTAGGCCATGGCGGACGACGATCATCCTCTGGCAGCTGAATGGAGGATTGTCGGGGCGACAAGACCAGAATCAGTCTCGCTTCTCTACAAACTCGGACTAGCCGCCGTTGCGTTCGTGATGGTGTTACTACCAATTATTTACGTCGGGATCATCGTTCTGGTGGCGTGGGGTGTTTATGAACACGCTCTTCATCCGCGCTACCAACTTGGAGGTGGCATACTGGCGCTGCTCGGTTATCTGGCGCCGATCATTGTCGGCGGCGTGCTCGTCTTCTTTATGATCAAGCCGCTCTTTGCGCGCCGACCCAAAGATTACGAACCGCACGACGTGCTGCCGGGAGAAGAACCAGAGCTTTTCCGCTTCATCTATGCAGTCTGCGATGCGGTGCAGGCCCCTCGTCCGGCGCGGGTGCTGGTCGATTTCCAAGTCAATGCCTTCGCCGGTTTTCGCCGCGGACTCCCGGACCTGCTGCGCCGGCGACTCACCTTATCTATCGGTCTACCACTGGTGGCCGGGCTGAGCGTGCGGCAATTTGGCGGCGTCCTTGCGCATGAGTTCGGACATTTTTCGCAAGGCGCGGCCATGCGCCTGACCTTTATCGTCCGGAATGTCAACGCCTGGTTTGCGCGTGTGGTTTATGAACGCGACGCATGGGACGACCGGTTGCGTAGCAGCGCGGAGCGCAGTGATTTTCGATTTGGCATCATTCTCCACCTGGCGCGTGCGATGGTTTGGGTAACGCGTCGGATACTCTGGCTGCTCATGAATGTCGGCCATGCCGTCAGCTGTTTCATGATGCGGCAGATGGAATTCGATGCGGACCGATTTGAAAACCAGGTGGCGGGAAGCAAAACCTTCGCCGAGACGATGCGGCACTTTCAAGTGCTCAATGCAGCGTGGCAAAGGACCATCGCGCAACAAACCGAGGCTTATGCGACCAATCGATTGGTCAACGATCTGCCAGGGCTGAGCGCGATGGCGGCCAAGGGTCTTGCCACAAAGACAGTTCAAGAAAACGAAGCTCTGCTTCCAACGGGAAAGACCCGCTGGTTTGATACGCACCCGAGTGATCACGATCGCGTTCAGGCGAGCAAAGCGCTTGGCGCAATTGGTATGCTGCACGGAGATGGTGATGCCACGAAATTGTTCCACGACTTTAGAGCAACGGCGCAGGCGTTAACCAAGCACTACTATGAGCAGGAGTGCGGGATCGATCTGAAGAATGTGACGCTGCACTCGCTCGAAGAGATGTCGGCCGAAGCTTTGGCCGCCGCGGAAGAAGACGAGCTGGTTGAAACGTGGTTTGGCTCAGTCCTGAACATCCACACGCTTGGATTTGTCAGGCTGGAGCGGTCTCAATCGGCTTCAGTATGCTCTCCTGCCGCCGCTGCAGCCGCGCTCGCTGCCACCGGACCGTTCGTTCAGACGTTGTTCAAAGCCGATGGAGAAGCGGTAAACGCCGGTAACGCGCTGCATCTTCTGAATGCCGGTTTCGTCGTTAATCCGAAGGACTTCGGTTTGAAAAAAGGGACACGCGAGGAAGCTGAAGCGGCCCAGCGGCAGGCGGATTCTCAGGTCGTTCAAGCTCGGACCAAGCTGGCGGAGCCGCTGAGTGTTACGTCCGCCCTGTTCGGAGACGCCGTGCGCGCTGCACAGGCGAACGACAGCACCGCGCGCGAACAATTGAATCTTTTCGCGGATTTAATTTCGCGTTTCCCTAACATTGCAGATTCTTTGCTGCGGCTGCATAAGCAGGTTTCAGCCCTTGAATTGCTCCTCCTCAATGCGCAAAACGCCACAAATTCGCTACTTTGGAACGAGGTCGCGGAGAAACTGGCGACCTCAATTGACGCAGACACTGCCGCGATCCTATCGGCTTTTTCCGGTTACGAATATCCGTTCCGACACGCGCGCGAGAACGTCTTGCTCAGCGATTTTCTGTGCGATTGGCAGGAGGCGAACCAACAAATCGGCGCTGTTTTTAATCGTGGCCGGTGCGTCTTTGGGCGGTCCTTAACCTTGCATTATCGCGTTCTTGCACGTTTGGCGTGCCTGGTCGAACACGCAAAGTGTTCGTCCGCGGCTTCCAGGCAAAAAGTTGAAACGGAAGCGCAGCCTGAAGTTCCAGTTCGAAGTTAGGGACGAGACAAGGGCGAAGAAGGTAGCGTTCTTGTCATTCTGAGCGAAGCGAAGAATCCAGCTACTTCGACCATCTGTGAGCTCAATTTGGATGACAAACCTTCGTGTGGATTCCGAGCCAAAACACTATCCGGAGTCGATTGAAGTAGCTGGATGTTTCGCTTCCGCTCAACATGACAATCGGAGAATAATCGCCGGACACGCCAACCGCATCCGGCGATTTGAGTTGTTTTCAGTCTATGGCGTTGGCGCAGCCTTCGCTTCTTTCTTAGCTCCCTTGCCTGCTTTCACTTCTACCTCAGTAGCGGACATGGTGTAGGTGACATGAACTTTATCGCCAACTTTGACGTCACCTGTGACTTTGGTGTTCGCGTCCCGATTAAGCTCCCAACGGTCTTTCCCCTTCTGGACCACGATCATGGAATCATTTACTTCCAGGACCGGCCCGGAGACCTCATATGTTTTCGCTCCGGCGAAAGCCACGCTGCTAAAAGCGAGACTCGCTGCGGCTAACAAACTAAATGCTGCTTTCATGTTCATAATGATCGATTAGACCGCCGCAACGCCGTTCTATTCAAGCGTTTTTGCGCGACGTTGACGTTTGTGACCGGCGAACTGTCGACCGCGCTGCTTTGTTTGCGCCCAATCCGAATTATTAGCGGCCAGGTGATGCTTCGTTTTTGTCCGGGCTTACCCCATGCGCTGCAAAGGTCGTCAGTGATTTGATCTAACGGATCGATCCCCCTGGCGGCGATGAACCGCTGGGTCGACGACCACGTTCGGAGATAGCCTAACAGACGCTCGAGATTCCAATGCGCCGTCATCTCGAATTTCGGTGCGGCAATCTCGGAAAAGGGGAAGGGGAGATCAGCAAACTGTTCGACGAGCCTGCGCTCCGGCGGCCAGAAAGGCCCGACCACTTCGTGGTAATATCGGTTCACAACCTCATCAATCGCCTTTTCGATGTGCAACAGGTTGTAAGCTGATGCAGCTATCACGCCGTCGGCTTTTAAGACGCGCCGCACTTCCGCGTAAAAGCGGTCCAGATCGAACCAGTGCAATGCTTGCGCGACCATGATCAGATCGATCGTCTCAGGTCCGATCCCGCTGTTCTCAGCGGGCGCGACACGATACTTGACTCTCTCATGTGCTGGCGCGTTCGCGATCTGCTTCTCACTCGCATCGGTCGCAATGACGCGATCAAACACTGATGCCAATCCGACTGCTGCTTGTCCATTCCCCGTGCCGCAATCCCATGCGAGCTGACGACTCGGCGCGATGCTTCCCAGATAGTCGAATAATTTTTGCGGATACCGCGGCCTGAACCTTGCGTAATCCGCCGCCTGCTTCGAAAAATGATCTTTGAAGCTCATCGCAGTTCTGGTCTGAGCGGCCCCGCCTCTGAGGCGGGGCGACCGCCGAAATTCGGCGTTGAGCGTTGAGCGTTCGGCGTTTGCTTATTCTTTCGTCGGCTCCGGCATCGCTCTTACGCCGACTCGAGCCAGGTATTCATCCGCCTGCAGGAGATCATCGCCCGCGCGCTCAATGATCTTGAGCAAATTATCCATCGAAGATACTTCCTCGAGCTGCTCAGTCAGGAACCACTGCAAAAAATTGATCGTGATGTAGTCGTTCGCCTTTCGCGCGAGTTCGACCAAGCCGTTGATCTGATTGGTCACGTGAATTTCCTGATCGAGTGATAATTTCACCGCATCTCGCGGTATCTTAAATTTTGATTTTGGCGCATCGATGGCTGGGATCACCACGCGCCCACCGGCGTCGACCACGTATTTGATAAACCGCAACGCATGGCCTTTTTCTTCCTCTGCCTGCTGGAAAAAATGCTGAGACAATTGCGGCAGCGCCTCGGACGCGAAGTGCGCCCCGATCGCGTAATACTGCAGCGAAGCGCTGAACTCATACCCGATCTGCTCGTTAATCGCATCAATAACCTTCTGACTCGTTAGCATGACGAAGACATTAGCGCGGATTGCATGGTTGCAAACGCATCAATTCTGGGGACCAATTGCTGGGGAGCACAGGCTGCTAGCCTGTCGCATTCGGCTGCCAGCGGAAT
>Ga0070675_100004349_pt1 | contig 10804 bp, 8 predicted proteins | sample KBSM43metaG_FD_65343 | JGI IMG/M metagenome (GOLD analysis project Ga0070675, IMG submission 65343) | Miscanthus rhizosphere microbial communities from Kellogg Biological Station, Michigan, USA - KBS M4-3 metaG | ecosystem: Host-associated > Plants > Roots > Rhizosphere > Soil ...
ATGCAGGTGCTGGTGATCTATGTGCCGTTCCTGCAACAGGCGTTCTCGACGACAGCGCTGGAGTGGGGAGGCTGGTTGTTTTGCGCGCTCGCCGCAAGCTCCGTGCTGTGGCTGCGGGAACTGAGCAAAGTTGTGGTGAGGAGGATGAGGACAGACGCTTAACGAAAGTCCTTCTCCCTCCGGGAGAAGGTGGCGCGAAGCGCCGGATGAGGGATCTTCAGGACTGTAAATCCGGCAAAGAGAGTCTTCAGGGCCTGCAAATCCCTCACCCGCCGCTTCTGCGGCACCCTCTCCCGGTGGGAGAGGGATCTTTCCTATACCGTTACTCTTGCCGTGGAAGTAGGCATTCCTCTGAATGACCTTTCTCCGATCTGCTGACGCCACATCGCGTAGTACAACCCTTTGAGCTCCAGCAAATCCTCGTGCCGCCCGGATTCCACAATTCTCCCGCGCTCGAGCACGTAAATCCGGTCCGCATGAATCACCGTAGACAGCCGGTGCGCGATCAGGATTGTGATCAGATCCTTCCTCACCGACACATCCCGGATCGTTACCGTGATCTCTTCCTCCGTCAGCGAGTCCAGCGAGGACGTGGCTTCATCGAAGACCAGCAACCGCGGCCTGCGCAGTAGCGCGCGAGCGATCGACAGCCTCTGCTTTTCACCGCCCGATACTTTGACTCCGCCCTCGCCGATGACTGTATCGAGTCCCTTGTCGGCTCGTGCCAGAAGCGACTGGCAGGCGGCTTTCTCCAGGACGCTCAGACACTCGGCATCTGTGGCAGATGGATTCACGAAGAGCAGATTCTCGCGAATGGAACCCGAAAACAGCTGCGTGTCCTGAGACACCAGACCGATCCGCTCGCGGAGATGATCGACTTCAATGTCGCTGTACGAAATCCCGTCATACCGGATATCGCCGGCCTGCGGCCGGTAGAGCGACACGAGCAGCTTCACCAGCGTTGTCTTTCCCGAACCCGACGGACCGACAAAGGCGACGGTCTCACCGACGCTGGCGTGAAACGAAATACCATCGAGCGCATTCGTCGTTCCCGTCTGGTGCCGGAACGTCACGTCATCAAACTCGATGCGATCCAGTGGTCCGGGCAGCACCGGATGCGCCGGACGCGGTTCCTTCTGCATCTTCAGGATATCTTCAAAGTTCTTCAGAGAAACCTCTGTCTCCCGAAACACGTTGATGACATTTCCCAGCTCCTGAAGTGGTCCGAAAATGAAAAACGAATAAAACCAGAGGGTCATGAACTGACCCAGATTGATGCGATTGGTGAAGATCAGATAGAACATCAAACCGAGAATGCCCGTTCGCAGAGCATTGACGAAAGTTCCCTGAATAAAACTCAGGCTGCGTACAAACTTCACCTTGTTCAGTTCGAGGCCGAGGATCTTCACGGTGGTGCTGTTCAGGCGGTCGATTTCCTGCTTCGCCAGACCGAGGCTCTTTACCAACTCGATGTTGCGCAACGATTCCGTCGTGGAGCCCGCGAGAGCCGTGGTCTCCTTGACGATCTCCTTCTGAACCTTCTTGATCTTGCGGCTGAGCGCGAAGCTCAACAGCCCGAGCACTGGTATCGTTGCAAAGTAGATCGGCGCAATCACCCAGTGAACGGCATAGGCGTAGACCATCACGAAGATGATCCCGACCAGCGACGTAAACAGGACGTTTACGGCAACGTTCATCAGCTTCTCGACATCGGTCCGTACCTTCTGAAGTTTGCCGAGCGTTTCGCCGCTGCGCTGGTCTTCGAACACCGAATACGGAAGTTCCAGCGAGTGCTGGATGCCGTCAGAGTAAATCTCGGCGCCGACGCGCTGCGTGATGACGTTGGTGAAATAATCCTGAAAGTTCTTGGCTACACGGGATATGAACGCGACCCCAACAACAGCTCCCAGAAGGAGGAACACGCCTCGGTAGTACTCCTCCTTCGGAATCTGGTCCGCGTGCTTTGCATACTTCTCGATGAGGGTACCCATGATGTAGGGATCCAGCATCGAGAAGGACTGGTTGATTGTTGCGAGTACAAGCGTAAGAAAGACGTAGGACTTGTACCGCTTGAGATAGGAAAGAAGAAGCTTCATTCGTTACTACTAGTGCGTCATCGCGTAGAGAACAAAATTAACGCCGAGTCGAAGCGCTTCTGCTGAAGGACGGAGTTCGTACTCGGGCCGGTCGATCCACTCCCAGTAATCGCCAATATCATTGTTATAGCAGATGATGACCTGCAACGTGCCATCGTCCCCGGAAATTCCCCAAAACTCCGCGGGAGCGCCCACTTCATAAGGTGATTTCACGTAGAGGGCGTCGATCGTATAGAACGTTCGGAGAACATTGTGATCGCCTTTGAGGTGGACCATGGGCCGATCCGGGAACACGAGTTCCATGTTCTCCTTCATGACCTGCCACTGACGCGCGTTGTCGAAGTCATCCAGCATGACGAAGCCGCCGCGATCCACATACTCGCGGAAGTTTTTGATCTCTGTTTCAGTCAGGCGCATCTGGCCCGGTTCAGAGATATAGCCGAACGGATACTTGAAGATCTCGTCGCTCTCGAGCGGAACGATCTTGTAGGACATCTTGTCTACGTCCACGCCGGTGGCTTCCGACATGATCTGGTTGATGTGCTCTTCCGCGTCGGGGTAATCATGGCTCCAGGCATTGCCTGAGGCGTACTGCCAGCGCGCAAAAACGAAATCAGTTCTGGAGACATCCAGGTTCTGCTGGATTCTGCCTCCCCCGCGCCGTCCCCCGCCGCCACCCCGGAACTGCGCAATCGCCAGGCTCGACAGGAGCACGAGAAGAACCGCAGCGAGAGCAAGGCGCGCTTTAGGCATGCGCCGTATTGTAGAGAGAAAATCGGGGCCAGACCACTCGTTTCCCCATTTCCCGGTTTCGGTGACGTTGACGGAACTCGCCCGCATCCACCTACATTTGTTGTCGAAGTTCAAAGCCATTACCGTCAGGATCGCTGAATCTCCCGATACGAACCGGAACGTGGGGTTGCGGTTCGCGAAGTTCGACCATCTTCCCTCCGTGGTGTTCAACGAGCGTCCGCATCTCTTCGATCCGATCGACCTCGAGAGTAAGACCCGCATGGGGCAGCGGAGCCTCGGGCGCATAACCCGGAGCGAGGATATGTAAGGCCAGCTCAAAGGAGCCAAAGCTCAACGTCGTCCAGCCGGACGATGCAAACGAGGGCGAGACCTCAAACACTGACTCATAGAATCGCCGCGCGCGTGCCATGTCATAAACGTAGTGGATGAAAATCGGATTCCGTGCCTTCATGAGCGCTCCTTTCAGCGGAGTTTCGGTGACGTTGACCGAATTATGCAAATGTATTCGCCCGGAAGGGTGTGGGGCGAATAAACGACCGTCATGGCAACGAGCCGCTGGTGGGATAACTGGTTTCTAACGGCGCGACGTGACCCGCAATGTGCAAGTTGCCCCAGCGAGCACACGATCGAGAGTGAGAGTTTCTCCAGCTGCCAGTGTGACGGACAGGCGGCATTCATCTAGCGGTGCACCAGGATTACCGCAGTTTCCATTGCACAGTCGTGTAAAGGAAATCAGTTCGTAGCTGCCGGACGCAAGGCGAATGGACGTACGCGCTCGTTCCAGGGGAAGCCGCTTCTCGTCAATGAGTGCGTCAGACGCCGTGACGCGAAGATACCCCCAACTACCTTCGACGTCGATAATTGTCGGATCACGGCGTTCGGAGACCACGATCGTCGCGGCTTTGTTTGGCACTACAGGTGGCGTGATTGGAAAAGCCGTCTGCAATTTGAACAGAAGGTTCGTCCCCGGTTCTGGAGTTGAGGCCGCGGAAAACTCAAGCTGATTGATGTCGCTTGTCCCCACTTCGAGCGGCATTCCAAAGACTCCAGGAGCTTGCAGGATGTACCGGCCAGGAGTGATTCCCTGGAGATCGAAAAAGCCATCGGCGTTCAAAAGGACTTCGGCGGAGTACTGCGTGTCAACCAGTTTTCCCATTTGAGGGTTCGTTGCCGTTCGAATTGTTGCAAGAGAAGCTCGCCTGACCGGCGTGAGATTTCCAGTCGGAGCAGGAATATCTTTGACACGCCCCGACACGTGGACGCCGGATGCTTGCGTTTTCGCCAGAACGATCTCGATCGTCTGCCCGCTCATAGGTAACGCGACGGCCAAAGGCTGCTTCATGAGGTCGACGTTTCCAAATGTCATCGACTTCAGCTCATAACCGATGGGCAACGCTCTTGGTCTTAGCCAGTATTCACCCTGCATCGGCAACCACAATTGCCCAAGCCTTAGAGAGGCGATCGGCAGCAGGAATGGACCGTCGCCGCGCGGAGTGACATTGTCTACTCCTGCTCCGCCGCCAACACGACGGGCTTCGAGCTGAAGAGTTGCGGGCGGCACTGTCCCGCCAGAGGCCTGACGCGGCAAAGAGCCCCCGCCCTCGACTGTTGCATGACCCAAGATCAGAGGCGGCAAAGTTACGGAAAGGTTCGTGATGTCTGCTCCCGCCGCAACAGTCACTGGCATCGACGGTTGGAGGGGCCCAATGATGTGCAACGTATACTGGCCCGGAGGGACATTCGCAAACTCGAAACGTCCATCGGCGTCAATAAGGTTTTCGAGGACCGTGCCGCCGCCCTGTCGTGCCATATTCGCCCGCATCATGCCGGAGGGTGTGCCTGGTGGAAGACCAACCACTCGTCCAGAAACTCGCACGCCCTGCACGCCCTGAGGCGCAGGACTTTGCGCAAGAAGCGCCAACGCAAGAGCCAATGAAATTCTTAAAAACATGTTTCTTCTCTAGCTATCAGCAGCAGTCGAAGCCGACGTGGTCGGCGCAAGTGCTGGGTGCAACCTGTACGTGCTGGCGCAACTCTTTTTCACGAGCGCGATGCACGCGGCGGCATTGCCGAATCGTAGGCTGCCGAAGTGAGGGCGGCAAGGATATTCGCGTTGCTATTGATTCCCGTTAGAAGGAGCAACAGGGTCTTTAACTCTTACCCTTTCGCAGCCTTTCTCTGACTTCCATCAACGCGAACCCCAGCAAGTTCAAACCCGGCCACTGCTCGGGATCCATCGCTTGAGCGGAATCCGCCGCGAGGCCAATTCCCCAGATTCGATCCGCCGGGCTCGCCTCCACAAGGACACGGTCTCGCGTTCCGAGCAGATAGTCTCCAATCTCGGAATTCTGACTGAACTTGGCCAGGTTGCCGGTGACCACGAAGCGAAACCGCGCCTCAACCCATGCCTGCTCATTAAAGTTCCTAACCTGGCGACCCAGTTCTTTCGCCTTCTTCGGGCTGCTCGCGTCGAGAATCTGCGCCCTGACTTCTTCATCGCCGAAAAGCCGGGCCTTCTCCGCCATCATGAAGTGTTCCGCGGTGGGATAGCGAAGGCCATCGACCGAAAAAGCTGCGGGCCACCATTGCGAGAAACAGGGGTTGCCGATCTTTCCGTTGGGAAGCGGCCTGTGTCCCCAAAAGAACAAGTATCTCGGTCGGAACCCGCGTCTCACGGCTTGGAGCAAACTCTCGCGGCTGCGGATACTTTCTGTCATTGCTGGCTGAGTTTGGGGTCAGACCCCAAGCTACTTAGTTCGCTTTGCGATCATCCCGAAGCTTTTGCAGGGTTGTTAACAAGTCGCCGCCAAGCCGCGGGTAGCGGAAATTGTTGAATACCCATGCTCCGTCTCGCGAGATGACTTCGGCATCAACGTCCGCCTCCTCGTGGTTCTCGCAACCCCCGACGCCTCGTACAGCGGCAAGGTAGCTCTCGCCGCTCTTGCGAACACCGACGAGCTCGTAACGTTCGCAGGGATCCTGTGCAGCGAGGAAGGGGTCGAAGTCGAGGCCCACGATATCGCCGGCGACTTTCGACTGGGCATCCGAATCGTCCTTCAGCCCACGAGCAAGAGTGGAGTCGAAGGCAGAAGGACGCTCCCGGAGAACAATCTCTGCCGGACGATCTGAGGAAGCGCGAGAGCTAGGAACATACCAGTCATAGAACTTCTGAACGAAGTCTCGAACGGCATCCGTATCCGAAGGAGTTTTAGCGCCGGAACAAGAGAAAACAACCGCGAGCGTTGCGAATGTCAGCGCGATGCGAATCGCCTGAAGGGTGGATTTGCTGTTCATGAAGCCCGATCCTACATCAGGACAGCCCTGCCCTACGCGACAAGAATTGTGGTGACGTTGACCGAACTCGCAGGCGGTATAGCAAGAAGCGAGAGTTCGGGGTCGAGTAGTCTGACCGGGAATCTCCCGGTGACGCTAAACGGATTCGGTCAACGTCACCGGAACTCTGCGCAGATTTACTTCTTTTTGGCCTTACCGGCGCGCTCTTCTTCGATGGCGGCCTGGGCGGCAGCGAGCCGTGCGACAGGAACGCGGAAAGGAGAGCAACTCACATAGGTAAGCCCGATCCGGTGGCAGAACTTCACGGAGTCGGGATCGCCGCCGTGCTCGCCGCAGATGCCGAGCTTGATGTCCTTGCGCACGCGGTTCCCCTTCTCGACAGCCATCTCCATCAGTTGGCCGACACCGGTCTGATCGATCGTGGCGAAGGGGTTCTTCTTCACGATTTCCAGTTCCGCATAAGCCGGCAGGAATGATCCCGAGTCATCGCGGCTCATGCCAAGACTCATCTGCGTAAGATCGTTCGTTCCGAAGCTGAAGAACTCTGCGGTCTCGGCGATCTCGTCGGCCGTCAAAGCGCCGCGCGGAACTTCAATCATTGTGCCGACCAGATAGTTCAGCTTTGTCTTCTTCTCCGCCATGACTTCCTTTGCCACGCGATGGACAACTTCCACCTGAAGATCCAGTTCCTTCTTGAAGCCGACAAGCGGAATCATGATTTCCGGCTTTGCCTTGATACCCGACGCTTGAACCTGTGCAGCCGCTTCGAAAACCGCGCGCGCCTGCATTTCGGAAATCTCCTCATGGACGACGCCCAGACGGCATCCACGGAAGCCCAGCATCGGATTGAACTCATGAAGTTCCTTCACGCGCTGTTTCACACGCTGCGCCGGAACGCCAATTTTCTTCGCCAGTTCTTCCTGCGCGGCATCTTCATGAGGCAAGAACTCGTGCAACGGCGGATCAAGGAAGCGAATCGTGGCCGGGTATCCATTCAGGGCCTTGAAGATTCCGACGAAGTCTTCTCTCTGATAAGGCAGAAGCTTCGCCAGCGCCTTCTTCCGGTCTGCGACGTTTTCCGCAAGGATCATTTCGCGCATCGCGTCGATACGCTGCCCTTCGAAGAACATGTGCTCGGTACGGCACAACCCGATTCCCGTGGCGCCAAACGCGACAGCATTCGCCGTCTGCTCCGGCGTATCGGCATTCGTCCGAACCGAAAGGCGTGACACTTTCGAGCACCAGTCCATCAATTGTTTGTACAGGCCATAGGTCTTGCTGTCCTTTGGACTCAGCGATTCCTCGACAAGAACCTGCACAACTTCGGACGCCGCAGTCTTGATCTCGCCCGGATAGACGTCGCCAACGGTTCCGTTGATCGAGAGATAGTCCCCTTCACGGTATGTCTTCCCTTTCACCGAGACCGTCTTAGCGGCGTAGTCAATCTGCAGTTCGCTGGCACCGCAAACGCAGACCTTGCCCATCTGGCGCGCCACGAGCGCAGCGTGCGAACTCACACCGCCCTTCGCGGTCAGGATGCCTTCGGCGGCAATCATTCCGCGCAGATCTTCGGGAGAGGTTTCGTTGCGAACCAGCAGCACCCGCTCGCCCTTTGCAGCGGCAGCGACAGCGCGCTCAGCATTGAGATAAATCTTTCCGGAGGCCGCGCCCGGACCGGCCGGCAATCCCTTCGCAATCACTTCGGCGGCCTGCACGGCCTTGCGATCAAACACCGGCGCGAGCAACTGATCGAGCTGATCCGCCGGTACGCGCATGATCGCCGTCTTCCAGTCGATCAGCTTTTCCTTCTCCATCTCGACCGCGAAGCGCACGGCAGCCAGCCCTGTACGTTTCCCGTTTCGCGTTTGAAGCATGAAGAGCTTGCCGTCCTGAATCGTGAACTCAAAGTCCTGCACATCTTTGAAATGCTTCTCGAGAGTCATGCGAACCTTTTCGAGTTCGGCAAACGGTTTCGGAAGGTGGCCCTTCAGCGCGGCTACGGGTTCGGGAGTCCGTACACCGGCAACGACGTCTTCACCCTGGGCATTGATCAGGAACTCTCCGTAGAAGATCTTTTCGCCCGTCGCGGGGTCGCGCGTGAAGGCCACACCGGAGCCTGACTGCTCGCCGGTGTTTCCGAACACCATCGCCTGAACGTTGACTGCAGTGCCCCACTCCGTAGGAATGTTGTACTTGCGCCGATAAACAATCGCGCGGTCATTCATCCATGAACCGAAGACGGCGCCGATCGCACCATCCAGCTGCTTCCAGGGATCCGCCGGAAAGTCTTTACCCGTGCGTTCGCGGACGAGCTTCTTGAAGCGGACGACAAGTTCCTTCAGATCGTCGGTTGTAAGTTTTGGATCATCGATATCGGCGTGATAGCGCTCGTGCTTGAGGTTGTGAATCACCACTTCGAACGGCTCGTGATCTTCGTTGGGCCGCTTCTGAACGCCCATCACGACGTCGCCATACATCTGAATGAAGCGCCGATAGCAGTCCCAGGCAAAGCGCTCGTTCTTTGTCGCGGTCGCGAGAGCCAGAACAGTATCGTCGTTCAATCCGAGATTCAGGATCGTGTCCATCATGCCAGGCATCGAATCCCTGGCGCCCGAGCGCACAGACACCAGCAATGGGAACTTCTTCTTGTCGCCGAACGTCGTGCCCATGATCTTTTCGACATGAGCGATGCCGTTCCTGATCAGGTTCTGCAGCTCTTTGGGATAGGTCTTTTTGTTTGCGTAATAGTACGTGCAGACCTCGGTCGTGATCGTGAAGCCCGGAGGAACCGGCAGACCGATGCGGCTCATCTCTGCGAGATTTGCGCCTTTGCCGCCGAGCAGCGGCTTCATCGTTCCGTCGCCGTCAGCCTTGCCGTTCCCAAAGAGATAAACGTATTTGGAAGTTTTTGCGAGTGCCCTTGTTGCTTTTGACATATGTGATTATTGCTCTCTCCTGACTATTGTTTAAGGCGTTCGTCGAGATAACGCTCGAGCGCGTCCACAGCGATTCGGTCCTGCAACATCGTGTCGCGATGCCGGACGGTGACCTGCTGGTCCTCGAGCGACTGATGATCCACGGTAACGCAAAATGGCGTTCCGATTTCGTCCTGCCGTGCATAGCACTTGCCGATGTTCCCGCTGTCGTCAAACATGGAACGCAGACGGCCCGTGGCCTGCAAGTCGCGCTTGATCCGTTTCGACATTTCGACCATGTCCGGCTTGTTGCGCGCCAGCGGAATGACGGCCACCTTCACGGGTGCCAGGTCAGGATGCAGGTGCAACACCGTGCGCTCCTTCCCGCCTTCGAGCTTCTGGTCCTCATAAGAATCCATCAGGAACGCGAGCGTGATGCGATCCACTCCACCGGAGGGTTCGATGACGTAAGGGATCAAGTGCTGGTTGGTCGGCTGATCGAAGTAGGTCTGCTTCAGGACTGCATGTTCGTTGGGAATGGACGAGCCGTCCTTGAAGCTGGTCTTCCCGCCCTTCGTATGACAGGTCAGATCGTAATCCGTGCGATTCGCAATGCCTTCGACTTCGTCGTACTGCCGGCCTTCCTCCCGTTCCGGGAAGAACTTATAGAGAAGGTCCGTGGTGGCCTTGGCATAGTGCGCCAGCTCCTCCGGCTTCTGAACGTACTCCTTCAGATTCTCCGGGCGGATGCCGTACTTGTGATACCAGCCCACGCGATCCGCGATCCATCGCCGATGCCATTCTTCGTCCTGGCCGGGCATGACAAAGTACTCGATCTCCATTTGTTCGAATTCGCGAACGCGGAAGATGAAGTTCTTGGGCGTGATCTCGTTACGATAGGCCTTGCCGATCTGGGCAATCCCGAATGGAAGCTTCCTGTTCGTCGAATCCAAAACGTTCTTGAAGTTCACAAAGATGCCCTGAGCGGTTTCGGGACGAAGGTAGGCAACGTTGTCTTCCGATTCGACAGGACCGACGGTCGTCTTGAACATGAGATTGAACGGCCGAGGTTCGGTCAGGTTGTGCGTGCCGCCCTCCGAGCACTTCTCCGCAGGATCGACGTGATCGGCGCGGAACCGCTTCTTGCACTTCCGGCAGTCAACCAGGGGATCAGAGAACGTGGCCTCATGTCCCGAATAGCGAAGGACGACTTTGTTCATAAGGATGGCCGCGTCGAGGCCTTCCATGTCGTCGCGCTCATAAACATTGGCGCGCCACCACGCGCGCTTTACATTGTTCTTCAGCTCGACACCCATCGGGCCGTAGTCCCACGTACCCTGAAGGCCGCCGTAGAGTTCACTGCCCTGAAAAAGGAACCCGCGGCGTTTGCAGAGCCCCACAATCTTGTCCATCGTCACGTTCATCGTTCGAAATAGTTCCTGATCCAGTATTGATTCAACTCGCGCAGACTCTTCGTTCCGCGTTCGTAACCCTCCGGAGGTATTCCTTCCAGGCGGTTCCTCAAAACCCAGTACAGAACCGCAGGCACATCCGAAAGCAAGGCCACACCATTTGTATGGTCGCAAGCGGCGCAAATCACGGCTTGCAGACCGCGGGCCAGATGCCGATCTTCAGCCAAATTGAGAGGCTTTGCGCAGACCGAACAATGAAACAGGTCTGGAAATACTCCGGCAAGGCGCAGCATCCAAACTTCAAAGTAACAAGCCGCGATATCCAGCGGACAGT
>Ga0070675_100004350_pt1 | contig 10798 bp, 12 predicted proteins | sample KBSM43metaG_FD_65343 | JGI IMG/M metagenome (GOLD analysis project Ga0070675, IMG submission 65343) | Miscanthus rhizosphere microbial communities from Kellogg Biological Station, Michigan, USA - KBS M4-3 metaG | ecosystem: Host-associated > Plants > Roots > Rhizosphere > Soil ...
AGCGAGCTGACGGGCTTCCCGTTCGTTGCCGGTGCCGCGCGCATCTACCGAGTCCCTTCCGGCGGCGGCGCGCCGACGGTCTTCGCGACCGGCTTCACGATGCTGACGGACATCGCGTTCGGCTCTGACGGCAGCCTGTATGCGCTCGAGTACGACTCGAACGGCCTGCTCGCGCCGGGCAGCGGTGGGGCGCTCTGGAAGGTCGGCGCCGACGGCTCGCGCTCGCTGGTCTTCAGCGACGGGCTGGTCTCGCCGACCGGCCTGGCGATCGGGCCCGACGGCTTCTATGTGTCGAACTTCGGCTCGAGCTCCGGACAAGGGCAGGTCGTGCTGATTGCCGCGATTCCGGAGCCGGAGACCTACGCGCTGATGCTGCTCGGCCTCGGTGTCATCGGCTGGTTGAAGCGTCGCCGCGCTTGACCGGGGCAATCGCGTATCACCACTGCGGGCATGCCCATTGCTGTACTTGGGCAAGCAATCTAGGAGTGGTGATGCGGAAGTGGCTGCTGATGCTGGTGGCGGGTTATCTGTGGCGCAAGTACTCGGGAGCCCGCACGCCGGTTCCGTCCCGGCGTCCGCCGATGGCGCCGAATGCCTAGCGACCCTCCCATCGCCGCGCGCGCTGTCGCGCGGCCGGTCGCTATCGGATCCGAGTCGTCGGTGCCCAGCGTGAAACCCATACCAGGGAGCCGGGGCGAGTCGGCCTTTCTGTATGTCAGCGAAGTGTCACCCGTGATCGACCGCGGTGCCGTTCACGACATCGCGCGTGAGTCCCGAGTCCGCAACCAGGCGGTCGGCATCACCGGCTTGCTGATGTTCGACGGCGCCTGCTTCGCGCAGTGGGTGGAAGGTCCCGTGCAGGCCATCGACCATTTGCTCGCTCGGCTGCGTACCGATCCACGTCATCATCAAATGGACGTGCTGTGGTTCGAGAGCCCGGGTCTGGGCCGGCGCTATCCGCAGTGGCACTTCGGCTATCTCGACCTTCAGCGCGGCAACCCGAGCCTCTGCCGGCTGCGCGGGACGCGCGGGGCCGATGCGATGCTGCTGTTTGGCGCGCTCGGTCGCGGGCTGATCGCGGCCGAGCGCTCTTCAGGTGGGCGGATGCCGTTCGGCGCGCCGATGCTACGTTCCGCCCCCGATCCGGCGCTGCAGCTGACGTCGTAGTGGAAGCCCAGCCGCAGCTGCGCGGTCACCAGCCGAGTAGCAGCCGCAGCGGCAGGTAGACGCAGAGGCCGACGATCAACGGGCCCAGCACGCCGGGCCGCCACGCGTACCAGAGCGTCGCGGCCAGTGCTGAAGGCAGACGCGCGTCGCGCCACGTCGTCAGCAGATGGCCGTTGGCCATGAAGATCTCCGGCGCGAGGACGGCGACCAGCGCCGCGAGCGGCGCGAGCTGCAGCGAGCGCTGCAACCATGCCGGGACCGCCCAGGCGCGGCGCGGAAGCAGGAAGAAGCCGCGCGCCACGACCGTGACGGCGGCGAGACCGATGATCGCAAGCGTCGTATGCAGTCCGGACGTCATACGACCTCGTCGCTGCGCTGTGCCGCGCGTTGCGCGTGGCCCATCAACTCGCCGGCCACCACCGCGGCAGCGATCGCGACCAGGATGTTGAGCTTCAGCGGCAACGCGAAGGCCGCGATCGCCGCGGCGGCAGCGACCACCGCGGCGAGCTGCGCCTTGCGATCGACCAGCAGGCCGTACGCCAGGCCGAGCATCGACAGGGTGCCCGCAAAGCCGAGCCCCCAGTGCACCGGCACCAGCGAGGCCGCGCAGATGCCGACGATGCTCGAGACCTGCCAGACCGCCCAGATCGTCGCGCCGCCCATCACATACGCGACCTGACCCGGCTCCGGAGCGCCACTCGGCCATGCCTTCTGGAACACCAGCAGGTTCAGATCGGCGAGGAGGTAGCCGAGCAATACGCGTCGGCGCCGAGGCAGGTGCTCGAGGTAGGTGCGCCACTGCGCGCTGAAGATGACGAAGCGCAGGTTGACGCAGAAGGCGGTGGCCCAGAGCACCCAGAGCGGCGCTCCGGCCGCCAGGATCGGCAGCGAGGCGAGCTGCGCGGTGCCGGCGAAGACCGTGAGCGACATCAGCAGCGCGAGCCAGACGTCAAGACCGCTCTGCACCATCGCGACGCCGGTGACGATCCCCCAGGCGGCGATGCCAGGCGCGAACGGAGCGATGTCGGCGACGCCTCGGCGAAATTGCGGGTCGTGGGTGAGAGCTCGAAGGAAACGGGTCATCCGGCGGAGTGGGAGATCTGAGGGTCGTCGCTGTCGCGCGATCCACTTAGGGGATATCCGCTCTAGACGCCGGGCGCAAAGCAAGGATACCCCGCATCGAGGCGGGCGCCAGGACGACTCTCCACGAGGAGGCCCCTGCCGGCGTGAGGGACAAGGCATTGCGGGAACTACGTATATGCCGAAGATGCCGTCGGAGCGCCGGGTCTCCTCCATCGCCGAAGGCCATCGCGCGCTCCGCACCGGAGACCTGCATGTTCAAGAGGGTTTGCACTTCCATCGCGCTGGCCACATCGATGCTCGCGTCGGCCTAGGCCCAGGGCGGTCCGACGACGGTTCCGAACGGCCCGAACGGCGACAACGACAGCCTGTCATCCCTGCGCAGCTACGAGCAGTTGGTGCAGGCGCTCGAGAGCTCGGGGAGGACGAGTCAGGGTGCGGCGACGCTGCACGATGCGCACTGGACCAGCAATTCCGGACGCGAGGTGCCGTACGTCGTGATCGGCCATGGGCCGACCGCCGTGATGATCGTCGCGCAACAGCACGGCGACGAGATGGAGACGAGCGATTCCGCCGTGAACCTGGTCCGCACGCTGACGAACAACTCGATGGAGTCGCGGACCATCCGCGCCGCGCTGAAGGTGATCGTCGTGCCGCGCGTCAACGTCGACGGCTTCGACGGCAATAAGGCCGACGGCACACCGCTGACCAACGCGACCGGGACGCAGATTCCGCCGTGGCGCGAGAACTGGGATCCCCGTTTCACCGTCAATCCGCTGCCCGCGTTCTATGCGCGCGGCCGGGGCTACGACATCAACCGATATCACGCGTTCCGGCCGGAGTGCCCGCTCGACAACCCGAACTATCCGAACATCACGACGGTGGCCGGCGTGTCGACCTGCGAGACGGCGGACCTCGACACGAAGCCGGGCAGCACGTACGACCTGAGGCTGGGCAACCCCGTGCCGGAAGCCAAGAACATCCGGCGCCTCAACGACGAGTACAAGCCGGTCGTCGTGCTCGACATGCACCACCAGGGTACGCGGGTCAACGACGGCAAGATGGTGACGGCGTCGACGCTGTATCCGACAGCGTCGCAAACCGCGACGCGCTTGCTTGGCGTCGACCCTGGGGCGGTGGACCGGTTCAACAAGGGTCAGACGATGGCCAAGCGCGTTGTCGTGCTGATCGCGCAGACACTCGCGCAATATCCGTATGCCGACCTCAGCCGCTATCCCGGCGGCACCGAGCCGGGCATCTCACGCAACGCGTACGGCTTGTTGGGCGCCGGCTCGGTGCTGCTCGAGCTGCGCGGCGGCATCGGCACGAAGTCGGGTGGCTACATCCAGAAGATCGGCTTCCATGCCTCGCTCGCGATCGTTCGCGAGATGGCGAAGGATCCGACACTGATGGCGTATTCGCCCGACCTGGCCGATGTCCTGGTCGTTCCGGCGAATGGCCAAGGGCCCACGCAAGGTCCCGGCGAGGCGATCGAAGAGGGCTACGTGCCCGGCGAGCTGGCGGAAGCCGACGACTTCCACCTGGGGAACTGATCCCGTCGACCGGGTGAGGGAGGCGCAGCCGATGGCTGCGTCCTTTCAGGTCGAGCGGTGGGCCGTCGGCAGCGGGCGTGAAGGACGCGGCACCGACTGGTCCCATCCGCGCCACCAGTGTTCGGCGAGCACGCCCAGGCGCTCCCGCTCGGCGTCGTGCGCGAGCAAGCGCACGAACGGATTCTTGTGGCGCGGTACGCCGAGCGAGCGGGCCTGCGCGCCGGCGCGCTCGTAGGCCTCGCGTTGCATCAGCGACTCGGTGCGCTTGAGCTCCGAGGGCAACGGGGATCGTTGGGGATCCGACATCCCTCAGCTATCGGCGCGAATGGCTCGGGCTTGAGGCCCACTGGTCGGCAAAGTGAAGGGCGGGACGTTGTCACAAGCGTTCGAACGGCCAACGATTTCACGAAAACGGCAGATTCCGCCGCTCGTGTTCAGACCGCGGGCGCCGCTTCCGTCTGATCCGACGCGTCGACCGGGCGCACGAGCTCGGCCTCGACCAGGTCGGCGAGATCGCGCAGCAGGCCGAGTTGCTGGTCGTCGAGCTGACGCGCCCGCCGGTCGATCAGGCAGAGCGTGCCGACCAGGCTGCCGTCGGCGGCGGCGAGCGGCGCACCGGCGTAGAAGCGGACGCGCGGATCGCCGGTGACGAACGGGTTGTCGGCGAAGCGGGCATCCTGCAACGTGTCGGCCACCTGCAGCACCTCGCGGTCGAGGATCGTGTGCGCGCAGAAGGCGCTGTCGCGCGGCGTCTCGGCGACTTCGAGGCCGTGGTTCGACTTGAACCATTGGCGGTCGCGATCGATCAGGCTGACGAGCGCGACCGGGACATCGAACAGCTCGGCGGCGATGCGCGTGTAGCGGTCGAAGCGCTCCTCCGGTGGCGTGTCGAGGATCTGCATGTCCTGCAATGCGCGCAGGCGCTGCTCCTCGTCGATGGCGAGCGGCGCCGGCGACCAGCGGCAGGCCTCGCGCAGCATCCAGCAGTGCATGCGGGTGCGCGCGTAGGTTTCCTTGAAGGGCCAGAGCAGCCAGTCGGTGACGCCAGCCTCGACGCCGGCTTCCATGTCCATGTCGCCTTCGTGCGACGCGACGACGATGAACGCCAGTTCGGCGTCGTCCGCGCTCTCGAGCGCGCGCACTTCGCGGCACAGCTCGAGCGCGTCGCGGCCGGCGAACCGGCGCTGGACGACGACGGTCGACGGTTGCCGCTCGGCCACCATCTGCAGCAAGGTTGCCGCATCGACGACATCGATGAGCTGCCCGCCGTCGGCGCGAACCGCAGCGGCCAGCACCTCACCCGGCGCCGGATTGACGGCCAGCAGCACGACGCGGTCGAGCGGGTTCGGCAAGCGCCGGGGCCCGACGGCGGTGGCCGCCTCGGCCATCGGACGTGCATCGGGATCGGCCTGCAGCTCGATGACCAGCCCCTCGGCGGCGCCGAACACGTCGACGCCGCTGCCGCTCGCCCGCTGGCGCGCCATTGCGACGATCGCGTCGACCCCGTCGTCGTTGCGCAGCGGGTCGTGGTGGTAGAGGGCGAGCCGTCGCACATTGCCGACCACGGCGAGGTCTACCGCGAACTCGACCGGACTGTGACCCCAGCCGCGGTGCTTGTCGTACTCGCCGAGCGTGAACTGCGCGTCGTGGATCAGCAAGTCGGCGTCCTCGATAAAGTCGGCATAGCGGCATTCGTCGGACGTCTGCGGCGGCCGCTCCCCGTGTGCGAGGTCGGGCGAATGCGGCTCGTGGTCGGTGGCATAGACGACGGTCGCGCCGTCGGCCTCGATCCGGTAGCCGAGGGTCAGCGCCGGGTGGTTCATGTAGTGCGCGCCGATCCGCACGTCGTCGATCTCGAAGGTGCCCTCGACCAGGTCGTGGTAGCGCACCTTGGCAGCGAACTGCTCGATCGTGATCGGGAAGTAGGTGTACTGCATCTGACCGGCGAGCGTCTCGCGGATCGACGGTCCGAGGCCGCGCGGGCCGTAGATGTCCCACTCGAAATCGGCGACGAACAGCGGCGCGAGGAACGGCAGTCCCTGGATGTGGTCCCAGTGGGTATGGCTGATCAGCACGTGGCCGCGCCGCGGCCCGTTCGGCTCGGCGAGCAGCGCCTGGCCGAGGCCGTGGGCGCCGGTGCCGCAGTCGAGCAAGATCAACGCGCCGCTCGCGGTGCGCACCTCGACGCACGAGGTGTTGCCGCCGTAGCGGACGGTGTCCGGTCCCGGTTTCGGGATCGATCCACGGGTGCCCCAGAAGCGGACGCGCATGTGGCTTCTCCTGCGTTGGAGGCCCATCATAGAAGCGTGCGGAACGGCGCTTCGTGCGGCGGGCCGCGGAGGCCGACGACCGCATGGACGAACGGGTGCAATCGTCCGAAACGTCGGACACTGCAGCGCAGGGCAGCGAGCATCGCGACGGCGCGCCGCCTGTCGACCTAAGGAGCTTTGTGATGAGCCTGACCGATGCGACCGGCCACCGCCTTTCCGGGGCCAATCCGAGCGGCCTTGCGCACTTCGAGCAGGCGGCGCACGAGCTGCTCTGCCTGGTCGACGATCCGGTCGGCAGCATCGATCGCGCGATCGAGGCGAGCCCCGGCATGACGATGGCGCATCTGCTGAAGGCGTGGCTGCATCTGCTCGGTACCGAGCCGGGCGGACTCGTGGTCGCGAAGGCGTGCCTCGCTGCGGCGGCGGCGCTCGACGCCGACGAGCGGGAACGCGGCCACCTCGGAGCGGCGCAGGCGCTGGCCGCGGGTCGCTGGCAGGAAGCCGCGCTGCGCGTCGAAGACATCAACATGCGCTGCCCGCGCGACACGCTCGCGCTGCAGGTCGGCCACCAGATCGACTTCTTCCGCGGCGATTCGCGCATGCTGCGCGACCGCATCGCGAGGGTGCTGCCGGCCTGGGATCCGGCCGTCCCCGGCTGGCATGCGGTGCTCGGAATGCACGCGTTCGGGCTCGAGGAGACCGGCGACTACGCAGCCGCCGAGGCGCGTGGCCGGCGCAGCGTCGAACTCGAGCCGCGCGACAGCTGGGGTTGGCACGCGGTGGCGCACGTCCACGAGATGCGCAACGCGCCGCGCGATGGCATCGCCTGGCTCGAGCCGAGCCGCGCGACGTGGTCGAAGGGAAGCTTTCTCGGCACCCACAACGCCTGGCATCTCGCGCTTTGCCAGCTTGAGCTCGACCGGCACGACGAGGTGCTGCGCCTCTACGACGAGGCGATCGGCGGCACCGGCTCGGCGGTCGTGCTCGACCTGGTCGACGCCAGTGCGCTGCTGTGGCGGCTGCATCTACGCGGCGTTGCGCTCGGCGAGCGCGGCGCGGCCATCGCCGAGCGATGGGCCACGCACGGCGCTGGCGGCAGCTACGCATTCAACGACCTGCACGCGATGATCGCGTACGTGCTGGCCGATCGTCCGCGCGAACAGCATGCGCTGATCGAAGCGCAGCAGGAGGCGATGCGGTCGGACCTCGACAACGCGGCGTTCACGCGCGACATCGGCCATCCGGCGACGCTTGCGGTGCAGGCGTTCGGGGCCGGCGACTTTGCGCATGCGGCGATGTTGCTGCGGCCGGTTCGCAGTGGCGCGCATCGCTTCGGCGGCAGCCATGCGCAGCGCGATCTGGTCGACCTGACGTTGCTGGCCGCCGCCGATCGCGCCGGCGACCGTTCGCTGGCGGCTGCGCTCGCGGCCGAACGTTTGGCGCTGCGGCCCAACAGCCCCGATGCGCGCCGGGTCGTCGCACGCTGGCCGATGACCGCGTGACGATCGCGTAGGAGGAGGCCGCCGCTTTTCGCGGTGGCGGCCGATTCGCTTTCGAGCGGTCATCCCGCATTCGCGCGGAGACGGCGCGAGATCGATATGAGAAGCTGGGGCCGAGCCCCGAGCTCTTCGCGCCATGCCGTCATTCATGCCCTCATCGTTGCCGCTGTCCAAGGCGCTCTACTTGGTGCCCCTGCTGGTCGGCTGCGGCGCGCTGGTGCAGGCGGCGACGTTCTGGCGCGGCATCCAGCGGGCGCGTGCATTCGCCGCGCAGGGTCGGCGTTTCGAGCGGCGCGTCGCGGCTCAGGGCCCGCGCATCCTGATCCTCGGTGACAGCACCGGCGTCGGTGTCGGTGCGACCCGGCCGGAAGAATCGATCGCGGGGCTGCTGGCGGCCGACTTTCCGGATGCCGACGTCGTCAACGTCAGCGTGTCGGGCGCGAAGGTCGCCACCACGCTGGCCCAGGTCCGCGCCTGCGCCGAACAGAGCTTGCACTTCGACCTCGCGCTGCTCCATGTCGGCGGCAACGACGTGGTGCGGGCGACGCCGACTGCGAAGTTGTCGGACGATTGCGAGCAGCTGCTCGACGAGCTCGGCCGGCTGGCCGATCGCTCGCTCTGGCTGGGACCGCCGAACCTTGCCAGCACGCCGCTCTTTACGCCGCCGTTCTCGTGGGTCGTCGCCGCGCGCAGCCGCGCCGCCACGGCGATCTTCACCGAGTGCGCAGCCCGTCACGGCATCACGTTCGTCAACTTCTCCTCGCCCGAGCACGAGGCGCAATTCGTGCGTGCACGGGCCGAGCACTTCGCGGCCGATCGCTTCCACCCGAGCAGCTCGAGCTATCGCTACGGCTGGTCGGTCGCCCGGCGCGCCCTCGAATTCAGCGCGTTCGCCGGCAAGGTGGGCTGAACACGTTCTTCTTGTGCGAGGCCGGCGATTCGGCCTACAACGTGTCGGAAGGTGACCTCGCGCGCGAAGCGAAGAACTCCCGCACCATCTCCGCCCACTTCCTACGATCGCGGCGTGGGCTCGACCGCAAGATGAAGCCATTGGAGTCGCTGGAGAACCTCATGGACACGTGCACTGCCAGTTCGATGCCGACGCCTCGATTCGAACTTCGTTTCCAGCCGCTCTCGACCTTCGGTCGCGGCTTCGCCTTCCCGTGTGATGCGCTCGGTCAGGTGCCGCTGAACGACCTCAGCGATCGGCTGCGAGACAACTACCTGTACGCGCGCGCGGTGGTTGGCAACGAGCTGTCGTGGCCGGTCATCAACCGGCTCGATTCCTGAGCAAAACGCAGAGCGTCCGGCGGTGACTCACCCGCCGCGCGCATGCCACGGGATGCGGCCGCCGTCGAGCCATTGCCGTGCGGTCGCCCAGCCGACCATCATGGCCTCCTCGCTGTTCTTCCGATAGCACTCGGGCCCGCACGGGACGACGAAGTCGCGCGCGCTGCCGTCGACGCGCGAGATGGTCATGCGCGGTTCCCAGCGCTGGATGTCGGCCAGATAGGCCACAGAGCCGGCGATCGCATAGGGACCAATGACCTCGGTGCGGAAGTCGGCTGCGTCGGGCTCTGAACTCATCATCGTTGTCTCGAGACTCGCGCTGTTCGCATCGGTCGGCGGTGGCGACGGTGCCGGCACGGCTCACTGCCGGTCTGTTCGGCTTGGGTGCTGAAAAGATCGCCTCGCCACCGTCGCCTGCATGCTACTCAAAGCGCCTCGCGGCGACGATCCCTCGGCTGAGGGGAAAAGCGGACGTACCATCGCGACCTCGCAGCGACAACGAGGAGACCACGATGACACCCTTCGAATTCGGACGGGCCACGTTGAGCGCAGGACTGCTGGCCGCCAGCGCCACGGCCGCCCTCGCTGCCGAACCGGCCGCGCTGATTGCGATGGCGGCGAAGGCGCCCACTGCGCCGTGGCCGGCCGGCGATGAACGCGGCATGGCAAACGCGCTCGGCGCGGCGACCACCCTGCGCTGCGGCTGGCACCTCTCGCAGCCCGGCGCGCGCACCTACGAGGCGTCGTTCGAGCGTTCGAACACGATGCCGAAATCGCCGTTCGCGAATCCGTCGCTGAGCAAGCCGAAGCCGACCGCGGGCGTGCCGTTTTCGGCGCATGCCTTCAACAGCGAGGCCTTCGATGCCGGCGCCGAGCCGCAACAGCAGGGCACGCAAATCGACGCGCTCGGCCACTTCGCATCGATCAAGTCGCCGTGGGATCCGAAGAACCCGTTCGCGGCCGATGACGCGAGCTACTACGGTGGCTTCAAGCAGCAGGACGTCAAGCCGACGCCCGACTCGCCGCTGCTGAAGCTCGGCATCGAGAAGATTCCGCCGCTCGTCACGACCGCTGTGCTGCTGGATGCGAAGCGCCATGTCGGCAAGGGCAAGGCGATGGCCGACGGCGAGGTCGTGACCGCGGCCCACATCGAAGGCATGCTGAAGGCGCAGGGGCTTGGACGGCGCGGCATCTTGCCAGGCGACATGGTGTGGATCCATACCGGCTGGAGCGAGAACTGGAAGGAGGGCGACGCCGCCAGTCCTTACTACGCGATGGCGCCCGGGCTTGCTGTCGACGCCGCGAAGTGGCTGGCTGCGCGGCGCGTTGTCGCGGTCGGCCTCGATGCGCCGTTCATCGACGCGGTTCCGAACGGCATGCTGCAGGGCAAGGCTCCGCCGGCCATCGGCACCGAGCCGGGGTTGCCGTTCTCGATCCACCACTACCTGCTGTCGGTGTTCGGCATTCACAACCTCGAGAACCTGAACCTCGCGACGATGGCGCAGGACCGCGTCTGGACGTCGTGCGCGATGGTGCTGCCGTCGCGCGACAAGGGCGCGGCCGGCGCAGTGGTGCGGCCGGTTGCGATCGGGTTGCCAGGGCAGCGCTGACGGCGCTGCGGCCGCAGCGCTTCACAACGTCGGTATCCCGCGACGCAGCAATTCGACCGCCGCTTCCTCCGGCGGCTGGACGCGCCAGCGCTCATCCGCCCACAACTCCTGCGCGAGGTCCTCGAGGCTCTCGAGGTCCATCGTGCGCCACTGCTCGCGCAGGCGGTGCGAACAGCGGGCGACCCATGTCGTTCGGCTTGACTCTTCCATGATCTGGTGGCGTTGGTATACTGTATGAAACCACAGTCGTGCGTCGGGAGACCGGCCAAGGGGCGGGGCCGAGGGGAACGCGGGCCAGTCACGCACGTGCCGGACGCAGAGCCGGGAAA
>Ga0070675_100004351_pt1 | contig 10798 bp, 10 predicted proteins | sample KBSM43metaG_FD_65343 | JGI IMG/M metagenome (GOLD analysis project Ga0070675, IMG submission 65343) | Miscanthus rhizosphere microbial communities from Kellogg Biological Station, Michigan, USA - KBS M4-3 metaG | ecosystem: Host-associated > Plants > Roots > Rhizosphere > Soil ...
TTCCGCCGCAGGCGCGCGACGAACACTTCCACGGTGTTCGAGTCGCGCTCGAAGTTCTGGGCGTAGATGTGTTCGGTGAGCTCGCTGCGGGAGACGACGCGGCCCTGCTGGTGCATCAGGTAGGACAGCGTGCGGTATTCGTGACCGGTGAGCGTGACGGGTGTCCCGTCGAGCGTCACGACCGCCAGGCGCGGATCCAGGGTGACCCGGCCGGAGCGCAGCTCAGGCGCCGCGTGCCCGTGGGCGCGGCGGATCAAGGCCCGCGTCCGCGCCAGCACCTCCTCGATCCGGAACGGCTTGGCCACGTAGTCGTCGGCGCCGGAGTCGATGCCGTGCACCTTCTCGGACCAGGTGCCGCGCGCGGTCAGCACGAGCACCGGGACCGCCATCCCCGAGTCGCGCCATTGGCGCAGCAGCGTCAGGCCGTCGACGCGGGGGAGTCCGAGGTCGAGCAGCACGGCGTCGTAGTCTTCGGTGCGCGCCAGGTAGTCGGCGCGGTCGCCGGACGCGGCCCGATCGACCGCATAGCCGGCGCCCTCGAGGGCCGACTGGAGCTGCGCCGCGAGGGCGGCCTCGTCCTCGACGACCAGGATTCGCACCTCTTCCTTATAGCGCGGCTCGGGCTGAACGGGACCTGAACGCATGGTTCATCCCCGGTTCAGAGAGGATGGTCCAGAATTCGCGCATGTTCGATTTCCTTCGCTACGACTTCGGCTACTCCTGGCCGATCACGCGCGGCCACCTGATCGTGTTCCTGGTCTTTGCCTCGGCGGCGGCGCTCTGCCGCTGGCGCGGCTGGCCGCGCTGGACGACGACGCTCACCTCGGTCATCGCGGTCTGGGCGCTGGGCGGCGCGCTGGTCATGCACTACGTGATTCGGATCAACTCGCCGCTCACCCTGCCCACCGAGCGGTTCCTCGCTCCGAACACCGGTCGGGTCGTGGATCTGGGCGCCGGGTCGGGCCGGGCGACGGTGATGGTGCTGCAGGCGCGTCCCAACGTGACGGTCACCAGCCTCGATCGCTATACCGGTTACTACGGCATCGACGACAACACACCGGACCGGCTGCGCCTCAACGCGCGCATCGCCGGTGTCGAGAACCGGGTGCGCGTGGAGGTCGGCGACATGCGCCGGCTGCCGTTCAAGGACGGCGAGTTCGAGGCCGGGCTGAGCGTGGCGGCGATGGACCACCTGCAGCGCGATGACATCCCGATGGCGATTGCCGAAACGGCGCGCGTGCTGAAGCCGGGTGGCGAGTTCCTGTTCGTCACCATCAACTCCGACTTCTGGGTGCACCTGATGATGCCGCTGGCGATCCACGGGCACGGCGGCTACTGGGGCTCGCGCGCGAACGAGGCGCTGTGGCGTCAGCGCTTCAACGACGGTGGATTCGACGTGGTCGAGACCGGCACGCGGCCGGCGGAACTCTACCTGCTGGCGAAGAAGCGGGCGCTGGCGGCGGCGCGCTGATCGGACGACGTGCCGCTCACGAGCGGTGCGGGCGCCACTAGTCCTGGAACCCGGTTCGCCCGTCCTGCCAGGCGCTGGCCGGGCGCTCCGGCCGCGTTCGCGTGACGCGTTCCCGCGACTGCTCACAGGAGGTGCAGCGGAGGGCGAACGGCAGCGCGCGCAGCCGCTCGAAGGCGATCGGTTCCTCGCACTCCACGCAGCGGCCGTAGGTGCCGGCATCGACGCGCCGCAAGGCGGCGTCGATGCGCGCCACCGTCTCGGCCTTCATCTGCACCACCGCCAGATCGACATCGCTGCGTTGGTACGACTCGGCCACGTCCTGCTCGTCGGCCGCGCGCTCGTCGGCGCGCCCGGCGCGGACGTCGCGCATCATGCCCTGCATCTCCACCGTCAGCTGCTTGCGGCGGGATTCGAGCAGTTGCCGCAGCTTGCGCTTCTCGCCGGAGCCGGGCCGTGGTGGGCGTTGGTTCTTCACGCCAAGAGTCTAAAGGCGGTACAGGCCCGGAGTATCTTAAAAATTCGTTAATTCTTTGTTAGAAACGATTCCAGCCCCGCGCTCGTAAAAGATCGATCACACGCCTCCGGATGTCGTCCCGGATGGCGCGGACTTCCTCGATCGGGCGCCCCTTGGGATCCGCTAACGGCCAGTCGTCAGTTTGCAGGCCCGGGACGAACGGGCACTCGTCGCCACAGCCCATCGTGACGAGCAGGCTGGCGGTTCGCGCCAGCTGGTCGGTGAGCCGCTGGGGGCGGTTGCCGGACACGTCGATGTCCGCTTCGCGCATCACCTCGACCACGACCGGGTGCACGCGGTCACCAGGATGGGTGCCCGCCGACACGGCGATGGCCTTGGACGGATCGGCCAGCGCGTCGAACCAGGCGGCCGCCATCTGCGACCGCCCGGCATTGTGCACGCACGCAAAGATCACGGTATTCATTCGTCGTCTCAGGCGCAGCATCCCGGAGCGCAGCAGGGTGCCGGTTCCGGCTTCTGTGCCCGGATGAAGGCGCTGGCAATCTTGCCCTCGACCTGCGATGAGAGCGCGTCCACGTCGAGGCCGCCAGCGGCCAGAAATGTCCGAGAGTCGTCGAGGCTGTATTCGCGCCACGGTTCCACCGACACGCCGGTGAAACCGGCGGCGGTGAGCTTGTCCTGGTACTCGCGGTCGTGCAGCGCGCCCGCCACGCAGCCGACCCAGAGCTCCATATTCCGGCGCACTTCGGCCGGCACCTCGCCATGGAGCACCACGTCCGAGACCGCGAACCGTCCCCCGGGCTTGAGCACGCGAAACGCTTCGCGCAGGGCGGCGTCCTTGTCGGCGGCCAGGTTGATGACGCAGTTCGAGATGATCACGTCCACCGAGGCGTCGGGAAGGGGAATCGCCTCGATCGAGCCCTTGAGGAACTCCACGTTGGTGGCGCCCGCCTTGCGCTGGTTCTCGCGGGCGAGCGCCAGCATCTCGTCGGTCACGTCGAGACCATACACTTTTCCAGCCGGGCCAACCCGTCGCGCCGACAACAGCACGTCGATGCCGCCGCCCGACCCGAGGTCGAGCACGGTCTGGCCCGCTTCCAGCGTGGCGAGCGCCGTCGGGTTGCCGCACCCGAGCGACACGGCGACGGCCGCCTCGGGCAGCGATCCCGTTTCCTCGTCCGAATAGAGGTTCGAGGTAATCGGGTCGCCGCATCCGCACGGCGCCGGCCCGCAACATCCGGTCGCGCCCCGCGCCTTGGCAATCGCTCCGTACTTCTCCTGCACCGCATCCTGAATCTGCTGCCGCTCGCTCATCGTTCCTCCTCCTACCTGCCCACCTGCCCACCCGCTTGGCCTGTTTATATGCGCCTACGCGTATACATGTTACGGCCGCCGTGTTATATTCGTCAAGGCAGATATAGATGGCGGTAGCAATGGACTCACGGCTCGCCTCGATGGAACGGCTGTTCCAGGCCCTCGGCGACGTCACCCGGCTGCGGATTCTCGGGCTGTTGCTGACGGGCGAGGTGTGCGTATGCCACATCCACGAGAGCCTGAAGGTGTCGCAGCCCAAGGCGTCCCGCCACCTGGCCTATCTGCGCCGGGCGGGGCTCGTGGAGACGCGCCGGGAAGGGCTGTGGATCCACTACCGTCTGGCCGACGGGCCCGATCCGGTGGTGGCGGCGGTGAAGCAGGCGGTGACGCACGCGCTCGGCCACGTGCCCGGCGTGCAGCGCGACGCGCAGCGGCTGCAGCGGAAGACCGGCTGCTGCCTGCCCGTGGCCGCCGCCAATCCCGCCTACGCCTGCTGCTGTGACACCCCGGAGGCCGTGCCGTGACCGCGCCGTTGACCGACGGCGTACGCATCGAGCGGGCGTCGCCGGCCGATGCCGAGGCGTTGCTGGCGCTGATCGAGCGCGCGCAGCTGCCGACCGGCGGGCTGGCGTCGCATCTCGAGGCAGCGTTCGTGGCCCGCGAGGGCGAGCGCATCGTCGGGTCCGCCGCGATCGAGGTCTACGAGGAAGGCGGGTTGCTGCGCTCGGTCGCCGTCGAGGCCGACCGTCGCGGCACGGGCCTCGGAGCCCATCTCACCGGGGCCGCCATCGAGGACGCGCAGCGCCGGGCGCTGCCGGCGCTGTACCTGCTCACCACGACCGCCGAGCGCTTCTTCCCGCGGTTCGGCTTCGAACGGATTACCCGCGACGACGTGCCGGCGTCCGTGCAGGCGTCGATCGAGTTCCGCGAGGCCTGCCCGGCCAGCGCCACCGTGATGCGCCGCTGGCTGTCGAAAGGCCCGTAGACAGGCGGGCTCTAAAAGCCAAAAATCAAACTGACGCGCAGCGTGCGGGGCACGGCCGGGTGCACGTGGATGTCTTCGACGCCGCCGACCGGTTCGCCCTGCAGCCGGGAGGCGAAGTAGTAGTCGATGTCGCTCACTTCGGCGTCGAGCAGGTTGTAGACCTGGATGTTGGCACGCAGGGCCCTGATGAACTGATAGCCGCCCTCGGCGTTGAGGAGCGTCGTCGCGCTCGACCGCACCGAATTGTCCTGGACCAGCGCGCGGGGGCCGAAGTAGCGCAGGCGCAGGCTGCCGAAGGTGCGATGGAAGTTGTCGATGCTGGCGCCACCTGAAACGACGGTGTTCACGGCTTCCGGTACGTATTGCCCGGCGGGATCGAACTCGACGAAACGGGCGCGCGACAGCGACAGGTCGCCGTCGAAAATCAGCCACGGCTTCGGGCTGTAGTAGTTCGCGAACTCCACGCCGGAGCGCGTGCTCGCAGGTCCCGGTTCGGTTGCGCCGATGTCGCCGTTGTAGACGAGTTCGGAACCAAGGCGCAGCGTCCAGAACGACACGGTGCTCTGCAGGTGAGGCACGAGCACGGTCCTGACGCCGATTTCCCCGCCCTTCGCGCGTACCAACGGCGTCACCGGATCGGCGGGACTGCCGCTGCCGTCGAACCTGATCGTCGTGCCAAGCGCGCTGTTGCTGTGGAAGCCCGTGCCGGCGTTCACGTAAAACTCGGTCGAGCGCCACGGGCCGAACGTGACGCCGCCTTTGGGGCTGACGATGCCTGCGGTGGCGACGCCGCTGTTGCGGTCGTCGATCCGGTTGGTGACGCCGAAGCGCGAGCCGTCCACGCGGAGAGCGGCGTTCGTCCGCAGCCACCGCGCCCACTCGATTTGATTCTCGGCGTAACCGCCCAGGCTGGTGACGAGGGCCGAAGCGTCGTTCTTCGCCTCGAGGCGCACCCGTTCCTCCGTGTGGTAGAGCGCGATCTGCGAGACGTCGTCGTTGCGGAACTGCACTCCGACCGTGTTCTGCACCGAACGGTTGCCCCAGCGGCTCTGCCGCTTCTGAAAGGCGCGCACGCCGGTGACGAAGCGGCGGTCCACCTGCTCGACCTGATCGCCGTGCACCGGGTCGTCCAGAAAGAACGTGAAGTTCGAAATCAGGTTCAGTCCGTAGCCGAGCCCGTAGGCTTGCACTTTGCTGAGCGTGTTGCCGTTGCTCCGCTGCCACTCGCCGCCGACGCTGTACCTGTAGGTGTTGCCGCCGTCAGAATCGTCGATCGAGCCGAAGCGGTCGATGAGACCCGAATCGATGGCGCGTTGTGGCGACGCTTCGGTGGCGTTCCACTTCCCGTGGTAGCCCATGGCCGTGAGTGACAGGCCGTTGGTGTTGTCACCCTGGCTGTAGCGGATCACGCCGTTGTACTTGCGATAGGAATCGGGGACGCTCCAGGGCCCCGAGTTCGTCGAGGTTTCGCCGGCGACGAGGAGATGGCCGCGTCCGACCTTGGGCGAGGCCGCGAACAGGCCGCGGGCGAAGTCGTAGGTTCCGGTCTCGACGTGCACGAGCGGGTGGTCGAGCGTCGTGGCGTAGTTGATGTTGCCGGCGCCCGCGGTCGCGAAGTCGCCCTGGTCGGCGAAGTACGGCCCCTTCGAATACTGAACGCCGGCCACGAGCTCCGGGATCAGGAAGTTGAGGTCCGAGTAGCCCTGGCTGTGCGCGTGCGTCGGCATGTTGACGGGCGCGCCGGCCACGGTCATGGCGAAGTCGCTGCCGTGATCGAGGTTGAACCCGCGCAGGAAGTACTGGTTGGCTTTCCCCTCGCCACTGTGCTGCGTGATGATCACGCCGGGCACGGTTTCGAGCACCTCGGCCTGGCGCATGAAGGGGCGCACGTCGAGCTGCTTCGCGGTGATGGCGCCCTGGCTCGCCGAGGCGGCGATGCCGACGAGGTCCTCGGCCGGGTTCTCGGCATCGGCGAGGTTGGCAAACGTGCGCTTGCCCATGACCACGACTTCGGCGTTGAGCGAGAGGTGCATGACCTCGTCGTTGGTCGCAGTCCCGCCGGCCGTGACCGCGAGATCGCGGTGTGTGACCGAGCCGAAGTTGATCATCGAGTAGGCGAGCTGGTAGGTGCCCGGCGTCACCCCGTCGAAAGCGTAGCTGCCGGTGCCATCGGTCACGGTTACCACCGGGTCGCCGGCCGTGCCGCGCAGCTCGACTGTCACGCCCGGCAGCGCGCCGCCGGTCTCGTCGGTGATCCGTCCTCGCACCTGTCCGGTGGCCGGCTGGGCGACTGCGGAGGTCGACACCGCGAGGCAGAGGGCGAGGAGTGCTCCTACGGTTGCGGCAGCGCGGCGACGATGCTCCATGAATCGATCGTAGGCACCGTCCGTACCGCACCGATCTGAAGAGTTGATGAACATTGCGTCAGTCATGGGGGCGGCCCTGGATCGCGCAAATGTCCACCAGAATCGGGGATTGAGCCGACCGCGAGTGGCTCGTCACTTCAGGAATATTTCAGGCTGACCACCTCGCAAACCGGGGGAATCTCTGACGGCGCAGTGGAATTTCCCCCAGTCGAGACGCGCTATGCCGAGTCGCCGCGTCTGTGGCGACGCACGGCGGCTATCATCGGCAGATGTCAGGCCACGCTCTGCTGAGCCGTCGGATTCCGAGCCAGGTCATCCCCCTAGTCGCCCTGTTCGTGATCGTGGCGTGCAGCCGTCCCCCCGAGAGCTCGCTCAAAGAACTTCAGAAGGCACAGGTGGGCGATCTCGAAGTCGTGCTGCTCTCGCCGTCGGCGTCACTGCCACAGGGCCAGGGGTTTGCGCTCCTCGAATTCCGCGACGGGCACGGCATGCTGGTGGACGTGGGCATCGTGCGGATGAGCGCGACGATGCCGATGCCGGGAGCGGCGACCATGTCGGGCAGCAGCGAGCTCAAGCCCACGCCGGCGCCGGGCCGCTACGAGGTGGCCACCGACTTGAGCATGGCCGGGGCGTGGTACTTCCAGATCGACTGGAATGGCCCGGCGGGGCGTGGCTCCGCCCGGCTCGAGAGCCGCGTGAAATAGCGGCCGGGTCTACGTCAGTTCCCCGGCGTCCAGATCCGCGACGGGCCGGCGCCGGCGAGCGTCAGCATCAGCTCGTTGAGGCGGCGGACGAAGCCGGCGGGATCCTCGAGCTGCCCGCCCTCGGCCAGCGTCGCCTGGTCGAACAGGATGTGGCTCCAGTCGGCGAACCGCGCCTCGTCGGCTTCCTCCCTCAGCCGCTGCACAATCGGGTGCGTCGGGTTGATCTCGAGAATCGGCCTCGCGTTCGGCACCGCCTGCCCGGCGGCCTTCAGCAGCCGCTCGAGGTGCGTGCTCATGCCGTGCTCGTCGCTTACGAGGCACGCCGGCGAGTCGGTGAGGCGGTGCGTCACGCGGACCGCGCTCGCGCGTTCCGAGAGCGCCTTCTGCATCCGCTCGAGCAGCGCCCCCTGTTCGCCCGACGCCTGGTTCTCCTCCGGCTTGGGCGCGTCGCCGCCGATCTTGCTCAGGTCGAGGCCGGCCTTGGCCACCGATTGCAGCGGCTTGCCGTCGAACTCGGTGAGCGACGACATCACCCACTCGTCCACGCGGTCGTGCATGAGCAGCACCTCCACTCCGAGCTTGCGGAAGATCTCGAGGTGGGGGCTGTGGCGGGCCGCCGCGTAGCTGTCGGCGGTGATGAAGTAGATCGCGTCCTGGCCGTCCTTCATCCGGCTCCTGTAGTCGGCCAGCGAGACCGTCTGTGCGTCGCCGTCCTGGTGGGTGGACGCGAAGCGCAGCAGCTTCGCCAGCCGCTCCTGGTTCGACGGGTCCTCGGGGATGCCCTCCTTGAGCACGCGGCCGAAGGCGTTCCAGCAGGTGGCGTACTTCTCCGGCTGCTTCTCGGCCAGCTCCTCGAGCATGCCGAGCACGCGCTTCACCGACGCCGCGCGGATCGCCTGCACGTCACGCGACTGCTGCAGGATCTCGCGCGACACGTTGAGCGGCAGATCGTTCGAGTCGATGACGCCGCGAACGAAGCGCAGGTAGGCCGGCATCAACTGCTCGGCGTCGTCCATGATGAAGACGCGACGCACGTATAGCTTGATGCCGCGGCGGTGATCGCGGTCCCACAGGTCGAACGGCGGGTGGCCCGGCACATACAGCAGCAGCGTGTAGTCCTGGCGGCCCTCGACCTTCGCGTGGACGTAGCAGAGCGGCGGCTCGGCGTCGTGGCCGACGTGCTTGTACAGCTCGTGGTACTGCTCCTCGGTGATCTCGTTCTTCGGGCGGGTCCACAGCGCCGAGGCGCGGTTCACCTGCTCGTCCTCGTCCGTCGGCACCTGCTTCTTGGCGGTCGCGTCCCACTGCTCCTTCTTCATCAGGATCGGAACCGCGATGTGATCCGAGTATTTCTTGAGGATCTCGCGCAGACGGTAGCCCGAGAGCAGTTCGTCCTCGTCGGGCCGCAGGTGGAGGATCACGTCGGTGCCGCGCGACGCTTTGTCGATCGTCTCCACCGTGAAGCCGCCCTCGCCGGTGCTCTCCCACCGGACGCCGTGCTCGGGCCCGAGCCCGGCGCGGCGCGTGACCAGGGCCACCCGGTCGGCGACGATGAACGAGGCGTAGAAGCCGACCCCGAACTGGCCGATCAAGTGCGCGTCCTTGGCGCGATCCGCGGTGAGCTGCTGGAAGAACTCGCGCGTGCCGGACTTGGCGATGGTGCCGATGTGCTCGATCACCTCCAGGCGCGACATGCCGATGCCGTTGTCGGACACGGTAATGGTGCGCGCCGCGGCGTCGTAGGCGATGCGAATCTTCGGGTCGGGATCGCTCTCGAACAGGTTCGCGTCGGCGAGAGCCTCGAAGCGCAGCTTGTCGGCGGCGTCGGAGGCGTTCGAGACGAGCTCGCGGAGGAAGATCTCCTTGTTCCCGTACAAGGAGTGAATCATCAGATGGAGGAGCTGCGAGACCTCGGCCTGGAAGCCCAGCGTCTCTTTGGTGGTCGTATCGGTCATGGCAATTCCTCAGTCTACAAAAAATGGCCCTCCGGCACCCGGCCGCGGCGGGCGAACGTGGGGACGGGGTCCTATACTGAACCGATGGCCGAGCACGGCATGAGTCCGGCGCCGCTCGAGGCGCTGCTCGAGAACCGCCGGGCCTTTCTCGCCTATCTGACGCGGCGTGTCGGGGATCGCGCGCTCGCTGAGGACCTGTTGCAGGATGCGTTTGCCCGTGTCCTTGTGCGGCCCGATCAGGCGCCCGAAGGTGAAGGACTCGTGCCGTGGTTCTACCGCACGCTCCGCAACGCCGCGATCGACCGGTTCCGCCGCGAGGGCGCGGCCAGCAGGGCACTCGAGGCGTTTGCGCGCGAGCTCGACACCGTGGATCAGGCCGCGGACGACACGAAGGCCGAGGTCTGCCAGTGCATCAGCAGGCTGGCCGGCACCCTGAAGCCCGACTATGCCGAAGCGTTGCGTGCGATCGAGATCGACGAGGTGCCCGTGAAGGCGTTCGCCGAGCGGAAGGGGCTGACCGCCGGGAACGCGGCCGTGCGGGTGTTTCGCGCTCGCGAGGCTCTTAAGCGCCGGGTGGCCGAGTCGTGTGGCGCCTGCGCCGAGCACGGCTGCCTGAACTGCACGTGCCAGGCGGCAGTGTAATGCGCCGGGACCTGCTGCGTGATGGTCAGTGAAAGGAGCCGGCCCGAGCCGGTCCTCACGCCATATGCCTGTTGCTAAGCTGCTGCCACTCGTCCAGGAAGCCAGCGCGATCGATCCCGTTTGCGGGATGACGGTAAACCCCGCCACCGCGAAGTTCCGCGCCGAGCACGGCGGGCGCACGTACTACTTCTGCTGCGGCGGCTGCCAGGCCAAGTTCACGGCCGATCCGGCGCGCTACCTGTCGGCCGGGTCCAAGGACCCGGCCCCCCCTGCATCCGCGGTCGTGCACCCAGGGCGGTCTGAAGACCGCCCTCTACATCGGACGGACGTCGAGTACACCTGCCCGATGCACCCCGAGGTGCGGCAGATAGGGCCGGGATCGTGCCCGATCTGCGGGATGGCGCTCGAGCCGGCGGTCATGACGGCCGAGGAGCCGGCCAACGAGGAACTGGTGGACATGACCCGCCGCTTCCGCGTCAGCGTGGCCCTCACCGTGCCGGTGGTCCTGCTCGCGATGAGCGAGATGCTCCCGGGCGGTGTCGGGCACGCCGTGCCGCCCGCGGTGCGTGCGTGGACACAGCTGGTCCTGGCGACGCCGGTCGTGCTGTGGGGCGGGGCGCCGTTTTTCACCCGCGGGTGGCAATCGATCCTCAACCGCAGCCTGAACATGTTCACGTTGATCGCGCTGGGCGTGGGCGTCGCCTACCTGTTCAGCGTGGTCGCGACGCTCGTGCCCGGCGTCTTTCCCGCCTCGTTCCGCATGGCCGACGGCGGCGTCGCCGTCTACTTCGAGGCCGCCGCGGTCATCGTCGTGCTCGTGCAGCTGGGCCAGGTGCTCGAGCTGCGGGCGCGAAGCCAGACCGGCGCCGCGATTCGCGCGCTGCTG
>Ga0070675_100004352_pt1 | contig 10796 bp, 8 predicted proteins | sample KBSM43metaG_FD_65343 | JGI IMG/M metagenome (GOLD analysis project Ga0070675, IMG submission 65343) | Miscanthus rhizosphere microbial communities from Kellogg Biological Station, Michigan, USA - KBS M4-3 metaG | ecosystem: Host-associated > Plants > Roots > Rhizosphere > Soil ...
GCACGAACCTCGTGAAGAAGGAGCTGGGGCTGCCGCCGGCCGAATCGCTCGGCGCCGACGCGAAGCTCTCCCTCATTCGGTTCAACCAGTAGGCAGAGAGGGCGGAGAGGGCGGAGAAAGCAGAGAAATGATCAAAGCAGCCATGGTCGGCCTCGGATGGTGGGGCCGCACGATCGTCGAATCGGTGCAGAGCGACAGCAACATCATCCGGTTCGTAGCCGGGGCGACCCGGACGAAGTCGCCGGAAGTGACGGCGTTCGCCGAAGCGCAAAAGCTGCAGCTGGCCGACAGCTTCGAGGCGCTCCTCGGCGACCCATCGATCGACGCCATCGTCCTGGCGACGCCGCACTCGATGCACTCGCCGCAGGTGGTCGCGGCCGCGCAGGCCGGCAAGCACGTGTTCTGCGAGAAGCCGTTCGCGCTGCACAAGGCGGACGCCGACGCGGCGGTGGCGGCCACCAAGAAGGCCGGCGTCACGCTCGGGCTCGGCTACAACCGCCGCTTCCATCCCGAGATGACCGCGCTGCGGCAGCGCATCACCTCGGGAGAACTCGGCGTCGTGGAGCACTTCGAAGCCACGATGACGTTCCCGAACGCGCTGGCGCTGAAGGCGGATGCGTGGCGCGCGGACAAGGAGGAAACGCCGTGCGGCGGGCTCACGCCGATGGGCGTCCACGCCATCGACGGCATCATCGATCTCGGCGGCGCGATCGAGAGCGTGTTCTGCCAGAGCTTCCGCCGCGTCGTGGCGGTGGACAGCGACGACACCACGTCGATGCTGTTCCGGCTGAAAAGCGGCGCCTCGGGCTACCTCGGCACGATGACCGCCACCGGCCCGGGATTCAGCTTCCAGGTGTTCGGGTCCAAGGGCTGGGTTCGGATGGAGGGGATGACCCATGTGGCCGGCGCGTCATCGGAGGAACGGCGCACGCGGCTGTTCTCGACGATCAAGTTCCAGCCGATCAAGGGGCCGGCGGAAGTGTGGGAAGCGGCCAGGCACGACGTCACCCGCACGTGCCTCGAGGCGTTCGGCACCGCCGCGTCCGGCGGCGCTCCCTTCCTGATCCCCACCGAGGAGATGGTGCACGGAGCCTCGGTGACCGAAGCCGTCGTCAAGTCTGCGGCTTCGGGTGTTGTCGAAAAAGTCGCGTAATCGTGGTCGGGTGACCTGAAGGACACACATCGCATGGATCTCGGAAACGGACTCGGACACCTCACCTACTCCACGCTGGTTCATCAGACGGACAACTGGGATCAGCTCTGGAAGAGCGTCAACACCTACCTGCCGGCAGTGAAGGCGCGCTTCGCGCCGCAGCAGAAGTTCGGCGTCTGCCTGCGCACGTCGGCGCCGTCTGCCGAAATGCTGTCGCAGGACCCGACCAAGCGCGCGGACCTCAAGCAGTTCTTCAAGGACCAGGATCTTTATCTCTACACGGCCAACGCCTTCGTGTATGGCGTGTTCAAGAAGCAGGTCATCAAGGAAGACGTCTACGAGCCCGACTGGATCACGCCGGAGCGCCGCGAGTACACGAAGCAGGTGGCGAGCCTCCTCGCGGAGCTGGCGCCCGAGGGCGTCAACCCTTCGATTCAGAGCGCGCCGCTCGGGTTCAAGCCGAAGGGCACCGGTCCCGACATCGCGAAGGCCTACACGGACAACGTCGTGGACGTCGTGGCGCACCTGGTGAAGCTGGAGAAGGACACCGGCAAGATCGTGACGCTGGGGCTCGAGCCCGAGCCGCGCTGCTTCCTGGAAACGACCGACGAAACCATCACCTACTTTCAGGACTATCTGTTCACGCCGCAGACGGCCGAGCAGCTGGCGAAGAAGACCGGCCTGCACGCCGCCGATGCGGCCGCGGCGATGAAGAAGTTCATGGGCGTGGTATTCGACATCGGGCACCAGTCGGTGGGCTACGAGGACATTCCGGCCTCGCTGCACAAGCTGGTGGCCGCTGGCGTGCCGATCGTGAAGCTGCAGGAAGCCGCGTCGATGCACATCCCTGACGTCACGCAGGAAAAGGTGGACGCGCTGCAGGCCTTTGCCAAGACCATCTACCTGTCGCAGACGTGTCAGCGGAAGGACGGGCAGACGCAGTGGTTCCTCAACCTCGAGGACGCCTTCGAGGACTGGTACAAGAACCCCGGCCCGCGGGAATGGCGCACGCACTTCCACGTGCCGGTGTTCCTGACCGAGTTGGGCCACGGATTCGGCACGACGCGATTCGGGCTGGAGCAGGCGCTGGCGGTCCACAAGAAGACGCCGCTCTCCACGCACCTGGAGATCGAGACGTATACGTGGGACGTGCTGCCGGACCACTTGAAGACCGGCGACATCGTCGAGTACGTCACGCGCGAGCTGGAGTGGGTGAAGGGACAGCTGGTCTAAAACACCAAGCAGCCAAAGCATCAGCGCCGGCCACGTCCTTAGACCATCCGGCGGGGGGACGCAAATGAAGGTCGGTTTCATCGGTCTCGGGCGCATGGGCCAGGGCATGGCCGGCCGCCTTCAGGGCGCCGGCTATACGCTCTCGGTCTTCGACGCGATCGCCACGCAGACGGCGGCGCTGGCCGCGGCGGGCGCCCGGGTGACGACGAGCGTGGCCGACCTCTGCCAGGAGCGCGACGTCGTCGTCTCGATGCTCGTCGAGGATGCGACGATCCTGAGCGTCACCACCGGGCCGGAGGGGCTGGTGGATTCGCTCACGCCAGGCGCCATCCACCTGGTGATGGGCACGCACGGCGTCGCAACGATCCGCACCCTCGAAGCCAAGCATGCCGAGGCCGGCCAGATCCTGGTGGCGGCGCCGGTCCTCGGCCGTCCCGACCTGGCCGCGGCGGGACAGCTCGGCATCGTCGTGGGCGGACCGCTCGAGGCCGCGACACGGGTGCGTCCGCTGCTCGACGCGATGGGCCGCCGCCTGTTCGAGGCCGGACCCAAGCCGGAATCGGCCACCGCCATCAAGCTGGCGAACAATGCCGTGCTGGGCTGCGCGATGATCGCGATGGCTGAGGGCTTCTCGCTCGTCCGCCGCTACGACGTGGACCCGCAGGTCTTCCAGGACGTGATGACCGAAGGGCTGTTCTCGGCGCCCGCCTACAAGGTCTACGGCCAGAAGATGGTGGATGAGAGCTACGACCAGGTGGGTTCCCCGATTACCGTCGGCCTGAAGGACGCCGCGCTCATCGCGGCGGCGGCGGCGCTCGCCCGCGTGCCGATGCCGAGCCACAACGTCTATTTCGATCGCCTGCTCGGCGCCGTCGCCCACGGTGACGCCGATCGCGATCAGGCGGTGCTCGCTCGTGAACAGAACCGCGCCGCGGGCATCGAATAAGGCCTTGGACCTTCGGCCTTAGGCCTTGGGTCGAACGCGACCATTCCAGCGCTATCATCGCGCCGCGGAGGAACGATGATGGATGCACGACGTAGTTTGACGGCGGTCACTCTGGTGGTCATCCTGGGCACGGCCTGCAGCAGCCAGCCGGCTCCTGCCGAGAAGCCGGCGGAGCCGCCCAAACCCGCATGGACCGCCGATCAGGCGGTGCTGAAGTACAAGGACTGCTGGGATCAATTCAACCGCAAGGACTGGACTGCGTTCCGGAGCTGCTACGGCAGCGCGATCACGGTGGAAGCCGTGGATTCCGGCCGGCCGGTGGTGAGCGGCCTCGATGCGGCCATCAAGGACGCGCAGGACTTCGCCGCCGCGTTTCCCGACGTGTCGGGCGGTCTGCAGCTGGTGCTGGCATCGAAGGACTCGGTCGCCGGACTGGCGGTGGTCAGCGGCACTCACGGTGGCCCGCTCCCCGGCCCGGACGGCAAGCCGATCGCGGCCACGCACAAGAAGATCGGATACGTGATGGGCCTGGTCGTGGACCTCGCCGACGGCGCCGTCGTGAGGGAGCGGCAGTACGCGGACAGCACCACGCTGATGGCGCAGATCGGCGCGATCAAGGCGCCGACGCGACCGGTGATGGCCGCCAGCACCGGCGCGCCGACGGTCGTCGTCTCTACGGGATCCGACGCCGAACGCGCCAACGTCGAGACCTTCCGGGCCAACATGAAAGCGGTCAACGACAAGGACCTCAAAACGCTCGCCGACATGAACGCGGCCGACGGCGCGTTCCACGACTACACACAGCCGAAGGACCTCGACAGCGCGGGGAACATTGCCGGCCTGAAGGAGCTGTTCAAGGGATTCCCTGACGCGACGCTCGACGCGCCCACGATGTGGGGCGCCGGCGACTACGTGGTGACCGAGGGCACGTTCAGCGGCACGAACAAGGGCGCGGCGCCCATGATGGGCATCAAGAAGGCCACCGGCAAGCCGGTCAAGGTGCGCTTCCTCGAGATCACGAAGATCGAGGGTGGCAAGATCAAGGAAGACTGGCTGGTGTTCGACACGATGGCGTTCGCGACGCAGCTCGGGCTTTAGCGATCCTTGTCGGCCTTGGGCCTGGGCGGTGGGCCTTCGATGCTACCGCGTGACATAAACCGCCGCGGCGTCGAGGGACGCAGGCCGCGGCGCCCCGGGGCCACCGAGCGCCAGCCGCATCGTCTCGCTGACGATGTCGTAGACCGCGAGCCGCTCGACATCACATACGTCACGTCGCCGCCGTCCGACACGCAGGTGATGTCGATGGTGGCCGGCCCTGTACCCGACTGCCGCGTCCACGTGCGGCTGAACGGAAACCCGTGCGCGCGTGAATTGGCTCGGGCCGACGGTGACACATAGCCGGCCTGACCGGCGATGATCTGCCCGTTCTCGAGGTGCGTGGGGTCGCCGAGTTGGAAGTGAATCATCGCCGAGCGGCCGTCGGCGGCGGCCAGCACCGGGGCGCCGATGCGGTACTCGACGTCGAAGCCGCCATGCCCGTCCAGGGCGTGCCCGCCTCCGTGGACGCCATAGGGCCAGATGCCGTACGCGAGGGTCGCCCCGTCCCCAGCCGCGATGGGCAGATCGATGACGAAACGGGGTCGAGGACGCTGGAGCGGACGCCGTGGCGGTGGGAGCCGACGGTTGCGACGGACCGCTGCACGCCGCCACACGGCCCGGGCCCCGACCGCGAGAATCCGGAGGCGTCCCGACACGAACGCTCATTCCTCCAGATCTATCGACCAGCACTCCCGGCTGCGTTGATTGCTTGACCCGACCAATTCGGTCGGATTAGTATTTTGAAAGTAAGACTCAGTCTCACTTTCAATTTGGAGCTGTTGGATGTCACGTCGTGCTGTTCTCGCTGTGGTGCTCGGAATCCTGGTCGCCGCCCTGAGCCTGCCGGTCTCGCTGCGCGCCCAGACGTCGTTTCACGCCACCGTGCTCGACGCGACCCGCGCCCCGATCGTCGGCGCCACGGTCACCGCCACGCCGGTCGCCGGAGGGGCGGCCGTAACGGCCGTCACCGACCAACGCGGCGAATTCGCGCTCCCGCTGGCGGCCGGCACGTTCACGGTCACGATCGAGTCGGTCGGCTTCCGCCTGGCCACCCAGCGCGTCAACGCCTCGCGCCCGGGCGACGCGCCGCGGGAATTCGTGCTGCAGGTCGCGGGGTTTCAGGAGACCGTGAACGTCAACGCGCCCAAGGGCTACACCGTGCCGGCCATCTCGGGTGCCACCCGCACCTCGACACCGCTGCGCGACGTGCCGCAGTCGGTGACGGTGATCACGCCCGAACTGATGCGTGACCAGCAGATGACGAGCATCGCCGACGTGGTGCGCTACGTACCCGGCATCGCGGCGCACCAGGGCGAGAACAACCGCGACGACGTGGTGATTCGCGGCAACCGCTCGTCGGCCGACTTCTTCCTCAACGGCATTCGCGACGACGTGCAGTACTACCGCGACCTCTACAATCTCGATCGTGTCGAGGCGCTGAAAGGGCCCAACGCCCTGGTCTTCGGCCGCGGCAACGGCGGCGGCGCCATCAACCGCGTGGTCAAGGAAGCCGTGTTCATGCCGGTGCGGGCGTTCTCAGTGCAGGCCGGCGGCCACGAGAACCTTCGCTTCACCGGCGACCTCGATCAGCCGCTCGGCAGGTCGGTGGCGTTCCGCGCCAACGCGATGCTCGAGGACAGCGGCAGCTTCCGCGACGGCGTGAGCCTCGAGCGCGGCGCATTCAACCCGACGTTCACGGTGATGGCCACCAACCGTACCAAGCTCACCTTCGGCTACGAGCACTTGCGCGACGAGCGGGTCGCCGACCGCGGCATCACCTCATTCCAGGGCCGTCCGGCCGACGTCGCCATCGACACCTTCTACGGCAATCAGCAGGACAGCCACGTCGAGGCGCACGTCAACATCGGCACGGTCAACATCGAGCACCGCATCGGCCGTGCCATCCTTCGGAACCGGACGCTGATCGGCGACTACGACCGCTTCTACCAGAACTACGTCCCTGGCGCCGCCAGCACCGACGCGAGCCTGGTGACGATCACGGCCTACAACAACGCCACCCAGCGCGCCAACGTCTTCAACCAGACCGACCTCATCGTCACCGCAGCAACGGGCGCCGTTCGACACACCGCTCTCGTCGGCGCCGACTTCGGCCGCCAGCAGACCGACAACTTCCGCAACACCGGCTACTTCAACAACGTGGCCACGTCGGTGCAGGCGCCGTTCGGCGCGCCGACCATCAGCACGCCGGTCACCTTCCGGCAGAGCGTCACCGACGCCGACAACCATCTGCAGGCCAACGTGAGCGGTGCCTTCGTGCAGGATCAGGTCGACCTTTCCCGGTTCGTCCAGCTGATTGGCGGCGTCCGCTTCGACCGTTTCGACCTTACCTACCACAACAACCGTACCGGCGAGACGTTGGGCCGCATCGACGATCTGGTGTCGCCGCGCGCCGGCGTGGTGTTCAAGCCGATCGCGCCGGTCTCGGTCTACGGCAGCTACAGCGTGTCGTACCTTCCCAGTTCCGGCGACCAGTTCGCCTCGCTGACGACCATCACGGAGCAGGTGAAGCCAGAGCGCTTCGACAACTACGAGGTGGGCGTGAAGTGGGACTCCCCCGCCGGCCTCTCGTTCACGACGGCGATCTACCGGCTCGATCGCACCAACACTCGCGCGACCGACCCGAACGACCCGACGCGCATCGTGCAGACGGGCAGCCAGCGCACGAGTGGGTACGAGCTCGGCCTCAACGGCAAGATGCTGCCGGCCTGGCAGATTGCCGGCGGCTACGCGTATCAGAACGCGGAAGTGACGAGCGCCACGACGGCCGCGCGTGCCGGCGCGCAGGCGGGCCAGGTACCGCAGCACACGCTCTCGTTGTGGAACAACTACGAGTTCCATCCGCGCGTGTCCGGCGCGCTCGGCCTCGTGTATCGCTCGGACATGTTCGCCGCCATCGACAACACGGTGACGCTGCCGGGCTACGTGCGCGCGGACGCCGCCGCTTACGTCCGTCTCAACGGCAACCTGCGGCTGCAGGCCAACCTCGAGAACCTCACCGATCGGCGCTACTATGTCAACGCCGACAGCAACACAAACATCTCGCCCGGTTTTCCCCGCACGCTGCGCGTGGGGCTGACGGCGAGCTTCTGAACAGTTTTGCCGGGGCCAGACGAAGTGGTCTGGCCACCTCTTGCATTGGCCCACCAGAACTGCAACGGGCGGCCAAATCTGAAACGTGCAGGAGCGCGTAGACCGATGATTTATTCAGGAAACCGCGCGGTACGTGGCTTGCCTCCTGACCGGGGCATGGCTTCTCGAGGCGCTCGACTGCCACTCGCAGTGCTCTTCCTGCTGTGGGGCTGCACGTCCCCGGTCGCGCCCGACACCGCGGCGGCAGCCGGCGCAGCCGCCGCGGCCGCGGGCGTCACCAACAGCATCGTGGATTTGACCAACGTCGAGCGATCGCGCGCCGGGGTGTCGCCACTGCGCGTGGAGGGCCGACTGATGAGGGCCGCGCAGCTCCAGGCCGAGCAGATGGCCTCGCTCGGCCGCATGGAGCACGTGCTCAGCGACGGGCCGTATCCCGCACCGCAGGACCGGCTCGCCGCCGCGGGCTACCGGTGGCAGGCGTTCGCCGAGAACATCGCCTACGGCCAGCGGGGCGCGGAGGATGTCACCGAAAGCTGGATGGGCTCGGCCGGCCATCGCGCCAACATGCTGAACGGCGCCTACACGGAACTGGGCACGGGCTACGCCGTGGACAGCCGGGGCCGTTCCTACTACGTGCAGGTGTTCGGCAAGCCGGCCTAGGGCCTAAGGCCCAAGGTCCTTTAGTTCACCGTCGGCGTCGCGCCGACGATGATCTCCCACAGCTTGTCCAGGTCGAGCGGTTTCACCAGATGATGGTCGAAGCCCGCCTCGAAGCAGCGGCGGATGTCGTCCTGCTGCCCCCATCCCGTGACCGCGATGAGCGGCGTCGCGCTGCCGGCTGGCAGGGCCCGAATGCGCCGCGCCACTTCATAGCCGTCCATGCCCGGCATGCCGATGTCCAACAGCACCGCGTCCGGGCCGAACCGCTCGAACTGCACCAGCGCCTCGCGACCATTGCCGGCCACCGCCACGGTCGCGCCGAGCGATTCGAGCAGCGTCTGCAGCGTCTCGATGGCGTCCTGGTTGTCGTCCACCACCAGCACGCGCCGGCCGGCGAAGCGCTTGTGCCCGTTGGTGGCACTCCGGCTCGGCGCCTGCGCCACCTCGAGAGGCAGCCGCACCTCGAACGTGCTGCCGTAACCGGGGCCCTCACTCGACGCGGTGACGGATCCGCCGTGCAGCGCCACCAGGCTGCGCACGAGCGTGAGACCGATACCGAGACCGCCCTGGGTGCGGCGATCCGATCGCGAGACCTGGGTGAACATGTCGAAGACCGACGATAGATTCTGACGGTCGATGCCGATGCCGTTGTCGTGAACGGTGATCACAGCGGTCCGCCGCATGCGCCTCACCGCCACCTCGATGGTCCCGCCGGGGTCGGTGTACTTCGCCGCGTTGTTGAGCAGGTTGGCGAACACCTGAGTGAGCCGCACACTGTCGCCTCGCACGAACAGCGGCTCGTCGGTCATCTTCACGTTGAGGTGGTGCTCCGACGCTTCGATGATCGGCCGGCTCGTCTCCACTGCGGCGGCGACGATCTCGGACAGTTCCACCGGCTCGTGCTGCACTTCGATGAGCCCGCGCGTGATGCGCGACACTTCGAGCAGGTCGTCCACGAGCCGTACCAGGTGACCCGCCTGCCGCTGCATCACCGCGATGGCACGCGCGACGTTCGGATCCGACGAGGCACCGAGCTTGAGCAGCTCGACACTGGTGAGGAGCGGCGACAACGGATTGCGCAGCTCGTGACCGAGCGTGGCCAAGAATTCGTCCTTGCGCTGGTCCGCGTCGCGCAGCTCCGCGAGCTGCCGCCGGATCTGATATTGCCGTTCCCGTGCCCGGAGCGCCGTGCGCACCGTGCTCTGCAGCGTCGCCAGGCGCACCGGGCGCTCGAGCAGCGTCACGTTGCCGAGCGCCGAGACCGCGAGCGACGCTTCCGCCGAGTCCGCCCCGGGCCGCGTGAGCACCAGGATCGGCAGATCGGACCACGGCGCCTGCTGCGACAGCATGGCGGCGAGCTCTCGCGACGCGGTCGCGATCGCTTCTTCCGGCAACAGCACGGCGGCAGCGCCACGGTGCACTTCGGCCATCAGGCCGCGCACATCCGAGCAGATCGCGGTTTCGACGCCGGCACGGCGCAGCACGTCCTGCGTGACCGAGCCGTCCTTCAGCGTCGGCGGCAGCAGGAGCAGGCGGCGGTCGAGGCGGAGCTGCTCGTCAGTCGTCATGGCTCCGGCCCCCGGGCCCTCCGGCCGTGTCGTACATCGGCACTCCGGTGAGCACGCCTCTGAACTCCCTGAGCGCTTCGCCGACGTGGATGTGCCCGTCCTGGAGTTTGAACTCGCGGATCGTCCGCTCGTGCCGGCCACCACGCTTCTTGACGATCGAGACCGCCTGACGAATCTCGCCGCGCATCTCGAAGAACCGCATCAGGATGACCGCGTCGGCCAGGTAGGTCGCGTCGACGGTGGCGATCATCGGTCCGCCCAGCAGGCCTTGATGGGCGCTCACGAGGATGGTCGCAACGTTGCGCTGCGAGAGGTACGCAAGCAGTTCGTGGAGCTGGATGGCCAGAAACCGCTCGCCCGGCATGGCGTTGAGATAGCCGTTGAGGCTGTCGATGACGACGACGGCCGCGTGGCGCTGCTCGACGGCCTCCCGCACCTCGTGAATGAGTTCGCCCGGCGACAGCTCGGCCGGGTCCACATAGCGGAGGGTTACCAGCCCGGCCGCCACCCCCTCGGCCAGGGGAATGTTCAACTCAGCGGCGCGGGTCAGCAGCGTCGCCGGCGCCTCGTCGAACGTGAACATCGCCGCCGTCTGCCCGCGACGAGCCGCTGCAGCGACGAACTGCGACGAGAGCGTGGACTTGCCCGTTCCGGCAGAGCCGACGATGAGCGTGCTCGTGCCCTGCTCGAGACCTCCACCGATCAGCTTGTCCAGCGCCGGAATTTCGCTCGCCAGCTTCTCGCGCGCCTGCACCTGCCGGTGCTCTGCCGCCACCAGGCGCGGGAACACTTGCAGTCCTCCCCGCCGGATCGCGTAGTCGTGGTAGCCGCCACGGAACGCCATCCCCCGGTATTTCACGACGCGCAACCGCCTTCGGTCGGTCCCGTACTCGGGGTTGAGCTGGTCGAGAAGAAGCACGGCATGGGCAATGCTCTGCACCTGCAAGTCGTGATCCGACGCCGTCATGTCGTCCAGGAGCATGACGGTGCAGCCGCGCCTGGCGAAATACTGCTTGAGGGCGAGGAT
>Ga0070675_100004353_pt1 | contig 10794 bp, 6 predicted proteins | sample KBSM43metaG_FD_65343 | JGI IMG/M metagenome (GOLD analysis project Ga0070675, IMG submission 65343) | Miscanthus rhizosphere microbial communities from Kellogg Biological Station, Michigan, USA - KBS M4-3 metaG | ecosystem: Host-associated > Plants > Roots > Rhizosphere > Soil ...
TCCTCTGGCGTCGGCTCGTCCAACGCCCGGTGTTCGATCGCACCGGACTCTCGGGACACTTCGATATCGATCTGACCTATCTCCCCGAGTTGGAGAGCATCAATGGACGGCCGGCCAGTGAGAATCCGTCGCTGCCCGCGCAGATTCTCGGAGCGCCATCGATCTTCACCGCACTTCAGGAACAGCTCGGGTTGAAGCTCGAGTCCTCGCGTGGGCCGGTGGACGTGCTCGTCATCGATCGGGCAGAGCCCCTCATCGAAAACTGAGGGCACAATAGCGCCGATGCCGCTGCTGCTCGTCGCTATCGGCGCACTGGTCATCGCCCATTTCGCGCCCTTCCCTTTCCTGTTCGACACCACCGACGACACGGTGTGGCGCATGCCGCGGACCGAAGCGCCCACGGTGTACCTCACGTTTGACGACGGCCCCAATCCGACGGCGACGCCGGAGCTGCTCGACGTCCTGGCGAAGCATCAGGTTCGCGCCACGTTTTTCGTCATCGACAAGCACATCACCCGCGAGACCATGCCGATTGTCCGTCGCACGTTCGACGAGGGCCACGCCGTGGGCATCCACTGGCACTCACGCGAGCTGATGTTCAAGCGGCCGGCGAATGTGGCCAGCACGCTCCAGAAGGCGGCGGCAAGGCTGGAGCTGGGGACCGGCTTTCGGGCGTGCCGCATCTTCCGTCCGCACGCCGGGCATCGCAGCATTCCGATGCTCATGGGCGCGGCGCGCGCAGGATTTCTGGTGGTCGGCTGGAGCTGGATGGCGTTCGACTTCAACTGGTTCAAGCCGCGCAACGCCGACGACCTCGTGCCGCGTCTCACGCGGCTCGCGTCCCCTGGCGACATCATCGTGATTCACGACGGACATCACAAGAATCCGCGGGCGGATCGCCGCTATGCCATCGAAACGGTCGATCGCTTGATCCCCGAACTGCGAGCGCGTGGCTTCGAGTTCGGGACGATTTGTCCCTGACAACGCGCACGGCGAGTGCGTTCTCTGATTAGAACCCGACCCGGAATCCGAAGTCGTACTGCCACTCCGGCCGAGGACCGTCGAGCGAACGAATCGCCGCGACCTCGAACGGAAGACCACCCGCATTCAATCGGATGCCGCCACCGAGGCTGCTGATGCCCGTGACCCCTTTGCGGTGAGCGACGTCCTCGCCACGGGGCTCTGCTCCGGACCAGACCAACCCGCCGTCCGCAAACAGGAATGCATCCGCCGGAAGCCATCCGTATTCGAGTTGTCGCGAGAAGACTCCCCACAGCGGGAACCGGACCTCCACGTTACTCACCAGCAGCCGGCTGCCGAGTAGTTCCTCACCGCAGACGCGCGTCGGATCGGGCGGGCAATAGCGCAGATCCAATCGGTGGCCGCGCACGAAGGAGGCCGACCCCAGGAAGCTGGACATCAGCCGCGGGTCGTCGCCATCGGGCCCGTATCGCGCTGAGTGAAGCACGCGCACGGCGAGCGAGTACGGCTTGACCGGCATCAGGTAGCGGCGGTAGTCGGCGAGCAGGCGCGTATACGAGAGATCACCGGCGGCCGGTGCGATCTCGAGGCGATACCGAGACCCGAGCAGCGGACCGGTCAGCCCGAAGACCGTTGTGTCGTGCACGAGCGCGGCGCCCACTTCCGCAACCGTCGTGGGCTCGCCACCAGACGAGGTGATGCGATCGGTGGAGAGGACCTTCCCGGTCGCCGCCGACGAGATCTGCGAGCGCACCTCGCGGTGATACATCGCGTGTCGTACGCCGGCGGTCAATTCGAGACGAAGACCGCGGCTGAAGGGATAGGCGAGCAGTCCGGCCGTGCGCAGCTGCACGCGCTGGAGGTAGTCACTCTGTTTGAGCAGCGCGGCTTCGCCATCGTGCTCGATCTCACCGAAGCGCCGGTACCGACGCAATCCAGGCTCGAGTTCGCCAATCGCGCCCCAGTTCCACCGCCGTTCCTGGTTGAGGAACCTGAACTCGAACGCCGCGTCGCGCAGCCGGTTGCTGATCTGCAGCGCCGCGCCGAGACGACGATCACCGAGCATGTCTCCGAACATCATCGCGCCGCCCGCCCGCACGAAGGTGCCGAACGGTCCGCCGCCCGAGCTCATATACGGCTGTCCGATGGTCTCGAGCGACATCCGCGAGGAATACCCCCGTGTGCCGAGTGTCGTGATATCGGGCAGGCCCGTCTGCTGATCGGCTCTGACGCTATCGACGAGACCGCGCGAGGCCACGATGTCCGTCGGCTTCGCGGCGACCGGCGCCGGCATGGTGTTGGTGCGAACCGTTGCTGTGGTGACGTCGAAGACCACCAACTGAGGCCGACCGCGCTCGTAGAGCGTGTACGCCACGACGGGCGCAGCGGCGGCGACCGACAACGCGGGACTCGTCGGCGTCACTCCGCTGACGCCGGTGTGCACGCTGGTCAGCCGTTCGACCTGCGCGGTGGTCTGCGCTGAGGCGAGCGCCACACGATACACATTCGCGACGCCGTCGCCGTCACCGACGAAATAGATCGCATCGTCGGCGAGCGACCACTGGGGGCTCAGTTGTGCACGGATGTCTCCGACTTCCACACGACGGACCGTGTCGGTCGCGAGATCGAACAGCGCCAGCTGAAGCCGCCCGAATGTCAACGACTCGAAATTGCTCCCGTAACGTTCGGTGACGAACGCAATCGTGTGCCCGTCGTGCGACCAGGCAGGCTGCAGGTCGGCGGGCGAATCGTCGGTCAGCTGGCGAAGGGTGTTCGTCGAGAGGTTGAACAAATAGAGGTCGGCAAATCCGCCGGACAGCGCCGAGAAGACGATCGACTTCCCGTCAGGAGACCACGTGGGCGTGAGAACCTGCCCGAGCTGGTTGAACACCAATTCGCGGCTTTCCTTCCCCTCGCGCATGGCCGTCAGCATCAGCGTAGCGTGTCCCTGACGCACGGCTGGGAACGCAAACCAGTCTCCTTCAGGACTCCACGTGCCTGTGGAACGAAGGGACTGCAGGCTATCGAATCGTGCGCTCGCGGCCGTCGTCGCCAGCTTGCGAATCACCTGTCCGCCCTTGACGTCGACGAGGAACAGATCGAGCGACAGTCGATCGCGCTCGGAGAAGAACACCGCGCGCTTGCCATCCGGACTCAGTGACGGTCCGAGCTGCATGCCGCTGCGGCTCCACAGCTCGGGGCGATCGGTGCCACGCGGTGCGCCATAGACGCGGAACACACTGCGACGCCACTCGACATGCAGTGTGTCGAGATCCACACCGGTCGCGTAGCGCATCCGATCCTGAAGGCGCCGGTGCTTCTTGTCCGGCTTGAGCGCTTTCTCGACGACCTGGTCGCCGAACCGGTTGCCGAGATACGACCAGAAGGCATGACCGTATTGATACGGCGATAACTTTCGCGCCGCCTCTCCCTGCTTCCGAGGCAGCCGGTCGGTTCGCACGGCGTCCCTCAACCAGAGCTCGGACTCCGCATCGACGGACCCGCGGGCCAGATACTCAGCCATGCCTTCAACGAACCATAACGGCTGACCGGTGCCACCGCCATAACGGCGTGCGATGTCGAACTGGAAGGCATGCACCAGCTCGTGACCGAGGACGCGATCGGTTTCGCCCATCGTCGGGGCAAAGGGCATCACGATGCGACGACGCAGCGACTCGGTGACGCCGCCGACCGAATCAGGCACCAACCCGGAAATGACGTTCGTTTGCGAGAACTCGGCCTGGCTGCCGTAGATCACCAGCGGCTGGCGACGTTCGAGCTGGTGCTGCAACACCGTAGCAATGCGCGCGTACCAGCGCTCGGCGAGTTGCGACGCGATCCGCGCCGCCCGCTGCTCTCGCGGGTAGTAGTAGATGTCGAAGTGCTCGGTGGTCAGGATCTGGAAGTCGAAGTCGGTGTATTCGACTTTGTTGCGACCGAAGTACTGCGCGTAGGCCGGCGGAACGATCGCCGGAATGACGAGGACCGCGCAGGCGAGCGACAGACGAAGCACACCAATACCGAGAACATGGTGCTTGCGCATGGGTGGTACGACCGAACGACGAACGAGATGTACGCGAGACGAGACGGCAGGAGGCCGTCCGCTTGGAAGAGTTTCTAACTTAGATGCGGGGGTGAGTCAAGCAGAAGTGACGTGGTGCGACGGGCCACATTACGAAGTGTGAGGTGCGGAACTCTCGCTCCGCACCTCACGGGAGGCGGCTACCACCGGAAAGCGACGCCGACTGAACCGCGCCAGAAATCGAAATCGCTGAGGCCGATATCGAGCGCATTGTCCGAGTTGTTTTCGAACGAACGGAAGTAACGGAGGTCGCCGCGAATGCCGACGTTATCGGTGAACTGACCGTTGATGCCGCCGCCGATGTTGATGCCGAGGTCGTTCCTTGTCACGTCATCAAAAAAGTCGCCGACACCGCTCACCCGGCTGCGGATGAGCCCGATGCCGCCTGAGCCGTACGGGCGGACGCCGCGTCCCGGGGGCGCACTGATGAGCAAGTTGCCCATGAACGTCGTCACGTTGCTGTCGCCGAACTCAAAGTTGGCAGGGCCGACGGTGTTCTCAAAGAAGTTCGGCGACCAGCCAAAGTCGAACTCGAAGCCAATAACGCTCGGGTTCCATCCAATGGTCGCGCCGAAATCGACGCGTTTCTCAACGTCATCGTCGAAGTCGCCAGCAGCGTCGTTGAATGTGGCAGTGCCACCGAAGTTGCCGCCGACGAATGGCGTAAAGAACCAGCCCTGTGCACGCGCGGTCGCGGGCACCAGCAACAGCGCGAGCGCGCTGATCATGAGTAGTTTGCGTACTTGCATTCGTACCTCCTCCGTTAGCTCGAGAGCTCAAGACTCCGGAGATGGTGGTGCAATCGGAATGCCCCGCCCGCGAAATACCGCGGCTGTTTGCGAAGCGGCGAGCTCGTGCGTGAGCGGATGAGCGCGAGGACGAGGTGGAGCGACGGTTCAGCTAGAGCTGACGCAGTGCCCGCATCGGATCCAGGCGGGAGCTTCGAAGCGCCGGAATGTAGCTGGCCATGAGCCCGACCATAGTCAGCAGGATCGCCGCGCCAACGAATGCGATCGGATCGAACGGGCTGACACCAGCCAGGAAGGTTCTGAAGAGCGGAGTGAGGGCGAGCGACGCAAGAGCCCCTAGCGCCACACCTCGAGCGACGACCTTGAGTGAGCGGAGCAGCATCTCCTGCCGAATGCGAGGACGCGAAGCACCGAGGGCCATGCGGATACCGACTTCGGCGGTGCGGGATGCCGCGAGATACGTCATGACTCCGTAAAGACCAATCATCGCCAGCAGAAGGCCGATCGCGCCCATGGCGCCCATGAGCATCGTGCCGACGCGCCGCATATTCATTTCCAGGCTCGTGGCGTCGCGCAGGGTCTGCGCGCTCACGGGCACCGTGGCGTCGATGTCGTCGATAGCGCGCTGCACCGCCCCGACGAGTCCGTCGGGCGACGAGGTGCGAGCGTGGATGATGAGGGTCCGCGGGCGTTGTGCGAACGGATAATAGATGACCGATTGCGGCGCTTCGCCGATGGTGCCAATCCGGTGATCGCGAACGACACCGATGACTTCCGCGTTGGACTCGTCCTCGGTCTGCACGTGCTGACCGATCATGTCCTGCCCCGAAAAGTACGTCTTCGCAAACGTCTCGTTCACGATCGCAACGGCGGAGTTGCCGGTTCGATCTGCGCTGCTGAACTCGCGCCCTTTGAGCATGCGAATTCCCAGGGCGCGGAAGAAATCAGGCCCAACACTGTAGGTGGACGGACGTGTGCCCGGGATATCGGTACGGCCGGCGGGATGAAAGCTCCGCAACAGCGAATCGCCGCCGAGCGGAACGAAATTGGCCACGCTGGCCATTGAAATACCTGGAACCTGCGCGATACGTTCCACCAACCGCTCCGCGAACCGCGCCCGCGCCTCGCCCGCATACTGCCGTTGATCGAGGCCGAATCGCGCCACGATGCCGTGGTCGAGATCGAAACCGAGATCGGTGTGGCCGATCTGGACTTGACTGCGAACGAAGAGCAGCGTGGCCACAACCAGGAACAGCGACATCGCCAGTTGGCTGACCACGAGCGCCTGCCGCATCCACGTGCGCGGAGTGGCTCCGTCGCCGCTCTGTCGCACATCGTCAACCACGCGGGCCCGCGTCGCCCGGAGAGCGGGAAGCACACCGCAGATGAGCGTGATCAGGAGCACGAAAGGAAATCCATATGACACGATGCGCGCATTGAGCGCTATGAAGTGCCGCAGCGGCGCCATCTCCGACGGGAGCGGCAGCCAGTTCACGGCATACGCCATCGCCAGACCGAGCACTGCACCCGTCATCACCAGCAGCAGGCTCTCGATCAGCATCGCCTGCACGACGCGGGCGCGTCCGGCACCAATCGCCACGCGGACGGCAATCTCGCGCCGACGTTCGGTCGCGCGGGCCATCAGCAGTCCCGCGACATTGACGCACGCGATCAGGAGCACCAGAGCGCCAGTCACAATCATCAACGTCCTGGCTGCGTTGTAGCCCATTTCCGCGCCGCGGAATTGCATCGCCTGGGCCGGGAAGACGCGCGCCGAACGGCCCCTTGCGGTCAACCGCTCCGGATAGGCTCGCTCGAGCGACGCGACGAAACCCGTCACCGCAGTCAGCGCCTGCGACGCGGTCGCGTCCGGCTGCAGCCGCGCCAGCACGCTCAAACTAGGAGTGCCCCGGTCGTCGAGTGCGGGGAGCGTCAGCCGGCTGACCGGCACATAAATCTGCGGGCCGATCCAGCCGAACACGGCGCGATTGTCGTCGGGCAGCACACCCACCACCGTGAACGACTCGCCGCCCATTACGAGCGTCTCGCCGATCGCGGTTGCGTCTCCGCGCAATCGGGCTCTCCAGAACGGCGCGGTCACAACGGCAAGACGTGGATTGCGTTCAGGTGCGGCCTCTGCCGCGGTGAAGGTCCGTCCGAGTTGCGTGCGCACGCCAAGCAGGTCGAAGAAGTTGGCGGTCACCACCAGCAGGCCGGTCGGCGTCAGGCGGCCGCCAGTGCCCATGTTGAGGCTTCCGGCACGGAAGCCTAACGCGTCGGCGAAGATGCCGCTGCTCTTCAAATCGCGATAGTCCTGATACGAAAACTGATTCGCGTAGCCCGGCTCGACGCCGACCACTCGCTTCGGGTCCACCATCGTCGGCTCGTGACCGTAGACGGCACTCGTGACCATGAACAGGATGGTGTTGAGACCGATGCCGAGGCCGAGTGACAGGGCGCTGACGACCACCAGGCCGGGACTGCGGCGCAGGCTGCGCATACCATGACGAATGTCCTGCCACAGGGCATCGATCCACGGGGCGACCCACTCCGCGCGGGCGTCTTCGCGCGCCAGCGTCGTATTCCCCATGGTTCGGCGCACCGCACGCTGCGCGTCGGATGCGGACACGCCGTCGCGGCGCATGTCCTGTTCGGCCATCTCGCGATGAAACCGGAGCTCCTCATCGAGTTCGTCGGCGGCGCGGCGCCCACGCAACCAATACCCAAGCCGGCGGAGGAAGGCAGTCATTGAACCCCTAGGTCTCGAGGACGCGCTGAATCGCGAGGACCATCTGGTCGAATCCCTTGCGTTCGATCGCCAGACGCTTGCGCCCGGCTGGTGTCAGCGAGTAAAAGCGGGCGCGTCGATTGTTATCGGACAGGCCCCACTCGCCGGTGATCCAGCCGTTAACGAGCAACCGTTGCAAGGCGGGATACAACGAGCTCTCGCCCACCTGCAGGACGTCTTCGGACGTGACGCGCAGATGCTGGGCGATGCCGTAGCCGTGCATCGAGCCGCGCTGCAGCGTCCGCAGGATCAGCAGGTCGAGTGTGCCGGGGAGGAGCTCCGGTGCGTCGTTGGTTGCTCCCATCGTCTATCGATGGAGAGTATCGAGCCATCTCGGCCACGCTGTCAACTCCTATCGATAGACGTGGGGAGCGGATGTGACGCCTCGTGAGCTGGACAGGAATGCCGGGACGAGCGACAGTAAGGATCCCACAATGAGCGACGTCGCGCCGCCGATCGCCGCACCCGGCGCCGAATCGGTCGAAGACACACTGCACCTGCTCAGGACGCGTGTGCTTCGGGTGGCGTTCAACGTGCTGGCGGTCGCGATGCCACTGGTAGGCGTGTTTCTCGCCTGGCAGGCCTACTCGTCTGGAGTGCTCACCCCGCTGACGCTGGTGCTCTGCTCGTGGGGCGTGGTTTTCCCGATTCTTCGCTGGCTCGGTTCACGGATGACGTTTCAGATGTCGGCGCTGGTTCTGCTGTCTGTCCTTCTGATCACCGTAGCGATGGTCGCCGTGCGCTTCGGCCTCACAGTCGGCAACCTCGCCGTCAGCGTGCTGTTGATTCTGCTGGCGACACTGTTCTTCGGCCGACGAGGCGCGCTTGTCGCGCTGGTCGCCGTTGTCGTGGTGATCGCCGCGAGCGGCGTCCTGGTCGTTCAAGGGTACGCGCCGCCGATTTCAAACGTGCTGCGGGACCCGATGGACCCCGCGGTGTGGGTGCGCGAGACATTCATCATGGTCTTCCTCGGCGTCGTGATGGCGGCGACCGAACTGTACGTCGTCGAGCGCCTGGCCCATGAGGTCCACGTGCACAAGAACCTGGCCGCTCGCGAACGCGAGCAGCGTCTCGCGCTCGAACGATCTGAGCGGGAACGCGTCCGCGAGCGCGAGCAGCGCGAGCAGGCGCTGCACGCGCTGGAACAGTCACGCCGCCTCGAAGCGCTGGCCAGGATGGCCGGCGGTGTCGCGCACGATTTCAACAATGCGCTGACGGTCATCGTCGGCGGTGCCGAGATGGCGAAGCTTCGCCGCGATTTCCCCGGAGAAGTCGAGGAGTGCCTCGACGAAGTGCTGCGTGCGGCTGGCGGCGCTGCCGATTTGTCTCGGCGGCTGCTCATGCTCGGCCGCCAGCACATCGCGAAGCCAACCCCGACGCCGATCGCGACCCTGGTGGATCGGCTGCAGACTCCGATCCGCCGCATACTCGCCGACGATATTCACCTGGTCGTCAACCCGCCCGCCGAAGACGCAATCGCCCTGGTCGATGAGCCGCAGCTCGAACGTGCGCTGCTCAACCTCGTCATCAACGCTGGCGATGCGATGCCCCGCGGCGGCACCGTGACGATGGCCTGGCGCGTCGAGGACGTGGTCAGCGCACCCAACCTCGCCGACGGCAGATACGTCTCGGTCAGCATCTCCGACACCGGTCAGGGCATGGACCGGGAGACACTCGATCGGGTCTTCGATCCGTTCTTCACGACCAAAATCGACAAGGGCGGCACCGGGCTCGGTCTGGCCACCGTCTATGCCTTCACCAAGGAATCACGCGGTGCCGTTGACGCGACGTCTGAGCCGGGCACCGGTACGACGATCACGATGTGGCTACCCGAAGCGGGCGGCATCCATCCGCCGACGCCCACACCGTTGGCGGCGCAGTCCGCCGTCGCAACGGTGCCCGCCGGCGCTCGCGTGCTTGTCGTCGAAGACCGGGCCGACGTCAGGGCCAGCATGTCGCGAATCCTGTCGCATCACGGCTTCGAAGTCATTGAAACCAGCGATGGAGACGGCGCGTTGCGGCGACTGGCTGACGACAAGGCGTTCGCGCTGATGTGCATCGACGGCGTGATGCCCGGCCTCGAGACGGCCACGGTGATCGAGCGAGCCCGAGAGTTGGCCCCATCGATGCCAGTACTGGTGTGCTCGGGCCGCGTCAAGGAAGAATTGCTGCGCCGCGGCATTGCGACCGGTCGTTACGCGTTCTTGTCGAAGCCGTTCTCGTCGCAGCAGCTCCTCGCCAGCGTGACGCAGGTGCTCGGCTCGCGCGGCGATTCTACGGTCGCCGCCCCGCCCGCCGCGCCATGAACGTCGATCCGGTGGTCGCCTTGCGGCAAGAATGAGGCGCATGCACGCCCTACTGCAGTCGTGTTACGCTGCGCGGCCATGGACCTTTTAATCACGCGACGGGTGCGTAGCGCCCTTCATATTTCAGCGATTTGTACCGTGCTGGTCGTGGCACCGGCAGTTCCCGCCGCCGCTCAAGCCAAGGGTTCGGCTGAAGCCGCGGCGGCGAAGCGTGTCGATCCCCACTGGAAGGCGCCCCGAACCGCCTGGGGTCATCCCGATCTCGAGGGCATCTGGACGACCGACGACATGCGCGGCGTGCCGATGTCGCGCCAACCGCAATACGGTACTCGCCCCTATATGACCGACGAGGAATTCGCGGCTCGCGCCAAGCAGCGCCAGAACGCCCGCAGCGTAGACGACGCCAGGACCGGCACGTTCCGTAACGAGGAAGGCTCACGCGACTTCAGCTACACCTCGATGGTGATCGATCCGGCGGATGGCCGCGTGCCGGCGCTGACACCCGCGGGACAAGCGCGACGCGCCTCGGGTGGTCAGGGATCGTTCGGCGTCGGACCCTGGAACAAGGTCCAGGACTTCTCGCTCTACGACCGCTGCATCACGCGCGGCGCGATCGGGTCGTTCATGCCAGCCGTGTACGGCAATGGCGCGCGCATCGTCCAGACGCCGAACGCGATCGTGATCAGCTACGAGATGGTGCATGACACGCGTGTGATTCCGCTCGACAACCGGCCGCCGCTCAACGACAGCATTCACCTGTTCATGGGCGATTCGCGCGGACACTGGGAAGGCGACACGCTGGTCGTCGAGTCGCGCAACTTCACCGATCGGACGGCGGTCGGCGGCGCCAGGCACAGCGAGAACCTGCGCATGACCGAGCGCTTCACA
>Ga0070675_100004354_pt1 | contig 10793 bp, 8 predicted proteins | sample KBSM43metaG_FD_65343 | JGI IMG/M metagenome (GOLD analysis project Ga0070675, IMG submission 65343) | Miscanthus rhizosphere microbial communities from Kellogg Biological Station, Michigan, USA - KBS M4-3 metaG | ecosystem: Host-associated > Plants > Roots > Rhizosphere > Soil ...
CTACTTCATCGGCTCGATGCTGTTCAATCTGGTGGTATCGGAGATGCTCTTCGCGATCCTGTTCGTCGCGGTCATGTTGATCAGGTGGCCTAACGTGCCGTGGGACACGCTCCAGTGGGCGGCGCCGCTCGGCATGCTGGCTGCGCCGTTCGCGCTGTTCCCGTTCTCCAAGCTCGCCTGGCTCGGATTCGACATCCTGCTGCGTCCGGTGACGCGAGACGAACTGAAGCCCTGACGGGCAGCCATCAGCCATCAGCTATCAGCTATCAGCTCAAACGGCGAGCTTCGAGTCCGATTTCCAATTCCCGATTCCCGATTCCCGACCGTGGCACAAACCAATTCCTTCGACATCACCACCGGCGTCGATCTGCAGGAAGTCGACAACGCGGTCAACCAGGCGCAGAAGGAGATCGCGCAGCGATACGACTTCAAGGACTCGAAGGCGACCATCGACTTTCAGCGCGGAGAAGGGAAGATCCTCCTCACCGCCGACAGCGAGTTTCGCATGCGCGCGCTCTTCGACGTCGTGCAGGCGAAGCTCATCAAGCGTGGCGTGCCGGTGAAAAACCTCGACATCGGTGAGATCGAGCCGGCGGGCGGCGACACCGTGCGCCGTGAGGTCGGGCTCAAGATGTCGCTCGACGGCGACACGGCGAAGAAGGTCGCGGCCGCGATCAAGGATGCGAAGATGAAGAAGGTCCAGGCGGCAATTCAGGGCGACCAGGTCCGCGTCAGCTCGCCGTCGCGCGACGAGCTGCAGCTGGTCATGCAGATGCTCCGCGCCAAGGACTTCGGCGTGGAGCTGAAGTTCGGGAATTATCGTTAGGCTTCGTCCGGGTCGACCGCGCGCATTTCCGTCGAGCGCTGCTTGATCCACTCGTCGACGGTCGGTGTGACGAACAAGTCATCCGCGATCGCCGCCACCTCCTCGGCCTCCTTCCACTCCGCCGCCAACTTCGTCAGCTCGCCCTCGAGCGCGCGCCGCTCCGCTTCTTCGTGCACGGCCATCTCGAGCGCCAGACGCTCGACGGGCATGAGGCTCATGGCGCCGACGCGGCGGTACCGCGCCATCATGCGGCGCCCATGGAACCGCGAGAACCGCGCCGCGGTCTTCTGGAGGAACCCGTCCGCGTCGCCCACCTCGTCGATGTGGTTGACCGCGCGCTGCACGAGTCGACCTGCCCCACCCAGCCAGTTTGCGCGCGCGAGCAGTCGACCACCCGCCGACAGGGCCTTGTCACCGTCGTAGTGGGATGCGCCTCCATCGTGCGAGACGCGGAGCGTCAGCTCACCAGTATATCGGTCGGTGTAATACGCCGATTCCCAGAGGTGGCGGATGCGCACTGTCAATTTGCCGCCGTTCGAGGCCGGCAAGCGGAGCGCCACGCGCTCCCACTGCCAGTAGTCCTTGATGTCCATCGCGATCATGCCCGGCACGACCCACAACGGCGCGCTCGCTCCAAACGCAAAGAACGCGGGCGCGATGAAGGGCGCGGCAATGGGCGCCGCCGCCACCGCGGCGGCGACTCCCGCCACACCGGCGACGCCGGCCGCGATCGTGGCTCGGCTGTGTCGGTGCTTGAGCTGCGAGCCGTAGCGCCACGCAGCGAACTCGGGTCGCAGCGGCTTGCCGATCCGAATCAGGTCGATGCCGCCGACGTTCGGAGCCAGCCCGATGTTGTCCGTCGACACTCGTGCCCGAGTGCTTCGATACAGCCGCTCGCACTCCTCGATCGCCTCCCACCGCTCGTCGAGTGGAGACAGGTTCCAGCGGCGGCATTGCGGGCACACCGCCCACAGCCTGCCTCTCGCGGAGTCGAACGCCAGCCGCGAGCCGACGGGAAAGTGCTCGACCACGTCATTGCTGCCGAGTCGCCCGTGGCAGAAGAGGCACGTACTGAACATGAAGCGTCCTCGCCGGATGGTCCCTGATGTCGAATGTGACCAGCCGTTCTTTTCCGGGCTATTGGTCATCGAGGACTTAACCGTTTCCTAATCCACAGCCCAGCCGCCAGCACGAGCAGCCACCTACCGGCTAGTTTTGTCACCCATGAAGGTTGGCCTCCTCACCCTCGGCTGCGACAAGAACACGGTCGACAGCGAGCGATATTTAGCCGAGCTGATCGCGCACGGCGCCGAGTCGACGACCGACCTCGATGAGGCCGAGGTCATCATCGTCAACACCTGTGGCTTCATCGACGCCGCCAAGCGTGAGTCGATCGATGCCATCGTCGAGGCTGGCCGGTACAAGAGCGACGGCGTGTGTCAGGCGGTCGTTGCCGTGGGCTGTCTGGTGCAACGACACAAGGACGAGCTCGCGGACGCGCTCCCCGAAGTCGATCTGTTCCTCGGCGCTGCCGAAGCGGACCGGCTGATCCCGGAGCTGACCGAGCGCGGGCTGCTCGGCGATCCCGTGCTGGATCACCCGGGCGTCCGCGTCTACTCGGGCGACCTGCCGCACGTTCGCTATCTCAAGATCAGCGAAGGGTGCGATCACGGCTGCGCATTCTGCGCGATTCCGCTCATGCGCGGAAAGCATCGGTCGTTCGCGTTGGCGGACGTCATACGGGAAGCGCAGCTGCTCGAGCTGCAAGGCGCACGCGAGATCAACCTCGTCGCCCAGGATCTCGCACACTACGGGCGTGATCGGCGCGATGGCGTCGGTTTGCCGGAGCTGCTTCGTGGGCTTCTCGACGAAACGTCGATTCCCTGGCTCCGCCTCTTGTATCTCTACTCGGCCGGCCTGACGCCGAAGCTGCTCGATCTCATGGCAAACGAGCCGCGGTTGCTCCGGTACCTCGACATGCCGATGCAGCACGCGTCGGACGCAGTGCTCAAGCGCATGCGCCGCCCCGAGCGTCAGGCGACCCAGCGCGAACGCATCCGACGAATTCGTGACGTCGTTCCGAATGTGGCGATCCGCACCACGTGCATCGTGGGCTTTCCGGGAGAAACCGCAGACGATTTTCAGCAGCTGCTCGATTTCCTGGAGGAGACCCGGTTCGACCGCGTTGGGGCGTTCACGTATTCGGCGCAGGAAGGGACACGCGCGTGGGCGCTGGACGACGACGTTCCAGATGATGTGAAACGCGAGCGACTCGAGCGTTTGACGGAGCTGCAGCGTATCATCACGGCCGAACGCTACGAGGGCCATGTGGGTACGCGCACCCGGGTTCTCGTGGATCGACGGGCGGACGAGGGCGGACGCGCACAGGCTCGCGCGCCCTGGCAGGCGGACGACGTCGACGGCGTAACGCGGGTCGCCACCGATGCCGCGCCGGGCGACTTTGTCGAGGTTGAGCTCTCGTCGGTGGAAGATGACTACGATTTTGCCGCGACGGCCGTGCGCATTGTGGACCACCAGCGTTCGGTCGCGCGGCCGGCTCGACTCGGCCGGGTTCTGCCGGTGACGACGGTGGGGAGCTTCGGGCGCTAGGCGATGTCGCGTCGGGTGCGCGATCCCGGCCTCACGTTTCTGAAGCGCCGCGCTGCTGGCCTCGCCGCGATTTGCATCGCGGCCTGCACGCGTTCTTCCGCGCCTGCCCCGAGTCCGCCGGTGCCTAACGCCATCGACGCCACCGGCCTCCGCGTCTCACTCGGCGTCGTTCCCAGTGCCACGCTCACGGCAACCGATGCGTGGCGACTCATCGACCGTGATGGCCGTGTTGCGGCGGAGGGCAGAGCGGGCGACCTGCTTTCCTTGTCGTCGCAGGCAGGGACACTCACGCTCGCAGAGCCGGCGGGCGCGCGGCGCGAGTTCGCGGCGCCAGTGTCTCTCGTGGCCGTGAAGCCGGAGGCGATGATTTCGGTCAATCAGCGGCGATATCGCGGCAGTCTCTCCATTCTCGCTGCGGACTCCGGTGTGCGTATCGTCAACCGCGTTGGCGTCGAAGCGTACCTTCGTGGCGTCGTCCCGAGGGAGCTTGGCGTTCGCGGGGCGGGGGATCGCGCCGCGCTGGAGGCGCAGGCGGTCGCTGCACGAAGCTACGCGGTGGCGCGGATTGGCAACACGACACGCGCCTATGACGTGGCCGCGTCCACGACCGACCAGGTGTACGGCGGCGTCGATGCGGAGAACGCCGTCGCGGACGCCGCCGTGGCAGCTACGGAGGGCTTGGTCCTGACCTACAATGGGCGGGTGGTGAGCGCGCCGTATCACTCGACATGTGGCGGAAGCACCGCCGCGGCGGACGAGATCTGGCGCTCACAGAACGAGCCGTACTTGCAGCGAGTGAGCGATCGCATTCCCGGCACCGATCGATACTACTGCGACATTGCCCCGCGCTTCCGATGGGAGCGGAGTTGGCGCGCCGATTCCCTCACGGCCGTCGTCGAGCGGTATCTGCGCAGCTACGCCCAGGTGCCACCGGGTCCCGTTGGCGAGGTGCGGCGCGTCGACGTTGACAGTAAGACGCCGTCGGGGCGCGTGGCTGCGCTCTGGGTCGAGACGTCGCGTGGTCGCTATCGCCTGCGCGGGAACGACATTCGGTACGTGCTCCGCTCGCCGAGTGGCGAGCTTCTCAACAGTACGTATTTTTCGCCCGAGGTCGTCAGCTCCCCCGATGGACGACTCACGCGTCTAACGGTTCGAGGGCTCGGCTACGGCCATGGCGTTGGCATGTGCCAGTGGGGCGCCATCGGCCGTGCGCGCGCCGGTCAGGACTTCCGCACGATTCTCCGCACGTACTTCCCCGGGACCACCGTTGCGCGCGTGTACTGATCAGCTCCGATCGCTGGTTCGGATTCTTGCTGTCGTTCTGGTCGTCGCGAGCCGACTGGAGGCACAGGAGGACCAGTCGTGGGCCGAGCGACTTGGCATCGACAAGCTCAAGTTCACCGCACTTGGCGTGCAGATGGGTCGCGTCGCTCCATACGGCATCGAGCCGACCACGTCGTATTCGCTTCAGGCGGATTACGGCGAGATCGCGCCGGGTTGGCGAATCGTGTTCAACGCGACGTACTGGGGCTCGCAGTTCACTGACAAGAGCGTGCAGGCGTACGCCGACTCGCTCAAGAACGCGATCTCCGATCCGACAGGCGATGCTGAAGTGGTTTTGGGCGATATCACCGTCTCCGACATCGTGCTCGGGGCGGACGCTCGCCGGACCTACAAACCCAGCTGGTGGTTTTCGCCATACCTCGGCGCCGGCCTCGCGACGCATATCGTCAATGCGGATGGGCGCCTGATCGACGGCACATTCGTGGAGCGCGCGACCGATGTGATCGCGGTCGGGGTGGCAGGCACGGTGGGCCTGAACGTTCGCGTCCTTCGGCACATCGCGCTCGACGCGCAGGCGCGCTACGATTTCCTGAGCCTCGCTCGATTCGCCTCGCTGCGGGTCGGCGCGAGCTATTACTTCGACAACCCGCGTCCGAAAACTCCTAAATGAAGCCCAACATCCGCGTCGGCGTGGTGGGTGCCGGGGCGATCGCGCAGCTCGCGCATCTGCCGCTGCTCTCGAAGCTCCGCGGAGCGCAGCTCGTCGCGTTATGCGACAATGACCGCCCGAAAGCGCGCGCCCTCGCCGACCGATTCGATGTTCCCGATGTGTTTACCGACATCGAGGACCTGCTCGAGTTCGACGAGCTGGACGCCGTGATCGTCGCGACGCCGAACCATTTGCACGAGCCGCACGTGCTCGCGGCGCTCGAGGCCAAAGTGCACGTATTCTGCGAGCGACCGCTGTCCCTCACGGCGCGCGGTATCGAGCGGATTCTCACCGCGTCCAATCGAGTGGACCGTAAGGTATTCGTGGCGAACAACCATCGGTTTCGCGCCGATGTCCAGGCGTTGGACCGATTTTTACGAGGCGGCGAGCTCGGCAAACTGACGGGCGTGCGTGCGGGAGTGTATCAGCCGCGGCTGCGTCACGAGGGATGGCGGGCGCGACGGGCCGAGGCCGGCGGTGGCGCATTTTTCGATCAGGGCCTGCCCATGGTCGACCTCGCGATGTGGTTGGCTGACTTTCCGGCGCCGCTCCGGGTCTGGGCGCATATGGACCGGCCTCGTGGAACGGCGGTCGAGGAGTCGGCGCTCGTGACGCTCGAGTGCGAATCCGGCATCGCGTTCACATTCGACATCTCGTGGGCGTACGTGGGGTACGAGGAGCGGTGGTGGTTCGAGACTTTGTCATCCCGCGGCAGCGCGCGTCTGGCGCCCCTTCGCGTCGTCAAGGAGCTGAACGGGAAGCCCACGGACGTCTCGCCGGGCGGCGCCGCCACGCGGGAGAACTCGTTTAACCAGTCGTACCGTGCCGAGCTTGCGCACTTTCTCTCTGTGGTGCGTGAGGAGACGCCGTACGAGGCGCCGTCGGATCAGGTGATTCTGCACAAGGTCATCGAGGCCGCGTACAGGTCGGCCGATGAAGGGAAAGAGGTGAAGCTGTGAGACCGGTATTCGCGTTAGGGCTGGCGTTGTTGCTCGCGGGCAACGTCGGCGCACAAGGCCAGGGAACAGGGAACCGGGAACGGGGAACAGAGGTTCCTCGGAGCTCCGGTTCCCAGTTCCCGGTTCCCGGTTCCCAGCATGCCGAGCCCGGATCTGACCTAACGATCTATCTCGTGACGATGGGCAATGGTACCCGGATCTGGGAGCGCTTCGGGCATAACGCGATCCGCATCGTCGATGCGACGAACCGGACCGACAGTGTCTACAACTGGGGGACCTTCGACTTTGCCCAGCCACACTTTCTGCGGCGGTTCATGACCGGCAATACCCTGTACTGGATGCAGGGGGACGACATGCCGCGGACGTTGGAAGTGTACCAGTACACGAACCGGTCCGTCTGGGCCCAGGAGCTGGATCTCACGCCTGCCGAACGGTTGGCGGTCCGCGACTTCATTGTCTGGAACGCCCGGCCGGAGAACCGCTATTACCGGTACGACTACTATCTCGACAACTGTTCGACGCGCGTCCGCGATCTGATCGATCGTGTCGTCGGCGGGCAGGTCAAGCAGGCGATGGCGTCGCACCTAACGAATACGACGTATCGGTTCCACACGCAGCGGTCGTTCCAGTTCGATCCCGCCGTCGCCCTCGGCACCAACATTGGCCTCGGCGAGGTAGCCGATCGACGGATCAACGAGTGGGAAGAGTCGTTTCTCCCCGCGCGACTGATGGATCACATTCGGGACGTTCGAATTCGCGACTCGAATGGGGCGGTGCATCCGCTGGTCAAGGCCGAGCAACAGTTGTTCAGGGCGAACGGGCCACCGGAACCCAGGCAGCCGCCGAACGAGATGGTCCGCAACCTCGCGATCGGCCTCGCCGTTGCCGTGCTTCTCGGCGTTCTTGCACGCGGCGCGAGTGCGGGGAAGCGCGCCGCCCGCATCGGCTTCGCGACGCTGGCGACGATCTGGACCGCGGCGAACGGAATCCTCGGCGTCATTCTGATCGTTGGCTGGACGGCCACACGACATGTCTTCATGGCGCGCAACGAGAACCTGCTGCAGTTCGATGTGCTGTCACTCGCGCTGGCCGTCGTGCTGCCGCTAGCCGTCGCGCGGGCCCGTGCAGTGCGACTGGCCCGAACGCTCTCGATCGTGGTTGCGGCGGTCGCGTTCGTTGGCTTCGCGATGCAGATCCTTCCCTGGTTCAAGCAGGTGAACGGCGAGGTCATCGCGCTCACACTGCCGGCGCACCTCGCGCTCGCGTGGTGCGTGCTCGCGTTGACGTTGGCGCCGGAAACGGCCCCGGCGCGGCGCGCTGCCGCGGTTCAACCCGTCGCCTCGCGCTCGGCTGCGTGAGCGGGCTCTCCGTCGGGGTGGACGTCGGAGGCACGTTCACCGATCTCGCCGCGGTCGCCGAGGACGGGTCGGTAATCGCCTACAAGGTCTCCAGCACGCCCGGCGATCAGAGCGAGGGCGTCGAGATCGCGCTCACGCGGCTTCCCGCCGACGCGCCCACCGTCGCGACCATCGTCCACGGCACGACCGTCGTGACGAACATGCTGCTCGAGCGCACCGGCGCACGCGTGGCGTTATGCGCGACCCACGGTGCGACCGACCTGCTCGAGCTGCGACGGCAGGAGCGCGCGGCGCTCTATGATCTTTCTGCGCAGCATCCGCCACCGCTCGTACCGCCGGACCGTATCGTCGGCGCGCCCGAGCGCATCGCCCCGGAAGGCATCGTTAGGCCCCTCTCCCCGGTCGCAGCCGCCGAGGTCGCCGAACGAGTGGCCGCGCTGGCGCCCGACGTGGTCGCGGTCTCGTTGCTCCACGCCTACGCCGACCCATCGCATGAACGAATGCTGGCCGAGGCGCTGCGAAAGCGCCTCCCCGGATGCGACGTCGTCTGTTCGACGGACGTGCTGCCGGAGATCCGCGAGTACGAACGTACCGCGACCACGGTGTGCGAGGCGTACGTGCGGCCAGGAGTGGGGCGCTACGTGGCCCGCCTTGCGTCGCGGCTGCGCTCCGCCGGGCTCCCTGAACCCAGCGTCATGTCGTCGAGCGGTGGCACGACACCGGCGCCGATCGCCGCGTTCAACGGGGCGTCGCTTGCGCTCTCGGGTCCCGCCGGCGGGGTCGCGGGCGCGGCGTACATCGCGCGCACGTTAGGCATCGACCGGGCGTTGACCATCGACATTGGCGGAACGAGCGCCGATGTCGGATTGGTGCTCGGGGGCGAGCCGCTGCTCGAGGCGGGCGGCGCGGTAGCCGGGGTCCCGATCGCACTCGCCCGCGTGCTCGTGGAGACCGTTTCCGCTGGCGGTGGGAGCCTGGCCTGGGTGGATGACGGAGGAGCGTTGCGCGTCGGCCCACGCAGTGCTGGAGCGCGGCCCGGTCCGGTCGCCTTCCACCGCGGCGGCACGCAGCCGACCGTCACTGACGCTCATATCGCACTGGGCAACATCGCCAGCACAACCATGAGCGATGGCGTGGAGCTCGACGTCCGCGGCGCGATCGCGGCGGTCGACGCGCTGTCCGCTCGGATCGGGGCGAGTCGTCAGGCAACCGCCGAGGCGATCGTTGCCATCGTCGATGCATCGATGGCTCGGGCGCTGCGCCGCGTGAGCGTCGAACGGGGAATCGACCCCAGAGAGTGTGCGCTCATCGCGTTCGGAGGTGGTGGGCCCCTCCATGCGTGCGGTCTCGCGGAGCGAATCGGCGTCCGGACGGTCATCGTTCCGCCCTATGCGGGCGTGTTGAGCGCGCTCGGCCTCGCAATCGCGCCGCAGCGGTATATGGCCACCGCGAGCGTCATGCAGACGCTTGGCAAGCTCGGTGCGGACACGTTGCCCTTCGCATCGCTCGAGACGATGCTGAGAACCGATGGCCGTCGAAACGGCGATGGTGGCGAAGTGAAGCATTTCGCGCGAGCACGATACGTTGGCCAGGGGCATGAGCTGGACGTCGAGGTGTCGCCCAACCTTGGACTGGATGCGATCCGACAGCGCTTTCTTGCGCGCCATGACGAACGGTTCGGCTTCACTCTCGACCACGATGTGGAGATCGTGAGCGTGCGGTGCAGCCTGTCTGTCGGCGGGCGCGCCATGCAGCTGGCCCGCCGCGGCCGCTCTGCGTGGAGCGACGAGACGCGGGTCGATGATGGCGGCGAGCTCACGGGTGTCGTTGCTGGCCGCGCGACGATTGGGCTGCCCGACGCGACGCTTCTGGTTGCCGATGGCTGGACGGCGCGCTCGTTAGGTATCGGCGGCTGGGTACTGGAGGCCCAATGAGCGGGGCCTCCGGCTTCGATCCGCTTGCGCTCATGGTGATGTCGAACGCCGTCTCGATGATTGCTGAAGAGATGGGCGTCGTTCTCGAGCGCGGCGCGCTATCGCCCAATATTCGCGAGCGTCGCGATGCATCCTCGGCGCTGTTCGACGCGCGCGGACGCATGGTCGCGCAGGCCGCGCACATTCCCGTCCACCTTGGCGCGATGCCGGAATCGGTGCGCGCGGTGATGGCGCAGCGCCCGGAGCCGGGCGACGTGTTCCTGCTCAACGATCCGTACGCGGGCGGATCGCACCTGCCTGATCTGACGATGGTCGAGGTGATCGGCGACGGCGGCGATACCGTCGGATTCGCCGCAATTCGCGCGCATCACGCCGACGTGGGCGGCTTGAGCCCGGGAAGCATGCCGCAGGGTGCGACTGAGTTGTTCCAGGAAGGCATCATCATTCCTCCCGTTCGCATCGCGCGACATGGTGTTCCGGTCGATGATGTGCTGCGCCTCGTTCTCGCCAACGTCCGAACGCCGGCCGAACGCCACGGCGACCTCGCCGCGCAGCGGGCAGCCTGCGCGGCAGGGCGAGAGGGCTGGCTCGCGTTGCGCCTTCGCGAAACGCCAGCGCGCCTCGAGGCTGGTTGCGAGGCCCTGCTCGATTACACCCGGCGGCGCGCGCTCGCTCGGATCGCGGAACTCGGCGACATCCACGGTCGCGCCGTCGACGCGCTCGAGGGGGACGGTGTGTCGGACGCTGACGTGCCGGTGGTGGTCGAGGTATCGGTTCGCGACGGGCGCATGCGGCTCGATTTCACCGGCACCGCGCCCGCGGTGCGTGGCAACGTGAATTGCCCGCGATCGGTGACGCGCGCGGCGGCCGTGTTTGTGCTGCGGACCCTGCTCGACGACGACGTCCCGACGAACGACGGCATTGCCGAGGCGCTCGACCTCGCGATCCCTGCCGGCTGCGCGATCGACGCTCGGTGGCCTTCTGCGGTGGCCGCGGGGAACGTCGAGATGTCGACACGCATTACCGACACGATCTTCGCTGCGCTCGGTAATGCGGGCGTGGCCGTTCCTGCGCAGGGGCAGGGGACCATGAACAACATCACCTTCGGCGGTG
>Ga0070675_100004356_pt1 | contig 10791 bp, 9 predicted proteins | sample KBSM43metaG_FD_65343 | JGI IMG/M metagenome (GOLD analysis project Ga0070675, IMG submission 65343) | Miscanthus rhizosphere microbial communities from Kellogg Biological Station, Michigan, USA - KBS M4-3 metaG | ecosystem: Host-associated > Plants > Roots > Rhizosphere > Soil ...
GGTGGGGATACGACGACGTGCTGCCGTACTTTCGCAAGCTCGAGCACAACGTGCGCGGCGCGAACCGCTGGCACGGCGCCGAGGGGCCGCTGTGGGCATCCGACATCGGGGCAAAGCACGAGCTGATCGAGGCGCTCATCGAAGCGGGCGGGGAGATCGGCATTCCGCGCAACGACGATTTCAACGGCGCGACGCAGGAAGGCGTCGGCTATTACCAGCTCACGACGCGTCGCGGGCTGCGCTGCTCGACGGCGACCGCCTACCTGCGGCCGGCGCGCTCGCGGCCCAACCTCCGCGTCGAGACCGAAGCGCATGCCACCCGGGTGCTGTTCGACGGGCGGAAAGTGACCGGCGTCGTCTATCGCCAGGGGGGCCGCGATGTCACCGTGCGCGCGCAGCGCGAGGTCGTCCTCGCGGCCGGCGCGTTGCAATCGCCGCAGATCCTGCAGCTCTCGGGTGTGGGCCCTTCCGCGCTGTTGCGCGAGTTCGGCGTACCGGTGGTGCACGACCTCCCCGGCGTCGGCGAGAACCTGCAGGATCATCTGCAGGCGCGCGTGATTTTCCGCTGCACGAAACCGATCACGACGAACGACATCTTGCGCTCGCCGTGGCGGAAGCTCGCGATGGCGCTCGAGTACGCGTTCCTGCGCACGGGCCCGATGGGCGTCGGCATCAACCAGGGCGGCATTTTCGCGCGCACGGACCCCACGCTGACGCGGCCCGACGTGCAGTTCCACGTGGCCACGCTCTCGTCCGACATGGCCGGATCGAAAGTGCACGAGTTTTCCGGGTTCACGATGTCGGTCTGTCAGTTGCAGCCCGAGTCCCGCGGTTTCGTCCGTATCAAGTCACCGGACCCGTTGGCCGCTCCCGCAATGCAGCCGCACTACCTGTCGACCGAGCGCGATCGGACGACGCTCGTGGCCGGTATCCGCTTGGCGCGAGCGTTTGCTGCAACCAAGGCGCTCGCGCCCTACGTCGCCGGCGAGTACCGGCCCGGGCCCGAAGCGACGAGCGACGAGGCGCTGCTCGAATTCGCGAAGAACACCGGCGGCACCATCTTCCATCCGTCGGGCACCTGCAAGATGGGGCCGGCCTCCGATCCGCTGGCCGTGGTCGATCACGAGCTCAACGTCCGCGGTCTCGAAGGCATCCGCGTCGTCGATTGCAGCATCATGCCGACGCTCGTATCCGGCAACACCAACGCGCCGGCGGTGATGATCGCGGAGAAGATCGCCGAACGGATGCTGGCCGCTGCGATAATACGTAACTGAGTGCGCAACGACTAAAGCGCGCCCCGCAAAGGAGTCGATCATGTCCTGCTGCCACGCCGATTTTGCCGCCGTCGAGGGAAGCGATCGCGGGTTCACCGTCGGGATGCCGACGTTCACGTTCGGGCCCGGCGTGCTCGCTGAAGCCGGAGAGCGTGCGCGCGAGCTCGGGCTCTCCCGCGTCGCGCTCTTCACCGACGCGCGCCTTGCATCGAGCGAGTACGTCGCGATCGTCAAGGCTTCGCTCGCCGCGGCCGGCGTCGACGCCACGATCTACAGCGAGGTGTCGGTCGAGCCCACCGACGCATCATTTCAGGAAGCCACGCGGTTCGCCGCCGAAGGCAAGTTCGATGGCTACGTCTCGGTCGGCGGCGGCTCGGTCATGGACACCTGCAAGGCGGCAAATCTCTACGCGACGCGTCCCGCGGATTTCATGACGTATGTGAACGCCCCCATCGGCGCCGGGCAGAAGGTCCCGGGCCCGGTGAAGCCGCACATCGCGTGCCCGACGACCTCCGGCACCGGATCGGAGACCACGGGCATCGCGATCTTCGCGCTCAGGTCGATCAACGCCAAGACCGGCATCATTTCGCGCCATCTGATTCCCGATGTCGCGCTGATCGATCCGACGGTGACGGCGACGCTGCCCAAGTTCACGGTGGCGGCGACCGGCTTCGACTGCATGAGCCACGCGCTCGAGTCGCTGACGGCGCGTCCCTATCCACGGCGCTTGAATCCGCTGAAGGGCGTCAGTCGGCCCGTCTCGCAGGGCGCGAATCCATTCTCCGACATGCTCGCGACCGAAGCGCTCAAGATCGTGGGTCGGTCGCTGGTGCGCGCCGTCAACGATGCTTCGGACACCGAGGCACGCACGGAGATGTGCTATGCGGCGATGCTGGCCGGCATTGCGTTCAACGCGGCGGGCTGCCACTTGCCGCACGGATTGTCGTACGCGGTGTCGGCGCAAACGCGCGACTGGCACGTGGAAGGCTATCCGGAAGGCAAGACGCTCGTTCCTCACGGCATGGCCGTGGTGCTCAACAATCCTTCGGTGTGGCGATTCACGGCGCCGTCGTGTCCGGAGCGACACCTTCACGGCGCGCAGTGCCTCGGTGCGAAAACGCGGTCCGCCTCCGCCGCCGACGCGGGTGACGTGCTGGCGGGCCGGGTGATCGAACTGATGCGCGCGACGGCCATGCCGAACGGCCTCACGGAGCTCGGCTTCGACACGTCGCACCTCGACGCGCTCGCCACCGGCGCTGAGCCGCAGTACAGGGTGATCCGCAACGCGCCGAAGGACGTCGGGCGCGACGATCTGAAGTCGCTGTTCCGCGCGGCGCTCAGCTACTGGTAGTCGAGGAGAGCGCACCCGGCGCGGGGTCCGGCAGCGGCTCTGGCGTCACGCGCCGCGCCGGCAGCAGCACCGCGAACGTGGAACCCGATCCCAGCTCGCTCGTGACATCGAGCGCGGCCTGGTGCCGCAACAGCACGTGCTTGACGATCGCGAGGCCGAGGCCCGTTCCGCCGGTCGCGCGCGAGCGGCTGCGGTCGACGCGGTAGAAGCGCTCGGTCAACCGCGGGATGTGCTCCGGCGAAATCCCGATGCCGGTATCGGTGACACTGAACGCGCCGCGGCCCTCGTCGTCGACGTGCCACCCGAGGGTGATCGTTCCGCCGTCCGGGGTATAGCGGACCGCGTTGCTCACGAGGTTGCCGAAAGCGCTCGCGAGCTCGTCGCGGTTTGCGGTGACGATCGCGGGCGTCGCGAAGTCGAGATCGATCCGGTGCCGATTTCCCGAAAGCGCTTTCGCATCCGCGGACACCTCGAGCAGCAACGGCAGGATCGCGAACGAATTGTCGGCCCGCGCCGCCTGCTCGCTCTCCAGCGTCGACAGTGTCAGGAGATCGTCGACAAGGCGCTGCATGCTGTTCGCCTGCTCGGCCATGAGATTCAGATATCGCGCGCGCTGCCGCGCATCGAGCTTCATGTCCTGCAGCGTTTCCAGAAACCCGGAAACGACGGTGAGCGGCGTCTTGAGCTCGTGCGAGACGTTGGCGATGAAGTCGCGGCGCATCCTGGCGACGGCCTCGACCTGCGTGATGTTCCGGCTGATCAGCAGGCGTTCGTCGATGCCGAAAGGCACGACCTGGATCGACAGCGTGGCACCCGGCTCGCGCTGCGACTCGACGACCACGCCCTCGGCGAAATTTTCCGCCTCGAGGTAGCGGATGAACTCAGGTGCCCGCATGAAGTTGGCGAGCGGACGACCTGTGTCCTTCGCGAGATCGATGCCGAGGTGAGACAGTGCCCGGCGGTTCGCCCACTCGATGCGGTTCGTCGCGTCGAGGATCACCATGCCGTCGGGCAGCGCCTCGACCGCATTCCTGAACCTGTCGACCGTCGTTGCGAGGTCGCGCTGTCGCTCGTTGCGCGCGCGGGTGCGCCGATAGAGGGCGGAGAACACGGCGCCCCAGACACCCCTCGCCTCGGGAACCGGCGTCTCGAGAGGGGAATCGGCCCAGCGAGCGGCGCGATGCGCTTGCCAGAGGTGGATGCCGATGATCGCCCCGAGGCCGAGCGCGAGCGAGACGAACCCCCAGAAGAAATCGAAGATCAGCCCGATCAGCGCGGCCCCTGCCAGCACCGCGATGGGCACCCCGATGCCGGCGATGACCACGGGACTCATGATCGCTCAGGGGCGCTCAGGTGGGCTCGGTGGCGTTGGATTCAATGCCGTCGCGGCACGGCCAGTCGGTATCCGCTACCGCGCACGGTCTCGATCAGAGCGTCCTGGCCGACAGGCTCCAGCGCCTGCCGCAGCCGCCGGATGTGAACGTCCACGGTGCGCTCCTCGATGTACGTGTCGTTCCCCCAGACCTGATCGAGGAGTTGCGCGCGCGAATGAACGCGCTCGGGCCGCGCCAGCAGAAAGCGCAGCAACCGGAATTCCGTGGGTCCCAGCGGAACGGTGACGCCGTCGGCAGTGACGCGGTGCGTCACCGGATCGAGCTTCAGCGTTCCCGCGACGAGCGGATCCTGGGCCGTTTCAGGCGAACGCCGCCGGAGCACGGCCTTGATCCGCGCCTTGAGCTCGCGAGGCGAGAACGGCTTGGTGACGTAATCGTCGACCCACGCTTCGAGTCCCGCGACCTTGTCCGCCTCATCGGTGCGCGCCGTCACCATGATGATCGGGAGCATGCGCGTGCGCGTGTCGCCGCGCAGCTCCTTCGCGAACGTCAATCCCGACTTGCCCGGCAGCATCCAGTCGAGCAGCACGACGCTCGGCATCGCTTTCGCGATCTCGCGCCCTGCGGCTTCCGCGTCGGCGACCGCGCAAACATCGTAGCCCGCGTCGGCCAGATTGACTCGCAGGAGCTCGAGGATCGCGGGCTCGTCTTCGACCACGAGGATGGAGCTCATTCGCGCCGCTCGCTCACTCGCCCGCCACTTCCGCGCGGATCTGCTCGGCCGACGCGTGCCGCACATCGATGCCCTTCACCACCTGGACGACGGCCTCGGCGATGTTCTTCGCATGGTCGCCTATGCGCTCTATCGACTTCGCTATGAAGATGATCTCGAGCGCGGGGGTGATCGTGCGCGGATCCTCCATCATGTAGCTGATGAGCTGGCGCATGACGGCCGAGAACGCGGCGTCGATCTCTTCGTCCCGATCGATCACCCCGGCCGCTGCGCCTGCGTCGAGTCGGGCGAACGTGTCCAGGGCGAGTTGCAGCATCTCGCGCGCGCGCTCGGCAGTGCGGCCGACATCGTAGCGCCGCACATGAGACAGACGATCGACGCCGCGCGTCTCGGCGGCCTTGTACGCGATCTTCTTCGTCTCGTCGCCGACGCGCTCGAGCTCGTTGACGATCTTGCTGATCATCAGCACGAAGCGAAGATCGATCGCCGTCGGCTGCCTTCGCGCGATGATCTGCGTGCACATCTGGTCGAGGTTGATCTGCATCTGGTTGATCTGCTTCTCGTCGACCTTCACCTGCGCGATCGCGTCGCGGTCATCGGCCTCGAGCAGGGCGATGGCGCGGCGCAGCTGGGACTCGACCAGCCCGCCCATTGCGAGCACGCCGCTTCTGACGGCCTCCATCTCGTTGTCGAACTGCTTGTGGGTGTGTACGTTCATGTGGTTACCTTTGTTCGCGCCGCGGCTATCCAAACCGGCCCGTGATGTAGTCCTCGGTTTCCTGCCGCTTCGGCCGGAGGAAGATCGTGTCGGTCTGGCCGAACTCGATGAGCTCGCCCAGGTACATGTAAGCCGTGAAGTCCGATACGCGCGCCGCTTGCTGCATGTTGTGCGTCACGATCGCGATCGTGTAGTCGGCCTTGAGCTCCGTGATGAGCTCCTCGATCTTCGCCGTCGAGATCGGGTCCAGCGCGGACGTGGGCTCATCCAGGAGCAGCACGTCGGGCTTGACCGCGACGGCTCGGGCAATGCACAGGCGCTGCTGCTGTCCGCCGGACAGCGCCATGCCGCTTTGCTTCAACTTGTCCTTCGCCTCGCCCCACATCGCGGCCTTGGTCAATGCCCATTCGACGCGCTCGTCCATGTCCCGCTGCGACAGATTCTCGTACAGGCTCACGCCGAACGCGATGTTGTCGTAGATGGACATCGGGAAAGGCGTCGGCTTCTGGAACACCATCCCGACCTTGGCGCGAAGCATGTTGAGGTCGATGCCGGAATCCAGGATGTTCTGGCCGTTGAAGAGGATCTGGCCCGTAGCCCGTTGTCCGGGATAGAGCGAATACATCCGGTTGAGCGTGCGCAAGAGCGTCGACTTGCCGCAACCCGACGGGCCGATGAACGCCGTGACACGCCGCTCCGCGATGTCGAGATTGACGTTCTTCAGCGCGTGGAACCGGCCGTAGAAGAAGTCGACCTTGCGGCATGCGATCTTCGGCGCAGAAATGTGCTCGATCCCCGCGGCCTCCGGCCGCAGGACGACTGCTTCCATGTGCATCATCGACTCCTTGGGAATTCCCATCGCCAGTGCCGTTCCCGCTACCGCGCCGCGGCCTGGCGGAACACGGTTCGCGCCAGGATGTTGAGGACAAGCACCGTCAAGGTGATCAAGAGCGCCGCCGCCCACGCCAGCGTTTTCCAGTCGTCGAACGGGCTCATCGCGAACTGGAAGATCACGACCGGAAGATTCGCCATCGGCGCGTTCATGTCCGCGGTCCAGAATTGATTATTGAGCGCGGTGAACAGGAGCGGCGCGGTCTCGCCCGAGATCCGGGCGACCGCCAGAAGAACCCCGGTGATGACGCCCCCACGCACGGCGCGCAGCGTCACCTGGAGGATCACTCGCCACATCGGGGCACCGAGCGCGACGGCGGCTTCCCGAAGCGAAGCAGGCACGAGGCGCAGCATGTTCTCGGTGGTTCTCACGACGACGGGAATGGCGATCAGGGCCAGCGCGAACGATCCTGCCCATCCCGAGAAGTGGCCGACCTGCATCACGTAGACGGTGTAAACGAAAAGCCCGATCACGATCGACGGCGCGGACAGCAGGATGTCGTTGATGAAGCGCGTGAGCGTGGCGATCCGCCCATCCCTGCCGTATTCGGCGAGATAAATGCCGGCGAGGATTCCGATCGGCGTGCTGATGAACGTCGCTACCGTGACGATGACGACACTGCCGTAGATTGCATTGGCGAGCCCGCCGGCGGAACCGGGCGGCGGCGTCGTCTGCGTGAAGAGCGTGGGCGACAGCGCGGCCAGGCCCTGGGCGAACAGCACCCAGAGAATCCACAGCAGGAAGCCCATTCCGAACGCCATCGCGCACAGGGACATGAAGAGGTTGATGCGGTTCACGATGAGCCGCCGGCGGTAGACGGCGCTCATGTCGATCTCCCCTCCCGCTTCGCGAGCTGGGCGAGCAGCATGCGCGAGAAGGCGAGCACGACGAACGTCAGCACGAACAGCACGAGGCCGAGCTCGATCAGCGCCGCCCGATGGACGGGCTCGGCCGCTTCGTTGAACTCGTTGGCGAGCGCAGACGCGATCGAGTTGCCGGGCGCGAAAAGCGATGCGCTGATCCTGTACGCGTTGCCGATCACGAAGGTCACCGCCATCGTTTCGCCGAGCGCGCGGCCCAGTCCCAGCATGATCCCGCCGATCACGCCGACCTTCGTGTAGGGCAGCACGATGTTCCAGACGACTTCCCACGTCGTCGCTCCCAGCCCGTACGCCGACTCCTTCAGTACCGGCGGGACGATCTCGAACACGTCGCGCATCACCGAGGCGATGAAGGGAATCACCATCACCGACAGGATGATCCCGGCCGAGAGCACCCCGATCCCGTTGGGCGCGCCCTGGAAGAGCGGTCCGAGTATCCAAAGGTCACCGAACAATCGGGTGAGCAGCGGCTGGACGTAGGTCCCGAATACCGGCGCGAATACGAACAGCCCCCACATCCCGTAGATGATCGATGGGATCGCCGCCAGCAACTCCACTGCGGTGCCGAGCGGGCGCTTGAGCATGGCCGGGCACATCTCGGTCAGAAAAAGCGCGATGCCGAAGCTCACGGGCACGCCGATCAGCAGCGCGACGGCGGAGGTGACCAAAGTCCCGTAGATTGGAGCGAGCGCTCCGAAGTTGAGCTTCACCGGATCCCAGACATTGGTGAAGAAGAACCCGAAGCCGAACTTCTCGAACGCCGGAACCGCCGCCAGTCCGAGGGCGGCCAGTATCCCGATGAGCGTGCACAGCACGAAGAGCGCGAAGCACATCGTCGCGCGCTCGAACAGCCAGTCCTGCCAGGGCGGCGCACTGCGGGTCGCGGGGGGCGGTGTGGGTATCCGCCGGGCGAGCGAATCCATCGAGGCGGTCATCGCGGGTGGCATGGGTGCGGTCGCGGTCGACATCATAACCCCACGAAAAAAGACAGGCCGCGAGGGGAGGCTCGCGGCCGGAGGGCCTTCTTTGCCTTCACAGGATCGGCTTGCCGGCGCTGTCCTTGAGCTGGGTCTTCCACGCATCGGCAATGATCTTCACCACACCTTCGGGCATCGGCACGTAATCGAGGTCGGAGGCCATCTTCTGCCCGTTCTTCAACGCCCAGTCGAAGAACCTGAGCACCTCCGCGGCGTTTTCCCGCTTGTCCTGCTTCTGCTGCATGAGGATGAAGCTCGCGCCGGTGATCGGCCAGCTGGTCTTTCCGGGCTGGTCGGTCAGGATCTGGTAGAAGCCCGGCGCGTTCTTCCAGTCGGCGTACGCGGCGGCCGCCTGAAAGGTGTCGTCGTCAGGCTGCACAAACTGGCCGTCCTTGTTCTGCAGTGCGCCGTGCGTCATCTTGTTCCGCTTGGCGTACGCGTATTCGACATAACCGATTCCGCCCTTGATCCGCTGCACATAGGCCGCCACCCCCTCATTGCCCTTGCCGCCCACGCCTTCCGGCCACGATACGGCGGTGCTCGAGCCCACTTTCTGCTTCCACTCGGGACTCACCTTCGAGAGGTAGTCGGTAAAGATGAACGTCGTGCCCGAACCATCGGAGCGGCGCACCACGGTGATCAGCTCGTCGGGCAGCTTGAGCGAAGGATTGAGATCGACGATCGCCTTCTCGTTCCATTTCTTGATCTTCCCGAGGTAGATGTCGGCAAGCACCGCACCCGTGAACCTCATCGCGCCGGGCGCGACGCCTTCGATGTTCACGACCGGGACGACACCGCCGATGATCGCGGGGAATTGCATCAAACCCGCCGACTGGAGGTCTTCGGGCTTGAGCGGCATGTCGGACGCACCGAAATCGACCGTCTTCGCCTTGATCTGGGCGATGCCGCCGCCCGATCCGATCGATTGGTAGTTCATTCCGATATTGGTCTTCTGCTTGTACGCTTCCGCCCACTTCGCATAGATGGGGTACGGGAACGTGGCGCCGGCGCCGGTGATGTCGATGGCGGACGCGGTCGAAACGCCGAACGCGAAGCTGGCGGCGGCGAGCAATCCGAGGATCAGGTACTTGCGCATTGTGGGTACTCCTCGAGCGTGAGCGAACTCTCGGAGTGTGACGTGCGCGTGTTACAGCACGATGACGCGTCCAGCGGTCGTCAGACGTAATCCGGCCCGATGACCACTTTCAGGACGGTGGAAGGGACGCCGTCGCGGACGCGGCGAGAGAGCCACCACACGGCAGCCTTGCGCAGGCTCCACGGCGCCTCGTCCCCGGTCAGCACGTAGGCGGCCACTTCCCCCAGCGTGGGCTGATGGCCGACGATGAGGACCGGCTCGCGCGCGTCGGGCCACCCCGCCGCGGCGAGAACGGCGGTGGCGGAGGCTCCAGGCGCGAGCTCCGGCACGACTCGATACTTCCGCTTGAGCGCATGCGCCGTCTGCTCCGCGCGATCCGCCGGACTCACCAATATCCGCGTCGTCGACGGAAGGTGACGATCGAGCCACTTCGCCATCCGCTCGGCCTGCTGGATGCCCTTGGCCGTGAGGCCGCGCCCGAGATCCGGCTCGCCGGGCTCGGCTTCCGCGTGCCTCCAGAGGATCAAATCCACGTTGGCCCTCCGCTAATGAATGTCCGCTTCCGGCTTCCCGGCAAGGCGATCGACGAGACTCTGTTGCGCACACCGCGGCCGCGCGCGTCGCGACGGCTTGAGGCGCTCGTACTCTCCGTCCTCCGAAAGCTCCCAAGCGTCGCAATTATCGGTCAAATACGGCTTGAGACCTTCGTTGACGACCCGCGCCTTCAACTCGGGATCGAGCACCGGGAATGCGACCTCGATCCGGCGAAAGAGGTTGCGACCCATCCAGTCGGCACTGGCGAGCCAGACTTCAACCGCTCCGCCGTTCGAGAAATACCAGACCCGGCTGTGCTCGAGAAACCGGCCGACGATCGAGCGCACGCGGATGTTCTCCGAAAACCCCTTGATCCCCGGCCGCAGCGCGCACGCGCCACGCACGATGAGGTCGATCTCGACGCCCGCCTGCGAGGCCTTGTACAACGCTCGAATCACCGCTTCTTCAATCAACGCGTTCATCTTCGCGATGATTCGCGCCGGCTTGCCTTCGCGCGCATTGCGCGCCTCGCGCCGTATGGCATAAAGCACCCGGTCGTGCATCGTGAACGGCGCGAGGAGCAGGTGTTTCAGGGGCTTGGACTGCGCGAGGCTCGTGATGTGCTGGAACACGGCGTTGACGTCGGCGCACATCGCCTTGTTGGCCGTCAGGAGCCCGAAGTCCGTATAGAGCCGGGCCGTGCGCGGATGGTAGTTGCCGGTGCCAAGATGCGCGTACGGCTGCAGGTGCGTTTTCCCGTTGGCGTCGAGCTCGCGTCGAAGGAGCAGTGCGAGCTTGGCGTGCGTCTTCAGGCCGAACACTCCATAGACGACCTGCGCGCCCACGTGCTCGAGCTTTTCCGCCCAGTTGATGTTCGCTTCCTCGTCGAAGCGGGCAAGAAGCTCGACCACGACGGTCACTTCCTTGCCGCGGCGGGCCGCCTCGATCAGCGCTTCCATCAAGACCGAATTGACGCCGGTGCGATACACCGTCTGCTTGAT